>Ga0209810_1000066_pt1 | contig 309407 bp, 287 predicted proteins | sample Coa_R1_7_FD_187159 | JGI IMG/M metagenome (GOLD analysis project Ga0209810, IMG submission 187159) | Surface soil microbial communities from Centralia Pennsylvania, which are recovering from an underground coalmine fire - Coalmine... | ecosystem: Environmental > Terrestrial > Soil >...
GCGGCGTTGGCTTTGGCCAGCACTTTGGTGATCGCCGCCGTCAAGGTCGTCTTGCCATGGTCGATATGGCCGATGGTGCCCACGTTCACATGCGGTTTCGTTCGCTCAAATTTCTTCTTTGCCATAACTCAAATGACTCCTTCTTTTCAATCCCCCAACCGGGAGGGAAGTCGGCCATCCAGGCACACATCCTGTTGCTGCTTACAGAAGCTTCATATTTGTGGGACTATCATGTAGGACAGCTCGAGAAAGTATAACCCTGTTGCAACCAACATAGGAGCCCGTGATGGGAATCGAACCCATGACCCCAGTCTTACCAAGACTGTGCGCTACCGCTGCGCCACACGGGCTGGTGGATCTCTGGAACACCTTGGGTGGGCAGTGAGGGATTCGAACCCCCGAAGTCGATAGACAGCTGATTTACAGTCAGCCCCATTTGGCCACTTTGGTAACTGCCCAGGATGAGATTTCCAACTCCTAGTATTGGACGGAAGCCTTTAGTTGCTATTCAATCTCCCGATTGACCGTCTCATGCCTCAATCGGGTTTCACTACCTCAATTGGGACGCACCCATTATAGCCGACGCTTCAGCGCATGTCAAGCGTTGTATTGCGGTCATGAGACCTCTGGGGGAAAACGAAAATAGAGATGTCTATGGGATATGAAGAGCATGATATAATAGATGTGCAAACGATCTGGGAAGCAGTAAAGGAGCCAGCATATGGCGACGAATCCAGTGCGGCAGTATATGTCGCTGGAACAATATTTGCTGCTGGTGCGTAACTCTGACCGGCGCTACGAATACTACGATGGCGAGGTTCGTCTCATGGCAGGCGGAACGTCGAATCATGCTACCATTGCGCTCAATTTCGGAATAGCTCTCGATCAGGCGCTGGGTGATGATGCGCTCTGTCGGCCATATGTTTCTGATAAATTGGTACGATTGACGCCTACCAAAGTGGTGATACCGGATGTCGTGGTTTCTTGCAGTGCTGGAGATCATGGAGAGTCCCAGATTATCGATACGCCTGTCCTGGTCGTCGAAGTACTCTCAAGATCAACCGAGATGACCGATCGCTTCGTGAAGCTCGCGCTCTACCAGTCAAAAGAGAGCGTTCAGGAAATTATCTTTGTGAGCCAGGCCGTTCAGCGTGTCGAGGTTTTCTCGCGTTCAGACGGTGATTGGCTCTACCGGCAATATGGAGCCGGAGAAAGTTTTCCCCTGGCAAGCCTGGACATTGAAATCGAGGTACGCCAGTTCTACAGGCGCCTCTCTATCCCCATAGCGGTCGAGCAGGTGAAAGAGGATGCTGAATCAGAGCAGTGAAACCTCATCCGCAGGGCCAGTCAAGATGCTTGCCTGACCATCTTTCACTACGACAAAGCACTTTGCTGTGGCAGGCGCCGCGTTGTTCTGTATCCTCACGTCGGAAGTTTGAGTACGGCCCTGAGCATTATCATTGGCACTAACCCACCGCCAAGTTTGCGGCGGTACTCGATTTGAAAACCTGCCTCTGCCAGCGTTGCTTCAGTGTCGCGATTCCAGTGACAGTTACCGGCAAGACGCGTTGTGAACGGGACAAACATATCCTGTATGCGACTGGTGACGGCTCCTTGAGAGCGGACATGTTCGACCAGTAGCAATCTGCCACCCGGCTTCAGGACGCGCCTGATTTCTCGCAAACTGGCCGCCGGGTCATTGACGGAACAAAAGACAAGCGTTGCCAGCGCGCAATCAAACGTCCCATCCGCGAATGGGAGCGATTCAGCTGGAGCTTGAGTAAGCGTGATGGGTACTGGAGCCGCCTCTGCCCGCGCGCGAGCATAACGCAACATGGCAGTGTCGGGTTCAATGGCTTCTACTCGCTCAACCCGCCCGGGATCATAATAAGCGAAGTTGAGACCGTTGCCCGCGCCTATTTCGAGTACAATGCCGGAAGCCTGCCCGGCGATTTCCTTGCGGTATGGCGCCATATAGTTGCGCTCTGTTCTGCCCCGTGAAGTGCGTTCGTAATAAGCGGCAAACAGGCGATGATGGGTAGTTGCCGGTTTTTGTGGATCGCCGGCGATAGTCTTGCTCATGAATTGTTCGGGTCGCTTTCTTTTCTATGTCGCAATAATAGCTCTTGCCCTGGATACGGTTGAATAGTATTGCGGGTTGTAGTTTTCTTCCCGTGATTCCTCAGGAGCCGACCAGAGATTCTTCGCTGCGCTCAGAATGACAGGCCTGCGCTCAGAATGACAGGCCTGTGCTCAGAATGACAGGCCTGCGCGCAGGCCTGTCATTCTGAGCGCAGCGAAGAATCTGGCGAGCAGTTGTCCAGTAGTTCTGGTTTCAGTTCCTTTATACACACTTCTGGGGAATCACCAGGTTTTCCCTGCTTGCGTCGTGGCAGTCTGTCTATTAGAATGAAGATATTATTAAGAATATTGGCGTACTTTTTTAGGAACGCATGGATAGAAGAGTCAAGACGATGCCTCGCATACCACCGATTGATATAGAATTACCTGCTGATGGAGCCACATCTTTCAGCACCATGGCTACACTTTTTCGCACTATGGCCCACAGACCAGAGCTGATGCGCCAGGCAATGCAGTTGCTGGAAACGGCCATGCGCGCGGGGACGGTTGACCCGGCTCTGAAAGAGCTGCTGGCGATACGTGTCTCGCAGGTCAATGCCTGCTTTTATTGAATGGAGGCGCATACTGCCCTGGCAGGGCAGCTGGGTGTAAGCAAGGAGTTGCTGGACGCGCTCTACCATATCGACCAGCATCGCCATCTCTTCACGGAGCAGCAACTGGTGGCGCTGCATTTTGCTGAGGTGATGACGACGAGCGCGCGCGATGTGGACGAGGAGCTATGGGATGCGCTGCAAGCTTATTTTGACGATGGAGAGATTGTCGAGCTGGCAACTGTGATTGGATTGTTCAATTTCTTTAACCGTTACGCGGATGCACTACAGATTCTTCCATCCGAGAACGCCAATACCAATACTAATAAGGAATGAAGACGCTATGCCAACGAGCGAAGAAAAACTGGCTGCCCTGCTGGCAGATTTACAACAACTATCAACTTACTTGCATGATCAGGGCGATAAGAAACTGGCGCTTGCGCGTCGATTCGAGGAAAATGCCAGGAAAGACCCATCGAATAGAGAGTTCGACTTAAACCAGTCGCGTATGCTTGATTACCAGCATAGCCTGTGGCATGAGATAGGGAACCTGGTGGACAAGCTGATAAAACAATACGAACACGAAGTGTAGGGGCCAGGTCATGCAGTTTGACAAAATAACCAGGTAATCCGGGCCGGGGGCCGATCAATCGGCGGTGGGCGCGATCAATCGGCCCCTACATCCCTATTTTACAGTTCGCCGCTTTTGGCTTTAGAATAGCGCTCTGTCAACTCGCCTTTGGTGCGGTTGTACATCTCCATGCCCTGATTGAGCGCCTCGGTAGCACGCGCGCGCAGTTCGTCGGTAAGTCCCGCGGAACGGTCGCGCAGCATAATACCCTGCTCGCCGAGTTGCGCCCGCGTGGATTCGCCCGACTGAGGAGCGAGCACCAGGCCAGCAGCCACACCTAGAGCGAAGCCGAGAAGTAAGCCGAGAATAAACTTCATTGGTTCACACCCTTCCTTTCTGGATAAGAAATTATCCGTTATTCTACATGTACCCGTTTCCAGGCACATTGCCACACAAAAATAACCGGAACGCTTGCCGACCAGTAGTCTATCATTAACTAGCAAGAGTCGATTAGCCGACCGGTTCGTGGAGGGCCTGCTGCACCAGAATGAGCAAATTCTCTAGTTCGAATGGCTTTTGAACTACATATACATCTTGAAAGCGTTCAGGATTGTTTGAAACAAGTTTGGTGACCTCTTCAGCCTCAAGCACCGCGGCAGTATAGACGATGATAGGAATATCGGCTGTTACTGGATCGTCCTTCAATTGCTTCAGAATATCCTGACCGGAAATATCGCCCAATCTCAGATCGAGAATCAACAAATCCGGCAGCTGAGTTTTCACCTGGGTAAAAGCATCTCTTCCATCTTGCAGGATAGAGACCTGATACTGCTCGTCTTCCAGGACGCGGCGCATCAGGTGAAGCAATTCATGCTTATCGTCAACAACGAGTATTTGTTTGCCCACAGTTTCTTAAACGCCGCGGGCCTGACCCTCATTCAAGTCCGGCCAGAAGCGCTCCCTCCTGTCATCACTACCAATACATTTCTCAAAGTAACCGGCACTCTCTCTAACACTGCTCTCCTGGTCGATCCAGGAGGACATAGAAGCGCCGGAAACAAAATATCCTTGCCATACCGTAGTGTATCACGTTAGCTCACAAGAGGCAAGATACATCCCCGGTTAATGATAAGCTGTAAGGCATTTTTAATATTTGTGAGCCAATCGTGAGCGTGGTTTCTCCTTGACACGTATGCTATGATAGTGCTGCTAAGAGCCAGTCTGATGGTTAAACAAATGACCATCATGCTTTTAGTAGAACGACCGCGTAGCTCAGTGGTAGAGCAATCGACTTTTAATCGATTGGCCGTGGGTTCGAGTCCCACCGCGGTCACTATAATTCGTGACATTCTCCTTTTCAATACTTCTCAAATTTGCCTGCCCTTGACTTGCGATGCGCCACGTACCACAATAGCAGCAAGCACAGGGATACAATCAAGACGTAATAGGATTAATACTCATCAATAGCGCATTTTGCTGGATAGTACAATAGTTCTTGCATAGAGAAGGAATATTGGCCTATGAAGATTTTGGCCCGCGTGAAGCGCAGCAGTTATTTCGACTCGATTACACTGATGAAGATTGCACGTTCCCTCACGGAAATGCCGGGCGTGGAGGATGCGGCCGCGATTATGGCCACCGAACCAAATTTGCAATTGCTGGCCGAGGCAGGCCTGGCGCCGTTCGAAGGAGTCGAGGGCAAGCCTGGCCCGGACGATGTGCTGATCGTCGTGCGCGCCGGGGATGAAGCTACCGCGCAGGCCGCATTACAGACCGCCGAGGAGCAACTGGGGCAATTGGGACGGCGTACCGGCGCAAGCAGTACTGGAATGAACGGGATGCAAGCTGGGCCGGGGAAGCCACGTTCGCTGGAGCAGGCCACGCAGCTACACCCGGATGCCAGGCTGGCCCTCATCTCCGTTCCGGGAATGTATGCCGCTCTTGAGGCGGAACAGGCATTGAGGGCCGGGTTGCACGTCTTTCTCTTCAGCGATAACGTGAAGCTGGAGCAGGAAATTGCTTTGAAACATATGGCGCAAGAACGCAATCTGTTATTGATGGGACCCGATTGCGGCACCGCTATGATCAATGGTGCCGGGCTGGGATTCGTCAACGTGGTTCCGCGCGGGCCAATCGGCATCGTGGGGGCTTCTGGTACGGGCACGCAGCAGGTGATGTCGCTTATCGCGCAGCAGGGCAGTGGTGTCTCGCAGGTTATCGGTTGCGGCGGGCGCGACCTCTCCGAGGCAGTGGGAGCGATTACGACCTTGCAGGGATTGCGTCTCCTGCAGGCCGACGAACAGACGCAGGTCATTGTTCTCATTTCCAAGCCGCCCGCGCAGGCCGTAGCCGAACGGGTGCTTGAGGTAGCCGCGAGCGGACAGAAACCCGTCATCGTAATCTTTGTTGGGGCTGATCGCGATGCTTTAGAGAGCCGCTATAGAGAGCGGCTCATCATCGCTCGCACGCTGGCGGAAGCGGCCATGCAAGCGGTATCTATGAGTGAGACCGGTAAAGCGGTAGATAGCGGGCAGGCGCGGACAATGAGAAGCGGCAACGAGATTCTTCCAGGGCGCCCACAAGGGGACGCCCCTACCGTACACGCGAGGGCAACCAGCGACACAGGAACAGGATATCGCCTGGCGGCGCTTTTTTCGGGGGGCACGTTGTGCGATGAGGCGATGCATATCTGGGCCGGGCAGATTGGCCCTATTTATTCCAATATTCCATTGAAGCCGGAATGGCGACTGGCCCAGGGGCAGCGCACGCAGGGGCATTTCGCGATTGATTTTGGCGCGGACGAATATACCCATGGTCGCCCGCATCCGATGATTGATCCGGGCCTGCGTTTGAAGCGTTTGCAGGAAGAGGCCGGCAATCCACGGGTGGGTGTGATCCTGCTGGATATGGTGCTGGGTTATTGCGCGCATCCTGATCCGGCGGCAGTGTACGCGCCGGTGATTGCCGGAACGCTGGAACAGGCAGCCTCGCAGGGTCGCGCGCTCAACTTCGTGATTTCATTGTGTGGCACCGAGGGCGATCCACAACGGCTTTCGAGGCAGGCTGCGCGTTTTCGTGAAGCCGGGGCCGAGGTTTTCACAAGCAATGCAGATGCCGCCTGGCGCTGTGTCGAGTTACTTACTCAAGCGAGGTAAGCATATGGAGCAGATGACAAACGCTGCCGGGCCTGCGCCCATCATTAATGTTGGAGCAGACATTTTTGCCGATGCCATCGAGGAGCAGGGAATCGATGTAATTCGTGTATCATGGCGACCGCCAGCAGGCAACACGAGAGCGCTGGCAAAGCTTCTAAACAATCCGGCAGTAGACGAAGCTAACAAGATCGCAGTCGAACGCATGCTGGCCGCGCATCCCGTCCTGGTCGATGTGCGACCGGCGCGCGAGGTGATTCCAGCGCTGCAAGCGCGCAAATTGCTGCATGCCGGTCCGCCTATTAGCTGGGAGCGTATGTGTGGCCCCATGCGTGGCGCGGTTATTGGGGCCTGCCTCTATGAAGGCTGGGCCAGGGACGAGCAAGAGGCCGTGCAGCTAGCCGAATCCGGGGCCATCGATTTCGAGCCATGCCACCATTTCAACGTCGTTGGGCCGATGGCCGGCATCACATCACCATCTATGCCGCTCTACGTGCTTGAGGATAAAACGCATGGCAACCGCACCTATTCAACCTTGAATGAGGGACTTGGCAAGGTGCTGCGCTACGGGGCGTATTCTTCTGATGTGCTGGAACGCCTGCGCTGGATGCAAGATGTGCTGGGGCCTGCGCTGGCGCGAGCGGTTCAGCAGATGGGCGGGGTCGATATCCGTGCAATTATGGCCCAGGCGCTGCAGATGGGCGACGAGTGCCATAACCGCAACAAGGCGGCTTCATCGGTCTTCGCGCGCCAGGTAGGGCCTGCGCTGGCAGAAACGGGCAATTCGGCGGCGGAAACGGCCGCCGTGCTGCGTTTCATCGCCGGAAACGACCATTTTCATCTCAATGCCGGGATGGCCGCGGCCAAGGCGATTACATTAGCAGGAGCCAACGTGCCGTATAGCAGTGTAGTGGTGACGATGGCGCGCAATGGCGTGGATTTTGGTATTCGCGTGAGTGGGCTGGGAGAGCGCTGGTTTGTGGGTCCCGCGCAGATGGTGCGGGGACTGTATTTCGCCGGTTACGGGCCGGAGGATGCCAATCTTGATATAGGCGATAGCGCCATCACAGAGACCAGCGGCGTCGGAGCTTTCGCCATGGCGGGAGCGCCCGCGATTGTGCAATTCATCGGCGGCACGCCTGCCGACGCGTTACGATATACCCAGGAAATGTACGCCTTGACCGTGACCAGCAATCCTTTATTCGGCATTCCGGCGCTGGATTTCCGCGGCACGCCCACCGGCATCGATATCCGGCAGGTGTGCCGCCTGAATATGCCACCCGTCATCAATACGGGTATCGCGCACCGCCTGCCGGGCATCGGCCAGATCGGAGCCGGCATCGTCTATCCGCCAATGGAGTGTTTTGAGGCGGCATTGTCGGCATTAGCGGAAGCACTTTAGGACGGTTCTGGCCTATGGCGTGATCGCGATCACGCGCAGGGGACTGCCTGAACCATCTACGATTTTAAGCGGGGCGGCGATGACGATGGCCCCGGTCGGTGGCAGTTGATCCAGGTTGATCAGGCTGGTAATGCCGAATTTGCCCGCGCCATGCATGATAGTGTGATTAGGGAATGGCGGATCGAACGTTCCGGCCTGGCCTGCGTCCGTTCCGACCGTTTCCACGCCGACGCCCAGCACGTCGCGCTCTTGCGCCAGGAATTCCGAACAGGTCTTGTCGAAGCCGGGCGAATGCGCGCCGTCTTCACGAACGTTGAGGAACTCTTCGCGTCCGGTGCGCTTGCTCCAGCCGGTGCGCAGCAATACCCACGCGCCTGCCGGGATGCGCCCATGCTCGCTCTCCCATGCCTCGACATCTTCGGGCATCAACAGGAAATCGGGATTCTGCTCCACCTGGCTTGTCACGTCAATGACGCACGCGGGGCCGATAAACTTACGTGGGGGAATAGTATCGGTGGCATTGTTGGGCAGGTCTTTGCCCGTAACCCAGTGAATGGGGGCATCGAAGTGCGTGCCTGTGTGTTCGCCGAGATTGAGAATGTTCCAGTACCAGGCCGGGCCGCGGCTATCGTAGCGCGAAATCTCGGTGATGGTCAGGCCGGGCGATGGAGCAAACATAGGCGGCAGGTCGATCACGACGGTATCTGGTCCCAGAGGAGTGGTCAGGTCGACGACCTTCAGGCCGCCAGAGTCGAGTTCGGCAAGCAACTGTGCCAGAATATTGGATTGAGCGTTTGCCATGTGATTCCCTCCTTGTTATTTTCTCACTTTTTCGAGATAGCGTTTGAACTGGAAGCGGTTTTCGAGCAAGGGCAAGTCCATGTGAAAGGATTTTGGGCCGATCGCTTCGACCTTGGAGACGATAGTCGTGAGCGTATTGCTTGCCAGGGCCTGCGTGACGGCATCTTTCAGGCTTTCAGGCGTGTTTGCCTCCATGACCTGCGGCACGCCTGACGCCCTGGCGATACCGGCAAGATCGGTGCCCGTTGAGGTAGCGGTAGGGAATCCACCGACCGAGAGCAGGCTTTCGTTGTCGAAGACGATGTGCAGCAGGTTGCCGGGCTTGTAGCGTGCCATCGTACTCAAGGTGCCCAGGTTCATCAGCAGCGAGCCGTCGCCATCGAGGACGATCACCTTTTGCTCCGGTAGCGATAGCGCGATACCGAGGCCCATCGATGATGCCAGGCCCATGGCATGTTCAAGATAAAAGAAGTTGTGACGGTGCCCGAGCATGTAGAGTTCTGCCGCGACCGCGCCCATGATAGTAACGACGATGCGTTCTTCCAGCTCGGGATAAATAGCCTGCAAAGCATCTGCGCGCAACATAATCGATCACTCCTCCCACATTAGCTCGCGTGACAACAGGACGGCAACAGGGTGCAGCGAGGCATGCGCCAGCGTCTGAGCATCTTTGAGACGCCTGTCGATGTCGCCGGGATTGTTCAAATGCCAGATTGGAATGTTCAGAGCGCGCAAAATCGGCTCCGTCACCAGGCCTCCCTGCGTCTGCCAGGGGTCTTTTTCGCCCATGTGACCGCGATAGCTGATGAGCATCAACAGGGGAATTTTGTAGAGCAGGGCCAGCGAGACAATGGGGTTGATTGACGCAAGAAAGCCGTGATTCTGCATCAACATGGCGGAATTGACGCCCGCGAGATGCGCTCCTGCCGAGATACCTACGCCCTCTTCCTCTTTCGCAAGGCGCACCAGTGTCATTTCGGGGTCTTCGTCGGCCATGCGAATGAGATGCACGAGCCAGGTTTCGGGCAGAGCCGAGATGATACGCACATCACAGGCTTTGAGCGCGTCATAGATCAACCTGGAATTGGAAACAGAGACAGGCATATGACCCTCCAGTCAGTGCAATTGGATGAGCTATGAACGTCTGAGATATCCTTAAGTATAGCAGAATTGGTTGGGGAAGGGTAAGGTTAAAATGTAGTATAATAGGCATATCGGCGCACCGTGCCGAAAGCAGCAAAGGAGAAAGTCACTATACAGTTGCATTTGCAAGTCCCTGAGCAACTCACCGGAAAAAATCAACAGCAGTTAGAGAGGCTTGCATTCGAAGCACTTGTTGTACGACTCTATGCATTAGGTGAACTCTCGTCAGGGGAAGGGGCCAAATTGCTGAATCTGACACGGCGCGAGTTTCTTGACCTGTTAGGTCAATACAATGTTTCCCTTTTTGATGATGAAATAGACCTCAAGAAAGAGGCCCGCTACGAGTAAGCCGCCATCCCGATCTCATTGTCCGTCTTCTTGTTCGATTATTTAACAGGTGTTCTCATACGATTGAGAAGCGTGATGAGGCTCATCCATCAGACTTCATCGGCAAAAAACCAGTGACGCAGACCAGGTCATCTTTGCGCCGGCTAATAAAGTTCTGGATCAACTCGCTTGCTTCTTGCGTAGTCATGAACTCGATTTTCATCACGATCGGCCTCTTCACGCTTCTGATACTCCCGCCCGGCACAGGGTGAGTCGCGACGTAGTTGCGCGCGTCCTCCTCGGTAAACGCGGGAAGAGATGATATGCATCTCTTCATACTTTGTCAAACCTGCACAGCATTATCTTCACATCTCCGGGTGGGCGAAAAAAGACTTTTCAATTGTCCTGTAGTATAATATGTGTGTGGGCGCAGCATGCTGGTATCAGCAAAGAAAGCAAACCAGACGATGACATTTCTTCAGGCACTAGCACTGTTCTTCGCCGCCATGCTCGGCGGCTCGCTTAACTCGGTCGCCGGTGGCGGCACCTTCATCACGCTCCCCACGCTGATATTTACCGGAGTCTTGCCCAAAATCGCCAATGCCACCAGTACGGTTGCCCTGTGGCCAGGCTCGATTGCCAGCGTTGGCGCCTATCGCAAGGAATTAGTCAAACAGAATCGCGTCCTTTTGCTGGTATTGGGTGTAACCAGCTTTATCGGTGGCCTGCTGGGGGCTTTATTGTTGCTGGGCACATCGTCAAAGACCTTTGTCACACTGCTGCCGTACCTGCTGTTGCTGGCAACGGTGCTGTTCGCGGTCAGCGGCCCGCTTACAGCACGAATGCGCGAGCGTGCTGCCACCCGTACTGCTCTAGAGGCAGGTACGGCAAAACTCACAAAGCAGGTTTCCTGGCGCGTTCTCGCCATCATCGCGCTTCTACAGCTGATCATCGCGACCTACGGGGGGTATTTTGGTGGTGGCATCGGCATCCTAATGCTGGCGACACTGGGGCTGATGGGGATGGAAAACATTCACGAGATGAACGCGGTCAAAACTGTGCTGCAAACCACGATCAACGGTGTCGCTGTGATCGCCTTCATTATAGCCGGCGCGGTTGTCTGGGCGCAGGCTATCGTGATGATTGCAGGCGCGATAGTGGGCGGCTTTGTCACTGCCTCTTTTGCGCGCCGGCTCGACCCACGAATCGTGCGCTGGTTCGTCATCCTGGTTGGTGTAAGCATGACCATCTACTTCTTTTTGTACAAGAAATGAGCCTTGTATCCATGCTTCCTCCGCATCACGTCCTACTAAATAAGCACCTGTTATTAACGCGTTCAAAACCAGGTAGCATGATGGGAAGATAATCTAACCAGGCACGTGTTGTTATTTAAAGTGGGCGGAGCGGGCGGGCGACCAGTGTAGAGTGTGGATTGATCCAGCACGCGGTCGCCCATACAATCAGAAACAGGGCAGATCATGCAACAAAAAGAGACGAAGGCAAACAAAATAGAGGATGAACTGCTCGCGGGGCGCGATCAATCTGGCCCCTACGCGCAGGATGCGATCAATACGGATGGGGCGCAGTCCGCTATGGTCTCCCCGGATGAGCTAAAGCAAACGATACGGCAGGAAGCTGCTCGTCCCGGAGACGATAGCAGAACGAAAGGCTATGAAGAACGAGCCAACAAGTGGGCTGTCCTCTCCATCGTCGCGATTGGCGTCTTCATGGCAACGCTCGACTCTTCTATCGTCAATATCAGCCTTCCTACTATTGCACATTATTTCGGCACCGCGCTGACCGGCGCGGTTGAATGGGTCATTATCGCCTACCTGGTTGTTATCGCGGGTGTGCTGCTTACCATCGGACGACTGGCGGATATGATAGGACGCAAGCCGATCTGGGTGTCGGGATTGATCATTTTCACCGCCGGGTCGGCCATTAGCGGCGCCTCTATTTCGCTGGGCATGTTGATTGCCGCGCGCGCGTTGCAAGGGCTGGGTGGGGCACTGATTATGGCGATCAGCCCTGCCATGCTGACCAGCGCATTTCCTCCTTCGGAGCGCGGGCGCGCGTTGGGCATGAACGCTGTGATTGTGGCATTGGGCGTGAGCGTCGGTCCGACCCTTGGCGGTATCATCACTGAAAATTTCACGTGGCGCTGGATTTTCTATGTCAATGTGCCCATCGGCATCATCGGAATCATTGCTACGTTGCGCATCCTGACCGAGCGTTTGCATCGCAATCCGGGCCGTTTCGATCCCTGGGGCGCACTACTGCTGGCGGTCGGGCTTGTCGCGTTGACGGCAGGACTCTCCTTTGGCCAGGAATGGGGATGGACCTCACCTCTGCTTATCAGTACAATCGTCGTGAGCGTAATTGCTTTCGCATTGCTGGTGATTGTCGAGTTGCGTGTTGCCGACCCGATCATCAAATTTGCGCTGCTGCGTGATCGCGTCTTCCTCTCGGCCAATATCAGCCTGATCCTGAGCTTCCTGGCGCTGTTTGCCGTCAGTTTCATGCTACCTTTCTACCTGGAAGAGCTGCGCGGCTTCTCGACCGAGCAGGCTGGGTTACTCTTGACGCCCTTGCCGCTGACTATAGCAGTCCTGGCACCATTCAGCGGAGCGCTCGCGGACCGTATTGGAACGCGCTGGCTGGCGGCTGGCGGCTTGAGCATCGCCTGTATCGGATTGATTTTCATCAGCCAGCTTAACGCGCAGAGTTCGATCTGGGACATCATCTGGCGGCTGGTACTGACAGGCGTGGGACAGGCCATGTTCCAATCGCCGAATAATAGCGCCTTGATGGGAGCGGCTCCGCGCGGCCAGCAAGGGGTAGCCGCGGGTTTCCTGGCAACGGGACGGGTAGTGGGGCAGAGCCTGAGTGTGGCGCTGGCAGGGGCGGTCTTCGCCAGCTTCGGCGGAGCGTTAGCCGGTCTGCTGCTGGCGAGCCACCGCGCTTCCCCGGCCCAGATACCGGCCTTGCAGCAGACATTTAACGCTGGATTCCACGCTGCCTTTATCACAAGCGCGGCTATCGCGGCAATTGGTATTCTGACCTCGCTTGTACGCGGTAAGGAAAACCGCTAGTAACGATGAGTATGAGAATGCTGAAGAGCTTTACAAAAGCCTGCTCTCGCTTGAAAAAGAGGATGAGGCGTACAATCAAAATAGGCGCTTTTGGCATTATTCTGGACGAGCAGAAACGAGTCTTGCTCTGCCACAGGTGCGATGTAGACCTCTGGAACCTGCCCGGCGGCGGAGTCGAGGCAGGAGAGACACCTGAACAGGCAGTAGTGCGCGAGGTCAAGGAAGAAGTGGGGTTGAAAGTAGCACCTCGAAAATTGGTAGGGATATATATACATCTCCGGAAGTTCAATTTTGCATTCTCTTATGTTTGTGATATAACCGGGGGAAAGCTAAAGAAAAGCGATGAGGCCGACAAGATCGACTACTTTGCATTTCAGCAGATACCGGGCAATACCTATCCATTCCATGTAGAGAGAATTGCAGACGCTTTAGAAAAGCCAGGCTGGTTCCGGCTGAGGTTGGAATTTGGTCCATCGGCGAAAAAGCTGTACAAACAGGGCAAGCTCAAGAAGAGATGAACAGAACTGATCGCCTGCTGGCAATCGTACTGGAGTTGCAAGGTAAGGGGCACCAGCGCGCCGAGGACCTGGCCAGAACCTTCGAGACCAGCAAACGCACCATTTATCGCGATATGCAGGCACTGGGTCAGGCAGGTGTCCCGTTAATTTCTGTGCCTGGACGCGGTTACGCTTTGATGAAGGGCTACTTCTTGCCGCCGTTGAGCTTTACCACCGACGAGGCAACCATGCTGCTACTCGGCAGCGACTTCATGGCGCAGCGCTTTGATGCCCAGTATCGCGCTGCCGCGCTCTCCGCCAGCCGCAAGATCGAGGGCGTACTCCCTGAAAACCTGCGCGATGAGGTCCATTACTTACAAAGCAGCATTCGTTTCATTTCGGGAGATAACCTGGAATCCTCCCCTCGCGCAGAACTGCTGCAACAACTGCGACGCGCGATCATCCAGCGAACCACGGTGCGCTTCTGCTATCATACTCGCCATAGTGCAGATGGTAGGGGCGAACAGACGATCCGTAAAGCCGACCCTTACGGCCTCGCCCATACCGGAGGCGCCTGGTACCTGGTTGCCTGGTGTCACCTGCGGCATGCTATTCGCAATTTCCGGCTCGACCGCATGGAACATCTCGAACTGCTACCAGAAGCATTTGAGCGTCCTTCCAATTTTACGATGCGCCTGGAGCGAACAGTTGACGAGCGCTCCATAACCATTCGCGTGCTTTTTGATGCTGAGGTAGCACGCTGGGTACAAGAATCTCCTTCATTCTATATGGTTAGCCAGGAACAGACTTCTGATGGGCTGCTGGTGACGCTGCATGCGCGGCAGGAGAGCGAGGTGCTGCAATGGCTGCTCAGCTGGGGCCGCCACGCGCAGGTGCTTGAGCCGGAATCGCTGCGCGCGCGTTTAGCGGATGAGGCGCGCGCAATGCTGGAAAACTATCGATGATACTGTAGGGGCAGCGCCAGCCTGTCCTTGCTGCCGGGGGTCACGAGGCGCGAATGAGATGATATTCCCTGGCGCCCTTGCGCATGACCAGGTATTGCCCTTCGATGAAATCAGAGAGGGAGATCATCGCGCGCGCTTCGGTGACACGAGAGTTGTTGACATAGATGCCGCCCTGCTCGATCATGCGCCTTGCCGCGCCTTTGGAGCTGGCAAAGCCGCAGGCGACGACGACATCTACCAGAGGCATGCCTTCGCCCTCGAAGAGCGCCCGCGACATCTCGGTGGATGGGACTTCCGCGAAGATATCCAGCACATCCTCGCCGCTCAGATCAGTGATCGCGCCGCCGAAGAGGACTTGAGAGGCCTGGATCGCTTTGCGCAGGTTGGCTTCGCCATGCACCATACGCGTCACTTCCTGCGCTAAACGCCGCTGGGCCTCGCGTTTTTCGGGGGCTACCAGCGTGGCCGTTTCCAGTTCGGCGATCTCCTCGCGGTTGAGCATCGTAAAGTATTTCAGGTACGTAATGACATCGCGGTCGTCGGTATTGATCCAGAACTGATAAAAGCGGAACGGCGAGGTGAGATAAGGATCAAGCCAGATGGTTCCGGCCTCGGTTTTACCGAATTTGACGCCGCCGCTGCTGGTTACCAATGGGAAGACGCCGCCATAGGCTCTATCCTCGCGCAGCTTACGAATCAGCTCGATGCCGGCCACGATATTGCCCCATTGATCGCTGCCGCCCATCTGTACAGTACAGTGATAGCGATCATACAGGGTGAGAAAATCGTAGGCTTGCAGCAGCATGTAGCTGAACTCTGTAAACGAGATGCCATCTCCCTGCTCGTAGCGGCGCTTGACCGATTCTTTGGCAAGCATATAGTTGACGGTAAAATGCTTGCCGGTATCGCGCAAGAAATCGATGAGGCGAAGAGGGGCCAGCCAATCGGCGTTGTTGAGCAGCATGGCGGGGTTTTCCCTGGCGTCGAAATCGAGGAAGTGGCTCAATTGTTCGCGAATGCCCGCGATGTTGTATTCGATCTGCTCCTTTGAAAGTAGTTGGCGTTCCAACGTTTTGCCGCTGGGGTCGCCAATCATGCCGGTTCCACCGCCAACAAGGGCAATGGGGGTATGGCCATAGCGCTGCAATCTCACCAGTCCCATAATAGGCAGCAAAGAGCCTACATGCAGGCTGGCGGCAGTGGGATCGAAGCCGATATAGGCGGTCACCTTTCGCGTAGCCAGCGCCTCTTGAAGGCCCTCGGTCGCCTCGTAGAGCATACCTCTCCACTGAAGTTCATCATATGCATTCATGTGTCTACGTCCTCGCTCTCCTGGCTCAAATTTGTATGCCATTGTGCGGGAACTCTTTGAAATTGTCAATATGTAGGGACCAGATTACGCAGGTGAACAAGATAATCAGCTAATTCATAGCGGGGCCGATGAATCGGCCTCCAGGCTCCGCCCCTATTGTATAGCAACTGAACCGCTGGGAGGCTCAAAGGCCAGCTGGTGCAGGTAGGCGACGTTGGAGCGCAAATCTCCATTCAGGTAAAGGCCTTGAACCTGTGGAATAAGGTCTGGGCGTTTCTCAAATGCCTGCCCACCGCAGATGAGTATGGGACGAGGTGGTGACATCTCCCAAATCAGATGGCTCAGGTCGATCAGGCCTTGCTTAAAGGAGAAGATCGAGAGCGAAATACAGAGCAGCGCCGGGCTGGTCTGGCGTATGGTGTGCAGCAATCCGGCGATTTCGATGCTCTGCCCCAGGTAGACGACGCGCAGGCCCGAGCGCCGTAGAAGCAGCGCCAGCATCAGGGGGGCCAGTTCATGCGCTTCACCTGGAGCGCAGCAGGTAATGACCAGCGGACCAGCAGGCGAGGCGGGCGAGCTATGCAGGAGGTTCGCGAGCAGGCCACGAAAGAAAGCGCTCGCAAAGTGTTCGACGGATACCGTAATCAGTCCTTCTTCCCATAATTTGCCGATACGCCACATCACCGGTCGAATCAGTTCGATACAGATCTCTTCAGTTGGATAGATAGCCAGCATGGACGCCATAACTGCGCGCGCCGCCACCTCATCGAATACCTGAAATGCTTCAAGCAGGCGCTGCTGAGCATCCCACATGCTATATGTGGGGGAAGAGAAGCCCATCCGCTTTTCATCCTGGTGGGATGTGCCAGGTTGTTCCGCCGTCGTTGTGGCCGTTTCAGACGCTGCGGAACCCGCTGTTGTATCTGCTGGGGAGACCTCTCCTGCGACCGGCAAAGCTATCTGGAATACTGAAAAATCGGCACTGCCTGGTATTTGGTTCCAGGTTTCGCGGCGCTGGCGTCGTTGGGCGTCCATATGATGGAGCAGCGCAATAGCCTGGCTGATGGTCATGCCGGAATCGACACGCGCCTTGAGCCAGCGAATTTTGGCAATATCACGCTCGGAGTAAAGACGGTAGGCGTTATTGGAACGGTCGGGGGAAAGAATGCGATAACGACGCTCCCAGGCACGCAGGGTAGTAGCAAGCACACCCGTCTGTTGCACCACCGCCTTTGTATTGAACAAAGGGATATCAGGGTAGCGCTCGAGGTCTGGCGCATCAATATGTTCTCCTCGTGCCATCATACCTCTCTCCATAAACTATCGCCTGTCTTACCGGCACCGGTGCAGAGGCAAGTCTTCGAGCCAACTATATCATACCGAGTGCTCCAGGTCTAGAATGCGACCTTTGCCATTGGCCAACCGGCGGGGCTTTTTTGTTGTTGATCTTCAAGGTATAAGATGCGGTTGGGGAGGAAGAAGGGTAATAAACCATTCCTGGTGACCACAAGGAGATACCGCAGGTTGGCTTTTCCAGTACTCTTGTACCTTCGTGCAAGGGAGAGAAAAGTCGGGTATAATCCAGATAAACGGAGCTTTTTCTTTCTTAAGGAGGATGGATGCATGTTTTGTACGAATTGCGGGGCCAGGGTCGAAGATGGAGCGCATTTCTGCCAGGACTGCGGCGCTCCCCTGCAGGCGCCTGGGGCGGTCTCACAAAGTCCTTATAGACCGGGCGCGCCAGAAGTACCGGCTCGTCCCCGCCGTTCTGGCAGTGCTAAGGCGCAGGACCCCTACAAGGACCAGATCCAACAGTTGAAATTGGAGATCCGGCAGTTGAAGCTCGACCTGAAGCAGATCACGACACAAATGTCGAGTACACGCTCGCGTTATTATGAAACGGCGGCATTTGTGCCGCGAGGCCTCCTACGAGGTGGTTACAAGGTGTTTGAAGACATCCGTCTCCTTGGGCCACAGCAACAGAAAGAGCGCTTGCAACAAGAGATTTTGCGGCTTGAACAACAATTGCTGGGTCTACAACAGGCTCAGATGCAATGGAAAGCACAGCAACAGCGCTAGAGTTTCAATCCCAGGCGGGTTCGGGAAAAACGAGGCTTGACAGTATTGTCAAATGTTGCTAGAATGATTGCGCTACAGTGTGTCCACGAGAGCCTTGTGTTCGCGTGGTTGGGCTGCCCCAATTTTTTGCAAGGGGAAATCACTCCGCATTGCAGAATGATGAGACTCCATGATGCCCGCCGGGCCGGTAATGGATTGTAACTTATTAATCCAGCCATCTCGGAGGCCGATCAATCGGCGCTGGGCGCGATGAATCGGCCCCTACGTGGCCAGTTCCCCGGATGAGGGATTGAAAAGCCTACGAAATGGAACAGTACGAAGGCGCTCCACCCTTGCCTTCCACGTATCCAGTGAAGTCTCAGAGCGGAGTATGGCGGCGACCACCATGATCGCCTCAAAAGAAAAAGGAGTTGAGAAGAAGCTATGTTCGCAGTCGTTAAAAGTGGTGGAAGACAATATAAGGTGTCCGTTGGCCAGACGCTGGAAGTCAACCGGCTTCCCGTAGAGATCGGATCGCAGGTACAGCTCGATGTGTTGTTGATCTCTGATGAGAATACGACGATGATCGGAACACCGCTGGTAGAGAACGCAACAGTACTCGCCACCGCTACCAGGGAGGCCCGCGGCAAGAAATTAATTGTCTTCAAGTACAAGGCCAAGAAACGCTATCGCCATCGCCGTGGGCATCGCCAGGAACTGACGGTACTGACCATTGATGATATTGTGGCCGATGGCAAGAGTCTGATTACCGGCGAACCTCCTCGCGCCAGGAATGAAGAACCCTCCCAGGATGAGATGGAGACTCCCGCCGAGGTTACTGAGGATGAGGGTGAAGATGAGGTCGCTAGCGACGATGTAGAGGAATCCGAGGAGGAGTAGGGACCAGATTTAGCGCGTCCTGAGCGGGTCCCGTACCTGTTGAGCAGACTGAAAGTAAGCAAGTTAGAGGAGGAATAAACCATGGCACATAAAAAAGGTGTGGGTAGCTCCCGCAATGGTCGGGATAGCAACCCCAAGATGCTGGGCGTGAAGCGCTACGATGGACAGCTGGTCACTGCCGGCAGCATTATTGTGCGCCAGCGTGGCACGAAGATCAAACCAGGAGAAAATGTCGGCGTCGGTCGCGATCATACGCTCTTTGCGTTGATTGATGGTTATGTCAAGTTCGGACACCATTCGCGCTCGCAACGCAATGTGAGTATCCATACAGAGTTTCCGGGCCGTCCTTCGTTGATCGCCATCGAGGAAGTGCCCGCGGAAACCGCGCAAGCATAGCATCACAAGCGAAATAGGGAAGAGGCGAATAGAAACACACTGCGTTTCTATTCGCCTCTTCCCTATTTCGCTTGTGATTATCCTCCCTGCTGTGCCGTTGCGCCGCACTGGATGTTCACCTGGCGTGCCTGGTTGTCGAAGGCAAAGGTGCAGGTCTGGCCGTTAATGGTGGTCGTTCCGGCGCACCCTGCCAGAACATTGCCGTTCACAGAGCAGGCAAGTCCGGGATTGCCGCTGGTTGTGTCATTGATGGTCGCGGCAATTACGACACCGTTGGCATCGGTCTGCGTCTGCACCGGATTCGGTTGGCCAAGGAGCTGTTTACAATTCAAATTCATGTACGAAGTCTGGAAGCGCATGGCCAGGAAGGTAAAGAGACTGTTGGCCATAGCAGCATTCGGAGTCGTCGCATTGATTGTCAACTGTTTATCCATCGCCAGGCGCGGCAGACCTGTTCGCACAAGGTTTCTACAGTAAGTGGCACCGCTGGCCTGCTGGCGGTAGTCCGCAGGCGTCTGATCAACGCCCTGACGATAGAGGTTGGTTTTTGTTAGACTCTGAAAAGTATTGTTGCCCTGCGCGACCATCGTCATGGGATCAGTCAGAGGTACCAGCGCGATTGGCGCCTTTTGATTGGCAGCGGCCTGCAATTCGTCTAACGCCAGGGCCGGTACCATGTTCCCCGGGTTGGCAAGGTCCGGGGCCTGCCAGGACTGGCAACCCAGCGCCGGATCAATGAAGTTGCTGAGCAGCGCATTATCGCTAGGGTTGGCCAGGACGGTCGCATTTGGTAAATTTTGCTGGTTGGTGGCCGAGAACTGCGCGGTTCTACCATCGGGTGTCGCCAGGTACTGCGTTTGCACGTTGTCACTCTGATCCTGGTCTACCACGCTGAAATCACGTACAGTGGGGCAGGGCTGGCCATCTTTGGCGGTACCCAATGCAGGTGGAGCAAGAAGACCCGCCGCGATAGCCCGGTTAGCCGCCCTGAAGAACTCGGGAGCATTGCAGTAGGCGAACTGCCCAAAGATTGAACCATCGGCTCCATTAACGCAGTTTCCCTCATCCAAACTGCCACGTGTGCCTCGCAAAGTCAGGTTATTGCCATTGAAGCCAAACCACACACCTACTACCGAAGTTGCGGTCAATTGTGGTACGACAGGGGGCGCCGCCGGTCGCGTACCCTTATCAATCACCAGTGGCTCATAAATAGAGATATTGCCTGTGGCAGTATCGAGTATCGCGGCCTGGACGAAGGCCGATTGATTAGGATTTGCCTCATTACATGGGCCATTGTCTGGATTGGTCGCTACCAGTTGATAGGGAGTTGCCAGGCCGGCAGGCGAAAGTGGATGGGCCGGCACAATCAGCGTGCAATCCGCATTCACTGCTCCCGCCGCGTGCGAACCTAAGCGCGGCAGGAGGAAGAACACTCCGCCTACGCCAAGCGCAATAACCACTGTTACAAGCGCTCCAATGAGTACCAGAGGCGAAAATCCTCTACGTCGCGTTGATCGCGTGCCGAAAGTGCTTCGATGTAGCTTACGCATGTTTACCCCTTTACTACTGACTTCATGTTGTACAGGCATTAGCTTGTCCAGGCTTTTTTATGTGCCCTATCCATCTCTGTAGGGACAGTATCTTGTGCCTGTCCTCGCGAGCATAAAAGGACAAAACGATGCCCGGCTCCTCACAGGTGTGGAAGCAATTCTACCTGGGTGACCGTACTTACGTCACAGAAACGTGAAGCGTTGTGAACTGATTTACTACGTGTTGATACTTATTGAAAGTACGTTTCTTGAAAGCGATATTACCATAGGCTCTGCGGTATATTCGCATACATGGGCCTAAAAATAGCTGTAAAGTACCGGATTGGGGTTAAGTTTTCTTAACCGGAGATGAAATGTGGTGAAAAAGAAAGAGAAAGGACCGCCTGGGAAGCGGTCCTGTTCTTGGATGTCTGAGTTGGTTAAGAAATCTTCACTCGAGCGAAATTTCATCGGAGAAGAATCGCACCCAGAGGACACATACAGCGAGTCCGGCGATCAGGGTAAAGAATGCGACTGCTCCCCTATCCCCAGAGTCGGTGTTGGGGTCTGTAAATGGGTAAAAGATGATCAACGACAACCAGGCGATGGTAAAAATCGATGTCCAGCTCAGTTTGGTAGCTTCCGCGCTGGAGCGATAGAGCAGGTTGTAGAAGAAGAGTACGAGCAGGCCGATGATGATGACCGTGAACTTGAAGTTCAAAGTTTCATCGACCCCACCGATGACGCCAAAGTCAATCACAAGCGTTTTGGGGATAAATAGGAAACAGCATACCCATAGGATAGCAAGGATAATACCTCCTATGACCTTTCTCAGTGATCTGCTCATCACGAGATGCTCCTTTCGAGGCATAGATGCAATTAAATAAGACAAGCATGGATATGGCCATGCGTTTCTGTTTTGTTTGTATGTATTGTAGTCCTTGACGGGAAAGAAATCAACGGTTTTTTTGATCAACCATAATAAGCTGCTGCGAACCGCGCCGCCCACTGCGCGTTATTGATAAGTAGCGCCTTATTGGCCTCGACGCTTTCGCCCGCGGTCACCTTCGCGACATGGGCAAGCAGGAAAGGGGTGGTTGCGGGACCGCGCACGCCCTGTTCGCGGGCCAGCCGTAAAGCCTCTTCGGTAGCCGCTTCGAGGGGGTCTGGTTCCATTGCATATTGCTCAGGAATGGGGCAGCCGACAACAAGCCCTTGCAAACCGCACTCCCATTGAGCGCGAGCGATGGCGGCCAGCGTAGCGACATCATCGACGCGATGGGGCAGGCAACGCCCGCTGGAACACACATAGAAAGCCGGAAACTCGTCAGTTTGCCAGCCAAGCACGGGTACGCCCTGCGTCTCCAGGTATTCAAGCGTCAGATCGAGATCAAGAATGGATTTTGCTCCGGCGCAGACAACCAGGACCGGCGTGCGGCTGAGTTCCGTCAGGTCGGCAGAGATATCCATAGTGGTCTCGGCCCCGCGATGCACTCCTCCAATGCCGCCGGTGGCAAAGAAGCGTATTCCGACCATGCTGGCGCATAACATGGTACCCGCAACGGTAGTGGCGCCAGGCCGTTGTGTGGCCAGCGCTACGGCCAGATCGCGCCGGCTTACTTTCAAGATATTGCGCGCGGTGCCCAGGTATTGTATCTGATCCTGGGCAAGCCCGATGACGATCTTTCCGTTGAGAATGCCGATCGTGGCGGGGATTGCGCCCTCAGCTCGAATGGCAGCCTCCATTGCCTGCGCGACCTCGACATTGGCCGGATAAGGCAGGCCATGCGCAATGACCGTCGATTCGAGCGCGACGACAGGCCGTTGTTCCTCTAATGCGACCTGGACTTCTTCGGAAATGGCTATATATGATGGTTGTTGTGGCATGTTTCCTCGATTACTCCGCTGTCCCTAATCAATTTTAACAATCAAAATCGGTAATCTAAGTGACCCCGTTCGTGTCATTCTGAGTGCAGCGAAGAATCTCTGGCGCGATGGACACGGATTCTTCGCTGCGCTCAGAATGACATGACCTGATCCCCCGATTCGTTTGGAAAAATTCATCAGGGTGATTCTCTGAATTAGCCCTATACCTATGATACAATAAATGTCAGCTATGAACCTTTGGGCCGATTTCGATGACAATCCAGATTTCCAGCTCGCACACACGAGGCAGGTTCGCGCGCGCCGTCTTTCAGAGCAGGCTGTCCTGGCGGCCTTGCGCGATTGGCTGCTGCATGACTATGCAGCGGCCTATTGTCGTTCCCTGGCGGCGACCCGCATTTTCCGCCGTTGTTATTGGGTTGATGCGCTTGGTACTCCCCAAAACCCAACGCAGGCAATTGAAGTCACCCAAGCAACGGCTTCCCTGTTAAAAGATGGAGATCGGACGGGAAAAGCGCGCGCGAAGGATACAAAGCGGCTTATTCATCCTGTACTCCAGCCGGTGCATGCGCTCTCTCAGGTTCTGGCCGGCGAAAGCAGGCCGATTACGCTCCACGGATTTATACTGGAGACTGGCAGCGGCAAACACGGAGTAGTGAAAACGGAGCAAAACGGCGCAGCCTCGTCGCCGAAAGCGATAGCGCTGCCCAAAGATGGGGGAGTTGTGCGTGCAGGATGGTTGGAAGTGGCACCGGCGCTGCTCGCGACTATTGATCAATCCGCGGCCATCTTCCTGCTTCATCCGTTCAGCAAGACCCTTTTTAGCTATGAAGACCTGGCGCCACTCTATACGCGTACCGCGCCGACGGAACTCTTTCTGCTCGTTTCGCATAAAAAGATGGAAGTGAGCTTGATACCGGCGCTGAGGACTCCCACAGGGGCAGCGGCATTTACAGCTCTGGTACGCAATGATCGTTGGAAAGCATTGTTGAGGGAGAATGTAGAGACGGAGTCGATGATTAGCGGGCTGGTCGAGGCGCTGGTGAGTTCGATGGGGCAGCATTTTTTGACGGTGCAGCGCGTTGCCTTGCCGATGCTGATTGGACCGGCGCAGGTCGAGCTGGCACCATATACGCTGATTTTCGCGACCCGCCGCCAGGATAGCCTGGCAGCGATGAATGATGCCATATGCATATATCGTCGCCGCCTGGACGAGCAAAGCCACCAGGGAGTCTTGATGGAAGACTGGTTCGATAGGCAAAAAAAGACGCGCCTTGAAGAACATTTCCAGCTGCTCTACGAGCGCGTATTGCAGGCTGGACGAGCGCTGCATCTACGCCGCTGGCCTGAACTGCGACAGCGCTTGCTGCTTGCCGATTTTGGGCAATTTACCATCCACGATTATGATGAGGCAATTGCGCGCTTGTTACGCGATGGTGAGGCGTGCTGCGAATGGCGACAGAGGCCAGCAGTAAATGCCGGAATGGAAGAACAGCGTATCCCAGGAAATGAGGATACGCTGCTGTGGAAGTGACTTTTTATGGGTCTGCCGTTCCTGATGAATGCTACCTTTCAAAATCGGTAGTCTGAGCGATCCAGGGCATGTTATTCTGAGCGCAGCGAAGAATCTGTGTCGAGGCTCGCTGAGATTCTTCGCTGCGCTCAGAATGACATGAGCAGGTGTGTCGTACCTGTCAAGCACCTTTCGTCAAAATTGGACCTTGCCTTAACAAACTACTACGGCAAGGGGCGCGAGGTCGATCATGGGCTTTAACAACCTGATCCGGTAACGGCGCGAGGCCGATAAATCGGCGGTGTGTACGATCAATCGGCCCCTACGAGCGAGGGCCATGGCCGCCAGGCGACCGCCACTTTTTTGGGCGAGCGAGCGGGTTACCAATCCAGCAACCAGGAGGGCCATGGCCGCTAGGCGACCGCCACTTTTTTGGGCCTCAATAGAAGGCCGGTAATCGCGAAAAGCACGGCCAGGAAGAAACTGACGCCGGCGTAAAAGCGATGCCTGCTGTTTGAAAGTGCCAGGTGCCTTCCAGGTGTGATCAAGACCAGGTGACCCCTTTCAATAGAGATATATGGGTGATAAATGCCCGGAATGAGGAAATAGATGGCGGCTATCACGGAAATGATGGCTAAAGCAATCGCGATATAAAAAAGAGTCGAACGCATACGTAAATACTTACCCCCTAAAATAGCTCCTCCAGGGCGACCGCCCTGGGCTACACACGTAAACAAGCGAACTGGAGTAAGCCTCTCACAGCTCATCTACTCTAACGAACAGCTGGCATTCCGATGGAAGAACACGTTCTTGATAGCCATTTTGGTTGATTACACGCGCCAGTATTCCAGTTACAAAACCGTTACGGCGCTTGCCTGTTTCTTAACCATATTCCTACCTGTCCTTTACTGGTTTTCTGCCTTGAGCAGGTAGAATGTTTTGCATAGAGAATCAAGTGCAAGGACTCGCTTATTTACTTCCCATTGAGAGATCGAAGGAGAAAACAATGATGCTTAGCTCCAGTAAAGAGGCGGTCCAGCGCTTCTTGAGCGCAAACACGCAGTCAACCCTCTCAACATTTTCCAACGGTGGTTCGCTGGAGTCGGCGGAACAAATACGGCGCTTTGAACTGCTGCGACTGGCTTTTTTTGTTTTGAAGTTGCGCAAGGTAGAGCATAAGCTGGCCGAATGGCGTGCGGGAGAGATAGAAGTCGCGGAGCTAAAAGCGCAGGAGCATGAGCTAGAGTTTCGCTGCAACCTGCTACGTCACGTGATCTTCCAGCAGGTAGTGGCGCTGATCCGGCTCGATGCGCGCGAGCAGGCTTTGCAGATTATCGAGGTCTGCCGTAAGTGATGGTGCTATAATCACGCCGCGTAATTATCTGGCCGTTCACATGCACTACGATGCCTTCTTTTTCGAGCGTGCGGCGCAATTCGGCGAAGGTTATGCCAGAATCGGCGACGATGGCGCAGGGACCGAGCCTGCGCAGGCGTAACGATTTCAGACCTGGCAGCGAGAGAATTTCGTTTACCAGCGGTTCACTTTCCACTTCCAGCAGGAGTACCTGCGAGATGGCGGCTTCTTTATACAGTTTGCCCCAATCGCGTAGGGTATAGGCTACATTCTGGGGAATTTCTTTCTGGCTATGCTCTTCCAGAATGCGTAGAACCTGCTCGACGGTTTTGGTTGTTGCCAGGCCGCGCAGCAGCGAACTGCGGGTCAGGGTCAACTTGCTGACTTTGCCCACCTGGTTGGCCTGCGCGAACGGTAACAACCTGTAGAGCGTAGGCAGATCGGGTTCCAGCAGCAGCAATTCAAAATTGGGCTGTACGATCAACGTGCGGCGAGGCGCAGCGTCTTCTGCTCTGGCAGGCGGCTCAACCTCGGTTGGCAGAATCGCGGCGGCCAGATCGGTCAGCATAAAAGCGTCGGGATTCAGCGGCCTCTCGGTCGCGGGATCGATCTGCCTGGATGGGCCACGCGGCTGCCCATGCTCGTAGCCTAGCGATACAAGTCCTAGCTCAAACAGTGTTGAGGTCAGTAAACCTATGATTATTTCTCCATCGCATCTGTCCCAGTTGGCAAGGATTTTTTTCGAATATTGATAGCCTGGCAGGCCGGTACTCGCAATGTTCGAGCGCAGCAGGTAAGGATTTTCGGCTTTCATGGTACGCAGCAACGAATCAAAACTATACCAGCGTCCGGGAGTGCATTGCGACAGGTATTTCAGAACAGCGCTACGTCCCGTTCGCATATCCAGGTAGTACGAACTGAGCGTTGGATCGAAGTTGACGCCGGCGATATCGGCCCAATTGTGAGCTTTGAGCCAGTATTCGAGAAGTTCGTGAGTTTGCTCTGCGGCATCCCACTGCGCCCATTGAGCGAGCTGCGGCCCCGGTTCATAGTGGGGTTTCACATCGTCGCCCATTGACGCCGAAAGCTGCACAAGCCCCAACTTCTGGGCAATGCTAAAGAGCATATCGGCGGCAAAATTCGACGTATCGTACCCCTGGCGAGGCCGGATTTGCAGCTGGGGAAGCAATTTGTTGGCAATACGCTTTGGCACATCGCCCGATTTCGTCGGCTCGATATTCTGCTGGTACATGGCTCCGATCAAGAACGCCAGGTCATAGAGTACCAGCGTATCGCCATTGTGTATACTTTGCGGCGGCTCCTTCAAGGGAAGCAGGCCAACCGGCCCTTTCTCCTGTGCGATGGTCGCGGTTTGCGCAGCAGCCTTTTGCACATGTTTGAGCATTTCTCGCGGAATAAATAGCTTGCGCACCGCGCCCGAAAACGTATCAAAAGCGATGGCATAGCTTTCAAGCTGGTGAATGATTTTCGCCAGGGCCGGGTCGTCATAGCCTGTATGCTGGCGTATCTCATTCATGGTGGCCTGGCCGCCATGCTCGCAGAGCCATTTCAAAAGTTTGCGTGTCTGATCATCGAATTGATCCCAGGCATAGAGAGACACTTCAGGTTGGACCAGGTGCCCGGCCAATCTTACGCCGGGATTGACACGCGAGTAGTAGTCATTCAGGGTAATACCGTAGAGCCGGCCAATTTCGTAGAGGTCGTTCATGCTCTGCGCGGCCAGGATTTTTTCCAGTGTCAGGGTTGAGAGGTCGTAATTGGATGAGAAGATCGCTCGCCCGGCGCTTGACAGGGAATCGGCAATATCCTTGTAAATGGAGAGCATCGTTGATGGCTGGAACGCGGGTTTTTGTTTCGTTTCGGGTGCGGTAGACTTCGCGCTTGCCGGAGCCACCTGCTTTTTCCCTTTTACCCCCAGCGGCTCTTCCAGTATCAAGAGATGATCTTTAAGTGTTGCGAGAGCATCCTCAAAGCGGCCTTGCGGCAGGCGCGTCAAGGTTTGCAACACGCCGCGCATGATACCGTTAGAAGCCGAAAAACTGAGGGCGTTATGAAGCAGCTTGCGCTCATCTTCTGAGAGGTGTTCCCAGACGAAACGAGCGGCAACGGGGTCTTGCATCTTTTGCACGAGCAAGCCCAGGTGATTGCGCCATTGTTCCGCGGGCGTATCGCCGATGCCCCACCAGCGAGCCAGCTGCTCGAGTTGTTCCTCGCTATGTTCGGCGAGTACCTGTCGTAACGTTTTCATTTCATCCCTGTTTAGTCTGGCCGGTATTGCTCAAGAAAGCGGATCACCTCGCGCGTCAACTGGCTTGGAGTCGAGGCACCGGCTGTGACGGCAACGCGTTTTTTGCCCTGCAGCCATTCTGTTTTCAGTTGCGAGATATCCTCGATGCGCACAGCCGGAACGCCTGCCAGTTCTTCCGATACCTGTACGAGGCGATTGGTATTGTTGCTACGCGGGTCGCCGACGACGATGGTCAGGTCGGCGCCTTTGGCCTGCGCCACGACCGCCTCCTGGCGGCTCTGCGTGGCGGCGCAGATATCAATATGTACCTCCGCGTGCGGGTACTTCTCTTTAATATACGCGATGACGCGGCGTGTGTCCCATTGTGAGAGCGTGGTTTGTGTCGAGATAGCCAGTTTTTCCTGTTGCTGCGGTGTGAGAGCGAGGGCATCGACATCGGCCTCGTTTTCGATCAGGCTAATATGGCCTGGCACTTCGCCGAGGACGCCTTCTGGTTCGGGATGGCCTTTTTTGCCGATATAGAGGATATAGTACCCCTTTGCCACCAGGTCGCGCACGAGATCGTGCGTCACGGTAACATCGGGGCAGGTGGCATCGATACAATTCAGCCCGCGCTCGCGAGCCCTTTGCTTTACCAGGGGAGAAACACCATGGGCGGTGAAAATGACGGTACCCTCTTTGACCTGTTCCAGGATGCTGGCACGGTCGGGCCCATCCAGTGTAATCACACCGAGGGCAGTGAGTTCTTCTATCGCGTGACGATTATGCACAATCTGTCCGATGATATAGATCGGGCGGGGCTGTTGCGGGTCTTTCGCCGTTTTACGAACTATTTGCAATGCATCAACTACGCCATAACAATAACCACGCGGAGATATTTTGATGACTTCCATATATTCCTCAATACGATAAACAGACCATACCTGCGCTATTGCATTATGAAAGGGCCGCTTGAGGACGGCCTCAAGGGTGCTAGATATCGGAGGGCGACCTCAAGAATACGCCCATACAATGACTACGAGACAATTCTTGAAAAACCTACTTTATTGTATCACGCCGTTAAGAAATTGGCACTTCTGCCTGGGAGAGAATGGAGCGAATATCGTCGGGTGTGTAGAGGCAGACGGCGGGCAGGAGGCCGACCATCTCTTCAATTGAGGTAGAGGCGGCGAGGTCGAAGATAAGCAGGGGAGTATGGCGTCCGACGCAGCCGCGCGCTATGGCCGCGGCGGTGATCAGTCCCGGAGCGATGGGAATATACATTAGCAACTGCACTTGCGGCAATAATGAGGAGATACGTTCGGGTGTATCTTCCTGGTAGATGCGCTTCATGCCTGCTTGTTGCAACAACAATGCGTATGGGCGGCGTAGTTCCTGCGGCCCGATCAAAAGCGCGGAGCGGCCACGCAGCCCACCCAGGCAAGCGTCAGCAATCGAGACTACCTCTGGTACAAAGTGTTGCGTCGTCAACGATTTCTCCCCTGCTTTATGGTTTCCTTTTGAGTTTGGTTTCAGGTTACACTTTAATACTAGCGCATATGGCTTTGTATATCATCAGGTGATTACCTTATTTTTGATGGGGAAAGCAGATGAGGGGAGGGTATAATACCACCCCGCTATGTTATAATAATCCCTGAACACTCGTTCTTACATACAGAAGCATTATACCCATAAACGGAGTCTGACCCAAATGCCGATACGCCAGCTTGCGCCTGATGTTGCCGCCAAAATCGCCGCCGGGGAGGTCGTCGAACGACCGGCTTCCGTGGTGAAAGAGTTAATAGAGAACAGCATCGATGCTGGAGCCACGCAGATTCGCGTCGATTTGATGAATGGCGGATTGCAGCTTATCCGCGTTACCGATAATGGCTGCGGTATTCCGGCGGAAGAGTTGCCGCTGGCGCTGGCAAGACACGCGACAAGTAAGGTTGCTCAGATTGATGATCTGGAACATATTCGCTCGCTTGGCTTTCGAGGTGAGGCCCTGGCCAGCATCGCTGCTGTAGCCGAAGTCACGCTGCTGAGCCGTCATCGTGGAGATGCGCATGGCGCGCAGGTAAGCGCCTCTAACGGGCGCATTTCGGAAGTCAGCACGGCTGCTTCCCCAGAGGGCACGACACTCACCGTGCGCAATCTCTTCAGTGCTGTTCCGGCGCGTCTGAAGTTTCTGAAGAGCCGCAACACAGAGATCAGCCATTGCCATCACCTGCTCGAGCAGTACGCGCTGGCATACCCGGAAATTCGTTTCAGCGTCTACAGTGAGGGACGGCCTATTTTCGCGACGCCCGGTGATGGACAACTTTCAAGTGTGCTGATCGAAATCTATGGTTTGCAGGTTACCGAGCAAATGGTTCCTATCAGCAGTCTTGATGGCACCGAGAAGGACCAGGACCCCGAACGGCCCGTCGTCACCGGCTATACCAGTCTCCCCGCCTGTTACAAAAGCACGCGCCAGCACATGTCGTTCTTCGTCAACCGGCGTTGGGTGCTCAGCCGCATGCTCAGCTACGCTGTCGAGGAAGCGTATCACTCGTTGCTGCTGCCGGGGCGCCATCCCATCGCCGTCGTTAACATTGCGCTCGATCCCTCACAGATCGATGTCAACGTTCATCCCGCCAAAACCGAGATTCGTTTCCTCAGGGAGAAACGAGTGTATGCCGCCATCCTGCGAGCCGTGCGAAAAGCAGTGCTGGAAGAGGCAGCGATACCGGAATGGGGCAGTGGAAATCTTGCCAACGTGCGGGGAAACAGCATCAATGTGGATGATGAGATCGAGAGAAGCGAGACGGCAATCGGCGCCATAGAAGATGCCGGTGTAGAAGCCGAATTTACTGCACCTTTGAACGCTACCAAAGATTCCAGCATTGATAGTGAGGCTGAGCCTGGTTCCAGCCCTGGCACTGAGGATGTACCGGCTTATCCGCAGGATAATCCCTGGCTTACTGTTACCGAAGAGGAGACGGGTACGAAGCCACCTTTGTTATCGAGATTGTGGCAGAGCCACGTACATAGACCGGAACCCGCGCAATCTGAGTCTACTCAAAATGGCCCGCAGGCGAATCTGCCTGTGGCAGCTACGTCAGAACCTGAGCCTGGAAAGATGGACAATACAGCACTTTCCTGGGAAACAGGCGCACATACAGCAGCGCCGCCAGAGAATGCCGGTACATTATTCCAGGCTCGTCACCTGCCGCCCTTGCGCGTTGTTGGACAGCTTTCGCAGAGCTATATTGTGACCGAGGGACCCGATGGCATGTACCTGATTGACCAGCATGCCGCGCACGAACGCATCTTACTGGAGCGCATGGTAGCAGCACTTGAGTCACATACGTCTCTCTCGCAACTGCTGCTTACACCTGTTGTGCTTGACCTGGCTCCGAAGGAGATGGAAGCGATTGAAGACCACCTGCAAGACCTGGAGCAGATTGGCTTCTCGCTGGAGCTGCGCGATGACAGCACGCTGCATGTCAAGGCAGTGCCGAGTGTGCTTATCAAGCAGATAAATGCGCGCTCAGTGCGCGAACTGCTGGCCGAGTTGACCGCGCCGGAGGACCTGGGACATGCCGGCACATGGCAGGAACACGCGCTGGCGAACGTGGCATGCAAGGCCGCGATCAAAGCCAACTATTTTCTTACGGTCAGTGAGATGCGTGAGATGATCGAGCAACTGGAACATACGAAGGCTCCCTATAGCTGCTGCCATGGTCGGCCCACGATGGTGCATTTCAGTCTATCCGCGCTAGAGCGCGAATTTGGGAGACGCTAGTGCTTGGGAACGTGTTGACCTCTGCGGCCAGTTGGAATAGCGAGCAACCCCTGCTCAGCTATTCCGTTCCGGGTGAACTAGAAGGAGAACTGTGTGCCGGGCAACTGGTTGCCATCCCTTACGGAGACAGGCTGGTCGAGGGCATTGTATGGAGCGTGGAGGATGATAGGGATGAAGATGAAAAATTACGTCCTATCTCGACCATTCTTGATCCCGAACCGGCTTTGCTGGCTCATCAGCGCGCGCTGGCAGAATGGATGGCCGAATATTATGTCACGCCCCTGGCGCAGGTCGCGCTGATGATGCTCCCGCCAGGATTGATACAGCGCTCGAAAGTTGTATTGCACCTGATAAAAAGCGAGGATGTGGAGCACAATGAGGTTGCGCAGCGAGCCTTTAGTCGCTTGCAGGCGCTGATCGGCCTGCTGCTGGCAGATGGAGAACTGGACATCGAACGCCTGCGCGAGATGGTTGGTCAGAAACGCGCCAGGGAGGTTGTGCAGGAGGCGCTGGCCAGCGGCCTGATCGAGCGTGAACCACAATTGGATGCACCACGCACGCGCACTCGTCGCAAGCGAATCGTGCGGCTCATCTCGCAGGGCGAGCCGCTCGATTCCTGGAAACGACAGGCAGAGGCTATGTTGCAGGCAAGCCTGCCTGAACCCGGACAGATTGTGATGGCGTCAGATAACGTGCGCCGTCGTCCTAAAAAAAGCGTGCCTGATCCCTGGGCCATTCCTGGTTCTGCTACCGCGCTCACGCTCACACCCCAGAATCGCGCGGGCTTGCTAGCACAGCGCCAGCTGGCCGCGGTCAACCTGCTGCAACACGACAAAAGTGAGCCTGGGATGAGCGCACATTGGACGCCGGGTATGCTCTGCAAAGCCAGCGGCCTGACTCCTAAACAATTGCAAACCCTGGTAGACCAGCATATCATTGCCATCGAAGAAATCGAGGTAGCGCGCGATCCTCTCATGGGCCGCGTCATCCCGGCCAGCGCGCCACTTCCTTTAACAATAGATCAGCGAGAAGCATTAGAGCAGATTCTGGCAGAGCAAAGCGATGCTCACCCACACTGGCCCATCCTCCTACATGGTGTTACTGGCAGTGGCAAAACAGAGGTTTATCTGCAAGCCCTGGCGGATGTGATTGCCAGGGGCAAGCGCGGCATTGTGCTGGTGCCGGAAATAGCGCTGACGGCCCAGGCAATCCAGCGCTTCGCGGGCCGCTTTCCTGGGCGCGTTGCCATTATTCACAGTGCGCTCACTGCTGGGGAGCGTTACGACGAATGGCGGCGCATCCGGGCGGGGCAGGTCGATGTAGTGATCGGCTCGCGTTCCGCCCTCTTCGCGCCGGTATCAGACCTGGGCATCATCATCCTGGATGAAGAACACGAGCCGGCCTACAAACAAAATGAGCGCCGCCCGACCTATCATGCGCGCGAGGTCGCCATCAGGTTGGGGTATATCCTGCGCATACCGGTCGTACTGGGTAGCGCAACGCCTTCTGTAGAATCGTTCTACCGCGCCGAACGCGGAGAATATCACCTGGTCGAGTTGCGCAACCGCATCGGAGCAGCGCTGCCCCCGGTTGAAGTGATCGACCTGCGCGGCGAGTTGCACGCGGGCAATACCAGCATTTTCAGCCGACGCTTGCAAGACGAGTTGGAACAGGTTTTGAATAAGGGACAGCAGGCCATTCTTTATCTGAACCGGCGCGGGGCGGCAAGTTGCGTCTTGTGCCGGGAGTGTGGCTACGTGGCGATGTGTGACCGCTGCGATGTGCCGCTGACCTATCATTCGACGGAACGCATTCTGCTGTGCCATTATTGCAATGGGCAAGGCAAGGTGCTCGACATCTGCCCGCAGTGCAACAGCGTGAGCATGCGCTACTTTGGCCTGGGGACGGAAAAAGTGGAGGATACGATTGCGCGTCTTTTTCCCGGAGCGCGGTTGCTGCGTTGGGATCGCGATACGGCTAAACACCGCCGCGCCCACGAGCAATTGCTTGATCGCTTTGCCAATCGCGAGGCAGATATACTGGTTGGCACGCAGATGATTGCCAAGGGGCTTGATTTGCCGGGAGTGACGCTTGTCGGGGTTATCTCAGCAGATATTGCCCTTATGCTGCCCGATTTCGCGGCTTCTGAACGCGCATTCACGCTACTCACCCAGGTGGCGGGGCGGGCGGGACGCGGCGAGGAGGCCGGGCGCGTAATCATTCAAACGTTCAATCCCCAAAACTTCTGCATCGATGCCGCCTCACGCCACAATTACCATGAATTTTACGAGGCTGAAATCGATGTGCGCCGCCGCTACGGTTATCCGCCCTTTCGCCAGTTCGTCAAGTTCACCTACAGTCACGAGAACCGCCGCCGCTCGCAGAACGAAGCACTGTTGCTACGTGAGAAGCTAGATCAATGGATCGAGCGGCTTGGGCTGGCACAAACTGATACCGTTGGACCGGCTCCCGCCCTTATGGAGCGGATACGAGGCAAATATCGCTGGCAGATGATCGCGCGCGGCCCCGACCTGCATCCTCTCTTGAGGGTAATCGATACTCCTGGCTGGGAAGTAGACATCGATCCGGTGAGTACGATGTAACCCTGGCCCCCTGGCGAGCGCAAGGCAAACAGATAGCTCTAATAAAATTTCGTCGGCCTGACGCGGATGCCCTGCGAGTAGCTCTTCGCCATTTCCTCAGCAGTCGTGTTCATTTCTTTGAAATCCGCGGCATATTTTTGCTTGTACGCGGCCAATGTCGCATTGATATCCGGGTCGGTGAGTAACTCGGCCTCGCCGTCAATGACAATCACATCTTCGCCGCCGTCCGTATTATCCAGAGCCAGCGTGACATGCGAGCTATGACGCAGGTTGCGCACCTTCTGAGTATTGGGCTGGCTAAAAATCAGGAACTGCTCGCCATCCCAGAGAAACCACACGGCTACCATATGCGGCCGGCCATCAGGACGCACCGTCGTGAGCCAGATGATGAGATCACTGCGCAATCGCTGGTCAACATGAGCATTTTTAGGGTGTATTTGATCTGACATTATAGACTCCAGTTTAGTGGTGGTTGTGATTCTGGTCCAGGTTCAAGAGAATTTGCCTGGCTTCCTCAGCAGTTTGAGCGTCTACCAGTTTGAAGAAGAGGAGTTGCAAAGCCTGGGCATCCATGAGCTTCTCAACCTGTTGTTGAGCAGACGATGCCATCTCCGGGAATTTTTTCTGGACGTAGCCCAGGAGCATATCTTGCCTCCCTCGAATGAGACCTTCCTCGCGACCTTCCTCGCGACCTTCCTCGCGACCTTCCTCGCGACCTTCCTCGCGACCTTCCTCAAAGTATTCCTGTCCGATTTCTTTATAGACCCAAGATTCACGCAAAATATCCTGGAACATGTGAAACCTCCTCTTGAACCATGCGCTTTCGTCCGTGCCTTCTTTGAACACCAGCCCACCCAGCAAGCGAGTGAGCGCCAGCAGGTCATATTCCTGTGCCCCAGTCAGTTGCTCAATTGTCTGTTCCACCACTGCTGGCTGCTTGCCGCCTTTGCTCAAAATGGCAAGGGGCAGTAAACCCAACCACCCGTGGCGAAAGAAGAACTCGGCCGGTATCTCCCATAATTGTATCACGTTAAAGTAAAAACGATACGCTTCGCGTCCATCGGGGTGCCTGTGAATATAGGGTGATTGAATTACTTCCCCGACCTTGCGCAGGTAAATCACATACGGATACACTTCCCAATGATCGTGTTCACGAGATGCTGAGATGCTATATTCGGTCAGGCGCCGCCCCATCTCAGGATCACGATACGACTGAAACTCGATCAGTAACAGTCCAGGCTCTCCATAGGCAGCAACTTCAATCAATGCGTCCACGAAGAGCGGCTGGCTTTGTAATTCAACATTTAAAGTGCGTACGAATGTGGCTTCCGCCATCAACCAGTCAGTAAAGTGCTGCGCATAGGTTTTGACCATGCGCTTCAAGATACTATCCCATAGTCCTGCCATCTCAAACAAGACCCCCTATTGTTTCTTTCTGCCAGCAGTATAGCAGAGCGGAAATGGCCTGTCGAGAACATTACTACTGATGGGCTAAGGTGCGCTAACTCATGTCGCTCTGTGACTACTAAAAAGCCTTGACTCTACCCTCAATCTCATGTTACTATTGCTGCATGAGCAAGAAGAACACCTGCCAGCTCACGTACTTGCTGGCAGCAGCCGACCATCCGAATAAACACATGTCACATGGTTTCGCCGCATAAGCCGGGCACATTTGCTTATGCGGCGGAAAGTGGTGCCGATGCCTTACCGCAGCTTCTACTCAAGCGAGCTTGAGTAGAAAGTCTTTGCTGTATTGTTTGTGTCTACTGCTCTCCCCAATCAAACACTTCTAAGCACACTCACGCTCACCATACTCTCCAAAGCATTGCTTTTGTCACCGGCTAACAGCTTCTCAGCTGCACATCTTTTCCCAATTTGTCGTCTGGTCAATGATCAGTCTGCGCAAAAAAATGCAGGCAGAAAGAAAAGGAATGAGCAATGCTTTTAGTCAATTTTTCAAAAGTGAGCAAAGATTATGGTGGCAACCCCATCTTCCGGGACATCGACCTGGAAATTATGGAGAGTGAGCGCATTGGACTCGTCGGCGAAAACGGCGGCGGCAAATCGACGCTCTTTAAATTGATCGCCGGTCTTGAAGACCCTACCAGCGGTACGATCTCGCGCCGCCGGAACCTCACCATCGGCTATCTTGCGCAGGAGGTAGACCATAATCAGAGTCATAAGACCGTTTTCGAAGCGGTTTCAGAGGTGACGCAGGAACTCGTCGCCCTGCCGGAGATGCTGAGCGAACTCGAGGCAAAAATGGCCGACCCGGAGATCGCCGGGGACGAGGAAGCCCTTACCGCCATTCTGGAGGAGTACGGCAGAGCGCAGGAGCGCTTCGAGGTCCTGGGCGGCTATACGCTCGAACATAAGGTCGAAGCTGTTTTGCACGGCCTGGGTTTCGGCCCCGATTGGTACGATATCGAAGTGGGTATGCTGAGCGGAGGTGAAAAGAAACTCGTCAACCTGGCGCGTATCCTCATTAAAACGCCAGATTTGCTGCTGCTCGATGAGCCAGACAATCATCTTGACCTGGAAGCTAAGGCGTGGCTGGAACAATACATCCAGAGCTACCCTGGCACCGTGATGATTATCTCTCACGACCGGCAGTTGCTTGATAGAGCCGTCAAGAAAATCTTTGAGCTGGAAGACGGCAAAATCTCGGAGTACGCGGGTAACTATAGCTATTACTTTGAGGAGCGGCAGAGGCGGCTGCTCAAGCAATACGAACTGTATACCATACAGCATGATGAGATCAAACGCCTGGAGGTCAGTATGCATCGTCTCAAGGGTTGGGCCAAATTGAACGACAAGTTCGCGGGCCGTGCTGAAGATATGGTGAAGCGGATTGAGCGGGCGAAGCAGGAGGCTGTGGATAAGCCGATCCTGGTACGCGATAAGATCAAGGTAAATCTCGATGCCGACCGCAGCGGCAAGAAGGTGCTGGAAGTGAAAGGCTTGAGCAAGTCCTATGATGGGCGCGTATTGTTCGCGCCGTTTGACTTCACGCTCACCTATGGCGAGCGCGTCGGTATTGTGGGAGCCAATGGCAGTGGCAAGACGACGCTGCTGAAGACGATGCTTGGTATGCTGCCTGCCGACAGCGGTTCCGTGAAAATCGGGGCCAGCGTGGTTGTTGGCTACTACGCGCAGGAGCAGGAGACGCTGCCATTTGACACCACGCCGCTCGATTTCATTCGTCGCCTGAAAGCGATGAATGAACCGCAGGCCATCAGTTTCTTGCGCGGACTGCTCTTTTCCTACCAGGATATCCATACACCCATCCAACGCTTGAGCGGCGGAGAAAAGAGTCGCTTGCAACTGGCGCGGCTGATGCTCACCGACGCCAACTTCCTGCTGCTGGACGAGCCGACGAACAACCTGGACATCGCATCCGTCGAGGTACTGGAGGCGGCATTGCAGGAATTCGACGGCACCATACTGACCGTTTCGCACGACCGCTATTACCTGGATAAGATCGTGACGAAAATCCTGGCCATCGGCGAGGATGGCCGTGTGCGTCTCTATCCAGGGAATTTCTCGTATTACTTTGAAAGGAGACATATGGAGTAGAAACTCGATCAGCCAAAGCTGGGCATATCCCTGGGTAGCGAATTGAGATTATCGGGAGGGCGATCTACGACGGCGACTGTGCAGCGAGACACGCAGACGAGTTTGTCGTTCTCATCAGTGATCTTGATGTCCCAGACATGCGTGGTGCGACCACGATGTATTGGTGTTGCGACGGCCGTAAGTTGTCCTTCGCGTTTGGGCCGCAGGTGGTTGGCGTTGATCTCCAATCCAAACGCCATCTGCCTGCTGGCGTCGATATTCAGTACTGTGCCCAGCGATGCTACCGACTCGGCCAGCGTTACCGAAATGCCACCATGCAGGTAGCCGACCTGCTGGCGATGATTGGGGCCGATGGGCATAGTCGCAACCACTTTATCTTTTTCGGCCAAGACTAGCTGAATATCAAGCACATCCCAGACCGATCCTTCGCGCGTGCTATTGATATGAGCTACCATTGCTTCGCTGGAAATATCCATATTTGTGTAATCCTCTTTCTTGTTGAATGTTAAGCCTGCTGTGCCAGGCAGGTAATGCTCTATTATATGTGACGAGGGCAAGCTACCGTTCCCTTGACAATCCCATCTTGTAAACGAGATACTGTTGTTAGTGTTTCAATCCAAACGGGTTCGGGAAAGTGTCCGACCCTGCTGGTAGGAGAAAGGATATCACGAAACTCGTAAAGGTCAAGTGGAAATGCACTTGTAACTTTCCCTACCCGGCAAAGAAGGAGTATCGCGTATGTTTGATAAAAGTAAGATTGGTTACAGCTTTCCCCCATTCACTATCGAGGTCGAGCGAGGCAAAATTCGTGAACTGGCCCTCGCTATTGGGGACGATAATCCGATTTATTTCAGTCGTGAGGCGGCACAGGCGGCCGGATATGCTGATACGCCGTTGTACCCTACCTCGCCCACGACGTTCACGTTCTGGGGCAACGCGAAGATGGGCGGCAACCTGTCAAGCCTGGGCATCAACGTGATGCGTATCCTGCATGGCGAAGAGGAGTATGAATACCTGGCTCCGGTCTATCCAGGCGATACACTGACGGGCGTGATGACCGTGGTGGATGGCAAATCGCGCCAGGGCCAGGGCGGCTCCTCGATGGATATCATCACCACCGAGACGCAGTATACGAATCAGCACGGTCAGGCTGTATTGAAAGCCCGTACCGTGATTGTTGTGCGCGAATAGGAGATCTGGAGGTAATCGATGACGACCAATGCTCAAGAAAAGACAGGTGGTTTCCAGGGAGCAACCATACGCTATTATGAAGATGTGGAGGTAGGCGATGCCCTGCCGAAGCTGGTAAAAGCTCCGGTCACACACCTGCAACTCGTGCGTTATGCAGGCGCGTCCGGCGATTTCAATCCCCTGCACACCGATCCCAAGTTTGGAGAAATGGTCGGCACGGGCGGCATTATTGCTCACGGCATGCTGATTATGGGCTTTGTGGGGCAGCTGCTTAGCGACTATGTGGGACCGGGCGCGCTGCGCAAATTTGGCGTGCGATTCCGCGGCATGACACGCATCGGCGACGAGATCACCTGCACCGGCCAGATCACCGAGAAATACGAGGCCGATGGCGAGGCACGCATCGCCGGAAAAGTGCAGGCCGTTGATCAAAATGGCGATGTCAAAGTGACAGGCACATTTGTGGCGGCGCTGCCACACCGACCATAAAGGAGACACACATATCATGGGCATGCTTGATGGCAAAGCAGCTATCATCACCGGCTCTGGCCGCGGCATTGGCGCGGCTACCGCCAGATTATTTGGAGAACAGGGCGCGTCGGTCGTGGTCAGTGATCTCGATCCCGCGCCGGCAGAAGAAACCGCGGCCGCTATTCGCAATGCAGGCGGGAAGGCTATTGTCGTAGCCGGCGATGTGACCGATCCGGCGTTTCCGGCGCAGCTCATTGGTGCGACGCTGGATACTTTCGGGGGCATCGATATCATCGTCAATAACGCCGGTTATACGTGGGACGGCGTCATTCAGAACATGAGCGACAAGCAGTGGTATGCGATGATCGATGTGCATACGACGGCTCCGTTTCGCATTCTGCGCGAGGCTTCAAAGTTCATCCGTGAAGCAGCAAAAAAAGAGATGGAGGCCAATGGGCGAGCAAACCCGCGCAAAGTGGTCAATGTTTCCTCGGTTTCGGGTGTCTACGGTAATGCCGGGCAAGTCAACTATTCCACGGCAAAAGCCGGCATTACGGGACTGACGAAAACGCTGGCTAAGGAGTGGGGACGCTACAATGTGCAGGTTAATTGCGTCTGCTTCGGCTTCATTGAAACGCGCCTGACAGCCGCGAAAGAGAGCGCCGAGAAGATCGAGCGCGATGGAGAGCAGATCGCGCTGGGCGTACCCGATCAGATGCGCCAGTTCGCTCCGATGCTCATCCCATTGGGCCGTCCTGGCACACCGGAGGAAGCGGCTGGTCCGATCCTGTTCCTGGCTTCACCCTTATCAAATTATGTTTCGGGAATCGTGCTGGAAGTGACGGGTGGACGGGCGCTCTAAACCCGAACATCTTTCTTCCTCAAGAAATAAGCAATAGCAAAACCCAGCGCCACCACCATCACAATCAGGGCGAACCAGACGAGAAAAAGATAACCGGCGCTATTGTGATAGACAGCATTATCTCCTAATAATTTGTCGCCGGTCAGGATATTCTGGTCGTTCAAGCCGATGGTTGAGCCTAGCGCGGCCATGGACCAGCGAACGGCGAAGAAGAGGCCGAGGAACTGCATGATGCCGCCGGTGAGCGGGAAGATGGTGCCTGAGAAGATTACCTGGGGAATGAGGATGATGGGGATAAAACTCATGGCGCGGTCGTTATTGGGTGCCACGGCAGAAACCGTCAGGCCGATCATCAACCCGGCCAGCGAGGTGAGGGCGAGCGTGATGTAGAGTTCCAGAGGCGGTGGCAGGAAGATGCTTGAGTTCATGTGAGTAACCAGGCTGACCATGAAGACCAGGACGGCGCTCTGGAAGAGGCACAGGACGCCCAGCACAACAATCTTGGAAAACATGTACGGCAGGATGCCCAGGTTCACGGCCCGCTCGCGGCGGTAGATGGCGGCCTCTTTGACAATTTCACGCGCGCCGTTGATGCAGCCGAACATGACGGCGGCAAATGCCATTACGAATAAGACTTTTTGCGCGTCAGCTGCATTAGGGTTGAGGGAAGTAAAATTGGCACTATTAAAAACACCGGTACCTGACTTGAGCGCGTTCGTGATGATGAGCAACAAAATGAAGCCGATAATGGGCGCCTGCAATAGCAGGATGAGCAGGTTGCCAGTGTCATTTTTGAGCAGTTCGATATAGCGCAGAGAAAGCAACCGGAACTGCTTCCAGGGATCGCCGCGTTTGGCAGGCTTTGCCAGTTCTGCCTGTCCCAGCACGTTGGTACGGCCGGCGGGTCCCATGCGTAGTGGTTCTGCGACGTATTTCTGGTAGTCAGGCGAGTTTTTGAAGTTTCTCTCGGCCTCTTCGGCCACATTCGGGTTATTCTTTGATGGCTCCAGCGCGCCATAAATTTCGGCGAAGTCGCTTTTATTGAAGAATTTCTTGGCCTCGTCCGGCGGGCCGTAATAGACCAGGCGGCCACCGGCGCCCAGGAAGCAGACATAATCGCAGGTATTGATGTTATTGGTGGCATGCGTCACCAGCACAATGGTGTGTCCCTTGTCGGCAAGGCGGCGTAGCAGGTACATCATTTTGCGATCAAGGCCGGGATCGAGGCCGGAAGTGGGTTCATCGAGGAAAAAGATACTGGGTTTGGCGAGCAATTCCAGGGCGATGGAGACGCGCTTGCGCTGACCACCGGAGAGCTTGCTGACCAGCAGATTGCGACGGTCCTCCATTTCGACATCGGCCAGCACCTCGTTGATACGCTGGCGAATCTGGTCTTCAGTGAAATCCTCGGGCAGGCGCATTTTCGCGGCGTAGTAAAGCGCGCGCTCAACGGTCAGGTCGCGATGAACGATATCATCCTGCGGCACGTAGCCAAGTTGCGTGCTGAAGGCGGCCAGCGAGCGGTAGTAATCCTGGCCGTTGTAGAGGACCTTGCCTTCGGTGGCGGGTCGCAGTCCATTGAGCGCATCCATCAGGGTGGATTTGCCGGCGCCGGAACCGCCGACGACGGCTACAAACTTCCTGGGTGGTATCACCAGCGAGATATCGTTGAGCAGGATGGTCCCATTGTTGCCGGTCTTCTTAAGGTGCAGCGCATCGATGCGAATGCCGTTGCTTTCGTCGACCTGGGTAAGTTGGGTACCAGTATAGATGAGCTTGAACGGGCCAATACGTATCTCGTCGTTCGGATTGAGGTTCTGGCTGGAAACGCGCTGACCGTTGACATAGACATGGTTGGTGCTGCCCAGGTCGATGATGCGGTAGCCACCGGGTATGTGTTGCAAACGCGCGTGATGCGCCGAAACCTGGGGATGTTTGAGAACGACCATATTATCCGAGTGGCGGCCAATGGTGATGACCGGCGCTCCCAAAGCGATGGGGTGAATTTCGGGCAGCGCTTCCTGCAAGGCTCCGCTGCCATCATTATAGCCCAGGGTCACAAGCGTGCCATTCTCATCACCGATGCGGAAGATATCTCCCCGCGTGAGGACTTTGCTGAATTGTTCATCCCCGCGAATATGACGACCCTGGTAGAGCATGCCGTTGAGGGTGCGCTGCTGGCGGGCCTGGGGATGCGGATGTACGAGGACGAGGTCGCTTCCCTGGCGGACGATCTGGGCGTGAAAGGCGGAGACGATGGGTTCGTTGATGACAATATCATTTTTGGGGTCGCGTCCGATGGAGATGACGGGCTTGACGAGTTGAAAACGCTGCCTGTCACGTGAGGTATTCGTGCTGATCTCGAGTGTGGGAACGCTGACGCTGCCAGCGCCATCCTGTGGTGCTCGCTGCGTGAACAATGTCTCCTGGGCCGCGGGTGGAAGAGGAGCGGATGAACTGCGGACAGGAGCCGGGGTGAGCGCCGGTACCGGCACAGCAGGAGAGAAAGGGGATAAGCTATAGCCGCCATCAGGCCCTCCACTAGAAGAACTCGGGCTGGCTGAAAGAAAGAGAAAGGAGATAATGCCGCCAAGACCGATATTGTCGTTGTGACGAATGAACGCTTGCTGCACCTGGCGCTGGTTTACTGTGAGGGAGTTATTGTTCGCCAGTTTCTCAATGCTCCATCCCGAGGGAGTATACACGATACGAGCATGGGAGCGAGAGACAGACTGATCGGTAATGACAATATCGTTGGATGGATCACGACCAATTGTCATAGTCAATTTAGTGAGCTGAAAGCTGGTACCCACCTGGGGACCTGTTAGTATGGTGATCTGAGCTGAAGGCGGCATATTCTGGTTATTCACACGCGATCTCCCACCGGCTATAAGTATGATCGGCTGAAAGGAGGCTCGAAAGGCACCGATCTCTTGTGTCTGCAATTTTACTAGAAAATATCATTTATGGCAACAGGTACCATATAAGCAAAAGATTGTGTAAGCGATCTCAAAAGAGGCTAGTCATTCCACACAGGAATATCAACTTGTTCCATCACCTCTTCCATCCACCCCTCGCCATACTTCCACCCACCATACATCAGCAGATTCGGCTCGCCCGTCGCCGAGATATTGCCGTGATTTTCGAGGAGAAATGCGCGTAAACGTTCTGGGGTGACGGCGAGTGAGCGCAATTGCTTGATCTCATTATCTTCAGGCGTGCGCGTCAATACCTCCTCCAGCGGGATATGCAGACGTGTCAGGAAGCAGAGTTCGGCGTGCGGATTGATGATATCGTAGACGACGCCAAGACAATATTGTTCGGCGATATCGGCAGGCTGGATACCGGTCTCTTCGCGCATCTCACGTCGCATGGCCGCGAATGGATCGGGCTTTTCCTGTGCATCCCTATCCATATTGCGTTCAAAGAAGCCGGCGATGACGTGATAGCGCCCGGCATGAACGGCAACATGCTGGCGCTGTTCGTAGAGGATGAAGCCGTCGCCGGTTTCGACCACCGAACACACGGCGAGCGGGTTGCTCAACTGCTCGCGACTATAGCCCCGCATGAAAGCTGGCTGGCGGCTGGCGGTATATTCCTTGTAGGTCGTGTCGCCAAGGGTGAGATGCAGGATTCCCCCGTGTACCGCAACATGTACAAGACGAAATAAAGGAGCGTCGAAGAGAGGAAATTGCTGCTGGCGAGCTATGGCAAGCTGCTGCTGCCATAGCTGATCTATTTGCGCCTGCGCCGATGAATCGATGGGCATGCGCAGCGATGGGTTGTAGGCAATCTGCACTTCGTGCTGGCAGAAGAGGCCGCGGGCGAGGATTTCAAATTCGAGCATGCCGGCTATTCCCATTCAATGGTGGCCGGGGGCTTGGAGGTGATGTCGTAGACGACACGGTTGATGGCGGGCACTTCGTTGACGATACGGTGCGAGATGCGAGCGAGCAGGTCGGGCGAGAGGCGCGCCCAATCGGCGGTCATGAAGTCGCCGGTGGTGACGGCACGGATGGCGACGAGGTTGGCATAGGTGCGACCATCGCCCATAACGCCGACGCTCTGCACAGGGGTGAGGACGGCGAAGGCCTGGCCCAACTCGCGATAGATGCCGGCACGGCGTATTTCGTCGATGACGATGGCATCGGCGGCACGCAGGATTTCCAGGCGCGCTTCATTGACGGCACCTATAATACGAATGGCGAGGCCGGGACCGGGAAATGGATGTCGCCATACCCAGTCTTCGGGCAGGCCCAGCGCCAGACCGATTTCACGTACCTCGTCTTTAAAGAGCAGGCGTAGGGGTTCGACGAGTTTCAGTTGCATGTCCTCCGGCAGGCCGCCGACGTTGTGATGCGTTTTGATGCGCACAGCGGTGGAGGCGGTATCATGGCTGGTGCTTTCGATGACATCAGGATAGAGCGTACCCTGCGCAAGGAATGGGATCGGCCCGCCCTTTTCGGCGAGGAGGCTTGCCTGCTCTTCGAAGACGCGGATGAACTCTGCGCCGATGATCTTACGTTTCTGTTCGGGGTCGATCACGTCTTGCAGGCGGTCGAGGAAACGCCGGCGGGCATCGACGGCGACAAGCGGGATATGCAGGTGGCGCGAAAAGGTCTCTACGACCTGTTCCGGCTCGCCGGCGCGCAGCAGACCGGTATCGACGAAGATGCAGGTGAGTTGATCGCCAACTGCGCGATGGACGAGCAGGGCCGCGACCGCGGAGTCGACGCCGCCGGAAAGTCCACAGATGACCCGCTGCGAGCCGACGCGGCGGCGAATCTGTTCGATAGCCTCTTCGATAGCGGATTGTGTGGTCCAGTTGCCTTCGCAGCCGCAGATGCGATAGAGGAAGTTGCGGATGATGTCCTTGCCCTGCGGCGTGTGCGTGACCTCGGGATGAAATTGGAGTCCAATGATGCCCTGGGCGCTGCCGGTAGCGGCGATAGGATTGCTTTCAGTGCGCGCAAGTACCTTAAAGCCCTCGGGAAGGATGTCGACGCTGTCGCCGTGGCTCATCCATACGGGTAGTTCTCTCGCTGCATCGATGCCGTCGAAAATACGATAGAATTGGGGGTCGGTGTTGGGGTCGAACAGCAGCGAGAGGGTGGCGGGGCCATATTCGCGACGCCCGCTGGCAGGCGCGACGTGTCCACCGAGTTGTTGTGCCAGCAACTGCATGCCATAGCAGATACCCAGGATGGGCAAACCGCTGTGAAGAATGGCGGGGTCGCAAATTGGCGCATGTTCATCATAGACGCTGGCAGGGCCGCCGGAGAGGATGAAGCCTTTGATGTCCAGGTGTGGATTCGCTTGCAACTGCGCGAGGGTGGTGCCGGCAGGCACAAGTTCGCTGTAGACGTGGCATTCGCGCACGCGGCGGGTGATTAAGCGGCTATATTGCGAACCGAAGTCGAGGACGATGATGGCCTGGCGGCGCTGCGAGGGCTGCATAGTGTACCTCTTTAGCTACGCGGTCCGCCCGCGACATAGATGATCTGACCGTTGACAAAGCCGGCCTCATCCGAAGCGAGGAAGCAGATGACGTTGGCAATATCGCGCGGCTGGCCGACGCGCCGCACGGGGATCACCTTCGAGGCCTCGGCGATCACCTGGTCGGGATCGAGTCCCTGGCGACGAGCAGTTGAACGGGTCATTTCGGTATCGATGAAGCCAGGGGCGACGGCGTTGACGGTGATGCCGAATGGGCCGAGCTCTATGGCTAACGTCCGTGTGAAGCCCTGCAAGCCCGCTTTGGCGGACGAGTAGTTGGCCTGCCCGCGGTTGCCAAGCGCGGAGGTGGAGGATAGGGAGACGATGCGCCCATATTTCTGCTGCACCATGTATTTTTGAGCGGCACGGCTGCACAGGAACGCGCCTTTGAGGTGGACGTTCATGACGGTGTCCCAGTCCTCTTCCGACATTTTGAAGAGCAGGTTATCGCGGATCACGCCAGCATTATTGACGAGGATGTCTAAGCGCCCGAAATGGGCGGCAGTTTGATCGACCGCGTCCTGTACATTGGCGCTATCGGCCACGTTGCAGCGTAGTACGAGGCCTTCGGACCCAAGACGGTCGAGTTCGACCGCGACCTGCTGGCATCCTTCGGTATCGATATCCGCGAGCGCGACGCGAGCGCCTTCTTCGGCGAGTCGCAAGGCTGTTGCGGCTCCAATGCCGCGACCGGCGCCGGTGACAAAAGCGACACGCCCATCAAGCCGTCCCATAGATGATTCACCCTTTCTGTCATTTCGACTATAAGATATGACGAAATAATACGGTTCAAGAGACCGATAATGAATTTTCACGACCACTTAACCAGGAGGGCAAAGACTCCTCGTTTCAGTGCCATGCTTCTTATTGAGTATATCACAGGGTGTGGAACCTTGACATGGCGCGCTCGCACCTGACATACTGTTAGCTGTATTCTAGCCGGTGTTTAGAGAAAAGAAGATATAGTGGCAGGGTAGCTGTCCCGGCAAATCAGAGCAATTCCTGCCAGAATCCCATGGTAATTATCTACTTGCCTGAGTGCTTTGCGGCCAGGCAGGATGAAAAGAGAAGGAGCATGTCGCATGGGTACAGAACAGAAACATTCAGGGAAGCCTGCCAATCGCTGGCTGCGCTGGGCTTTACTTAGTTACACATTGGCAAGTCCGGTTATAAACAATGCCTTAGAGCGTCTGCGCCAGCGCTCGCAGAAGCTGCCGGAGGTGGCTCAAGGACTGCAGGAGAACGCAGGCGACTTACAGGCAGACGCGGTCAATCGCCTGGAAGAACTGACGGCCGAGAGCCGCCAGCGGGTCATCCAGCAGGTGAAACGGTTGCGCCAGCAGGCAAAGCAGTTGGAGGCGCAATCAAAGCAACTACGCAAGGCGGTGCGCGAGGAGACCAGGCAGCGCCGCAAGCTGCTCAAAGAGATGAGTAAATCCGGCATCGACTGGAGCCAGGGCTTGCTCAAGCAGGGAGGCCAGTTGACGGAGGAAATCGTTGAGCGTGGCGGCAAGATTTTCGAAGATGTCGTTGAGCGTGGCGGCAAGGCTACCCAGGATGTAGCTGAGCGCGGGGGGCAGGTCATGCAAGAGCTGGCCAAACGCGGTAAAACGGCCACCAGGGAGGCGCTAGATCGAGGCGAGGAGTTATTACACCCTGTGCGAGAGCGGAGAGGCCGCTTCTGGGCACTGGTTGGTTTTGGCGTTGGCCTGCTGGCGGCGACGTTTATTACCTACCGCCTCGTGCGGCGGCGCGTTGAACTACAAGAACTGGCCGAGGATGAGAGCATCGAACTGCCCCAGTCGCATGGGTGGAACGGTGCCGGCAGCGCCGCAAGCTCCGAGCCGCCAGCAGGGGAGATTCGGCGCGTCGATGATATTGGCACGGCTGTCTCGACCCAGCCGGTGATCGATGTGGAAGAGATGATCGTGAACGAGGATGCCTCATTCGTAGGCGTTGCCAGCACGCGTTTCTACTATCCCACGGGAACCACACTCGAAGGCGTGGAAGACCTGGTCTACTTCACTTCGGAGGAAGAGGCGCAACAACAGGGATTCACGCGAGCCGAAAATAGCTAATAAGTAGGTTCGCACATGGAAAATTCGACCGGGTAGCGCCCGGTCGAATTTTCCATGTGCGAACCTACTTATTTCTTCGATATTGTTCTGGTTCTTTGCCTTCGTCGAAGCCCTCGTTGACAATACCGCGCTTCACAAGATACTGTAGAAATTCCAGCTGCTGCTCTGGTGTGGGAGGTATGGGCCGGGCAGGTTCTTTTGCTGCCGGGGGCGACTCATGTAGGGGCGTATCTTTGTGATCGCCCGCTTGCTTCTTTTCTGGCTGCTCATTGGACGGCGATGGAGGCGGGGCCGGAAGAAGAGGTCTTTCGGGATGCGTACTCGCATCGGGAAAATATGTTTGCGGTTGGACGACACGTTCGGGCCACTCTTCAACGGTCGAGAGGCGAGGCGTGATACCAGCCTGGGGTGCAAATCCATCAATCGCTGATCTCGAAGCGGATCCTTGCGATAAGCCCTTGTTGAGAGGACTGATGGCGGGAGTGTATGTGATTTGAGGAGATTTTTTCCAGGGCCACCAGGCGAATAGTCCGCGTAGCCAGTTTTTAATTGCTTGCGTGATCATCTCGTTTTTGTTCACCCTCGGTACTAGCTAGCAATCACGCGCTACAATAGTGAACGCCTATGAGGAACAATGACTCTATAAACATAGTAGCATAATCGCATGGTGCTCGCAAGGGGTAACTCTGGAACTTGCATTTTCATGTATCTCGTGCCATAATCAAAAGGGTTCCATCGCGGAACCCCCCGGCTTGTTTTCTTGCCAACTAGCTATTCGTATGGTCAGTAGGGGCGCGAGCTTGCTCCACCCGGCACGGGTTTACTCTGCCCGGCGTAGGTTTGCCTGTCATGCCCTCGTCAGGGAGTAATCTCAGGCGGGTACAATCTATTGCGTCTCTACCTTGAAACAGAAAAGAAAGGCAGGTGTCGGTCATGCAGGAAGATGTTCTTGGAACCCGACGTGCCGCCGTCTCGGAAACATACGTCAATTGCGCGAGATGTGGGAAGGCCACTCGCTTACGCTATGCTCGTATCATCCAGAGTGATGTGCTTTCGGATAGCCATTCCGAATTTGAATATCTCTGCCCGGAATGCCAGAAAGCCCTTGCCGAGGGTGAAAAAGACCTTCCATTACCGTAATCAATTGTAGAGTGCCCATGTGAGCGCCCATAGTACACCATGGTATGGTAATGAAAGTTCGGGCGCTCACATGGGCCGCCCATACAGCACTGGGAAAGGCAAGAGATACAAAGAGGCTATCTGGTTGCTTGCCCGATTGAGGGATTGAAATCGCTAAAACTTTGTATCCTTTGCCTTTTTCTATTACGTCGAGTACTTAAACAATTGGGGCCGGGGATCGTTCCACAGGAGGTCGATAATGGGATTGAACGCACCAGTCCCGCCGCCTCACAAGGCCGATCAATCGGCGGTGTGTACGGTAAACCGGCCCCTACATTATTCAGGTTTGAGGTAACAAACCATGCGTATGCGCTATCGGTATGTGGCCTATCGTTACGCGGATGGGTCACAGCAGCAACTGGAGCGTCATTATCGTCAACTCTTGCAAGATGCTTTGCGGCAGAGTCAGCAGTCGATTCTCCAGCGTTCGGTGACGTGGAGGCCGCTGGCCGATATTCACGAATCGGCAGAAATGATGACGGTGAAAATTGAACTGGCGGGAATGAAAGAAGAAGATATCGAGGTTACTCTTTATAAGGATGCCCTTGTGGTCAGTGGCGAACGGCTAGACGACCACGAACATGATGCTAATTTGTACTATCACGAGGCGCAGATTCGCTATGGCCCATTCCGGGTGGAGGTATTTATTCCCGCGCCTATCGACGCCGATGCTGCCACTGCACGCTATGAAAATGGTTTTCTCTGGGTCGATTTGCCAAAATTAAGAATTTAGGTGGTCAGGCGCTCTGTGATGCGGGAATAATGAATCAGAATATGCGCAGGTAGATACATTTTTTGAAAAGGTCATTTGTATGGAAAAAAATCACTTGAATCAAGACGCTGTAGAAACATCTGGCGAAGAACATCTGCAACAAGGGGTAGAAGGACAATTTGACGATAGCCACGATCAGCAGGGTTCTGCGCCTGAAGCAGGGGAAGCGCAGGAAACAGAGGAGACACCGGAAGCACGCGGGAAGAGCGATACGACACCCACCAGTCAGCGCGATGAAAAGGAGGGTTCGGCTTCCTCTAGCGGGGAACGAGAAACGGCCTCACGCAAGCAGAGCGATGAAGATGATGACGAGCCTTTAACAATTCCTGATGTCTTGCCGGTTCTGCCCTTGAAGGATACCGTCATTTATCCTTTCGCCGTGCAGCCGCTTGGGGTGGGCCAGGAACGCTCGATTCGCCTGATCGATGATGTGATGCGCGGGAACCGCCTCGTAGTGCTGGTCGCGCAAAAGTCCGCCGACATCGAGCAGGCGGGGCCGAACGACATCTTCAAGATCGGCACCGTTTCGCGTATAGCGCGTATGATTCGCATGCCGGACGGGACGATCCAGATCATAGTGCAGGGCCTGGAGCGCGTCGATATCGGTGAGTTCACACAAGAGAAGCCCTACCTGGCCGCGCATGTGACGCTGAAGCCGGATTTGCAGGAAACGGATGACGAAACCGAGGCGATTAAACGCAACGTTGTGGGCTACTTCCAGCGCCTGGTGGCCCTGGTGCAGAACGTGCCCGAAGGGGTGGCAGCGGCGACGCTTAATCTAGAGGAGCCGCGCCAGGTGGTCTACGTCATTGCCACTTTCGTGCAGATGGACCTGGAGCTGCGCCAGAAATTGCTGGAACTTGACTCGGTACGCGCCAAGCTGGAGAATTTGAGCAGTTTTCTGCGCCACGAGCTGGAAATCTTCGAGCTGGGCAAGAAAATTCAGTCCAGCGCCCAGGAAGAGATGGGTAAAGTGCAGCGCGAATACCTGCTGCGCGAGCAGCTGAAGGCGATCCAGCGCGAACTGGGCGAGGAGAGCGAAGAGCAGGCCACTATCAACGAGCTGCGGCGCAAAATCGACGAGGCGAAGATGCCAGAGGAGGCCTTGAAAGAGGCCAATCGCGAGCTATCGCGGCTCGAAAAACTACCGACCGTCTCACCCGAATATAGCATCATTCGCACCTACCTGGAATTGCTGACGAGCCTGCCGTGGAGCAAAAGCACCGGTGAAACGATCGATGTTGCGCGCGCCCGGCAGGTGCTCGACCAGGATCACTATGACCTGGAAAAGATCAAGGATCGCATCCTGGAATACCTGGCCGTTCGGCGCCTCAAGGAAGAGCGCATGGCCGAGCAGCTTGAACGCAGCAAGGAAGTGGCTACCGTTCAGGATGGTGTTGAGACGGAGGAGATACGACCGACGCAGCCGCTGGTATCGCAGGAGGGTCTGCGGCAGATCAACCGCGAGCCTATTCTGTGTTTCGTCGGACCGCCGGGAGTAGGAAAAACTTCGCTGGGGCAGTCGATTGCGCGGGCGCTGGGGCGTAAGTTCGCGCGCATGTCGCTGGGCGGCATCCGTGACGAGGCCGAGATTCGCGGGCACCGCCGCACCTATATCGGAGCGATGCCGGGACGGATTATCCAGACGCTGCGGCGCGTGGATACGAACGACCCGGTGATTATGCTGGATGAGGTAGACAAGGTGGGGGCGGACTGGCGCGGCGATCCATCCTCGGCGCTGCTGGAGGTGCTGGACCCCGAACAGAACTACAACTTCCGCGATAACTACCTGGACCTGCCGTTCGACCTGTCGCACGTGATGTTCATCGCCACTGCCAACGCGTTGGAGCCTATTCCACCGGCCCTGCGCGACCGCATGGAGATACTCGAACTCTCCGGCTATACTGAGGAACAGAAGCTGCACATCGCCCGCAACTACCTCTTGCCCAAGCAGCTTGAGGCCAACGGGCTGAAAAAGGACGAACTGACGGTGGATGACGCGGCGCTCAGGCGCATCGCCCGTGACTATACACGCGAGGCGGGCGTGCGCAACCTGGAACGCGAGATCGGCTCGCTGTGCCGCAAGGTCGCCAAACAGGTCGCGGAGGGTAAGCAAACGCCCATCCACGTCACGGCAGAAGATGTGCCAGAATACCTGGGAAGGCAGCGCTTTTTCGAGGAGGTCGCGGAGCGCATCGACCGTCCGGGTATCGCCACAGGACTGACCTGGACGCCGGTCGGGGGCGAGATCATTTTCATTGAGGCAGCCGCGATGCCCGGCAAGGAGAGCCAGTTGATCCTGACGGGCCAACTGGGCGATGTGATGAAGGAGTCGGCAATAGCGGCGCTAAGCTATGTGCGCTCGCACGCGGAGTCGCTGGGCCTGCCCGCCAATGTGTTCGAGAACCAGAACGTGCATATTCACGTACCGGCAGGGGCGATTCCCAAGGACGGTCCATCTGCGGGCGTGACAATGGTGACGGTGCTGGTGTCACTGGCAAGCGGCCATAATGTGCGCTCAGATGTGGCAATGACGGGCGAGATTACGCTGCGCGGCAAGGTGATGCCGATTGGCGGCGTCAAAGAGAAGGTGCTGGCAGCCTATCGTTCTGGCATTCGCACCGTGATTCTGCCCAAGAAGAACGAGATAGACCTGATGGAAGACCTGCCAAAGGAACTGCGCGACCAGATGCATTTCGTCTTCGTGACGGATATCCGGCAGGTACTCGAAACGGCCATCGAGGGCTTCGACAAGCTCACGACGCATGGTAAGGAGGCCGGAAATGGACACGACCGGCACCGCGAGCAGGAGCGACCAAAACGCCGCAAGGTGGAGAAGGCGGCGGCAAAAGCTCAGTAAGTACAGCCAGCAAGATAAGATAAAGGACCAGCACAATGTCGTGCTGGTCCTTTATCTTATCTTGCTCCTTATGGGCGCACCTCGTAATGGCTGACATATGGCAGCCGCAAGAGAAAAGCCTTGAGATGCCTGGGATCGCCGGGGCGAAGCGTTATCAAGTCGATATAGCACATAGTCTCTTCAGGGAACAAATCAATCTCCTCGTCCTCATCTTCTGGGTCGAGATTGAGCTGCTCTTCGCGGACGACGATTTCTTGCTGCATGAGCGCCTTCAAGGTTGCCTCGGCCTCTGGATCACCTGCGCCTTGCACGGTCTCATCGGTGCCTATTCTTGCAGCCAGGCGGCCCGTTCGCATGTCATAGATGTTGAAACTTGTGGCTTCGTCGCCCATTGCTCTGGCCTTTCACGAGAACTACCTGATGGCTAAAGATGACTCAGTATGCCTATTTTTAGCATCATACGAGGATATGCCCTTTTATCGCATTGCGATACATGTTTGATATCGTACCACATGATGATTTAAGAACGCAAAGACGTTGTGAAGCCAGACAATGCTGGGTCTACCTGGATTGCCGACATGCAGGAAGTGCTTGTCCAGGACAAGGGAGACGCTCTTCGTCTCCCCAGATCCCGGTGAGAGGGCAGGGAGTGCAGGTGAATCTCACGGCGCAAATTCCACTTCGGCTGCAATGGTGACGGCATTGTTGAGAGGTAAGGTCGCCATGCCGACAGCCACACGAGCATGCTGTCCCACCTCTGGTCCATACAGCTCAAGAATCAGGTCCGAGAAACCATTAATGGCATTGGTGGTCTGGGCGTAGCCGGGTTCCGCGTTGACCATGCCGTACACCATCAACCAGGCGGTCACACGATCGAGGTCTCCGAGTTCCCGCTTGAGACTGGCAAGCATGGAGAGGGCGGTGGATCGGGCTGCGGCCTGGGCCGCCTCCAGAGAAACCTCGGTCGGCACTTTGCCAAAGGGGCCAGGGAATGAACCGTCAGGAGCTTGAGCCGAATGTCCTGACACATAGATCCGATTGCCGCGCTTGCGGATCCAGGAGAACGAAAGCTTGATCCCCGGCGGGGCCTTGGGGGCTGCGGGAAGGACGAGTCCCAGGGCCTCGAGCCTGGCTTCAATTTGCATAGACACCTTTCCTTTCCTTGCATCGCATTCATCAGGCAAGCTGCATGCCAGTCAATCCGCACACTGCCTGCCTCAGCATTTCTCCATTGTAGCCGTTGTCACCGTCATTGTCGACATGAAGATGGTAAGAATTATACTCCTTGCCCCATAGCCTGAGTTTATTGCATTTAGCAGTAGCTTTCGGTAAGTGTCTGACCGCTAGAAGTTGCGCCAACTGCCCAGAGCATGTTACTGGACGGAACTGCTGTCACGCTATTCAGGAATCCATTAACGGCTGGGCTGTGAGCGATGCTCCATTTACTTCCGTTCCAATGCTCGACTAGTGCCGGCCCCTGGAAGGTGTTGGGGTCTAATGCACCACCCACAGCCCAGGCGTTGTTTGTAGTCAGGGCAATGACGCTCGAAAATCCGCTATAATCTTTACCCACATCAGGACTATTAATTTTACTCCAACTCGTTCCATTCCACTGCCCGACCAGTGTTTTCTCGCGGGAACTTAGATAAGCTCCCACCGCCAGAAGATCGTTGCTATTAGGAACGGCAGATACGCCATTAAAATTGCTATTCATAATGTTCAGGCTGGGGACAACGCTCCAGGCAGTTCCATCCCAATGTTCGGCCAGCGTTTGATTGTTTCCATTATTCCCTGCATAGTAACCCACGGCCCAGCATCGCTGTTAGAAATGGCAGCTACGTTTAAGAGAGAGTTGGACATACCGGGGTCAGGACTGGGAACAATACTCCATTTTCCGCATTTCGATTGAGGAGATTGCGCTCCGGCTACAGATGGTAGAAATAGAAAAGCAAATGTGAATGTACCAACGCACAGAACATTAACCAGGATTTTGACGAAGCGGTTCATAAGTCCTCCCTGTGTTGCTCAAGTGCCAACCTTTGAGTTTCGCGCGACCTTTGTATAGTCGTTGGAATTACAATTTCCTTACACGATTCAGCCTCTTCGGTGGCTAGCCAGCGAGTTCTAGAACCTCTACCCGATCAATTCCTCCAAATAGCTGTCTAATGCACCTACCTTATAAACGAGCTAAGAATCAAATTTTATCCCATCACTTTGTGATCCATTAGAACAGATCACACATATGTCAATTTTTATTGATGCACAGCTAATGAATCAGGTTACGGTTTGTTTATCAAACGTTTTTGCCGCCGGACATCCACGCTACCACCGCAGCCGTTCCTTCAAACTCACAAACCTATGATTTCCGATCACCAGGTGATCCACCAGTTCGATATCCAGCACCTTGCCCGCCTGCACCAGTTGCTCTGTGACCGCGATATCCTCAGGGGAGGGAGTGGGATCGCCGCTGGGGTGGTTGTGACAGATGATGACGCCGGGGCAGTTGCGCATGATGGCCGGGCGAAAGATTTCGGCGGCGCGCAGGACGGAACTGTTGACGGTCCCCTGGTAGCGACCGATGTTTTCGACGACCTGATTTTTGGTGTCGAGGGTGAGGATGCGCATCTGCTCGTGATCGAGGTAGCACATTTCCATCATCACGAGATTCGCGGCATCGGCTGGCGATTTGATCTGGTATTTTTCGTCGGGTTGCATCAGGCCGAGCCTGCGCCCGATCTCCAATGCGGCCTTGAGCTGGGCGCTTTTGGCCTCGCCCAGGCCATACTCTGAACACAATTCGCGAAAGTCGACGCGCATCAGGCCACTCAGTCCACCGTATTTGGCAAGCAGTTTTCCTGAGAGTTCCAGGACGTTGTCGCGCGTGGTGCCGGTGCGCAGGATGATGGCAAGAAGTTCGGCGTTCGAGAGGGCCTGGGCGCCATAGTTTTGCAGTCGCTCGCGCGGGCGTTCGTCGGTGGGCATATCGTGGACGGTGGCATGGTATTCCAGTCTGACCGGTAAAGGGACGATTTTGCCGGCGGTCTTTTCAAGTGTGGGCATAGTCTACGCGTTGCTCCTTTACTCGTGTTGTTGAGATGAACTTTACAGCTATTGCAGGAAAAACGCAAGCAGTAGGAAAAAAGACTTTCCAAAACTTTTCCTACCAATGGGCCGTTGAAATTTTTAGAGACTGACACACCAGAATTGCTGGCAGCACCGAGAAGAAGGACGAAGTGCGTATGGAGCTAGAGGAGGTATCTCATTTTATTCGGCCATTTGATACCATTTATACATCAGTCATGGACGTGGATACAGGGAGCTGGGCGTGGAGTAAACCACTGGTTAGCATATCTACTAGAAGATAAAAAACAGAAAAATTCTATCCCTACCCTTGATGGTGTGCGAGCTATCGCCTGCTTGATAGTAATGGCGTTCCATATTAGCCGGATCGGTGTCAGTACAGGGCTTTGGGACCCGTTCAATCGCTCGCATGCTCTTTTTGGCGCAATTGTCTATGCCGGAGCGACAGGCGTGACACTGTTCTTCGTATTATCGGGCTTCCTGCTCTTCATGCCCTACGCTAAATCCTTGCTAGTCGAGCATACGACCTGGTCGTCGGCGCGGCGTTTCTACCTGCGCCGGGCATTTCGCATCATTCCGGCATACTATGCGTGCCTGTTTTTACTGGTGCTGTTCGCGCACAGGGAATACTTGCAGCCGGCTCACTGGAAAGAATTAGGGCTGTTCCTGGTCTTCTTCATGGAGTCGAGCAGCATCACGTACCAGAAGATCAACGGGCCGTTCTGGACGCTGGGCGTGGAATGGCAGTTTTATATGCTGCTGCCACTGTTTACGCTGGCGATGGGCTTCATCGTGCTGCGGCTATTTAAGGGCGGCTCGATGAAACGGCGTTTGTGGCTGGTGATAGGCTGCCTGGGCCTATTGATTGCCTGGGGGCTGTCTTCGCGCTACTGGGGATACTACTTTTCACAGCATCCTACAGAGACCTTTCTGATGCCGCGCTCAATGCTGAACGTGATCCTGTTCTTTACCTATGGCAGCTATGGAAAGTTTCTTGAAGACTTCGGTGTGGGTATGCTGCTGAGCCTGCTTTTTATCTTCGCTCGGCAGGTGTCTAGCGAGGGAAGATTTCACAGGATAGCGCGGCGCCTGGCTCCCTGGCTGTGGGGTAGTGCCATACTGGCGCTGGTCTTCTGTGCCATGTGGCGTTTCAATCAGGGGAATCCGGTATGGTCTTTCGGCATAGTGAACGAGCAATATAACTGGTTAGGCGAACTGGGATTTTCGCTGGGTTTCGGCCTGTGCATCTTCGCGATCCTGTTTGGCTCCAGGACGCTAAAAAGACCTTTTGAATGGCGGCCATTGCGTTGGATCGGGCTGATCTCCTTCAGCCTGTACATGTGGCACCTGCCACTGCTGATCTTTTTCGCAAGTAATGCGGAAAATCACTTGCAAGGATGGAATCCGCTGGCAGCATTTAGCCTGTACTGGTTGTTTGCGTGCTTCGTGATTATTCCTTTCTCTGCCATCTCCTACCTGCTGATCGAGAAGCCGGGCGTGGCGCTTGGTGAGAAGCTGTGGAGTCGTATTGAAAAGAGACGAGAGCCACAGAGGGCCGATGAATCGGCGGTGTGTACGGTAAAGACGAGAGCCACAGAGGGCCGATAAATCGGCGGTGGGCGCGGTAAACCGGCCCCTACGGGAGCGCGGTCGGAGGTTTTTTTGCAGCGCTCCTGGAGCGTGTCATTCTGAGCGCAGCGAAGAATCTCTGGCGCACGCGGATTCTTCACTGCGCTCAGAATGACACGGCCCTGGACGAATTCCGTGTGCCTTCGTAACGAAGGCTTCTGCTTCGATTCTTCGCTGCGCTCAGAATGACACGGCCCTGGAGCGCTGCATAAACCTGCCCGTATAAACCACAAGGGCCGCCCTTACAAATTCAAGTTTGCTGTGCCTGACAAGACGAGGCTGTCCTGGGCTGCGCAGGGCAACTGGCTGTTGGGGCCAATGGCAGCTGAGGCAACATAATAGGTGCTCCCGAAGGCGCTGCCCAGTTCCGAGTTAAGTGTCTGCTCGGTCTGCGCGTTGTAACTGTTCATGGGGAAAGGGATGAAGCCGAAGAGGTTGAGGGTAGTGTTGACGACATGGACGACCATTTTGCCGGCTTCAGCGGAGGGCATCATAGTGGTGGTAGCAGTACCGATATTCAGGCCGCTCCAGATGATGTCGGAGGTAATCAGTATGTTCGGATTCTGGACGCTGATCTGAAAATTCTGGGCGGTGAGGCCGTTGCCAACGGGCATGCTGCCAATAGCGCTGCCCATGGACGCAAGCGAGGAGGCAGGAATTTCGATATAGGAATTGACGTTGCTGGAAGCGAGCGTTCTGGTTGTAAGCTGGGATGCCAGAAGATTCTGGCCGCCCGTTGCGTTGGCACTTTGTTGTGGTGGGGAAGAGGATTGGGACTGCCCTACTGAAACGGGAAATTTCAGGTTCAGGGCAAGAGATGAGGCGCCACAACCGGGTGTGGAATTAATTTTATTGAGCGAGCCCAGCGGCATAGTGAAGGTGCTGAGCGGGCCGGACATCAATGCGGGACTACCATTCATGGGACTGGCACTGACCTGGGCTGTCGTCGAGTTCAGAACGGTGAAGGTAATGAGCATGCTGGAGGTGGTGGGCAGGGGGTCGCCGGGATAGAGACTCAATTTCAGCGTCATAGCCAGGCCACCTTTCTGGGGTACGAGGCTGACGAGGGTTGCGGATGGTTGGATCAGCGTGGTAGCCATGAGATAAGCCCAGTCTTGATCCTGTTTGGGCAGCGTGCTGATCATGCTGGTGATGGCGCTGTTGACGGAAGTAGGAACCTGAGAATCCATATGGCTCTGGAATAAGGATTTCAGGCTGGCGGTAGTAAGATAAAAGGTGGCATTAATCGACGTGGCGGCCGACTGGTGCGCGATAAGCGGCGTTTGTTTGACGACTTTGTTGGATGCTGCCGCCGGAGTGATGATCGAGACTCCCAGTACGAGGACTGCCAGCAGCAGTATCCAGCCGAATTTGAAGTAGTATATGCGTTTCATGGTGCGGTCTCCTTATTGGGCTTGCGGGGCCGATTGATCGGCCCCTACGCGGCGAAGCCCGTAGCATCATCAGTGCGGCAATAATTTATTGATATCGACAGGTCCTTTGAAACAGAGCGCGACCGGCGTTGGCTGCGCGGCAATACCCTGGATGGGCGGCGCCTGGATAAGCAGGACGAGCAGCTCAGCGCCACCACCACAGACGATGGTTTTGCTGGTATGGATGGAGATGAGCTTGACGTTCCGCAACTGGGCGCGCAGCGATGGCATGAGCGAGTTGATCAGCAATTGATTCAGGGCCTTTTGCATGTTGGCGGCGGCAGCGGGTCCGGCATCGATGCCGTCGCGTTTCAAATGCAGCACCTGTAGTTGGATGTTTTGATGCGAATCGATACCGATGATAGTATCCATTTCAATGGGCATAACGCGATGAATGCCGCTGGAGTCGATATGCAGGTTCAGGCTGAGAATCAGGCCATCGCCAGGTTCAGGCGTGAGCTTCATATCGGTCAGCGTATTCTGATTCAGGCCAAGCTGCGAGACAAAGAGCGAGGTGAGCGCCGTGTCATCCAATGCCAATTGGAACATGCGCGGCCCGGATTCTGGCGTGGCTGTTGGAGCTGATGTCGAGCCTGTTGAGCCGCTGGGCGAGCTATTCGAGGCTGTTGAAGGGCCGGGAGATTGCCATTCGAGGGCGGCAAATACGCCTGCTGCTACTAAAAGCAGGACAAGAGCGAGACAGGCAAGGGCGAGAATCAGGCGTCGTTTCTTTCTGGGTTTGGGATTCCCATTCCCATCATCACCGCCATCGTCGACGACCGGTGGAATGGTTGGCGGTTCGGCCAGGCTGCTCTGGTCGAGCATATCGGCATCGGCGACTGCGAGGAATGTTCCGGCAACGGGAGCCGCGGTCGCGATGGTTTCGTCGCTAAACAGAGCAGGATCGGATGGCGCGGGCGCCTCGCTTAGAGGTGGTAGGGTTGGCATTTCCGCCAGATCTTCCTGAGATTGCTGGGCGACCGCTTTACTGCCCCACAGGAATATAGCGGGGATGATGGCAATCAGGCACAGGATCATGGTGGTGAAGAACACGGCGCTGTAGACGGTGTGGGCGGCATTGATCAAATGATCGGCATAGCCCTTCGACCACTGCGCAAACTGGTCGGCGGTGGCCGTGACGGGCAGGGATGGATATTGAGAGGCCAGTTGTTTGAAGTAGGCCAGCGCCCAGGAAGTCAGGGCGGCCAGGCCCAGCGTCATGCCGAGCATGCGCAGCGAGGTAACGATGGATGAACCCATACCGGCTTGATTGGCTTTGACGGCGTTGATGGCGGTTGTGCCGATGGGGGCGATGACGAGGCCAAAGCCGAAGCCGGTGGTCACAGTGCTGATGGTGATCTGGTTCCAATCAACATTGAGTGGCCAGCGACTCATGAGATAGAAACCGGTCGCGGCAAAGAGCAGGCCCAGTACGCCAGTGACGCGGCATGAGAGGCGACTGCACAACCAGCCGCCCAGGAAAGCTCCGATGGGAATCATGATGGTCATGCGCATCAAGGCAAGGCCGCTAACCAGGGGCAGTTGATCGGCGGGTATTTGCCGGGCGAGGACGGTGTTGACGAAGATCGGAATATCGGCCATGGCGATGATCAGCGCCGCGCCGATGAACAGGCTAACCAGCGAGGTGGCCGAGAACGGCAGCCGTTTGAAAAGCGAGAGATCGACGACGGGCCAGCGTACCTGCTTGACGATGCCAGCGCGAATGAATGGGAAGCGCTTCGAGAGCGAGAGACGCGGGATCGACCAGCGTGGAATGCATTCGACAACAATGAACGCGATCAAGAAAACGACGGCCAGGGCCAATGAGACAGGATTATTTTGTGGCGCGGAACCATTGACTGTGGTTGGACCCAGTTCGGTTCCCTGCTGCGCCAACCCCAGGCTCAGGCAGGTGAGGGCCAGGCCTAGCAGGATGGCTCCCAACCAGTCGATGTTCTCACGCAGGCGTTTGCCTTTGGGAATAAAGAACCAGGCGGCAAGCATGAGTACAAAAACAATCGGCGCGTTGAAGAAGAAGATGTACGTCCAGCCGAAGCGTTCTACAATGATGGCGCCATATAATGGGCCAACCACGCCGCCAGCTTCGGTGACGGCGCCGACGATGCCCAATGCCAGGGCGCGCCGCTCCTGCCCATAGAAATCGCTGACGATGGCCATGGCAACGGGTACAACTGCTCCACCGCCGATGGCCTGAAAGAAACGGGCGGCGACGAGCCAGATCAGGCCGGATGACGAGGTATCGATGCCAAGCGCGCTCAGGAAACTGAGGTCTACGTTTTGTCCGAGCCACGGAGCCAGGCCGCAGAAAATGGAGCCAATGCCGAAAATGCTCATGCAGAGCAGAAAGATGCGGCGACGACCAAAAATATCGGAGACACGCCCCATCAAGGGCATGGCGATGATGAATCCCAGCAGGTACGCGCTGACGATCCAGGCGGCGTGGTCGATCTGTGCGATGGAAATGTTGATGCCAGGGTCTTCGATGATTTGCGGTAATGCTGTGACGACCACCGTCTGGTCGAGGGCGGTGAAAAAGACGCCAATGCAGGCAACGGTGAGAGCGGCTACCGCTACGCGTTTTCCAGCAGGACTCGCGGCTGTGACATTCTTGCCGGGAGTCGTGAGCTTCTTGAAAGAACTCGTAATCTGCTGCGAAAATGACAGCGGCCTGGTAGGGACAGCGCCTGAGGCCTGTCCTGGATCTCCCGGTGAGGACAGGGACAAGCCGCTGTCCTCACCGGGTAGCGCATCCGAAGAGGCCGGGGCGCCGGTCGCGTTTATGAAGTTGCGCTTGCGCAGGTTTTCGGATGTTTCTTGATCGTCTTCCAATGTGTACATGATGCCCCTCTTGAGAAGCTTTGAACGATGAGAACAAAGATAAAAAGATCACGCTCATTGAATTTGTGGAGCATTGATGCTGATATTTTCGTTGTAGTTCGAGATTTCAAATGTGCGCGTGGTCTGAGGAGTGTCAGTCGTGGTAGCCTGACCGGTGACTTTTAACTCGTAGAGCAGGGCGTCTGCTTTGCCGGCGCAGATGCTGGTCTTGAGCATGGTTCCGGGAGGGACACCGCCGCCGGTGAGAAATGCGAGATATTTGGCATCCAGCAGGCCATTGACGCGCCAGCAGGGTGTGCCGTTGACAGTATCGGCTGTAGGACCGGTGACGTTCTGAAGTTTGTTTGCCAGCGAGATGATGCCGGTATCGGGATTTGTCAGCGTACTGGCATCCAGCACGCCCTTGACGACGCGCCACTGGCCGGTAATGGGATCAGTGATGTATTGCGTGTCGCCGATACTGATGAGATTGATTGTAACGGCCTGTCCCGAAAGCAATACATTGGCCTGGGCCTTGACTTTATCCGGCATCAGCACGTCGCCCTCGGCGGTGCGAATCTGGATCTGATTGTCGCCCGTTGGGGTGCCCAGATTATAGGTCTTCATTACGACATGGAACGCGGTAACATTGTGAAAGTTTTTCTGTACCATAGCCAGCACCTGCTTAGCGGTCGGCTTCGCGCCGAAATTGCTGGCGGCAATGACGTTATTATGCTGCCAGGGCGGAGTGCAGCCAACCAGCAACAATCCACCTGCCAGGCAGAGCAGGGCGCAAGCGAGTGCGCGACGCATCGAAATACGCGATAAGTTCATTAGAGATGCCTCCGAGATCTAATTAGATAATTTCTGGCTGCTTCGAGATAATTTACCCTTACTGAAACAAATCAACGCAGGCCGGTGAACCTTTGGGGGCATAGAGGCATTGGAGCATACACGATGGTACTTTATGGTACAGGTATTTATATTTTTTCGAGTTTTGCGAAGTCCATGCTGAGGCGTTTTTTGCCGAACTTGCTGCCGAATTGAACTTCGACGAATTCAGTGGCCTCCTGCATTTCGCTTTTGAGGATAATGCCCTCGCCGAATTTGTCGTGTCGCACGCGGTCGCCCGGCTTGAACTGCTGTCCTTTCGGCTTCGCGGGTGGCGTGGTCGATGAGGATGATGACAGTGGCGGTGTTCCATTGCCGCTGCTCTTCTGTGGCGGCAGCGAGGGCGGCACCTTTGAGATGTTGGATGAGGAACGCGGGGTCCATTGCGATGTTTGATTCCTTGCCCCGGTCGATGGTTTGCCGCTACCGAATGTGCGACCGGTTTCACGCGAGGACCACGTATCCTGGTTGTAGTCGTCGTCCCAGTTGTTGTTGCGATTGGCGGCAGCACGCAAACCGCCGGCTTGCTTCGATGTTCCACCACCAGGAGTAGAAACGAGATGAATAGGGATATCGTCGAGGAAGCGCGATGGTTCGGTGATTTGCGTCTCGCCGAAATAGGAGCGGCGATAGGCGCGCACGAGGTAGAGGCGGCGCATGGCACGCGTAAAGCCGACATAGGCCAGGCGGCGCTCTTCTTCCAGTTGTTCGGGCTTATCGACGGAGCGCGCGTGCGGCAGCGAACCTTCGTCCATGCCAACGATGAAGACGATGGGATATTCCAGGCCCTTGGCGGCATGCAGGGTGATCAGGGTGACGGCATCCTTGTTCTCTTCTTTGATAAGCGTGCCATCCTCGCCGGTCTGCGCGGTATCGGCGCCACCCACCAGGGCGACGTTTTCGAGGAAGAGTTCGAGCGCGGTAGCGGTCTCGATCTCAGAATAGTCTTCTGCGACGCGCCGCAATTCCAGGACGTTGCTCCAGCGCTCTTCGCCCTCGGAGGATTCGCGGAGTTCCGGACCATAACCGCTGCGTTCGGCGGTGCGATCCAATAATTCCGGCAGCGTCAGTTCTTCAATGGATTTGGTCAGGTCGGCAAGCAGTTCGGCGAAGGCTTTCAAGGCGGTTTTAGCGGCCTTGCCGAGCGTAGGATGCTCGTCGACGTGCTGCACGGCTTCGTAGAGCGAGATATGCTGGTCGTTGGCCCACTGCTGCAATTCGCCGAGCGTTTTGGGGCCGATTTTGCGGTTGGGGACGTTGATGATGCGCGACATGCTGAGGTCATCATGCGGGTTCGCCAGCAGGCGCAGGTAGGCGAGCATGTCCTTGATTTCTTTGCGCTCGTAGAATTTGCGACTGCCTATCACCTTATAAGGAATGTTGGCGCGCAGGAATTGCTCTTCCAGGGCGCGTGACTGGGCGTTGGTGCGATACATGACGGCGACATCGCCGCGCTTCTCGATCTCGCCGCGAGCGAGCAGGCGAGCGATCTCGCGGGCTACAAAGAGTCCTTCTTCTTCCTCATTGTAGGCCTCGTGCAGGACGACTTTTTCGCCGGTGCCCAGGGCTGTCCACAGGCGTTTGTCCTTGCGCAGGCGATTGCGGCGCACAACGTTCTGGGCGGCGTCGAGGATGGTCTGGGTCGAGCGATAGTTCTGTTCGAGCAGGATGATTTTCGTGCGGGGGAAGTCGCGCTCGAAACGCTGCACGTTCTCGGCGCTGGCGCCGCGCCAGGTATAGATCATCTGGTCGTCGTCGCCCACGACGCAGACATTGCCGATTCCTTCGTGGCGGTCGTCGGTGCCATAGCCGAGCAGGCGAATGAGCTTGTATTGGGGCAGGTTGCAATCCTGGAACTCATCGACGTGAATGTATTGCCACTTCTGCTGGTATTTGCGCAGGACTTCTGGTTCGCGGCGCCACAGCTGTTCGGTGAGCATGAGCAGGTCGTCGAAATCGACGCCGTTATTGGCGCGCAAGAGGCGTTGGTACTGCTTATAGACGCGAGCTGCTACCTCTTCGATATATTTAGAGGCGAGTTCGGCCATCTGATCGGGCACCTGCATATCATTTTTGGCCCGTGAGATGAGGCTTTGCATGGTCGCGGGCCGGTATTGTTTCTCATCCAGGTTCAGATCTTTGATGGCGCGTTTGATGAGCGTATTCTGGTCGTCGGTATCGAAGATGACGAATGAGCGATTGAGGCCAAGGGGAGCCAGGTAGTCGGCTTCGATGCGCAGGACGCGGGCGCAGATGGCATGGAAGGTGCCGATGGTCATTTCTTTGGAGTCGCTGACGCCGACAAGCTTTTCCAGGCGCTCGCGCATTTCGCGGGCGGCCTTGTTGGTAAAGGTGACGGCCAGGATACGCCAGGGCGAGATATGTTCGTGCTGTACCAGGTAGGCAATGCGATGCGTAATGACGCGGGTTTTGCCGCTGCCCGGTCCGGCCAGGATCAGAAGGGGTCCTTCGGTAGTAGTGACTGCCAGTTGCTGCGGCTGATTCAGCCCGGCCAGCAAGTCTGTTTGTTCCAACATGCGCAACTTCCCTAATTATATATGTATGATAGGAGGCGAGGCCCATACAATGGGGACGCCTATAGATGCCAATACTGCATTGTGCCGGCATTGTTTCAACAAGAAATAAGTTCGTGGCTATTGTATCACATGTAGAGGAAAGAGGGATGTTGGGGCACTCTCCCTGACACTTTTTGGTATGGGCAAGCGAGTGCTGTCCTTACTAGAAAAAACGGCAAAACAAGTCAAGACATCTGTAATCCGGTGATTACGAGAAGTTGGGCAGAGATTCTTCGCTTCGCTCAGAATGACATGCCGGGGGCATGTCAGAGGATGGGGACTTCTGGGTAATTACCGGCAAAATCCCCTTGTCATCCCACTGCGAATGGTGTATGATGTAGGAGGTTCGCACTCTCACATTGAGAGTGCTAAATGATACTCGTGGAAATTGACCCCGCAAAAATAAAAACATAGGGAGGATTTGGCGTATGGCAACAAATGATATCAGGATTCATCCAATGGCCGACCGCGTGGTCGTCAAGGCGCTGTCGGGTGAGACCATGACCAAAGGCGGCATCGTGCTGCCGGATACGGCGAAGGAGAAGCCCCAGGAGGGCGAAATCCTGGCGGTTGGTCCGGGCAAGGTGCTGGATAACGGCAAACGAGTCACCCCGGAGGTGAAGGTTGGGCAGCGAGTGCTGTTTGCGAAGTATGCCGGGACGGAAGTCAAGATGGATGGCGAGGAGTATTTGATCCTGCGCGAGAGCGACATTATGGGTATTGTTGAGTAAAAAAGGAATTTGTAGGAGAAGAGTTCGTGGTAAAGCAATTACAATTTGATGAACAGGCTCGCCGCTCCCTGAAAAAGGGGATGGACGTGCTGGCCGATGCGGTGAAGGTGACCCTGGGGCCGAAAGGTCGCAATGTGGTACTGGATAAGAAATATGGCGCGCCGACGATTACGAATGACGGCGTGACCATCGCGCGTGATATCGATCTGCCCGATCCGTTCGAGAATATGGGCGCGCAGTTGCTGAAGGAAGTCGCAACCAAGACCAACGACGTGGCCGGTGATGGCACGACGACCGCGACCGTGCTGGCGCAGGCGATTATTACCGAGGGCCTGAAGAACCTGGCGGCGGGCGCGAATCCGATGATCCTGCGGCGGGGCATCGAGAAGGGCGTCGAGGCTGTGATCGAGGAGATCAAGTCGATGAGCAAGCCGGTCGAGACGCAGGAACAGATGGCGCAGGTCGCCTCTATCTCGGCGGCTGACCCTGAAATCGGCGAGCTGATTGCCGAGGTGATGGATAAGGTCGGCAAAGATGGTGTGATTACCGTCGAAGAGGGCCGCGGGCTGAGCATGGAAAAAGAGTATACCGAGGGCATGCAGTTTGATCGCGGCTATATCTCGCCCTACATGGCGACGAATATGGATCGCATGGAGGCGGAGCTTTCCAATCCGTTCATCCTGATTACGGATAAGAAGATCAGCGCGATTGCCGATATCCTGCCCGTGCTGGAGCGCGTTTTGCAGACCGGGCGCAAGGAGATGGTCATTATCGCCGAGGATGTGGATGGCGAGGCGCTGGCGACGCTGGTAGTGAACAAGGTGCGCGGCACGTTTAATGTGCTGGCAGTGAAGGCTCCTGGCTTTGGTGATCGCCGCGAGGCGATGCTGGAGGATATCGCGGTGCTGACCGGTGGCCGGGTGATTACCGAGAAGGCCGGTCTGAAGCTGGAGAATGCGACGCTGCGCGACCTGGGCACGGCGCGCACGGTGCTTGCCAACAAGGATACGACCACCATCGTCGAGGGCGCTGGAAAGCCGGAAGCGATCCAGGCGCGTGTGAAGCAGATTCGCGCTCAGATTCAGGAGACGACGAGCGACTATGATCGCGAGAAGCTGCAGGAGCGGCTGGCGAAGCTGGCCGGTGGCGTTGGTGTGATTAAGGTCGGGGCCGCGACGGAGGTAGAACTGAAGGAAAAGAAGCATCGCGTTGAGGATGCGCTTTCGGCGACGCGCGCGGCTGTTGAAGAGGGTATTGTGGCCGGTGGTGGTTCCGTGCTGGTGCATGCCATTCCGGCGCTTGGCAAGGTGCAGGTTGCTGCCGGTGACGAGCAGACGGGCGTAAATATCCTGCGCCGCGCCCTGGAGGAGCCGCTGCGCCAGATCGCGCTCAATGCCGGGCGCGATGGAGCGGTAGTGGCTGCCGAGGTGAGCAGAAGCCCACGCGGGCATGGTTTCGACGCGTTGAAGGGCGAGTACGTGGATATGTTCGAGGCGGGCATTATTGACCCTGTCAAGGTGACGCGCTCGGCGCTGCAGAATGCGGCCAGTATCGCGGCTATGTTCCTGACGACGGATGCGCTTGTTACCGATGTGCCGGAGGAAGAGCCTGCGCCTGCTATGCCCGGTGGCATGGGCGGCATGGGCGGCATGATGTAGTAATGAGTTGATAGTGATGGAAATGCGAGCAGGCCACCCCAGCCGGGGTGGCCTGTTTGCATTTCGCATCACTATCAACTCATTTTATTCTTCGGCGGTAGCGCCTACAACGAATGCGTCGACGACGCTGAGTTTGCCACGCCAGTAGGGGAGTTTGATTTTCTGGCCGCCGCTCATGATGGTGACGTCGCGCATGTGGATGTAGCGATAGAGGATGGGCAGCCCTTCGGGGCCGATCTCCTGATCCTGCGGTGGGATGAGGGCGCTGTAGTAATCGCGCAGTGCATCGGCGGTTTCAGGTTCGTTTTCGCGATGCAGTTCCTCATTGAGATCGATATAGAATTGAGCATAGCGCTGCGTGCTGACCATGAGACCAAAGATGAGCATGCCCTGCATCTGTAGCATCATCTCGATTTCAAGGTCTTGTTGCTCTACTACGCGTACCCACATTTGCAGGGCGTAATCTTGCTCGCCATACTCTTTAAACCAGAGATTACGGAGTTCGGTACGGCTGGGCAAACGTAGGGCCTGTTCTGCTTTAGGGTTGCTGCGTACCGATTGCATGACGGGGTCTGACTTATCGAAGTTAACGGTGTCTTCCTCTTCCGCATGTGAAGTATGCTGGTCTGATGTTGTAGTGTTGTTACCGGTATTTATTGCTTCGCCTTTGCTATTTTCAACCTCGCTATTCATTCGCGCTCCTTACTATTTGTTATGTCAGGTCTCTATTCCTTTATATCATCTGGGGTAACTCGGCCTGGGGCCGATGATGGTTTTTACCAACGTCTTCTGGCAAGGGACGAGATTCTTCGCTTCGCTCAGAATGACATGACCGGGGCCTCGCGGATTGCTCAACATCACCTCAAAGATAGAGCATATCTTTGAATTACTACCCGTTATTTTGTGGAGAGGGTTTGCACCCGTTTCCCTGACAGGGAGGGACATAATAGTTGCCCTGGATAGTTGGCATGGTGCCATCGATAAACCAGTCGGTGATGGTCGGTTCGCCTGGGCGCGGCAGCAGGCCGGTCAAAGCGGAGACCGTTCCCAAATGGACATCGGGCGGTCGCACAAAATCATCGGGCGGATAATTATAGTAATGCGATACATATTCTATCACATCGTGCCAGATGGGGCCGGCGCCGGTAATACCGATGACGTTATTCATGATAGTGTTATCGCTGTTGCCGGCCCACACGCCGACGGCGACATGAGGGGTATAGCCCATAGTCCAGTTATCACGGAAACTATCGGTGGTGCCGGTTTTGGCGGCGGCGGGGCGATCCGCGAGTTCGAGCGGATTACCCGGGCTAAATTCGTGGTAGCGCGACGTTTTGTCCGACAGGATGCTGTTCATGAGGAACGCGACTTCGGAGCTCATGGCGCGCACGCCGCCGGGGTGCGAGGGATTGAACGTATAGAGTGGATGGCCCATGCTGTCGGTTATTTCGAGTACGGATGTTTGCGGAACTCTTACGCCCTGGTTGGCGAAGGTGGCATAAGCGCCGGTGAGGTGGAGCAAGGAGACTTCGACGGTGCCGATGGCCATGGATGGGCCGAGGGTTTTGGGGTCGCGGGCGGCAACTTCCGTCAGGCCAAGGCGGGCGGCCATGTTCAGGACGTTGGGAATGCCGGCGTATTCGATGGCGTCGATGGCAGGAATGTTGATGGAGTTTGCCAGCGCGTTACGAATGGTCATGGGGAAGCCGTTGAGGAAGACATCACCATAGTTATTGGGGGTGTAATACTTGTCCGGGTTGGTAGAGACCAGGACGGGATAGATGGTCTTGTGATTTTGCAGGATGGTAGCGGGATACCAGCCCATTTCGAAGGCGGTGGCATAGACGATGGGTTTGAAGGATGAACCGGGCTGCCTGGCGGCAGTGGCGGCGTTAAACTGGCCATGCACTTCAGGCCGGTTATCATTGATATTAGCGCTTCCATCCATGGCCAGAATTTCGCCATTCGACGGGTCCTCTACGACGACCGCGGCATTATTGACGTTATTCTGCACATTGAGCGGGCCATAGCAGCCCAGGTAGTTATCACATTGTACCTGGTAGAGGTGGCTGTAGACAATTTGCTCGACCTTTTTCTCCAGATTGAGGTCGATGGTGGTGTAGATGTTGTAGCCCCCGTCGAGCAAGTTTTCCGCGCCTATCAGTGGGACGAGCACCTGGTTGATAACGTAGTCCACGAAATGGGGGGCGTTCTTGGTATCAACAAATGGTTTGAAATTATACTTTGCCATTTCCTCGTGCGCCTGGTTTGCCTGGGCGGGAGTAATCATATTGAGATCGACCATGGATTGCAAGACGGTGAGCTGGCGGGCCAGCGCGGCCTGTTTGTTCGTGGTGGGGTCGTAGTAGGAAGGACTCTGCGGCAGGCCAGCCAGCATAGAGGCCTGCGCCAGGTCGAGCTGCGCGGCGGCGGGGATACAATGCGTGCGCGTACATTTTGGTTTGAGATTGAAGAAGCCCTCGGCTGCGGCCTCGATGCCGTAGTTCAACGAACCATAGTAGACGGTGTTGAGGTACATCTCCATGATTTTCCACTTGGGATATTGCTGCGTGAGGCCATAGGCCAGCACAGCTTCCTGGGCTTTTACCTGGAAGGTGCGCGGGTCGGTGGGAAAGAGCTGATTCTTGATCAGCTCCTGGGTGATCGTGCTACCGCCCTCAACGATGGCATGGCTTTGCAGGTCGGCAATGGCGGCGCGTAGGGTGCCTTGCAGGTCAACGCCGGGGTTGTCCCAGAAGGTGTGATCCTCAATGGCGACGGTGGCGTTGATAACGAGCGGCGAAATATCATTATAGTTGACGTAGGTACGACGGCCATATTTGGGATCATAGAGATCATAGAGTAATTTACCATTGCGATCATAGATATGCGTGGTCTGGAAGAGCGAGTGGGTGGCAATGCCGTTGAGCAAGGGCAACTGTGAGCGATAATAGGCATATGCAGCGCCGACTCCACTTGAGAGCAAGGAGAACAATACCACAGCAAGCACAAAGAAGGTGATCATGAGCCGTGGAGCAGTGGTATCGGCACGCGCGGAACGCTGCATGCGACGTTTGATGATAATAACGCGATTCAGGCGGGCGCGGCGTCTTGAGAGGGTTGGTAGCGGACCCGAATTAGTCGTGACGGTTTTTACAGGCGCTAGCGCTTTGCCGCCGGTAGCAGCAATGCCATCCCCTCTGGTGCCGTTGCTGGCATGCACCGGAACCAGGCTTGTGTTTTCATCTTTGTGAAGATTTTCGTCGTGTTGCTTATTATCTTGCTGATCCATCGCTATATCTTTCTCCATCCGAAAACAGAAAAATAGAATAATCCAGGGGTGTGTCGTAGCCGCCAGGACGCCACAAGTAAGGACACCCACAAGCCACCAGGGTATGCTCCTTTGATAATGTGCCAGGGCGACCACAAAGGTACACCTCTACCCTGCACGAACTCATTCCCCTGGTGAGACATTATGTTATGAGATAATTGCGCCGGCTAGAAGATTCCACGTCCTTTGCCAGACGGTACATTTTCCCCCACCTACCTACAGTCTTTGGGTACCGCATTTTTCCTTCTTTTAGAGTATAACGCATTGAGGACGCTGCTCGTTTCATGCAGCGTCCAAAGACGTACTATTGTATATCAAGGTGCAAAGAGACCTCTGATCTCTACAGGAGGCTGTCTTTACAACCCTGGCTATGGCATCTCGTAGTGATGTATAGTAGGTGATAGAGGAATGATGCCCATAAGAGAAGCAGAGGCCGTAGATGAGCCAGCAAGAGTTCGATCCACAACAGCAGGCGCAGAAACAGGATGTTGCGCAAGATGAGGTCTATTACCCGCGCGCTCCTTATTCCTGGTCTGGTAAATTAGAGCAGGAGGCCGCGCCCCGAGATGAGCCGCCATCAGTTTATGGCGAGTCGCGGGGGCGCGATCAATCTGGTCTCTACGCTGCAGCCCAACCCGGCGAGCAGGAACAGGCGTATTCCGGTGACGATACCCATACGTATCAACGTGGATATGGGCCTTATAGTTCTTACAATTATCAGGGCAGTACTGGGGCAGCAGGACAGGCACCAGGCACTGGCCCTACAGGAGGGTGGGGGCAGAGCGTTCCGCCAGGAGGATGGGGACAAAGTATTCCGCCAGGAGATCAAGGACAGCGCGTACCACCTGGCGGATGGGGGCAGAGCGTTCCGCCGTGGGCGCGACCACAGCAGCACAGGCGCTCGCCTTTGCGGTTCGGATTTATTCTGCTTGTTCTGGTGATTGTGGCTTTGGTACAGGGGCTGATCACACATGGCGGAATGTTGATGGGCGCTGGCGGAGATATTCTCGGGGCTGCGATTGGCCTGATCCTGTTTGTTTTGATCGTGCCACTCATCATTCTGGTCATATTCTCAGGTCTGTTGAGGCGAATGTTCAGGTCTGCTGGCTCAAACAATCCTGCCCGGCGGCAGCACTGGCGCGGTCGCAGCTGGCCCAATGGACCTTACTGGTGGTAGAGAATTTTCCAGCAAGGACAGGCACCAGGCGCTGTCCCTACAGGTAATAGAGGTTCTATGCATGATGAGACAGATTTGACGGATGTACGCGAGTTGCGTAATCTGCTATATGCGCATGATATGCGCCCGAACAAATCGTTCGGGCAAAATTTTTTAGTTGACCGCGCAGTGCTACAGCGGATTGTGGAGGCGGCGAAGATTGCCCCGGATGATACGGTGCTGGAAGTTGGCGCGGGCACAGGCGTTTTGACACGGGAGTTGGCGAAGCGAGCCAGGCGCGTGGTGGCAGTAGAGTTAGAGCGGAATATGCTGGAGTTACTGGCAGAGACGACGCGAAATTTCCCTAATGTTGAACTGGTGGCGCGCAATCTGCTCTATCTCGATCCGGCAATTGTATTCGGTCAGGAGCCGTATAAGCTGGTGGCGAATTTGCCGTATTATATTACGGCGCCAACCTTTCGCCATTTTCTGGAAAGCGCCAATCCACCGCGTTTGATTGTGGTCATGGTGCAGTACGAGGTTGCGCAACGCATTGTGGCCGCACCTGGCGATCTGAGCCTGCTGGCGATCAGCGTGCAATTCTATGGAAAGCCGAAAATTATTGCGCACGTTCCGGCTCGCGCGTTTTATCCCGCGCCCAAGGTCGATTCGGCGATCTTACGCGTAGAGGTGAATGAGGGGGAGGATGCGCCGCACAAGGCAATTACGCGGGAGGAGCGGGATACATTTTTCCGTGTAGTGCAGGCAGGCTTTTCTGAGAAGCGCAAGCAGTTGCACAACGCGCTGGCACATGGGCTGCATTGTAAAGATGAAAAGGTAAGGGCATTATTGATGACGGCAGGCATCGATGCGAGCCGCCGGGCCGAAACGTTGAGCATCGAGGAGTGGTTACGTCTAGCAAAAGCATACGAAAACTGTGCTATCATATCATAAGGATAGATGAAGCTGATTTGATCGATAGCGTGGAATTATACGAAGCGAAAATAACGGATGACATCGCAAGAACTTTTTTGTGAGAATTGCGGGGCGGCGAACCCATCAACGGCGAAATTTTGCCAGCATTGCGCGACGCTGTTGCCATTCACGCATACAACAGGCTCTCTGCCGGAGCAGACGCTGCTGGCCGGTCGCTACCAGCTATTGAATAGAATAGGGCAGGGCGGCATGGGAGCCGTTTATAAGGCGGCCGATACGAGGTTCAATAATCGTCCGGTGGCGATCAAGGAGATGAGCAGCGCCGGATTGCCACCCGCGCGCCTGCAAGAGGCGAAAGAGGCGTTTGACCGCGAAGCGCACCTGCTCGCGGACCTGATACATCCAAACCTGCCGCGCATTTATGACAACTTCACGGAAAACGACCGCTCGTACCTGGTGATGGATTTTATTGAGGGCCAGACGCTGGAGGAGTACCTGGAGAGCATTGGAGGCGGCCCTTTACCGGTAGACCAGGTGATCAAATGGGCGGAGCAGCTGTGCGATGTGTTGAGCTACCTGCATAATCACCAGCCGCCGATTGTGTTTCGCGACCTGAAGCCTGCAAATGTGATGATCAGCGATAGCGGGCACCTCTTTCTGATCGATTTTGGCATTGCGCGTATTTTCAAGCCGGGCAAGCAGCACGATACGGTGGCGCTCGGCTCGCCAGGATACGCGGCTCCCGAACAATATGGTAAGGCGCAGAGCACGCCGCGTTCGGATATCTATAGCCTGGGAGCCTTATTGCACCACCTGCTGACGGGTATTGATCCAAGCGAGCAGCCTTTTTTCTTCCGGCCAGTTTCGCAGGTGAATCCCGATGTCGATCCACGCTTCGATGTATTGCTGCAACAGATGCTGGAGATGGACGCCGACAAGCGACCGGCCAGCGCGCAGGATGTGGTGGCGCGACTGGAAGAGATCAACAATTCGGTGCGCACGACCGGCGTACACGCGGCAGTGACGACGGACCCGCTGGAAGAGGCACATACACTCTATACGCAGAAGCGCCTGGACGAGGCGCTGGCGGTGTATACAAAAGCATTGCAGACGCAGACGACGAGTTCGGTGGGCTGGCAGGGATACGGGTTGACGCAAGGAATGCGGGGGCACCACCAACTGGCGTTGGAGGCGTTTGAACGGGCATTGCAGTTGAATCCGACACTGGTCACTTCCTGGAATGGCAAGGGGACGGCTCTGAGTACGCTGCACCGGCACAGCGAGGCGCTGCAAGCTTTTGAAAGGGCGCTGCAACTCGATCCGGGCAACGCCGCGGCCTACAATGGCAAGGGAGCGGCGTTGAGCGCGTTGGGACGGCACGAAGCGGCATTGCAGGCGTTTGAGCAGGCGCTGCGCATCGATCCAGAACTGGCGCAGGCCTGGAATAACAAGGGCCTGGTGCTGAATACGCTGAAGCGCTATCGCGAGGCGCTGGATGCCTTTAACAAGGCGCTGACCTATGGGCCGCTGATCGCGACATCATGGAGCGGCAAGGGAAACGCGCTGCACGAACTGGGGCAACTGCAGGCGGCGCTGAAGGCATACGAGCAGGCGTGCAGTTGCAATCCGTCGCTAGTGCCAGCCTGGAACGGCAAGGGGACTGTGCTTTACGATATGCGGCGCTTCGCTGAGGCCCAGGAGGCGTTTGACGAGGCGCTGAAGCTGGACAGCCATTACGCTCCGGCGTATTTTGGCAAGGGGCAGGTTTTGTATGCGCAGCGCAAATTGAAGCAGGCGCTGGGGATGTTCGATAGGGCGCTGCACGAAGATGCGAAATTCGCGGAGGCATGGAACCGGCGTGGCAATGTGCTGGATGAATTGGGGGAATACTCGCGGGCGCTGGAATCATACGATAGGGCACTGCAACTGGATGGGCGGCACGCGGCGGCGTGGAGCGGCAAAGGGGGCGTATTGCGGCAATTGGGTCGCTACCAGGAAGCGTTGCGGGCATATGACGTGGCGCTGAAGATCGATCCCAATTTCGCGTTTGCCTGGAATGGGCGCGGAAATACGCTCTATAACCTGGGCGATTATGTGCAGGCGCTGCGAGCCTACGAGCGCGCGCTACAATTAAATTCGCGGCTGACAACGGCCTGGCACAATAAGGCGCTGGTGCTGAACCGGTTGGGATACTATGAGGAGGGATTGAAGGCGGCGGATGAGGCAATCCACCTGCGCCCGGACGATCCCGATAACTGGCTGCGTAAGGCGGAGGCGTTAAAAGGGCTGCGGCGGCGGCAGGAGGCGCGCTCTGCTGAAGACCAGGCCAATCGCTTGCGGGCCGCGGCAGGGGTACCGTAATATTATGCCGGGGCGACCTGAAAATGGCTGGCGAAATCTGCCAGTTGAGAGATCGGCAGCGGACTGGTGATCTGGCAATAAAAACCATCTTGAAACCAGTTCAGAATGTTTCTGCCGGACGTATCCTGATCGAGCCATCCTTTGATTGAGCCGATAGAGACGAGATGCAGGCCATCGAAAGCCGAGGGTGATTGTGGCGGCATACCGGGGTCTTCATATAAAAAGACATCCTGTCCGGCAACGACATAGTGCGCGAAATACTTGTACAGGACGTTGTTCGTTTGCATGATGAAAGGCGCAGCAACCTCTACGACCCCAGGCAGATTTTCCGGCGGCAGGAGAAGCTTGATCTTGCTATGAGGGATCGGCGTGACGTGAGATTGCGGTGTGGGGAGACGGGTCGGGCTGGCGATGTAGGCGGGTAGGCTAACGCCGGTAGTTGGAGTGCCCGTCGCTACGATTCTTCCTGGTTCGTTGACGCCGATAGCTCCTCTATTCCAGTCCCTGGCAAAGTTGATCTCCAGCAGTACGCCTGGCCCTAGCAATACAAACATGAAGATGGCTGCGGCTACGACCAGGTTGCGATACCAGCGGCGCCTGCGCACTTTTTGCGCGAGCGCGGCTTTGAGCTGGACTTTCAAACGTTGCTTTTGCGCTCTATCGGAGGCATGCAGTTCGCGCAGCGGGGCAAGTGCGTCGCTCAACTGCGCGGCGAGGCGCAACAATGCCTGTTCTTCATCTTCCTCGCGATCAGTAGCGGCGGCTGGCGCTTCAACGGGATAGCGTTGCCCGTCGATGGCAATGGCATCCAGGGCATCCATCCAGGACAGCTCGGCGTCATCGAAGTTGTGATTGGCGAAATCGTCCTCAGCATGCTTCATAAATTGTGCCCTCCTTCCCTATTGAGGGCTTCTCGCAGGCGAGCAAGCGCCCTGTGAAGGAGCGAACTGACGGTGCCTTCGGGTATATGCAAGACACGCGCGATTTCACGGTTTTGCAGGCATGCGACGAACTTCAGGCCAATTACCTCGCGCTCACGTTCCGAGAGGTGATTGAGGTGAGTAAGTAGCAGCATGCGCTCCTCGCGTGCAACGATGACTTCCTCCGGTGAACGCTCGCAAGGATGATTTGCGCCAATGAGCGTGTCCAGAGAGAGATCGAACTGGTGTTTCCGGAAATAATCGGAGACACAATTACGGGCGATACGAAAGAGCCAGGCACCGGCAGCGCCTGGAGCTTGCAGGTCGGACAGGTGGATCAAGGCGCGCTCGAAGACGAGCGATACCAGTTCCTCCGCGACATCCATCGTACCGGTGCGAAAACGCAAATAGGCCAGGACGCGAGGATAATACTGCGCGTACAGATCGTCAAAGGAGAGCTTTTTCGTCCCTGAGCCTGCAGCCAGCTTTTCTGGACGGGTAGCGGCAGGCGCTTCAGGGGCATGCTCAACCTTTTTCGGCACGGGCCAGATAGAGAGGCCTGTACCTGTAAGCGGTGTTCCCAGGTCGCTACCGATATCCATAAACTACTCCGCCCTGGTTATTTGCTCAGTGTATAAGACGCAAAGAGTCGAAATGTATTGCATAGAAGAAAGTGAAAGTCAGCTCCGCTACGAGCAGGGAGCGGGATTTCCCCTACTAGAAATACGCTGAAAGCGGGGCAAGTCTCACAGGGTGCAGGGTGTGAGGGGTGGCGAGAGAGAATAAACGGGGCAGATGAGGGTGGTATCCGCCCCGCATGTATAGTATACATCATTACTTATCGACGCAAGAATTCGCCGAAGTTTTTGAGACATCTGAAGAGGATTGATGCCATAATATGAAGAGTACTCTTTTAGAGACGAAAGGCTTTCGTTCAACAAACGACAGGGGAAACTAGCATATGCGTGCTGATCGATTGCTTTCCATCCTGTTACTCTTGCAGGTGCATCGTCGTATGACGGCGCGCGAACTGGCGAGACGGCTGGAGGTTTCGGAGCGCACCATCCATCGCGATATGGAGGCCTTGAGCGCGGCAGGTGTTCCCGTGCTGGCCGAACGAGGTACAGGTGGTGGTTGGAAATTGATGGAGGGCTATTCGACGAATCTGACGGGACTGAGCGAGGCGGAAATTCAGGCGCTCTTTATCGCCGGGCCCGCGCGCCTGCTAGCCGATCTTGGGCTGCGCCAGGCATCGGAGGCGGCCCTGATCAAGCTGCTTGCCGCGCTGCCTTCGTTTTCGCGTTCCAATGCTCAATATGTGCGCAATCGTATTCATATCGATGCGACACGCTGGAGCAGTCAGGAGGACGCCATCCCTTATCTACCAACGCTACAGGATGCCATCTGGCAGGAACGCAGGCTCTCTATGACCTACCACCGCAGCGATGATACATGTGTTGAGCGACTTGTTGATCCGCTAGGGCTGGTGGCCAAGGGAAGCGTGTGGTATCTTGTGGCGGCGGTAGAAGGCGAGCCGCGCACGTATAGAGTTTCGCGCGTGCAAGACGCCAGGATTACGGATGAGCCATTTGTGCGTCCAGCCGATTTTGACCTGGCGGCCTATTGGGAGCAATCGGCCAGCGACTTCAAAGCCAACCTGCCGCGCTATCCTGCCACGCTGCGTGTTGACCCTGCTATCCTGGCATATATGCGCACTGTGGGCAGATACGCACGCATCATCAGCACTGAACCGCCGGACGCTGACGGGTGGGTACAGGTTGCGATGCTATTTGAGGGCGAGCATAATGCCTGCGAGTACGTTTTGAGCTTTGGCGCGCAGGTGATTGTAATAGAGCCACAGGAATTACGCGAGAAGGTACTTGAGGCGGCCAGGAGCATTGTTGCTCTTTATCAAAGCCAAGGTTCATTTCAAGCCCAAGCGGGAGACGGGGAAAAGGACTTGACCCTGGCGCATCCGCGCACGATAAGTATACCCTCAGACCCGAAAAGGTCAGGTGCAAATGCAATAAACAAAAGGAAAGAGGACTGCTAATGGATAGCAAAGTTGATAATTATAGCGACTATGCCACCGAGTATGCTGATATGGTCAAAGCGCGCGAGGCAAAGGGGATTGAACAAGAGCCGATCATGCCTCTCTTCTTGCAGGTATTGGACGATGTTTCCGACCTGGTCACGTTGGATGCCGGATGTGGCGAGGGCTATCTCTCGCGTATTCTTGCCAGGCGTGGCGCAAAGGTTACAGGCATCGATATCTCCGCGCGGCTGATCGAGATTGCACGCGCGAAAGACCCGCAAGACGCTATTACTTACCAGGTTGCAGACCTCAGCCTGCCGCTGCCTGCTTATGAAAACCATTTCGACCTGGTCGTGAGCCACCTGGTTCTCAATGATGTCTTTGACTACCAGGGGTTTCTCAGAACCTTGGGATCGGTCACAAAAAGTGGGGGACACCTGGTATTTTCAATGAATAATCCCTACTCTTTCGTCGTGCGCAGCCATATTAGCGATTACTTCGAGTCCGGCAAGAAGTGCGCGTACCGTGGTATGGCGGAAGAAGGTGTCAAAGTCTATTTTTATCATCGCACGCTGCAAGAATATATAGATGCCTGCCTGTTGGCGGGGTTTCAACTGCAACGTCTGGTCGATGTGCCTACGCATGAAGGATTCTTCAAACGGCGCAGTGATACGCTCATTCCCGCCGGCTATCATTTCCCTTTCTTCATGATTCTCAGCTTTGTGAAGGCCTGAGCAGAGTCAGCTACCTCTCCAGGGCGAACGAATGATCATCCTGGAGAGGCACGAGATATGCTATACTGAAATTCACGAGGATTCAATCCATCTGATCCTTTCACGGGGAATACAAAACTATCCAGCTACCAAGGAGCTATCTTTTGTCATGACCAGTTACGAACACATTCCCGCTCTTCCTTCGTTAGACGACATGTTGCAACCGCTTTTACTGCTAGAGGAAGGGGAACACGAGTTTTCGGGCGAGGAAGAGGGCCTTACGGAGCTACGCGAGCTGTTCTTTCCGGTAACCAGGCACTGCACCTATTTGAATCACGCGGCCAACGGGCCGCTGCCGAGACCGACGGCGCGAACGCTGCACGATTACGTCGATGATACTTCGTTGTATGGCAACATCAACTTCGAGCGCTGGTCCGCATATGAAGCCGGGTCCCATCGCCGCCTGGCAAATTTGATTCATGCTCGTCCCGACCAGATTGCTCTGACCTATAGCACAGGCGACGGCTTTATGACCATAGCGCAGGGACTGCGCTGGCAGGATGGCGACATCATCCTCAGCGCCGAGGGCGAATTTCCCAGCAATGTCTATCCCTGGCTGAATCTAGAAGAATTGGGCGTCCATTACATTCAGGTACCGGCGCGCAACCACCGCATCGTGGTCGAGGATATCGTGGCGAATATCACGGAGCGCACGCGGCTGGTAACGTTGAGCCTCGTGGAGTTTTCGAGCGGCTTTCGTAATGATGTCGCAGCTATTGCTCGTCATTGCCACGAACGGGGCGTGCTGTGTGGCATCGATGCGATGCAGGCGCTGGGGGCGATTGATATCGACGTGCAGGCGCTGGATGTCGACTACCTGTCCGGCGCCTCGCATAAATGGCTGCTTGGCCCGCAGATATGCGGCATTCTTTATATTTCGGACAAGCTGCTGCCGCAGTTGCGCACGCCGCGCCGGGGATGGTTGAGTGTGGAGACACCTTTTGATTTCTTCAATCATCAACAGCCATTGAGAACCGGAGCAGGGCGTTTCGAGCATAGCTCATCCAACCGCCTGCCCATCATCGGTATGGATGCCTCTCTGGGCGTTTTCGAGTCACTCGAAGGCGGTATGCAGGCGGTAGAAGCACGCATTCTAGGATTGACGGGCTATGTCATTGCCGGATTAGAGCGGCTGGGTTATCCGGTCGTTTCGCCGCAGGGAGCAGGCGAACGTTCGGGCATTGTATGCTTCAAACCACACCCTGACCGGCAGGATATGAGCGTGCAATCCATCGTGGATGAGCTGGCGGCGCGCTCGATCTATGGCGCGGCCCGTAGCGATGTCGTGCGCATTTCGCCGCATTTTTATAATACTCCCGAAGAGCTTGATAGGCTGCTTAACGCGCTTGAGGAGATGAAGCGAGGCTCGAATAATTAAAAAACCGGGTAAGGTTATTTCAAATGGGTGTTATGGCAAACACCCATTTTTGATGTAAATTCACACGGATTTTGTTACATAACACACATCAATTTCCTCTAAAAAACGGTATACTCGATACAAGGCCCAGGGGGGTAAGTAGGGGGCCATGGCAAAGGAAATGCTCATCCTGGTTGGGCATATCCTTGCATTTGATTTCTCCTTCCTCAAAGGCGAGGAATCAGAAGCCAATATTGCAGACTCAGGCACCTTTGTCTTCCGCGCCCATTTTTGATCTTAGATGGCAAACAAAAAGAGAAGAGAAGGAGACAGACATGGAAATTCAAATTGTTCTTCGTTGTCCGGGTCCTGGTCGGTTTACTGAAATTCTAGCTGATGAACCTGAAAGTACTGAGCTTGCGATAGAAGACTGCGTAAGCCAGGCATTATTGCAATTTTTCGAGACGGTGATTGTGGACCGAGTACATGTCAATGCCCTACCGATAGAGCAGAAGTACGAGACGCTGCCTTTCAGCGCGTGATCTCCTGAGACTTAGAAGGAAAAGCCTGGCGACCCTTTGGATTGCCAGGCTTTCTCTTTCACATGTGCTGTATACTATGGACAATACACTATTGAGGTAGATCAGGAGCATATTCATATGACAGAGGTCAACACCCCCGTCGACCCATTCCCGGAGCGTTCCAGGCCCAGTCGCCCGCTCAGTATGGGTGCGGGAGCCGTTGTCGTTTCCGAAGGACGGGTTCTGCTGGTGCGCAATATTTACGGGGTTACACGGGGACGCTATCTGCTTCCGGCGGGGCGCGTTCATGTGGGCGAACTGCCAGACCAGGCGGCTATACGCGAAACGTTCGAGGAAACGGGCCTGCGGGTGGAGATCGAGGGCTTGATAGGCCTGCGCATCTGGGTGATGGACGATGGCGAGCACAACTATTTTTTCATGTTCCGCGCGAAGCTGCTCTCGCCGGTCAGCGACCTTTGCCCGAACCTTGATGAAATCGACGATGCGCGTTTTTTTACACGCGAAGAGATGCAGGCGCTCTCCGTTGACGAAACATGGTCCGGCGCCGTCGCCATTGCCCTGAAAGCATTGGAGCCAGGTGCAAGCATCTGGCCCAATTACGCCGATCTTTCGGATACGTCGGGTGTGGATACACCTGATCGATGGCGCATATGGATGTGATAGGCCGAGTATGAATTTTCATAACGTATTCCGGCGAAGGACGAAGGGCCGATGAATCGGCGATGTGTACGATCAATCGGCCCCTACGGCTTCGCCGCATGGGGTGCCACGGCTTTATTAACCGCCGGCTGGGCCGCCCTCTAATCCTGGTTTTGTCATACTGGCGGGATCGAGGATGCGGTCGAGTTCCTCTTCGGAAAGGTTGGTTTTCTCGCGTGCCACCTCGCGCACCGTTTTGCCGGTCTTGTATGCCTCTTTGGAGATGTCGGCGGCGGTATCATAGCCGATGACCGGAGCCAGGGCGGTACAGATTGCCAGACCACGTTCGACCATCTCCGGTCCTTTTGTCGTAGCCTTGATGCCCTTGATGCATTGCTCGGTAAAGTTGCGCGCCGACGCCGCCAGCAGGTTGATGGATTGCAGCAGGTTGTAGGCCGTGACGGGCATCATGACGTTGATCTCGAAGTTGCCGGATTGACCGGCGACGGTGATGGTGGTGTGGTTGCCGATGACCTGCGCGCAGACCATGCAGACCGATTCGGCGATCACGGGGTTGACTTTGCCGGGCATAATCGAACTTCCCGGCTGCACGGCAGGCAACTCGATTTCGCCAATACCGGCGCGCGGGCCGGAGCCGAGCCAGCGAATATCGTTGGCAATCTTCATCAGACTCACCGCCAGCGTGTTGAGTGAGCCGCTGGCCTCGACGATATTATCGAGCGTACTCTGCGCCTGGAAATGATTGCTGGTCTCATGCACGTCTACGCTGTTCATTTCAGAAAGACGTTTGCACACGCGAGCGGCGAATTCTGGATGTGTATTGACGCCCGTGCCAACGGCGGTGCCACCGAGGGCGACCTCAGATAGCTCACTGGCGGCATGGCGCAGGCGAGCGATGCCGCGCTCGACCTGGCCGGCATAGCCCAGAAATTCCTGACCGAGGCGAATGGGTGTGGCATCCTGCAGGTGCGTCCGGCCTGTTTTGACAATGGGCATGAACTCGTCAGCCTTCTGCGCCAGCGCCTGTCGCAATCCCTGCAAGGCGGGTATCAGGTCATGCTCGATGCTGACCAGCGCCGAGAGGTGGATGGCAGTGGGAATGACATCGTTCGACGACTGCCCAAAGTTGACATGGTCGTTGGGGTGGACTTTGCGCGAGCCACGCGAGCCGCCTAATAGCTCGCTGGCGCGATTGGCAATCACCTCGTTGGCATTCATATTGGTAGAGGTGCCGGAGCCGGTCTGAAAAATATCCAGCACGAAGTGGCTATCGAGTTTGCCATCTATGACTTCTTGCGCGGCCCTTACAATGGCCTCAGCAATCTGTGGATCAACGGTTCCCAATTCCTCGTTCACCTGCGCCGCGGCCTGCTTGATCTGTCCCAGGGCGCGAATAAACGGGCGCGGGAAACGCAGGTCGCTGATGGGGAAGTTGAGGACGGCACGCCGCGTGCTGGCACCATAATAGGCATCCGCCGGAACCTGCATTTCTCCCATAGAGTCCCGCTCGACGCGGGTTTCTTGTGTGGTACTCACTGTTCAGTCTCCTCGTTGAGTGTGGTTTTACGCACCCATTATACCACGCGGGAATTCCATGACTCGCTCTGGCGTTACTCGGACGACCCGAGATTTATGCATATGCGTAACCTATAACTGCCGGTAAAGTATATTGCAACTCTCTGCTTGCTCAAGCGTAGCTGGTATTGCCATTAAAAATGGGATATCCAGGTGGCGCAGGCAATATTACTGCGTTTGTGGGAAAAGGCAGATCGCGGCCGTTGAGTGAGAGGAACAAGCCCATATTCAGATTCGGCCTGTTCCTCTATTAAAAATAACGTTCACCACCAAAAACCTGAAGCATCCTCTCGCCATGTCATTCTGAGCGAAGCGAAGAATCTCGGTAGATCGGGACGCAGATTCTTCGCTTCGCTCAGAATGACTCGTCCGGCTGAATGACTCGTCCGGCCCGGTTTTTTTATCTCTCACCATAAACTCTTCTTTCTCACTCAAGCGCACGAATGCGGTAAGAAGAATGAGCAAGCAATCTAATTGGTAGAAACCTGTCCTGTCAGGTATAATTCCTTAATGATGAGAGTTCTCGTTAACGGAAAGGTTCGCGTATGTTACTCGAGGTGGACGTTTGTAAAATGCTCGTGAGTGGCGATCAGTGGGCAGAGTGGAAAGGCTACCAGTTGCCGATTTGCGAAGATTACGTGTGTATCTGGACACCGGCAGGCACGAAAAAACACTGGAAACCCAACTTCTGGAAGCCCGATTTCTTTCATGCCGAAAGGCACTCGCTCAGCTACTTCTGGCCCGGCGCCTGGTATACTATCCATATCAGTTACGACAAACAGGGAAACTTCAACGACGGCTATTGTGATGTCGTGCTGCCGACACCCGACTATACCTGTGAATCGCGCGAACTTATCTACACCGATCTATACATCGATGTCGTTATCCGCAAAGATGGCAGCGTGTTTACCAAGGATCACGAGGTGTTTGAGCGCGCCGCCAGGCGCTATCCAATCGTCGAAGAGTCGCGCAAGCAGGCGTTCGAGACCCTGTACTGGCTGGAAGAACACGCGAAACATTGGACAGGTCCTTTTGCCATTATGCCACACGATTTACCGCGTACCGATTTTGAAGCGTTAAGCCCGGAAGAGATTCGCGCCGTCATACAGGCGGCCCAGCAAGCAAATACACAACCAGGAACATGATAGCAGAAGCATTGCGACGGCAACTCGCCGAATACGGCATCACCACCGGCGACGAAATCGCGCTGCGAGAGGCATTGGAAGCACACGTTCAGACCTACACCCTCATCAAACTGGCTCCCTGGCCCGCGCGGCGCTGGAAATGCCACTACCGTCTCTTGATCGGAGAGAAGATTTTTGACGCTCAAAGCCCGGCTGAAGCTTACGCGCTGGGATTGCTTGCTGCCTTGAGACATACATGATGCCTCCAAAAACCTTAGAAAAAATCAGGGACTGTCTCCATTTTACCCCTTCGTGCGTTAATATAGAATAGAAGCCATACGCTGGTTTCTCTCGCGGCGGGACCCTCTCAGGGGAAAGATCTGGGGAACCTGCCGGGGCATCGAACGTTTGAAAACAGAAGGGATTATGACTATGCAGCGCACTATGTGCAAGGGCAAGATTCATCGTGCAACCGTCACGCAGGCCAACCTGAACTATGTTGGTAGCATCACTATCGACCAGGATTTGCTGGATGCCGCCGATATCTATCCATATGAGAAGGTACAGGTGGTCAACGTCAACAACGGGGCGCGGCTGGAAACTTACACTATTGCAGGCGCTCGCGGCTCCGGGGTCATCTGCCTCAACGGAGCTGCTGCTCGGCTTACGGCCGAGGGCGATCTTGTCATTATCATGAGTTATGGGCAATTCGATGAACAGGAGATTCGCTCGCTGGAGCCACGCCTCGTGTTTGTCGACACCGATAACCGGATCGTTGAAACGAAACGTGTGCCACTGATTGAAATGCTGCCAGAGCCATCTGAGCCAGCAATAGAGGTTGCGGAAGCTCTCTTCTAGCGACCCGCAGTAATTCTTTCATTCAGCCGGACGGTTGAATGAATTACTGCATCCCTTCTGTCTACCAAACGTTTGTAAGATTACTCTCCCACCCACCGGAACTCACACAGCATGATTAACCAGAATTTCGTGATCTTAGGCGCGATTATCTCTTCCACCGGCGGTATAACCTATGTGATTGCTACCATTAAGGGCAGAGTAAAGCCGAACCGGGTCTCTTTTTTATTGTGGTCGCTCGCGCCTCTGATTGCTTTTGTCGCCGAATTGCAGCAAGGCGTCGGCATCCAATCCTTAATGACGTTTATGGTTGGCTTTCTCCCCCTGACGATCTTCATTGCCTCTTTCGTCAATAAAAATGCCCGCTGGAAATTAACGCGCTTCGACCTGATCTGCGGCGGTTTATCTGTAATCGGTCTGCTTCTCTGGTATATAACATCATCAGGAAATGTAGCAATCATTTTCAGTATTCTTGCCGATGCCCTGGCAGCACTGCCAACGATAGTAAAAGCCTTCAACTTTCCAGAAACAGAAAGCGCCATACCTTTTTTCACAGGTATGATCTCTGCTGTAATTACCCTTTTGACCATAAAGGTGTGGAATCTGGCAAATGTGGGCTTTCCTTTATACATTCTGATCGTCTCATTACTTATAGCCACGCTTGTACAATTTAAGCCGGGGAAGGTCTTTCGCACGTACTTCCCGTAATACTTGCTGTCGCAGAAACTGCCCTCGATCTTGCCAGCATACTGTATCAAATCCGGCAGGAAGAGGGATTGACACAGCAGAGGGCGGCGGAACTGGCCGGTTTAAAGCAGCAGGCCATTAGCCGTTTCGTCCGTCATGCTATCCCGCTTTCAGGCGTTCCCCATATTACCGTTCCGACGACCTGCAACGGCAGCATCCCGTCGCTGTGATGGCGCAGGAGGATGTTCCTTACCAGTTGATCCATTTCGAACGCCTTTTGCTGGCCCATGCGCTCCCGCGAGAAAGTGCTGCGCGAGTGCAGGCCCTCGATGAAGTCATCGATTGATTGGAGAAATGGCACGGGAGCCGTTTCTTTCTCTCCTAGCTTGTGAAAAAAGCCGCCGGTCTCCAACTCTGCTACCACGCGGGCGCCTCTATGCCCGTTGGACGTGAAATATCGCGCGCGCAGTTGCCTGAACTCAGCATCCCAGGGCATAGGGAGCGTTCTGCGATAGACAAGCGCCAGGAAACCACGTGGAGAAAGCAGAGAACGGAAGCGCGGAAATGCCAGCGGCCAGTTCATCCAGTGGATGCTCGATCCCGCGGTGATCAGTGCATATGGTGGCGTAAGTGGCACTTCCTCTACCTTGCCGTAGATCCAGCGCAAGTGAGGATGATTGCCACCTGGCAGTTGTTTGCCCTTCTCAATCATAGTATGCGAAAAATCGACGGCGTCGACTCGCTCCACGCGTTCGACGAGCCGCCGGGCGATATCACCTGAGCCTGCGCCAACATCGAGAACGACGCGTGGCTCATCCACAATCAAGCCCGTGAGTATGTCAAACACCTCATCAGGGTAGGGTGGTCGAAAACGATAAACATTGACGACTTGAGGGTCTTTGAATGCTTCAGCGAGAGATACATTGAACTGCTCTGAATTGGACTGCATCGCTCTTCCTTCTGAATTTATATGAAACAGGCTTACATCTTCTTTGCCGTGATCATTGTCGCTCCCGGTGTGAGCAGGCGATGATGGCGCACATTGCTCATGCCCGCCTGTTCCAACCAGCCTTTTACTGTGACGAACGGATAGCAGGTGCCGCCGATAGCGGTTACCGTCACTGCCATAAATTGTACCATCAATGCGGCCAGGCTCAAACGCGGTGCCTGGTCTATGACCTGGTCAACGTAAACGAGGACGCCTCCTGGCTTAAGCGTTTCCGCTACTTTTGCCAGCACGACCGCGTTGATTTCCGGCGGCAGCAGGTGGGCGATATGGAAGTAGAGGGCTACGTCGAAGGAAGACGCAAGCTCTGCGGCGAAATTGTCCTTTACAATGTCGGCACAAAGAAAATTGATGCGCTCTTCCATGCCTGTTTGTTTCACGGTCAATTTTCCAGCTTCAATGCCCGGCTCGATGTCGAGGATGGTAGCATGCAGTTGAGGATACCTGCGGCAGAAGAGGACGCTGTACGCCGCATGCGAGCCACCGACATCAAGCAACTGCATTGCATGTCGGGGAATCGGAGCGCGCCTGACAACTTCGCCGCCAAGCACCATCGCTAATGATGCAAGCCCGGCGTAGTGGCGTGCCAGGGCAGCGGCAGTCTCCGGCTTAGCCGCATCTTCTTCATAAGGCATGCGCATCACCGGCCTGTTTTCGCGTATCACTTGCGGCAGGTGATCCCAGATAGCGACGATATCGGGACTATGAATAATATAAGGGGCAACGCTCTGTGATGAGCTGCCGGCAAGCCAGCGTTGAGAAACGCGTGTATTGCTGTATTTTCCATGACGCAGACGCACATATCCTGCTGAGATCAGTAATTGGAGCAACAAATGCAGTCCCTGGGGATCGCACTGCAAGCGTTCCGCAAGGGTTTCAAGGGAGAGGGTGTGTTTATCAAGGGCATCGAAGACGCCGAGTTCGCATGCTGTAACGAGTACTTTAGCAATGCCCGCGGAGAGCGGCGTATCAAACAGTGGCACGGGCAGCAGATTCAGGCGTGCCAGCAGAGATTCCAGGGGGGTAAGGCGTAGCGGCATTACATTAAGACTCCAACCAGCCAGCCACCGGCCAGTACAAGGCTGGTCACGGCGACCAGGTAAAAATAGAGCTTACGGGTCTCAACGGGCTTTTCTGGCCCGAAGAATAATACTCGCGCTTCAATGGACAGGCAGGTGAGAATGAGCGCCGCGACAACAATCCATGGATTTGCAGGAACGATACGCAGCACTGTCAGCAGGCCGATCAACGAGGCGCTCAGCACAATGAGTAACTGGCAGGCAAGGAAAGACCGCTGCACGCCGAGGTATACGGCCAGCGTTTTCGCACCGCCCGCGCTGTCCTTCTCTATGTCTGGTAACGAATTGGCGAGGTTGAGGGCCACACCTAGAAAAAAACCCAGCGGCACCAGCCAGAACAGGAACGGAAACACACGCCCCACGCCGGCGAAGGCATAGAGAGGGATCAAAGGCATGGCCAGCGCGAAAACAATGCCGCTCCAGGGCGTCGATTTCAGGCCAAAGTTATATGCCTGCCCCAAAGCGAGGTAGCACAGGGAGATCAGCAGCGCAAGCGGTGGCAACCAGAACAACAGCGCAAGCATTAGCGCGATCATGACCAGTCCCGCAACCAGCGCCTCGCGGGGAGTGACGAGCCCGAGGGGAATCGGCTTGTTTTTCTTGCCTTCAGCATCCAGGCGCCGGTCGCAATAATCGTTGAGCATGGCGATGGAAAGTTGCATAGCCGCGTGCGCCGCGATAACCAGCGCGATAACATAACCGACGGGATGTTGCCACGCGGCAAGCAGCGTGAAGAGGGTGACGGCGATGATATGTAACAGAACCGGCACCGGGTGGCTGAGCAGGAAAAAGCCCAGCAGTATATCTTGCAGTCGGCGCTTTTTAGCAATGTCCATGGTGTGTATACGTCCCAGTTCTCATCTCTGTTATGATAAACGCGCGCTCACTAAGCATTTGCTCCCATACAGAATGACAACATTACGAGTTCGTTATATCATATGATGGTATCTATGAGGATATTTTACATCTTATTCCTGATTCTGCTAGCTTGAATGCATGTGAAGGAGATGATTTCGCCCGTGCAGTCGCTATCTGGAGTCTTTCAGAAGCACAAAAGAATGCTTCTACTGAGATCGGTGATGAAGTCTTAGAGGCGATAGAGCGTGCCTCGACTGTTCAAAAATCACCGCTGTTCAAAGCACCAGCAAACCATCCTCAGCTCGCTACTATTATACGAGAAGAAACTACGCCATATGAAGTGAGAAAAACCAGTATGAGTACTTATCCTACACCTCATCTTGATAAACTAAGAGCGACCCTTACAAACGATAAACTTCCATCAGGCGATAAGCCCCAGGTGGAAAAGGCGATTGAAGATTATGAGCAGTGGGTCGCAAATATGGAAATCACAATGGAAGCAGACCCTCCGGCGCATGAGCGATTAAAGAGTATGGTTGACCTGCTTAATGAATATAGGAAACGCATGGATATTGATCTCATCTTCGATAGCCAGAATGACTGGCTACACGGCAGAAAGGACAAATTAAGTTAGATAACAGCATTATCGAAGAATTTTTACCTCGCCTCATCCACCCATCCCTCATTCCTGAGATATCAGAAATGAATGTAACCGTAGGTCCTGTCAAAGCATTCTCCTCTATATGGTTTGATTCGAGTCTCATACAACCGGGGTTTGCCGGTGGCCTCCAGATTCGCACGAAAGATCAGGATTTTGCCATTAGTAAACCTCTCTATCTTAGAGCTTCTCATTCATCTGATTTTCAAGAGCAGGTCAGCGTATCAACTCATCTTGCTTACATTGCTGCTGAATGCAAGACTAATTTAGATAAGACCATGTTCCAGGAAGCATGTGCTACCGCTCGCGACCTTAAAACCGCTATTCCCAGTGCGAAATACTATTTGCTTTGCGAGTGGCGAGATATGACTCCAGTAAGTAGCAGAACGACCCCAATCGATGAAGTACTACTCTTAAGGGAAGCTAAAAGGATCAGTTCGAACATCAGGCATAACTTCAGTACATACAAGGGTCGCCAGGAAGCAAGGGAAGCATACCTCGAGTTTCTGAACAAATATCCGTACCGGTTGAAAGTCTTTGAAAGATTTATCAACTTTATACGTCAGATGCTAAGGAATGATTCTCTTGATGAGCAAACTGTGTTAGAACGCGGATATTTTTAGAAGCCACCTATAGATAGATACGCACTGGCAGAAAAATTGTGAACCTATGAGGTCTGGATTTGAACACAGTGATCAAAAATAGACGTATTTATCATAAAAATGCGCTCTTTTGATCAAGAAGCCGCCTGTTCATTCATCCCCCTTTAAACTCCATCCCGAAAACATGGAACAGAAATGCCAGGATATCGCTGCGTTCCTCGATCACCTTTGTGGTTGGCTTACCTAAGCCATGACCCGCCTTCATCTCGATGTGCAATAAAATTGGATTGTGGCCTGTGTTGGCGGCTTGCAGGGTCGCGGCGAATTTTTTGGCGTGCGCGGGGACGACGCGGTCGTCGGTATCGGCGGCAAGGATGAGGGTTGGTGGATAGGATATGCCCGCGCGCACATTGTGCAATGGGGAGTAGGCGTAGAGGAACTTAAAGTCTTCAGCACTGGCCTCGGCGTTGCCATAATCCGAGATCCAGTAGCGCCCGACGGTGAATTTGTGGTAGCGCAGCATGTCTATGACCGGTACCTGGCAGACAACGGCCCCGTAGAGGTCCGGTCGCTGCACCTCGCAGGCCGCGACGAGCAGGCCACCGTTGCTGCCACCGTTGATTGCCAGCCGCTGGATACTGGTGTACTTGTTGGCAATGAGCCATTCAGCAGCGGCAATAAAATCATCGAATACGTTCTGCTTGCGCTCCCGCACATCGGCCTGGTGCCATTCCTCGCCATACTCGCCGCCACCGCGCAGGTTGGCTACCGCGTACACACCGCCGTTCTCTAACCAGACAAGCGTGCTGACAGCGAAGGTGGGCGTCAGGCTGACATTGAAGCCGCCGTAGCCGTAGAGCCAGACGGGATTGTTGCCGTCGAGTGTCAACCCTTTCTTGTGCGTGAGAAACATGGGGATGCTCGTGCCATCTTTGGAAGGATAGAAGACCTGGGTTGTCTCGTAACCGCTAGCATCGAATTTCAGGTCTGCCCCATGCCAGAGCGAGAGCGCGCCGGTTGTGAAATCATAGCGAAAAATACTGGAAGCATAGAGGAAAGAACTGAAGTCCAGAAACATCTCCGTATCGTGCGGCCTGCCGGATACGCCGAAGATCGAGCCTAACGCGGGCAGGGGAATATCGCGCACGTAGGTGCCATCAAGATTGAATATCTTCATTTGATGGTGGGCATCGTGCAGATAGGTCACAACGAACTGATCGTTGACCACGAGCGCGAAGGCAATCGCATCGGCCTGCTGTGGCACCAGCTCTTGCCAGTTCTCGCGCTCGGGTCGTTCGCTATCGATAGCGATGATGCGACCGCGCGGCGCATCCAGGTTGGTCTGGAAATAGAAGAGCGTGCCGGTGTTGCCGAGAAAGTCATAGCTGGCATCGGCCTCATCGAGCAGGCGAATAAATGGTTCATCGCTCGCTACTTTGCGATAATAGACGCGATTTTCCGGGTCGGTGCCATGCCAGACATGCAGCATCAGGTAGGTTCCATCGTCGGTGATAAAAGGGGAGAAGCTTAGTTCTTTGGCATCCGGCCTTTCATAGATCAGCGTGTCTTGCGATTGCGCCGTGCCGGGCGTATGCCACCAGACGCTGCTATAGTTGCTGGAATCCTCTGCCGGCACCGTGCCCGGCTCCGGCAGGCGATTATAGTAGAAACCGGCGTTATCGTGCCGCCAGGCGATGCTGCTGAACCTGCACCAGCGAATGGCTTCGGGATAATCGGCGCCGCTATCGACCTGGCGAATCTTAATTTCCTGCCAGTCGCTGCCACCGCTTGAAACACCATAGGCCAGCAGCGTCCCATCCTCGCTGAAAACCTGGTTGGTGAGGGCAACCGTGCCATCTTCGCTGAATGTGTTGGGGTCTAAAATGGCGACCGGCTCGCTCTCCAATGCTGGCTGCATATACAGGACGGATTGATTCTGCAAACCGGCATTTTTGGAGAAAAAGTAACGCTCTGCCTTCTTGATAGGCACGGAATACTTTGGATAGTTCCATAGTTCGGTCAGGCGCTGCTGTATTTTGGAGCGGGCAGGAATGGCGGCCAGATAGCCCTCGGTCACGCGATTCTGTGCTTCTACCCAGGCCAGTGTTTCCGGCGAACCGGCATCTTCCAGCCAGCGATAGGGGTCGGCGACGGGCGTGCCATGATAATTCTCGATCACGGTATCTCGCCGAGCGGGGATTTTATTCACTTTTTCTCTCCTGAAATAAAATATATGGGAAGGGTAGCATTCACTCAGCGCTCCGGCAGGCGTGCCATCATTGCCCTGAACCAGCGCGAGCGCACTTCATTGCCGGCAAATAGCAATGTGATAAAGATACCCAGGAAGGTGCCAACGATCCAGAGAACCAGGGTGAGCGTCCCTATATCGATGGATGTAAGCAGGTGCAGAGTGTGTAAGAAAGCAAGCGAGAGCGAGTCGTGCCCGTTGGCGACAGGCAGCACTGATCGCACGGAGGGCAGTTGCAAAATAAATGCCAGTGTGGCGATGGTGGCAAGGAAAACAGCGGCCAGTATTTCGGGTAGCGAAGGGCGCAGTAGCGAAAATTTAGGCGTGCCGGAGCGCGGCGGAGAGATGGCTACACGGCGCATGATCTGAGCGGTTAGATCTTCCGGCTCGGCAACAAACTTGAAGTCATGTAGATTGCTAACCATTTCCTCTAAACTATTGAGTTCCGCATGGCAGGCAGAGCAGGCAGTGATGTGCGCCTCTAACGCACGTATCTGGTCAAATTTGAGACGGCCATCTATATACAGTTGCATTAACCGCGAAGCCTCTTTACATTGCATTACAAACCTCTCGTTCCCAGGAAGCGGTCGCGGTCAAGAGTTTGCAAGCGCTCCTTGAGCAAATTGCGCGCCCGGAAGAGATGAGTTTTAATGGTACCGATGGGCATAGTAAGTATTTCCGCCATTTCTTCGTAGGTCATATCTTGCAGATGACGTAAGATCAGCACGACACGATATTTCGCTGGTAGCCTGGCAATCAGCTCTTGAATGAAAGCCTGGCGATCATGCATTTCCAGCTGGGCATCCGCGCTTTTATCGCCATAGGCTTGTTCCAACACCTGCTCCGCCTGTAAAGCTTCCTGCAATGCCTTATCGCGTTTGCGCTGCTCAAGACTTTTCAAGGAGCAATTGTAGGCAATGCGGTAGAGCCAGGTTGGGAAACGGGCATCGCCACGGAAGGAGGGAAGGCCTTGCCAGGCAGCCAGAAAAGTCTCCTGCGTGATCTCGGTCGCTTCCTCGTAGTGGTGTAGCATACGATAAACGAGATTGAAGACACGCCGCTGGTAGCGCTGTACGAGCTGGGCAAAAGCGTCCTGGTCGCCTTTTTTACTCGCGGCAACAAGCTGCATGTCGTCCAGCTCAGCACGAGTAGTGATGGCGTTCGAAAGGGATATTCCCAGGCCCTGAGATGATGGCAAAAAATGCTCTCTCATATGTTCCTTTAGAGTTTACTTGAGCAATAAATGTTTCAGGCATCTTGAAACATTCTTGCCTTTACATGTATCTTATCATATACACGTGAAAATTGATATGCAGGTTTAGCCATATGTCTTCTCAAGTTATCGCTGCTCTACTCGGCTGGTCAACGGCGCTGATCATCTTTCTGGGCTTCATCGTGTTGTTGCGCTATATCGAACACAAAGAGCGCATGGCGCTGATTATGCGGGGACTGGACCCACATAGTCTGCGCCGCCGGAGGAAAGGTACCGGGGTGCTGCGCGCCGGATTGATTGTCACAATGGTGGGACTGGCGCTGACGATTGGCCTCTACCCGCTTGGCTTTATGCTGCCCCCCGCTCTTACCGGAGCGCCGCTTCATTTTGGCCCCTGGCTCCTTCCCGGGCTGATTCCCCTCGGCGTAGGAGGCGCGCTGGTCATCAGTCATTACCTGGGGCAGGATTCATCGCCCCCACGCGATGATCCCAGGCTTGATGAGCCGCGGGTGAAGGACTAGCGCGCCAGGGAGCATGAGGCATCCCTGAGATAAGGAATATGTTAAAGGGCGACCGCAAAGGTACGCCCTGTTGCCTTTTAATTGATTACTCTGCCCCGGAATATCCGCAATCCGAGGATGAAGAATACGACAATCGTAACGCTCAATCCCAGGATGACCCAGCCCATTGCCAGCGTTGGCAGGGTGTGACCGTTGATGGTGGGTACCATGGCGTAGCGCAACCCCTCGGCGGCGTAGGTCAGCGGGTTGAAGAGCGTGATGATCTGGAACCACTTGATCGAGTCGAGCGATCCCCATGGATAGTAGGTACAGCCGGTGAAGATCAGGGGCGTGAAGATCAGCGAAAACATCAGGCCAATCTGCTCCGGCTTTACTGATGTGCCGATGGTCAGGCCGAGACACGCGCCGGCGAAAGCGGTCAGCAGCATAATGCCGATGATAACGCCGATGGCATCGGTGCGCACCACATATTGATCGCCCAGAATCCACCAGGCCAGCGGGAAGATGATAGCGCCGGCAACCAACCCGCGCATTGCCGCGAACAACACCTTCTCCACGGCCACCAGGCTCACGGGCAGTGGGGCCAGCAGGCGATCATCAATTTCGCGCGCGAAGCCGAGGTCGAGGACAAGCGGCAGCGTAACGCCTTGCAGCGCGGTGGTGACGACCGTCAGCGCTACGATGCCGGGCAGGAGTACGGCGGCGAAGCCACGCTGCGCGAAGCCAATGCTCGGCAGGACCTTGCCGAAGATGAAGAGGAAGAATAAAGGCTGCAGCAGCACTTGCAGCAGGAAGGCGATGAAATCGCGTCCCGTCACTACGATGTCGCGATTGAGAATTGCCAGGAATGCTGCGCCCGCGACGCTGATGCGACTTTTTGAACGTGTAGCAGGTGGACGCCCGGCAAGCATGGTTTGCTCAGATGATGTCGTTGTTGTAGCCATTAGCGTATCTCCATTTGACCTTCTCGGGCGCGGGGGTATACTTTCCTCTGTCAGGAGGCAGCAGGAACCGAACCCTTTCCCGAACCCGTTTGGGGTTGAAACAACTTAGCGTAAATTCCTTCCTGTCAGGTAGATGAAAACGTCTTCCAGGCTGGGACGCGCGAGGTGCAGGTCGCGCAGTTCAAATCCTGATTCCGCCACGGCCTGAGTTGCGCTCACCACCAGCGCTCCGGCATCTTCGGCATACACGCGGAAGAGAGTGATTCCGAGCTGGCTCTCGTCTCCCGACTGGGCAGCTATTTCCTCGGCCTTGATTGCTCCAGGGAGCGCGCGCAAGGTATCGAGCAGCGTATTTTTGCTCGATACGTGCTGGGAATCGGCTCCAACCGCGATGAGTTCGGGTATGAGGACGCGCAGTTCCAGGTACGTCCCGCCGGGGATCAGTTTCTTGAGTTCGGGCGCGGTATCCAGTACAAGGATTTTGCCGTGGTCCATAATGGCGATGCGCTCGCAGAGCTGGTCGGCCTCGTCCATGTCGTGCGTGGTCAGCAGGGCGGTGACGCCCTGTGAATTGAGCGTGCGAATACGGTCCCACAGGAAGAGCCGCGATTGCGGGTCAAGACTGTTGGTTGGCTCGTCCAGGAAAAGCACGTCGGGCGAGTGCATCAGGGCACGAGCGAGCATCAGGCGCTGTGCCATGCCACCCGAATAGCGGCGCACCATGTCTTTGCCGCGATCACCCAGCCCCAGTTCTCGCAGCAAGGTATCGGCGCGGGCGTTGCGCTCGGCACGCGGGATGCCGTGATAGCTGGCATGGAACGTCAATATCTCACGGGCGCGCAGGCTGCGGTCGAGGTTGCTCTGCTGCGGCACCACGGCGATGCGCTGCTTCACGCTCATAGGGTCTTCAACTACGTTAATACCCATGATTTTGGCTGTGCCGCTCGTGGGAAGCACACCGGTCGTCAGAATACCGATAGTTGTGGTCTTACCGGCGCCGTTTGGTCCCAACAGGCCAAAAATTTCGCCGCGCCGCACGCGAAAAGAAATCCCATCAACGGCATTCACCTGCGACTTCGGATAGCGTTTCACCAGGTTTTGCACCTCGATAGAGATTTCCTGCTCAGAATCAGTTACCATACAAAAACCTTTCTTTGCGTAGCTCAAATGTCCAGTATCTCCAGGTCGCCCCCCTTGAGGTACTGCGCGATAGCCTCGTAGAGTTCCTCTGGAATCTGCTCCTTCAGCTCCTCCAGGGTTTCAAAGACCTCCAGGCGGCGCTCGTCTTCGTAGGCCGATGACCAGTCATGGGAAGACATATCCCAGTTCCATTCCCAATCCCACTGCGACCCCTCTTCATAGGCTCTTTTGGACTTGCTCGCTTTCCTCTGCCTGTTGGACCAGCCCGACCAGTTGGCGGTATAGCGCGTGTAGAGAGCGAATCTACCTTTCGCGGTCTGATAGACCGTCAACAGCAGCCATTTCGTATCGTCCTGAACAGACAGGCGGCGCCTTGCAATGATGCGCCCCCGGAACTGCTTGCGCATGTAGGGGCGTCCCTTGCCAACGCTCACCGTGATCTCCTCAAATCCACTGACCTTTGCCTCTTCCGTTTCGACGAAGCGCCGCAGGGCCTGCACGATGGTGGCCGAGAGATTGTCGCCAGCCAGTTGCTGGGCCTTCTCAAATATTGGCATATCCGCATCCGCTACATAGATGGTTCGATTCGGCATATTCGGGTAGCTCCTCTCCACAATTGGCCACGTCTTTTTCTCTTACGGGATATACTATAATATATGTATACGTATATGTCAAGGCTGAAATGCCGGTGATTATGCAGAAGTGGGCCAGCGATTCTTCGCTGCGCTCAGAATGACATGCCCCGGGGACAGCCAGCTGTCCCCGGGGCATGTCATTCTGAGCGCAGCGAAGAATCTCAAGAGGTCTTTAGGGAATGCTCTGATAATTTGCGAAATTTTAATAGCCAGAAGCAAGCGGTTATGATAAAATAGCCCGAAAGGTTCATAATGCATCTCCATTTGACCTTTTCGGATTTGGTGATATGCTTTCCCTTACGAGCAGGAGCAGGAATCGCAGCCTTTCCCGAACCCGTTAGGGATTCCTGTGGAAATAGCTCATATGGATGAGCTACAAGCGCCTTTCCATGCTCCTCTCTGACACCGCGGTGTCATGGCGCTTGAAATAATAAACACCTTTCCCAGGAATCCAGGGGATACAGGCTGGTTATTCCTGCGCCGCTTGATCAGGAGCAACAGCATTGTAGATGGCCAACTAGTTGTGTAGTGGAGAGAAGTGAGGGAGAATGTGCGTTTCCTGAGTTTTTTTCCCCGCTATTTGAAAGACTTGCCTTATAGGGTAGGTCTTCCGCTTGTCGTGCTGAGTTTTTTAACCTGCCTGGTATTGTTTGCGTACGGTTTTCCCTCGCCGCTGAATGGAAGCCTCTTGAGCATACCGATTGCGCTGGCCGCGTGGTTATTCAAGCAGCGTGGGGCGCTAATTGCCGCGGGCGCTTCAGTGCTGGCAATCATTGTTGTCAATTCTATTACGTTGGGGTCGATCTGGTGGCCGTATGGGCTTATCACGGTTTTTCTTGTTGGCTCGGTAGCATTATTGGCCGAGGGATGCATCATCGGCTATCTACGCAGCGCACTGGATATCGCGGACAGCGCCCGCTTGAAAGCGCAAGAGGCGGAACAGCAGTTAGCTATTGCATACGAGCAGCAGCGCGAGTTGAATGAGATCAAAGACCAGTTTTTGCTCAATGTCAACCATGAGTTGCGGACTCCGCTCACGGAATTACATGGATATATCGAATTGCTGCGTGACTATCAAGGACAACTGGATGAGACACTGCGGGCAACATTTCTCGATCATGCCGCGCGTGGATGTGAAGAACTACAATTGCTGGTTGACAATGTGCTGGACGCGGTACAATCCGATAAGAAGATGAAGACTCTTCGCATAGAGAGATTAAACGTTGCCCGGGAAGTTGCGTATGTGCTTGAACTATTCGATCCGCGTAAGATCGAAACTTACTCTGTACACCTGGATATTGCTGAAAACCTGGCGGTATGGGGTGACGAGCAATCGCTGCGCCAGGTGCTGCGCAATTTGCTCTCCAATGCCTTTAAATATGCTCCCGAGCATACTCCTATCACTATCAGCGCCGGTTTGCGGGCAGGCGAGGACGGCCAGGCTTCCAGGCAATCTTATGTGCGTATCTGTGTGAAAGATGCAGGCCCGGGCATTCCACAAGATGAAATTCCTTTGCTCTTCGGCAAGTTTGTGCGCCTGCAACGTGATGTTTCCGGCGCTGTAAGAGGCAGCGGCCTGGGTCTTTATATCTGCAAGCAACTGGTAGAGGCGATGAATGGGCATATCTGGGTCGAAAGCTCAGGTATACCTGGGGAAGGAAGCTGCTTCTGCTTTACGCTGCCGGGTGCTTCCTCCGATGATTCCCGATAAGATGGCCAGAGATGCTTTTCCTACGTTCATCAGGGCTTCGGCTCATTGCGCCCAGCCTGACATGATGATATGCTTATCGGCATGATACAATAAGAAAAAAGGAGGTGATGCACCTGTATGGAACAAGAAACGCAGCAAGAACTGGAGCAGGTCGAGAAAAAAGCGAAACCGGGCTTTCCGATTCCACCGCTTCCCGAGTGGCCCACATCTAAACCGGGGCCGTTCGTGACAGAACCACCGCCTGGGCAGAGGCGCATGCCGACCCGTACCGAGCAGGTGGTCGAAATCGAATACAACCAGGAAACTGGAAATCCTTCGAAACCTTAATACGGCCCTAAAAGGGTGAGCACACAGATAGGCCCCTATCCTGCACAGACCTGGCATGGTGCTGCGTGTAGGATAGGGGCCTACCTGTGTGCTCACCCTGCTTGAGCCTCTGTGTTATAATGTATCGCAATGTCAGGTTTCTGCCGAAGGAAGGGATGAAAGAGAGCATGCCCGAAGAGGAGCTAGAACAAGAACAAGCACCAATTGTCGCGTGTATCACGGTTGGAGCATTTCAAGAAAATTGTTACCTGTATGCCTGTCCTCAGACACTCGAAGCGGTCATTATCGATCCGGGCGACGAGGCGGAGCGCATCATAGAACACATTCAAGAATTACAGCTGATCCCCAAATACATCCTCAACACGCATGGACATATCGACCATATCTCGGCCATTGATGCTGTCAGCGCAGTTTATCCTGTGCCGCTGGCGATTCACGCCGCTGATGTCCATATGTATACCGATGAAAATATGGCGAGCATGTTTGGCAGGAAAGCGCCGCTGGTCAAGCGCAAACCGGATATGCTGCTCAAAGAAGGTGACGAGATCTCCTTCGGCACGCTTACGCTTGAAGTGCTGCATACTCCAGGTCATACGCGCGGCGGAGTCTGCTTTGTCAGCCGTCCTTATTGTGTATTCAGTGGCGACACCCTTTTCTATCGAGGCATCGGACGCACCGATCTTGAAGGGGGAAATTATGAACAAATTGAGCGGTCGATCCGGGAAAAGCTCTATACGCTTGAGGATGACCTGGTCGTCTTTCCGGGGCATGGCTCGCCGACCACAATAGTAGAAGAGAAATATGAAAATCCATTTGTCAACGTAGAGGAGCTATAAGTGGCAAACATTTGTGTAATAGGAACAGGTTATGTAGGATTGGTGACGGGTACCTGTTTTGCCGATATGGGCAATCGCGTCACCTGCGTCGATATTGTTGCGGAAAAAATTGAGCGTCTCAAACAGGGCATTCTCCCTATTTACGAGCCGGGCCTGGAAGAGCTGGTCGAGCGCAACGTGCGCGCGGGCCGCCTGCATTTTACCACCAGCTACAGCGAAGGGCTCGACAATGTCCAATTTATTTTTATTGCCGTCAACACTCCCACCGGCACCAGCCAGGGAGGCGCGGACATGCGCTACGTCGAAAGCGCGGCACGTGGCATTGCCGAAGAACTCGATCACTACGCCATCATCATCAATAAGAGTACCGTCCCCGTGGGCAGTGGAGATGTGGTCTCGCGCATCATCCGTAAAAATCTGAAACGGCCGGATGTCCCGTTCGCGGTCGTCTCCAACCCCGAATTCTTGCGTGAAGGCTCGGCGGTGCAAGATTTCCAGAATCCTGATCGCGTGGTGCTGGGTTCAGCGGATCACGATGCCGCCTGCCAGGTCGCGACGCTCTATTTGCCGCTGCGCGCTCCCACGGTCATCACCGATCTTTATACTGCCGAGATGATCAAATATGCCTCTAACGCATTTCTGGCCACCAAAATATCCTTCATCAACGAGATTGCGCAAATCTGCGAGCGCCTCGGAGCAGATGTGAAGGAAGTGGCCGCCGGTATGGGCTATGATAAGCGCATCGGGCGGGCGTTCCTGGATGCTGGGCTGGGCTATGGCGGGAGTTGCTTTGAGGCGGGTGAAACGGTTTTCACCCTCAACAGCCCCAATGTGGCAGCGGAGCGCTTCGACAAGTTGTTTGCTAAAAGCGGCAAACCATTTCAGGGCGATATTGTGGAACTCCTGCAGCCGGAAGATCAGCGCGTGCTGGCCTTTGACTTAGAGACAGGACAATCTACCCTTGCCGGTGTAAAAGCCATCACACGACGACCCTACAAGGGGAAGATGGTGAAGATCAATACCAGCATGGGACGAGTGCTGCGCGTGACCGCCGACCATCCGGTTATCGTCTACAAGGATCAACAGTTCAATATTTTAGCGGCTGAAGCGGTTGTACCGGGAGATCAGTTGCTCGCCTTATGCGAGTTGCCCGCCGTCGAGCAGGCCATGACCCTCAACCTGGTCGAACTGCTGGCGAATACTGCGCTGGAGGCCGATGTCTATGTCAGGCCCATCGATAACAGCTTCAGCGATCAGTATGAGAGCTTCGCTGCCGCGATACCGCGGGATATGCTCAAGCATCCTCATGATATCAAGCGTTATAACCGCATGTCGCTGCGCCTGTTCCGCTACCTGAGCCAGTTACAGGTGCTCGATGTTCCCGCGGAGAAGCTGCGGCTGTACACGGCTAAGGGCGCGGCTACGATGATCAATGCCGTCATTCCAATCGATGCCGACCTGCTGCGTTTATGCGGCTATTATCTGGCGGAAGGCTATATTGCCCAGGATACGGGGCGCGCAGGATTCACCTTCCACGAGCAGGAAGCCGAATACATCGCCGATGTGCAGCGCATCCTGCATCGTCTGGGACTCAAGTTTATTGAACGGCGCTCTACCAATGTCCTGACAACTCTTGTCTCCTCACGCATCTTCTGCTGGCTGCTGCGCGATATCCTGCGCTGCGGTGCGCGCTTGGAAGACAAGGCGCTGCCTCGCCTGGCATTTAATGTAGCGCCGGATTTGCGGCGCGAATTGATACGCGGCGCTTTCAGCTGCGATGGCCCGGTTACAACTGTGCAGGATGGGCAAAACCTGGTGCTCGAATATGCAACCGCCAGCAAGGCGCTGGTGGATGGTATGGCGCTGCTGCTGCAAACGCTAGGGATTATTCCCTCTCTTCACACGCGCCGGATGAACAAATCGAAACAGGAGGCCTATATTCTGCGGGTGAGCGGCTACGAACAGGTAGCGGCGCTCAAAGAGGCATCCGGCGGCAAGCGTCTTGCGCAGATAGAGGCGCTGCTAGCGGGCTATCAAGGGCATATACAGTCCCATGGTTACAATCGTCATGGGGCATTCGCGACGCTCAGCGTGCGCGAAGTCGAGCATAAAGACGTTGAAACGACTGTCTACAGCATGGAGACGAGTACGGGAACGCTGATCGCATCGTCGGGTCTGATTAGCCATAACTGTTTCCCCAAGGACGTGCGCGCCCTCGCCCATATGGCCGACGAGGCCGGTCTGCACCCGCAGTTGCTGCACGCCGTCATGGATATCAACCATGACCAGCGCCGCCTCGTCGTAACGAAGCTGACCTCTATTCTTGGCTCCCTGCGCGGCTGCACCGTCGGCATCCTCGGCCTGGCCTTCAAGCCCAACACTGACGATATGCGCGAAGCTGCATCTGTTGATATCATTCGCTGGGTCACAAGCCAGGGGGCCGAAGTGCGCGTCTATGATCCGGTCGCCATGCAGACCGGGCGCGAGGCGCTTGAGCGCGAAGGCATACGCATGGATATGATTACATTCTGCCAGAACGCTTATGAAGTTGCCGAAGGCGCGGACGCCCTGGTCATCGTTACCGAGTGGAACGAATTCAAATCGCTCGATATGCTCCAGATTCGCGCCACCATGCATCGTCCCGTCCTTATCGATGGCCGCAATATTTACGAGCCGGCGGAGATGGGCCGCCTCGGCTTTGTCTATCGCGGTATCGGGCGAGCTACAGGTCCCGCCCCCTCGGTGCTGCCATCAGGCGATAGCACAAGCCTGATACAACAGCAATCGGTCATCGGTATAGAAGGAGACGGGAAATAGGTAGGTATACAATGGACGACGATTTGCCGATGCTTTTTACGCCACTGGTTCGCCAGCCGGGAGTAGAGATTCCTGACTGGCTTTTCGGGCCGCGTGGGAAAGCCGGCTTGCCCGCGCCATTGATCCCAACGCAGGGTGTAAACGTTGCCGTTGGCATCGATATCATCGAGGTGGATCGCGTCCGCAAGGTCTACGAACATCACGGCGAGCGCTTCCTCAAACGTGTGTATACCGAGATGGAGGTGCGCCAATGCCGTGGCAAGCCCACGCGCCTGGCCGGTCGCTTTGCCGCCAAAGAAGCTATCAGCAAGGCGCTTGGCACCGGCATCCATGGCGTTGCGTGGCGCGAAATGGAAGTCGTGCAATTGCGCAGCGGACGCCCCACCGTCACGCTCCACGGCAACGCCAGGCGGCGTGCCGAACTGCTCGGCATCAGCGCTTTCGATGTCAGCATAGCCGACCTCAATGCCTTCTCCATTGCCGTGGCCGTGGCTATTCAGACACAACGTCCGTAGGGGCCGATTGATACCTGCTCGCGCTCGCAAAAAGCAGCTAACAGTGGCTATTCAGGCACAACGTCCGTAGGGGCCGATTGATCGCGCCCAGCGCCGATTCATCGGCCCCGCGTCCATTACCTCTATCAAAAAAACCTGGGAAAAATTGACAACACCGACCAGTTTAGCTACACTCTTCATTAGCTTATTCCAGAGGAATCTTCAAACATCTAAAAGGAGGGACAGTGCCCTGGGCCTGTCCAGGAAAAAAAAGGAGGATGCTGTGATCCAACAACCATTACAGACAAACACCTTTCAGCAACCTTTACCATTCGAAGTGCAGCAGCAGGCCGGTATCTACAATTTGGGAGCATTGACGGGGGTCTACAAGCCTCGTTTTACCAATCCACTCTTTATTATCGGCATGACCATTGTGGCCATCGTTGTCGATATCGCAATCCTTATCGCAATCCTTCAAACAGGCTGGATTGTCTATGTGTTCGTCGCGCTTCCTTTTGTGGCCCTCGTTTATGCGATCAGGGGGATAATAGACGCCAATTTGCGCGTCTACACCTTCACTGAGGGTTTGATACGCGCCAAAGGCAAAGCGCTGGATGTCATCCGCTATGACCAGGTCGCGCAGGTCTTCTTCATCTCGCGTAAAGGTAGTTATGGCACGGTCTCCTATACGCTCACGCTGGTGCGCAGCGATGGCGCGAGGTTCAAAATTAGCAACACCATCCAGTATATAAATACGCTTGGATCGACGGTGCAATCAGAGGTGGTCAGGCGTCACATGCCCCAGGCACTGCAAGCCTTTAAAGCCGGAAATACCCTATCCTTTGGCCCCTTGACCGTCAATTACCAGGGCATTGGCAATGGCAGAGGCGTCCTTCCCTGGAACATGATACAGCCGATCATCCTGCAACGCGGCTTCCTCATCGTCAAACAGATTGGGCAGAATTCAAACTTCGCAAGGGTGAAGGTGACGGAAGTGCCTAATCTGCCCGTTTTGCTGGGCATCGTGAAGTACGCGCAAAACCCAAGGTAGGTACGTCCCCTTGTGGCCGCCCTCCACGGGCCTCTACTCGCTTGCCTTCGCCGCAAAAATTGCCTTCACACCTTCGCGATCACATGCTGTTCGATACAATTTCAGGATGGTGTGAAGGCAAGAGAACAGCCAATGTAACCTTTTCCTTTTGTATAACGTGCTCCATATAGCGGCTATTTATGAATAGTATGAAGCGGAGATATAGTAAGGGCGTACCCTGGTGATCGCCCTCCAGGGCTGTGTCTCTGGTTGCCTTAGATATAGCCGAAAACATGGTAAGGGCATACCCTGGCGGTCGCCCTCCAGGAGGTTCTCGCTTCATGAAACAAACATACAAAATAAAAGGTTTCTATGGCGAAAAAACAACGTCCTGACCCGGAGCAGGATATCGAGGCTGGGATGGTGGTGGAGGCAACCAAGGGTGATCTCGGCGAAGACGATGTCAGCAAGCCGAAGGTCACCGGTGTGGTTGAAGACCGGCAAGGCAACGTCAAGAAATTTGAGGTCGAGAAGGGCGTTGTCTTCAAGAAAAAACTCGAAATTCCTGCCGACCGCGTTCAAGCGGTCGAGCAGGAGCCTGGCACAAACGGGCAACCGGGCAAGGTGATCGTCGATGCCGGCAAACAGGAAATTGCCGACCTGGCGCCTGTCGGAGAAGAGGCCCTTGCCCCCGAAAAGCGGCATAAAGAAGACATTCTTGACCGTGTAGAGCGAACGATTCCTACCGCTGAGGGTCTACGCGAATTGGAAGCCAGTCCGCCGCCACCCGCTGACGAGGAGCAGGCGCCGGCTTCGACCAGAGGTAGTCGCAATATCTTCTTGCGCGTGCTTGGCCCTGGTTTCTTGAGCGGGATGGCGGGCAATGACTCCTCGGCTGTCACTTCCTATTCGGTAGATGGAGCGACAAACGGCTATGCCCATTTGTGGTTGTTGCTCCTCTCGACCCCACTCTATCAATCGGTGCAATTCGCGTGCGCCAAAGTAGGCCGCGTCACTCAAAAGGGACTGGCCGACGTGCTGCGGGAGCATTACAGCCGGGGCGTTGCTATCATCGCTGCCTGTATTCTCATCCTGGCGAATATGGCCTTGATCGCTGCCGACCTCGTCGCCGTAGGCAGCGGCCTGGAGTTGATTACACACATCTCCTGGATCTGGTTCGTGCTGCCTGTCGGGGCCAGCTTGTGGTACATTACCGTCTACCGCAACTTTGAGGCGCTGAAAAAGATCTTCATCGCTATGAGCCTCGTCTTTGTCGTCTACATCATCACGGCCATTTTTTCAGGAGCCAATTGGGGCGCTGTGCTGCTACATACCTTTGTGCCACAGATCGACTTCGGATTCGCCAGCATCAGCAGCGCCGTAGCCCTGCTTGGCGCGACTATCTCACCCTATACGATGTTCTGGCAGGTGCAGGGCGAGAAAGAGGAGAAACGCACAGGCTCGACCAGAAAGCAACTGCGCGAAGCCGGCCTGGATATTGCGAGCGGTGTGGTCAGTGGCAACCTGGTCTCATTCTTTATCATCGTGTGTACCGCCGCTACACTCTACGCGCATCATCAAGGTATTCAGACGGCGGCAGATGCCGCGAAAGCCTTGCAGCCCTTGCTCGGCCCATTTGCCGAATATCTTTTCGCTATCGGCTTTATCGGCGCGGGCATTGTGGCCATCCCCGTTCTGCTGGCCAGCACTTCGTATGCCATAGCGGGCACATTTGGCTGGCCGGCGGGACTCTCGAAGAAGCCCTGGCAAAACGAGGGGTTTTACCTGATTCTATCTGCCTGTAGTATTATCAGCATCGGTATCGCATTTTTGCGCATAGACCCCATCCAGCTGATGTTCTGGGCCAACGTCCTCAATGGCGTATTAGCGCCGCCGCTGGTCGTGTACCTGATCATTATCGGCAACAACCGTAAAATTATGGGCGAACACCGCCTGAACCTGATTACGAATATCGGTATGGTGCTGACCGCGCTCGTCATGTTCGCTGCCACTATTCTACTTTTCTATGGCCTGGCGACCGGTAAGGGCGGGTAGAAACTATCATTGCTGCATTCATTCGCCGGTGCTACACTGGAGAAAATAAAAAGCTAGAGGATGATAGTATGCGAGCCATATTGCAACGAGTAAGCCATGCCAGTGTCACCGTAGACGAAAAGCTGGTGGGCCAGATCGGTCAGGGGCTGCTGATCCTGCTTGGTGTCGGGCAGAATGATAGTGAGATGGAGGTGAAAACCCTGGCTGACAAAATCGTTCATCTTCGTATTTTTAGCGACGATCAAGGGAAGATGAACCTGTCACTACTTGATATCGGTGGCGAAGCTCTGGTTATCTCACAGTTTACCCTGTATGCCGATACGCGTAGAGGGCGGCGTCCCAGCTTCACAGGTGCGGCCTCACCATCGCTGGCGGTGCCACTGGTCGAACGCTTCAAAGAAGCCATCGCTGCTCATGGACTGCGGGTCGCCGAAGGTATCTTCGGCGCGCATATGCACGTTGAATTGCTGAATGACGGTCCGGTCACCATCTGGCTTGATACAAAGGAATAGCCAGAAGTGAGTCTCTCCAAATGTTTCGCGCTAGTGGAAAAAGGTGTCCAGCGACATCCGGCCTCATTTCGCGTATTTGCCTCAGTAGGAAGCTGACTTTGCGTTCTTCGCATGTATGAGAACGTGATATGTGACATAATATAATTGAGGGAAAGCATTTCGTTTCCCGAAGAAGGAAAAATATATGAGCTATCAATTTGCTGAAGCACATGAGCCATTCTCCTCCTCAAAAAGGATGTGAGAGATCATGCACGGATTACTCTTTTCAAAGACCTTCTTCTCTGGCCCTGGTAACGTGTATACACAGTTCACCGTATTGGTTCTCGATGATTGAACAGAAAGCATTCATTCATGATGGGATATTCAGCTCAGTCCTTTGTCAAACAAGTCCAGATTGATTTGCTTGCGCTCTCTGATGACGACCTTCTACACACCATCGAGCAGTGGGGGCCAGGGAGAGAAGCACCGGCAGGCTCTCCTGATCCACAGGAAGAGATATGGCTTGTACTGGGATATCAGCGGCTTTGCGCAGAAACCGGACAGCCTTCCTATCGCTCTAACCCCGAAGCCGAGCCAGAGATGGCTGAGTACTGGTCTGCGCCTTCGCCATCTCATCTCCGCCGCTTGTTAAGTGAGATGGATGGCAAGCAATTTGCCCACGTCGTGATTGCCCTTGCCTTTCAGTCACTTCATGCGCTATATCCTGAATGGGGAGATGGTTCGACCTTTAATGCCCATCTTGCCTACTATCTGCGCCAGAGACGCGCTCCCGCTCGCCAGCGCAGCGATGAATTGAGGACAAAGACGATTCCTCACGCGTGATTCCATAGCACATCTACAAATAGCAGGGAACCTTGTTGAAGGCTTCATGTCTTGAGGAGGCATTTTCGTCTTTATGCGATAGGGCTTAGATAATTGAAAGATGAGATAAAAACATGGCACTACCGACCTTAGACCAGACAGAAGGGATATGGATTGGGCGCACCAATGGCCAGGGATACCATTACGTGCAAGAGGTGTTTCCTGGTACGACCTTGAGTGAAAGATCTCATCGCGATAACTGCCGATTGCTCATTCAACGGGGAAGCTTAGTGCCAGAGCACAAAGATGGCTTGTTTCCAGACCAGAGGGTGTGGGAGAAGATAGGACGCTATTGCCGCGTTCACATCTGATGGCTTCTTGTTGCTCGCCTTGTATTACTTCAATATGGTCTTCTGATACAAGGACCTTGCTGTTTTTCCATGAAGAAGCACATGGCAGGCTGCTTCTTCGTGGAAACGTCCTCTCCAACCGGTTTTAAGTCAAGAAAGGAATCATTTCCATGCCAGCACCAACGAATGGTGTCAACACTAAACCCATGATTCAGATCTCCTATGAATGTATCTTACGGGAACGATCACGAGAAGCGAAGAGCTACCTCTATGAAGTGGCGTGTAGCATCAGCCATCTGATGGCATCTGCACACCTCTCCATCCGAGTGACAGGTGAGCATACCTACCGCAACGCGGCAGCAAGAGAGATTGCTTTTACTCGCTCTGAGGCAGGAGCTACCGCCTACATTGAACTCCTGGAAAGGGAGCAACTTGAGGTGAGAATCGTAGAGATCGAGGGGGATTATCGTAAGGCGCTCTACTCGGCGCACGGCCAGGAACTCAGCGAGCAGAGCAGCAGGGAAATTCTTTCCATCGTCCGGCTTATCGATGCGAGGTCTGAGCAAGAGTGAGGCGGCAGACAGCGAGAAGCGGCTGGCGCATCGGCCAGCTGCTTCTCGCTGAAGTGAATAGAATTAACGAGAGCGACGACGCCTGCGACGCTGTGCCTCTGCTTTCCGCTTGCGGCGTACCTGCGGGCTTTCATAGTGCCTGCGGCGGCGCGACTCCGCCAGGATCCCGGCTTCCTGTACTTTGCGGTTGAATCGTTTGAGTGCTATCTCAAAGGAGTCCCCGGGATTGATGTGAATGTGACTCATGACGATTACCAGCGCTCGTGCTGGTTGTGGGAGCGGCCAGAATCTTGCGGGCGATAACAATCGCTACAATAAACGGGCCGGTCATCGCGTGGCTGGAAAGGAACCTGTGCCTCATTGCCACAACTGGCACAGGTAATAGTATACATGGGGCGTGATTCGCGTTCGCGATACCCTGTCCCCTGCCCTCTATTTGAACGTCCGCCACCTGACTGCTTGCGCGCGGCACGGCACGAGGGGCAACGACTCGGCGCATTGGTGAGGCCCCGGCTCTCGAAAAATTCCTGTTCGCCAGCCGTGAAGGTAAATTCCTGATTACAGTCGCGGCAATACAAGATGCGGTCGGTAAATTCCATCATACTTTCTCTATTCCCAGGCTTCAAGCCCGGTATACACTCCTGTATTGCGCAGCTTCCAATAGACATCCTACTCATAGCGACAATGCACCATACAGCATGTGCAAGTATATCACATCTCCCCCCCAAAAGCATACTTTCCGCCTGTGAGAATCCGATTTTTCCTACCCTGTCCTGTGAAATCGTTGTTCGGGTTGGCTCCCACCGGTCTCTCTGGCTTCGAAAGAAGCGGGTGACCTGGTTTTCAGCCGCCAGATCATCCACTTTTTATGGTATACTATCTTCATGTTGAGAACGTGTTGTGACGAAACTGGTAGGCGTTTCGGGAAAAGTGAGGTGAACAAGCAATCTCATTGTCGAAACAGTGGGCCAGCTTCCAGTATTGTCTCCATTTTCTTCTCGTCAGTCTCTCATGAAATGCACCACACGGTGATGTATCTCTCCTTCTCGTCATACTCCCTCTGTTGAGGCAGACGTATGGTCGGATGATACAGATGCGTGCCAATCTGCCGAAAAGATGAGGAACACCGAACAATCGGTACAGAGAGGCTCTTTCACAGAAAAGGAGTAAGCGATGAGACGGATACCAGGTGGAGTCGTTATCTGGAGCCTGAGTCGATATACCAGAAACCAGAACTTGTGGGACCGTACCTGCCAGAGATGTAAGCAGAAGACACCGGCCTTCGAGTACGAACAGCAGGATGAACAGAACCGGCCTGTCTTTAGCTATCTGTGTGAAGAATGCGCACAGAAGAAGCTGGCGGAGTGGCTGCAATGCGCTGAGAGCCCCGATTACGTGCATCTCGGTTATCAGACGGACTTTGATGTCGCGATCGTTTACTACGAACAAAAAAATGACGGCGAAACCTTATTGCTAACGCGCTGGAGTCCCGAACAACGTCGACGCAGGCTGCAAGGCGAGAAGTAGAAAACGGGAAGTGAAAGATCAGGTCATGCTGTAAATGATAGACTCGTTACCATCTGGATAGACAGCAAGGAGTTGTAGCGGTAGAAGAACCTTTACCACACCAGGTCTTTGCGGACATTCCCCTGAAATTAGATAGTTTGTCCCGGCAGGCAGGGATCAAATACGCGCCCAAACAGTTTGGCGAAGGTGCGGTCAGATGGTGAAAGAGTGCGATTCAGCGGAGTTACAATGACCGCGTCAACGCCAGGAGCGGAGTAGAAACGCGCGACGCGGTAGGTGACATGATTGGCATCTAACACCTGCAAGAAAGCAGGGTGAGGATCGATGTGCCAGTCCAATAGCAGCATACTGGCACGATCTGCATGCAACAAAGCTTCATCGTTGGACACGATGCGCCCATTCGGTTGCGTCGCTATAATAGAACCATCGGTCTCGAATGTGATATGATCCCCAACCCAACCGGTTGCCCAGACGTAGTGAATATGCTCGCTCTTGAGGTAGTTCACAATAGGATCAACGTTTGTTGGATTGCGCGAGCGGCAACCGGTAGCCTGGAAGGTATAGTTCGGGTCGGCCTGCGCGTAGGCAATCCCCTGGAAAACGAAATAGGCGGCCAGCACTACTAACAGGCCGGTTGAGAGGAATGCGAGCAATTTTCTTGAAGAAGCGAATCTACGCACAGGCAGGGCATTTGTATGCTGTAGGGACAAGGCTGGCTCCTGTCCTTGCTCGGGTACCTGGCTCGATTGCCTCTGCTGCCTTTCGAGCAGGATCAGGCCGGGAAAAATGATGAGCGTGGCAATCAGAAATGGCAGCGCGTCCACCAGCGGCACCGCGTAACGCCCGGCGCCATCGTAAGGACCGCACGGCGCCGGTACAGAGTTGGGGCCGATTCCGAGCGCGGCGGCAGTATTAGGGGTGACGCAGAAGATAATTGATGCGCAGAAAATGAAGAGCATAGGTAGCAGGGTAAGCTGCCTGACGCGCATAAAGACCGGGTGCAGCCCGCCGAATAAAAGCCCGGCTAAGCTTAGCACAATAGCCGCGCAAACAACAAACAGCCCGAAGGTTACAAGATGCGGATTCGCTACTGTCACATCTTGCTGCGTCGGCAAGGACCCGCCTAGCGTGTGTGGAACAATACAGGTGATGTACAGTTGCGCCACTTCCTTGATCATCACCAGGCGATTGCCCGCGATCGCTGTTCCCCCATGGAGCAGGTAGAAGACATTCGCCCAATGATTTTGCAGGCCCCAGATGATGCCGGGGAGAAAACCAACCAGCGCGGCAGGCAGCGCGTAGACTATGAGTATGCCTGCTTCGATGAGATCTCGCCAGGACTGTCCGGCAACCTCGCGACCCGGCCTGAGCAGCGTTAAGATAAAATATCCACCGATCCAGATCGCGATGGCTGCACAGGCATACACAATCAGCGGATCAATCCATAAACCCAGGCCGACGAGGAAGCCAATACCGGCCCAGCGCAAGGCAATCTCGCGTAAGGGTGCCCGCTGGCTCAGGCGCTGCGTCAGGCGAAACGCGCAAAAGAGCAGCCAGAGCATAATGATAAACGCTTCCATATACCCTCCCTGTACGCGCATCTCCTCAGCCATGTCGTACAGGGGTGGGAAAGCGGCTACCAGGGCGGCGATGGTCATGAACGTCGTTTTTAGGCGGTTGGAAAGGTGCGCGGTTTCGGCCAGGGAACCGGCGAAGCGCCAGGCAAGATAGACCATCAGCAGGCTCATGGGAATGGTTTCCAGGCGCATAGCCCAGACGGCAGGGCCCGTAAACAGAAAGATGAACGCGGCTAAATAGGCTTCCAGGCTGCCCATATACGGCTGGGCGTAGTAGTAGACAGGGCGCTCGCCCTGCAAAATATGCTCGGCTTGCAGCCCTACCATCATTTCGTCCCCGGCCATAGTGCCATTTGTATGCACAATCAACCAGACCCGCGTGAGTATCGCGAGTAGAAAACAAAACCATAAAAGCCATACAGGAGAATAAAGCAGCTTTAACCTGCTAGACCGACTCAAAGTGGTCGTGGAAGTCACCGCTTGTTCTGTAGAGACAGCGCCTGCTGCCCTCATGATCCTGCTCCTAAAAACACTGTATGCACATACACTATGGACGACGAGAAATCTTGAGTAGTCACCGGTTTTCTTACTATTTTCCCTATCCTACTATCAAGAACTCTGTCAAACACTACAGGTAACCCGTTGTGGTACTTCCTGCTCTCCAAATTATTTATCCGTGAATTACTATACTTCAATTCATGGGCTTTACTAAACAAAATCGGGAATCCTCGGCTCCGGGCCATGTCATTCTAATCCCTTTCCTGTCATTCTGAGCGCAGCGAAGAATCTCTGGTGGCACACGGATTCTTCGTTGCACTCAGAATGACAGGGCCCAAGGGGGTGCTGCCAGGCCAAACACCTCCCCATGCCAGCCCTTGTAGTCGCCCTCTTTCGGGTTCGCTATATGGGTTGTAAGACCACAATACCATCGAACGTGAATCGTTGCAAGCGTATGCCCTTCGTGGCGGCCATGCGCTCGACATCTGGAATCTGGGGCGCGTTGGGCGCGTTGGGCACGAAGACGTAGGCCGCGTGGGGATCGGCCAGGACCGGACCGTCGTAGGCCGGGTAGCGGTCGTGGTCACCACGGTAGAGATACTGGTCGAGTACGACGCAGGTGATCTTCTCGTTGCTGTCAAAGGTCAGGCGATAACACGTCCAGTAATCGGTATAGATATGGGTGGCGTGGATACGCAGGAGATCGTGCATCAGCGAGTTTTCTTGCTCGCGGCTGGCCTGGATGGTTGGTATATCTCGAAAGACGCTGATGCTGCCCCATAACAGAACCAGCGCCGCGAGCAGGAGAACGGCTCTCCCTATAAGAAGCATCAACCGGTCGGCATTAAACCGCCGCAAATCTTGATTACTGCCGGCTGCAGCCGGTTTCTCGCTTTCAAACCATATGTTCCAGAGTGGAGCAATCACGGCAGGCGTAGAGACGAGCAGGCCGGTTAAATAACGCGCGTTGGTTGGAAAGACTGCCGCGACGGGACTGAGGACAAACTGGATGAAGAAAAGGGCGGCGTTCAAAAGCAGCGCCAGGCGGACAACGTGACGTATGACCGCGCGCCTCGTTTCAGCTGGCTGTTCGCGCCGGGGAGCAAGCTGCCTGAGCCGGTTAAGGATGACAAGGGTTTGCAGCACGGCAATGGCCCACAAGATCAGCAAAAAGATGCTCCAGAGCAGGGTAAAGCTCTCCTGCCAGGCATTATAGGTTGCGTTCAAGCATTGGAATGCATTGATGGTGGGCAGGCCGTAGAGGATCAGGCTAGAGTCGTAGCATAACGGAGGCGCGCCTGTTATGGAAGGCAGACTTACTAATAGGGTTCCGGCAATGCCGGATTCATATGGATAGCGCCCAAAGAGGTGAGGCAGCAACAGCAATCGATGATCTCTGCTATGCAGGCTCAAGAGCGTAACCAACGAATTCTGCGCCGGATTGGTTATGTTGAAGATAATGACAGGTAGCAGTCCTAAAAGCAGGCCGAGCAGCAGGAAAGGCCATACTCTGATAGACAGCAGGGTACGCCAGCAAAATACCAGTAGCAGCAAGCCGGAGGTGAACACAAATACGACGAAAAGGTAATCGCTCCAGGTGCCCAGGCCCATCGCCAGTCCCCATAGCGCATAGCAGAGGGAGAAACGCCAGCGGCGATGACCTGCGGCAAACTGATCGTTGGCGAGCGCCAGCCAGCTGGCCAGCAAAAATCCCAGCGCGCCAAATGCCAGCATTTCAGGATAACCGCCGAGTGCGACGACTTCTGTTTGCAGCACAATGTTTGAGCCAGGAACCAGCAATCCCAACGTCACCAGCGCCAGCTGCTTTGAATAGAGCAGGCTGGTTAGCAGGTACATACAGGCCAGGAAACAGGTGAAGAAGAGCAATGGAACGAGTCGCAGGGTGAAAACTGAGGCGCCGAACAGGTGAAACAACGCCGCGGCCATATAGGCCTCAATCACGCCCATATAAGACTGCCCATAAAAAAAGATGGGTAGCTCACCCCGGTTGGCGATGTGAAGGGCCATCAAGCCCATAACCGATTCATCGCTATTGTGCTGGGGCCAGCCGAGAGCGATCAGCACCACCCGGAGTATGACGGCCAGAGCTATCAACGCGATGGCGCACAGGCCATATGACCCAATTGTAATTTTCCGAATACGTACTAGCATAAGGATGTGTGTGATGTAAGAATTACTGTCTTTAGAGTTTGACGTAGCTATATATATGTACGTAGCAAGAAAGCATAACTTAACGAATGATGACTTCTTTCCTAAATTTAGGAAATTTCACTATCAAAATCGGGCCTGTCATGCTGAGCGCAGCGAAGAATCCTTCGGTGGCGAGTGAGATTCTTCGCTGCGCTCAGCATGACACGACTTACTGATTTTTCGATAGGCAAAAGTATCCATTGCGGGTCAAAAATGTTTCAACCAGTTTCACAGCCTGCCAGGTTGTATGCTTGACTTTCGCGTTCCATTCATCTAGAATTATAATCGACTTATTAAGCTGAGGCATGCTGAGGGGAAAGCGCTTATAAAGGAGGAACTAGAGGATGGCCGACTGGTCTGGACAACAACTGGGGAATTATCACCTGATTCGCTTGTTGGGCAGGGGAGGCTTCGCGGAAGTCTACCTGGCAAAGCATACCTATCTCAATACCAATACCGCCATTAAAATATTGCGTGTGCGCCTGGCAGCGGGTGATGAGGAGAGCTTTTTGACGGAGGCCCGCATCATCGCCAGCCTGGTTCATCCTCATATTGTGCGCGTACTCGATTTCGGCATAGCTGATAATACACCGTACCTGGTAATGGACTACGCTCCCAATGGCACACTGCGCCAGCGCCATCCACGCGGCACCATCCTGCCCTTGTTGACGATTGTCTCCTATACCCGTCAAATCGCGGAAGCCTTGCAGTATGCGCACAGCAGGAAACTCATTCATCGCGACATCAAGCCAGAAAACCTGTTATTGGGAGCAAATAATGAAATCCTGCTCAGCGATTTTGGCACGGCCCTGCTCGTTCAGACCGTGCATAATGAAAGCCTGCACGAAATGGCCGGTACGGTCACCTATATGGCCCCGGAGCAGATTCAGGGCAAGCCTCGCCCGGCAAGCGATCAGTACGGACTGGCCGTCATGGTGTACGAGTGGTTGTGTGGCGAGTGTCCTTTTCGTGGCTCATTCGTCGAATTGTTCAGCCAGCATATGACGGCGAATCCCCCGTCCTTGCGCGCGAAGATTCCTTCTATTCCGGCTGATGTCGAGCAGGTTGTCATGACCGCGCTGGCGAAGGACCCGGCGCAGCGTTTTGGCAGCGTCAAGGCTTTCGCCAATGCCCTGGAACAGGCATGCCTGATAGAGCAGCCTACTATCAGCGCGCCTCCATATGTGCCGCCGTCTCAACCACTGCTAGCCGCAGAAGTACCCTCCCAGAAAAATAAGCCCGATTCGGTATCTTTCACCACCCTCGATCAGAACAACTCCGACGTTTACAATACGGCCATATTACCCCCATCCTTATCGGAAAAAAGTACGCCGCTGCCGGTATCTACACCTTCATCATCAGAAGTCGATCCATCAGGAGCGGCACCGGCTATTACGCCTGTGCTTTCATCGATAGGCGTTCAAATGCCTTCCGCGCCTCCAGCATCGACCGGCAAAAAAGGCCAGATTTCGCGCCGTTCGGTCGTGGTGGGCCTGGCAGGGGTAGCCGTGGTCGCGGCGGCAGCCGGAGGCTCGATTATCTACCTGCCGCAGCTTTTCAAACAAACAAAAAATGTCGTGAAGCAACATATAGCTACAGCAACGCCCGCACCCAATACAGTCGGGCAGCCGACTCTGTTTACGTATCACGGGCATATGGGTGCGATTAACGGGATCGACTGGTCGCCCGATGGCACTCGCGTCGTCTCCGGCGGCAATGATTTTTTGGTGCAGGTATGGAATACGAGTGGCAGCAATCCTCTCTTTCTCTACCGGCATGGGCAGGTGGTAAAAGCCGTCGCCTGGTCGCCCAATGGCAAATATATCGCCTCCACGAGCAAGGACAAGACCATCCAGGTGAGAGATGCCGGCAATGGGAAACTGCTGCATACCATTACAGCCAATAAAGGTCCCGTTAATGCCGTATCCTGGTCGCCCGATAGCAAAACGATTGTATCCGCCGGCTCGGATAAAGAAGTCAAAGTCTGGGATGCCCTGACAGGAAATAATGCCATGATGCTGTATCACGATTTGAGTCCGATAAATACCGTCGCCTGGTCGCCCAATGGCAAATACATCGCCTCCGGTGGGGGTGATCACGTGATAAAAGTCTGGGATGTAATGGCGGGAAAACTCATTTACACGTTTAACCAGCACACGGACGCGATACGAAGCATTGCCTGGTCGCTGGACAGCAAATGGATCGTTTCCGGTAGCAACGATCAAACGGCCAGGGTATGGGAAGCCACTTCGGGGCAGGTCATGTGGAGCTACCAGGAGCACCTGGGGGTCGTACATTCCGTGACCTGGTCACCCAACGGCCAGTTCGTAGCCGTCGGAAGCAACAGCGGCTATATTCGGGTGCTGGATGCTGCTAGCGGCCAGCAAGCCTTCTTTCACGATGGGCAGACCGGCTCGATCAACGCGCTTGCGTGGTCTGTCAGTGGCGCCCAGATCGTCTCGGGCAGCAGCGATAAGACGGCGCAGGTATGGAAGGCGATGTAGGGCTGAGGAAAAACTATTAGCGGAGGCTGATGCCATTATGCGCCGGGCCAATCACCCATCTGCCATTGAAAAACTGGCTTTCAAAGTAGGGGATGTAGAGAGCTAGAGAGTCAGGAGCGCTGTTTCTTGCGCTCCTGAGCAAATCCCCTTATACTGCCACATTCGTCGACCGGCTATACGGCTTCTCCGGGTCGATCAGCACATTGACGCAGGCAGGTAGTCCAGACGCGAAGGCGCGTTCGAGTGCCGGGCGAATGTCTTCGGGGCGCTCCACCAGTTCGCCGTAGCCTCCCAGCGCCTCGACCATTTTGTCGTAGCGGATGCCGGGGGTGAGTTCCGCCGCCGTCGCGTGTCCGATAATCGCCTTCTGGGGATGCTTGATCTGGCCCCAGGCGCCGTCGTTGCCGATAATCGAGACCACGGGCAGTTTCTGGCGTACCATGCTTTCAAACTCCATGCCGTTCAGGCCAAACGCGCCGTCACCGTGAATAATCAAGACCTTCTGGCCGGGGCGAGCGATTTGCGCGGCCATGGCGAAGCCGGTGCCGGTTCCCAGGCAACCCATGGGACCGGGATCGAGCCAGTAGCCCGGTTTGCAGACGTTGACGACGCGCCCGGCATAACTGACGATATCGCCGCCATCGCCCACTACCGTCGTATCCTCGTCGATAAAGTCGCGTATCTCGCGGCAGAAGCGCATGGGGTGAATGGGTACCGCGTCTGAACTCATCAGCTTCGTATCGCGTTCCATGGCCGCGTTCTCCTGCTCGCGAATGTAGGCGAGCCATTCGCCTTCTGCCGGCTTCTGTTTGGTAGCCGCGGCCACCTGGCTCATGCTCAGTCCGACATCGCCCGCCAGTCCAACCGCCGCGCCGCGATTGATGCCGATATCCTCGGCTGCCAGGTCGAACCAGATCACCTTCGCCTCCGCGGGAATGAGCGGCGGCTGGCCGTGATTGAGGCGAAAGTCCATGCGCGTGCCAATCGCCAGGATGGTATCTGCGCCCTCCAGCGCCTTGCGCCGCGATGCCGAGAAAAAGAGGGGATGCGTGGGCGGCAGGCAACCGCGCCCGGCGCCATTGAGGTAGACAGGGGCCGAAATGCGTTCGGCCAGTTGGCGCAGGGGTTCGGCGGCATCGCACCACCAGACGGCCGTTCCCGCCATAATCACCGGGCGTTCGGCGGCATCTAGTAGCGCCGCGGCTTTCTCCACCATGTCCGGGTCGGGAGCGGTGCGGCCTGAAAAGCGGTAGTTCGCGGGGTCGCCGGGGTCGAAGAGCGTATCGGTATCGGCGAAGTTGTTCAGGACATCCATCGGCATCTCTAAGAAGGTCGGGCCGGGCTTGCCGCTTAGCATCTGGCGGAAAGCCGCGGCAGTGTATTCGGCGAGGCGCGAGGTTTCATGCACGGTGCGCGCCCATTTGGTGATGGGGCGCAGCAGGTCGATCTGGTTCATTTCCTGCAACGCGCCGCGATCCCACAGGCCGAGGGGAGCTGCTCCACCAATGACGAGCACAGGACTGCCCGCGAGATAGGCGTTGGCCACGCCTGTCACGCCGTCGGTTACGCCCGGACCGGCAGTCAGTAAGGCGACACCGGGTTTGCGCATGCATTTGGCCCAGCCCTCGGCGGCATGTACTGCCGCCTGTTCGTGGCGCGTATCTACCACGCGAATGCCTTCGCGCACGCAGCCATCGTAAATAGCGGCAATATGTCCACCGCTCAGTGTAAAGACGACTTCGACGCCCTCGCGCTTGAGGGTTCTGGCGACCAGCCAGCCGCCGTGGATGAGGCCCATGATGAACTCCGTTTCACTCACTCAATTCCGATATCCCATGCCTGCTGCAAATCCGCCCGCGAATAACACTGGAAAGCCATCAGCGTATTCGTCTTCGTGATGGCCGGAATTTTGACCATGCGGGTGGTGACGACCTCGGCCAGGTCTTCGTAGTGTTGCAGTCGCAGCAGAGCGACCAGATCGTACTCGCCCGTGACCGAGTAGACCTCCGCCACGCCATCGATCTCTAAAAGGCTCTGGGCCGTTTCGTTCACCTGCCCGCGCTGGACATTGATGAGGACGACAGCAGATACCATAATCTGGCTCCTTATGTTATTGGTTGATGAAGTGATCGTCCAACCCCAGGAGCCGATCAATCGGCGGTGCCCGCGATAAATCGGGGCCTACGGCTCCGCCGGGCAATGCATCCCCCACGGCTGTGCCGTAGGGGCCGGGCAGTCCTGTCTGGGGGACAGGCATACCGCGCCCACCGCCGATTGATCGGCCCCACGTCTCTGGCCTGACTCACTCAAACACGTTATAGTTATACTCCGAGGATCGGTGGGGGTGGGACTGCCGGCAGCTCCATCTCCAGGCCGATCACCTTCAATTTCTTACGCAGCGAATCCTGGGCGTAGCGCGGCGTGACCCAGGGATCCATGCCCTGTGCAAGCATATTCTTGATTTGCTCGGGAGCGGGCGTAATGGCTTCGATGGCCGTTTGCGCGTATTTTTTGAGCGCGTCATGCACGACTTGAGCATTGGCCTTGTCCTGCTGGATCATCTCGCGCAAGAATTTGACGCCGAAGACGACGTGCCGCGATTCGTCGCGTGCGACCGCCGTGAAGCCGCCGCGGAAAGCCGGGAAGAGGTTGAACTGGCGGTAGGCTTCCAGGATGCCGCGCTGTCCCGCCAGCGCCATCGTGCCCTCGACGATCACGTGATAGAGCGTGATACCCTCGACCAGGTGCGCGAGGTTGCCAGGCTCGCGCCGGATGCGATCTGCTACTTCTGAAAGCGACTCGATCAGGATAAATTTCAGCCCGGTGTTCATGTACTGGCGCGCGAAGGCGAGCATTTCTTCCATGTTGGGCTTTTCGATGCCCATCACATCCCGGAAAAAACGGGCGAAGAAGACGGTGTGCCTGGCCTCGTCGACCAGCTGCGTGGTCAGGAAGATGCGCATCTCCTCGTCCGGCATGGCGAAGACATAAGGACTGAGTGTGTCGGTGACGCAGGCCTCGCCCTGGAAGAAGGCCGATAGTCCATAGATGCGCATCATGCGTTCATCCTCGGACATATTCGCCCACTGCTCGCGGTCCTCGCTGAAATCAATATCCTGGGCACGCCATTGCTGGCGCTCCCAGCGATAGTAGAGTTCGCGATAGGTGGGCAAATGAACCAGCCCCTCGTCAATAATATGCAAAACGCTATCAATAGGAGTCTGCTGCAACTGTGTCAACGAAGCGTTTTCCAGCGACATTTCAATGGACATGGCCTCTCCTCAGTTCTTTCTTGTCGATCTTGCCAACCAGGTTGCGCGGCAACGCGCGTACAAATTCGATCTCGCTGGGTGTTTTGTAGTTCGCCAGCGATTCGCGACAAAAGGCTTTGAGGGTCTCTGCATCGACCTCTTCGCGAGTCACGACGAAGGCCTTGACCTCCTCGCCCATACGCTCGGACGGGATGCCGATGACCGCCGATTCGATCACTGCCGGATGGCGGTTGAGTACCTCTTCAACGTCACGCGGGTAGATATTGAATCCACCGCGAATGATCAGGTCTTTTTTGCGTTCGACGATGTACAGGTAGCCGTCTTCGTCGAGTCGTCCCATATCCCCCGTATGCAGCCAGCCGTTGCGCAGGGCCACCCGCGTCTCCTCAGGCATGTTGTAGTAGCCCTGCATGATATTAGGCCCGCGCGCGACAATCTCGCCCACTTCGCCTGTAGGCACGGGCTGGTCATTGTCATCCACAATCATGAGTTCGACGCCCTCAACCGGCTTGCCGACGGAGCCGGGCTTGCGCACCATATCCACACCATGGCCGGTGAGTACGGTACTCGCCTCGGTCAGGCCATAGCCCTCGAGGATGCGACAGCCATATTTTTGCTCGAAAGCCTCCAGAACCGCGACGGGCAGCGGAGCCGAACCGCAGACGCAATCCTCCAGGCTGCTGGTATCATATTTGTCAGCATCCGGCGCATAGAGCAGGGCCACGTACATGGCCGGTACGCCCGCGAAACCCCGAATGCGGTAGCGTTCGATGGCCGCAAGCACGGCGCCGGTGTCAAAGCGCGGGTGCATCACGATTGTAGCGCCGCTTAAATAGCTGACATTCGAGACCAGCAGGCCATAGCTATGCGCCAGGGGCAAAACGGTCAGCTGGTGCTGCCCCCGGCGTTCCGCCCTATCTGTGCCAAGCCCACTGAGCGCGTTGGAGACCAGGTTGCGATGCGAAAGCATCACACCCTTGGGCCGCCCGGTCGTGCCAGAGGTATAAATGGTGACAGATGTATCACCAGGCGAAAGCGAGACGCCCTCGAGATCCTCAAGAAAACGATCCGCGTATGCTGTTCCCATCGCCAAAACATCACGATAAGCCCGTAGGGGCCGGTTTACCGCGCCCACCGCCGATTGATCGGCTTCCGCGTCCCGTGCCTCAATACCCGTCGCAATGATATGTTCCATCGTGGATACCTCCGCGAGGGCATTTTGCAGGAGGGGCAGCAGGATCGCGCTGGTAATAATGGCTTTAGCAGCAGAGTTTTCGGCGATGTAGCGCACTTCGGGTCCCTTGAGCAGGGGAAGGACGGGAACGATGATAGCTCCGGCCCGCGCAATCGCCTGGTACGCAATGATGACCTCCGGCGAATTGATCATCATTACGATGACGCGGTCGCCTTTCTGGATGCCAAGCGCCCGCAGACCGGCGGCAAGCTGCGTAGCCTCTCGCGCAACCTCCAGATTTGTATACTCGCGTACCTCTTCGTGCTGCGCGTCTTCGTAAATCAGCATCTTGTAGATGCCGAAATGTTCATAATTGTAGATGGCAAGATCGTACAGCACCTGGATATCCTGCAGGTCTGTTATGCGTTTCTCGCCTGTCATGCGCCAACCTCGTTTCTTTGCAGCAATGGAACAAAGACGACCGCTTCCCCGGTGGTGACTTTCTCGCCTTTCTGGTTCTGTGCCCAGCATTCCAGGGTAATAGCATCTCGCGTACCATTAGACTCGCGGGCCTTGACCACACCCAGGCAGGTGAGCGTATCGCCCAGGCGCACCATGTTGACGAAGCGCACTTTCAGTTGTGAAAATTCCGCATGCTCGATCCCGGCGATCTGCTGCATCACGAATTGACCGAGAAAGGCCATACTGAGCATGCCGTGAGCGATGATGCTGTCCAACCCGACGCGGTGCGCAGCCTCCTCATCGATATGGATAGGATTATGGTCGCCCGACGCTTCCGCATAGCGCTGGAGTTGCTCCAATGTGATCGGCGGCTTGACCAGCGGTGAAAGCGTGTCTCCAACTGCTGCGTCGACAATGCTCATGGAAAAGTTACCTCCAAAAAATCTTCTTCTAAGAGTAGCATTATTCTGAATAATCTACAAGGGCGGGCTAAAAAACCGGGCGCATAGAGCGCCAGGGGCTGGGAGACTGCTCGCGGACGGCAGGTTCCCAACCCGGCTCGCCGTATAAAATATTTGCATTCCACGCGGGGTTTTTATAACAGAAACGATAGCGTATCTTATAGCCTCGCTCGGCCTTCTGCTTCTCATGATAGGCAGTTTCAAGGCCAAGCTGGAAGCTGAGCAATTGAGCGTAATAGGGCTGGAGCTGGTACTCCATCGAATCGGTATCTAACTCATGATCGGCAAACGATAACTGCAGGTCGAAGCAATAGGGGTAATCCATCACTTCCGGGTCGCGGTCCTCCTCATCGGCTCGATGGATGAGAATAAGCATACCCAACATTTCGAACTGGCAGTAAGGCTCACCGGAAAAAGCGTTTTGCCGGAACGGGGGTAGGGAGAAGAGGTCGCGTATCTCGGTGGCGAGTTGTTGCAGGGACTTATCTGTTTTGATACAGACTTGAAACGACATAAAGAACTCCTTCTGGAGATACGAAGGTACTACGTATCGAACCTGCTGACACGTAGTGTAGTGCGAAGCACGTTGCAGGCTCGCATTACAAGGCAGGTTTTCTTCAAACGCCTTGTATGTATGTGGCTTCATCTTACGCTCAGATGTGAGTGGTGTCAAGCTGACTTTTTTGCTGAGAGGTCTACATATGAGCCCTTATGAAAAAGGGTCCTGGATTGCTCCAGGACCCCGGTGATTTAAACTGGCGAGGAATATGAACGAAAGAACTAGAAAGCTCCTGTCCCTTCTGGCGTGCCAAGTCCGGTAGGGCCATCATAGCCAGGGCCGGCGTTGCAGATGTAGTTGCCGCAGTTGCCGTTGCTGCCTGACGTTACGTCGTTCATATTGGTGCTGTAATTGTAGTTCAGGTAGGGATATGAACCGTAGTTGATGCTGCCCTCGTTGCCGGCGAGCGCGTAGACGCTGGCAATAATCGGCGAGGAGACGCTGGTGCCACCATAGACCTGCCAGCCGGGTGCCTGGAAGGTATCGTAGACAGAAACGCCGGTCGCGGGATCGGCATCGGCTGATACATCAGAAACTGTCCTGTTGCTGCAGTCCGGGTCTGTCTGCCAGCTGGGCTTGGAGATGTATTTACTGCATCCGCTACCCGAACCACTCCATGCCGTCTCTGACCAGCCACGGCTGCCGCCGCCCCTGGTCAGATGAGTTCCGCCGATGGCAGTCAACGTATTGAAGACGGCCGGGGCGCCTGTGCCATACCCACTGTCGCCAGAGCTGGCGGTGATGGCAACGCCGGGATGATTGTAGTCGTTGGCCTGAATCTTGATTTCCTTTTTGGCCTCGTTGCCGCTGTAGCTGTTGCTGACCGCGTTGGCTCCCAGCTTTACGGCCTCATTAACCGACTTGCCAAGGTTCCTGAAGTGGTTGTTGTCGGCTTCGACCAGCAGAATATGGCAGTTCGGGCAGATGGCGCTGACCATGTCGAGGTCGAGCGAGATTTCCGCGGCCCAGCCGGCATTGGGGGTCGGGTAGTTGCCCTGCTGGCCCTGCTGGTTCACCTTTTTGAAGCAGCCGTTGCCGGTGGTGCAGGCGGGTAGACCAAACGTTGAACGATAGACGCCCAGGTCGGCTTCGGCATTCGGGTCGTCGAAAGCATCAACGATGGCGACGGTCTGGCCGTTGCCCTGCGAAGCGGAGGGCAGATTGTAGGCCGATTGCAGATCGGCGGGATGATAGCCGGCCGGGCCTGAGTCCGGGCGGAACTGCGAGTTCACCGCCAGGATGGCCATGCAGCTGGCATAGTCGAGTGGAGCGGACGCGCATACATGCACGTAGGGCGTTGCGGCCGGGGCAGAGCTTTTCGCGAGAGCTCCGGGCGTTGCGCCGAGGGAGACGAGCGCCCACAGAGCAATAAAAGAGAGGGTACAGGCGAGTTTCTTCAATGAAATCTCCTCTAAAATAAATAATGCTACATAGACCGGTCAGCACGGGGAACAGCATCTGCGCTTGCGCAATGTTGTAGCGACATGCAGAAAAGGTCGGCACCACGCATACCCCCTGTATGCGTCTATGTTGGCATAGTGGCATATGGCTGGCGATAGTAAGCCATATGTTGGGGTGAAACTCAACGTTTCTATGATCAGTATAAACTGCTGAGCAGCGGCATGTCAATACCAAAATTTTACCTTTTGCTCTTGCCTTTACCGTTTCTGCCTGATATACTGCCAGCGTTTGGAACTTTTGCGTAATTCCTTTTCCTGGTTAGGAGTAAAAAGCGGTTATGGTAGCCGTGCGTAGAATGAATGCGCCTGCGCCTCCTCCTGTGCAAGCAGGCCCCATTATACACGGTAGTCCCAGTATCGAACGCTGGTTGAATCATTACTGGCCGAGATTGCAGCTTCCGGCTCAGGAATTGAGCCGCCTGGCGATTACTCAAGATCGCCAGGAGTTTATGCGCTGGACGGGGAAGCGGCTCAACATTATGGCATTGGGCTGCTATTGTTATCTTCCGGCTCCCTCTAGCAGGCGCGCTCGTCCGGGCAAGCTCACTTCGCCCGCGCCGGTGCTGCCGGGTTTTAGCGACGCGCAACAGCAACGGCAGGCGCGAGGTCACCGGCACCTGATCTTCATCGAGCCGGATATGCAGCCAAAGTCAATCGAGGTCACGGTAGCGCACGAGCTTATTCACTTGGCGGACCGCGTGAATGGAACACCGCGCCGCCATCAGCATCACGGCTATGATGCGATTGCCGATGACGAGGCGGCTGTTACCGGCTACAGCCTGGAGGAACTGCGTCACCTGCTGCATGAGGAGAGCGCCCGCCGCGAACAGTTGCGCCGCCAGCGCCGTCCTATCCGCTACCTGTACGAATGCCCCAACTGCGGCAAACAATATCCACGCGCGCGCCGTTACTCGCAGGCAGTCTCATGCAGCAGCTGCGATAAGCGGTATAATCCATTGTACAAGTTGTCCCTGCGCGACTAATACGAACGCAGTCGGTGATTGCGTTTGTGAAAATGGAAACGCGGCAGTAGTTCTTAGCAAAGATACTACTGTTCCTTTTCTGCGAATAAAGAAAGAATAGGGTAGAAGAAGGTTTTTTTGCTGTTCCCTGGCCGTAAGAGCTATATGACCAGAAGTATGCTATGCCAAACGGAGACGTAGAAAGATATGTGTAGAAACATCAAGACGCTCTACAACTTCGAGCCGCCCGTGACCGGGGAAGAGATACGGGCAGCCGCGTTACAATATGTGCGCAAAATAAGCGGCTTCAACAAGCCCTCGCAGGCCAATGAAGCCGCGTTCTTTGCCGCCGTCGATACGATAGAGGCAGCTTCCAGAGAGCTTCTCGCCTCGCTTCAGACAAATGCGCCACCGAAGGATCGGGAAGAAGAGGCCGTCAAAGCGAAAGCGCGATCTGCGCGCAGATTTTCGCAGTAACGTCTTTATTTCGGTGTCGCGTAGCTATGTAGGCTGGGCACAAAGAAGCTCACGCCATAATAGGTGAACAGCGTCGCGATGAAACCGATGGTCAGAAGCCAGCCGGCGCGTTTGCCGCGCCAGTTGCGGATGCCGCGCGCGTGCAGGTAGACGGCGTAGATCAGCCAGGTGATGAGGGCCGACGTCTCTTTCGGATCCCAGCTCCAGTAATGTCCCCAGGCGTAGTTTGCCCAGTACGCGCCAAGAATGAGGGTGAGGGCCAATAATGGGAAACCGACGATGACGGCTTTGTATCCCAGCTCGTCGGCGGCCTCTGCCGATGGAAGCCACGTGAAACGTTGTCCTTCGCCGCCCTGTACCAGGATGATGAGGCCCGCGCCAAATGCCACGCTGAAGAGCGCGTAGGCGAAAATAGCCATCGAAACATGAACGGTCAGGATGGGCTGGTCTTGCAGCGCGGGGATCAGCTGCGACGAGTCGCTGATCATGTTATAAGTAATGCCGAGATAGATGGCTATGCCGAGCGTGACAACTGCCAGGACGCAGACGTAGAGGCCCCAGGCACGCACGCGTTCGTGGAAACGCGCCTCGAAGATCAGGTAGCAGAGCAGCAGGGCCGTGGTGAAGCTCAGACTGAACTCGTACAGGTTGCTCCATGGTGCGTGCTGCTCCACAATAGTGCGGAAGAGCAATGACAGGAACAGCATGAAGACGGCCATCCATCCCACGATGGTACCGATGCGTCCGATGGCAATCAGGCCGCGGTTGAGCGCGATGGGCTGCTCGCCGTCCGGCTGCTCATGCAGGACGACATCGCTGCGCACCAGCGTCGTGACGCCACCCCCGGCAAGCGCCGCTTTACCGGCTCTGGCCTTGCTAGCGCTCCTGGCCTGCGCGCCCTCGACTGCCAGTTCCTTCGCGAAGCGGGCCGAGCCAAGCGTGTACCACAGGTAGGCCAGCGTCATGACGACGAGCATGACGACCGCTGATGTGAACAAATAGTTAGACAGGCTACCAAGCTCCTGTGTTCCAGGCGATGTGGTTGCGGCTATAAATAAAAGTAGCATGATGAACCTCTATTGTAGGGTGGTAAATGATCATATAACTGGTCAATGATTATCCTCAAATAGATAGTAGCATAGCTAAGGAAGAGCGTCAAACAAAAATCAATAGATGCCGGCGAACTCGCTTTGCAGTTCATGGAGCCAGTCCAGGACGGCGCGCGTCTGGTGAATGCGGCTGCGCAGGACGACATGGTCGAAGAAGGCGGTGTCGCTGGTCCGGGCGTCGGGGAGCCGCTGCGCCTCAAGATAGTCCAGGAATTTCTGGCAGGCCAGCACTTCATCGTCGATGAGCCGCGTAATCTGGTCCGGGCGAATACGCTGCGTGAAATAGAGTTTGATGAGAAAGACGATGCGAATCTCGCGCGGGCGCTCGACCGGTTTGCTGAGCCAGTCAAAAAAGGTCTCGCGGCCCGCGCCTGTCAGGTGGAAGACCTTGCGCGGCGGTCGAGCGCCCTGCGCTTCCAGGTCCGCCTCAATATATTTGAGTTGTTCGAGTTTCTTCAGGAAGGCGTACATCTGGCTCATTTCCAGGTGAACGATCTGGCGCAGGGTACCGGTCTGGAATTGCTGGAACATCTCGTAGCCATGCATCGGTTGCCCTTCAAGCAGCCCCAGGATGGCATATTCCGCGGGTTCGCTGATTTGCATACGTTTCTCTCACACATCATCGGAACATCACGACAGCGTTATTATAGTGTACTTTGGGATGCGGGGCAAGGGAGTGAGGGTTATCCAGAGGAAAGAACTGGCAGCTTTCTTGTAAAGCTTACAATGCTCGTAACGGACTAAAATGATTAGAACAGAAGTGATAAAATAGACACCAGAGCAGATACAAACATGCATAGATAAGAGGAACAACTATGTCAATACTTGACAAGCCTCTAACACCGCGGCCCGAGCGTTCAAAACGCCCCTTTATCATCCTGGGCATCGTAATTGTATTGATCCTTATCCTGCTGCTATTTACCAATGTTGGCAATGATGTTACTTTTGTACAGCACTTTGTGACGGCTCCCAACCACTTCACCTACAATGGCCATTCCAATTACGTCAGTGCCGTGGGCTGGTCACCGGACGGCAAGCGCATCGCGTCGGCGAGCGGCGATGGCACCGTGCAGGTCTGGGATGCCTCCAACGGTGGGCATGTCCTGACCTATCGCGGTCATTCCGGGGATGTGCTAACCATGGCATGGTCGCCCGATGGGCAATACATCGCTTCCGGCGGGCTTGATACAACCGTGCAGGTCTGGAACGCTACCACAGGCGCCCATGTCTCTACATATCACGGGCACACCGACGCGGTTTATGACGTTGTGTGGTCGCCGGATGGCAGGCGCATTGCCTCGGCCAGCAACGATGGCACCGTGCAGGTCTGGGACGCGCTGACAGGGAAAAATGTTGCCAGTTACAGCAATCAATCTAACGGCAGGGGCCAGGCAGCGCCCTTTAACGCTGTGGCATGGTCGCCGGACGGCAAACGCATCGCGGTGGGCGGAAATGGTGATGTAATGCTGCTGGATGCGACAACAGCAAGGGTGCTGGGCTATCTCGGCCACCAGGGCGGCATTGTGCATGCCCTGGCATGGTCACCGGACGGCAGATACCTGGCTGTGGGCAGTTCCAACACTACCGTCGAGCTATGGGATATGACCAGCGGAAATAACGTCTTCAACTACACCGGCCACACCGCCGACGTACTTGCCGTAGCCTGGTCACCGGACGGCAAGCGTATCGCCTCCGCCAGCTCCGATGGCACCGTGCAGGTCTGGGACGCGCTCACAGGCAACCACGCCTACATCTATCGCGGCCACGCCGACTACTACTGGGGCCATTTCACATCAGGGGCATCCGTAGACGCCGTAGCGTGGTCGCCGGACGGCAAACGCATTGCGTCGGGGGGAAGCGATAATACGGTGCAGGTGTGGGCGGCGATGTGATGGATGTGACGAAAGGCGAATACTTCACAAAAATGACACGCATCATTTTATCCTATATCCAGGTTGAGCCGCTCTTCATGGCGCGGCAAAAAGGGCTGGATGCAGCCGAAATCTCGCCCGATTTAGGGCTTTCGAGGGTGATGGTAGCGCTTACCCCTGAAGGTGTCGTGTTTCCCGGCGGCGAGAGGGTGAGCTGGCAAAATCTGGAGAAGATTCGTAAATCGGAGGTCAACTGCTTCCTGGTCGAGGAGGATGCGGTCAAAAGCATACAGGTATTCTCGGAGTACACGAACCGCGTGTGCGGCCTGATGCCGACAAAAGGCGCGCCCAGCATGCTGATCGCCGGGTTTGTCATGCACCGCATCAAGGATATCGACCCGATGCAGGATACCTCGAGGAAGATTGCCAGCATTACGCCTGTAGTGGGGCGCGTGCTGGATACGGCGACGGGCCTCGGTTACACGGCCATCGAGGCGGCTAAAACTGCTGAGCAGGTGGTGACGATAGAGCTTGATCCTGGGGCGCAGGAGATTGCACGGCTCAATCCCTGGTCTCAGGCCCTGTTCGATAATCCTAAGATCGAGCAGATCATAGGCGATGCCTACGAAGTCGTACAGGCATTCGAGGATGAGAGTTTTGCGCGCATTATTCACGACCCGCCCACGTTCAGCCTGGCGGGCGATCTCTATTCGGGCGCGTTTTACCGCCAGCTCTACCGCGTTCTCAAACGCGGTGGCCGCCTGTTTCACTATATCGGCGATCCCAACAGCAAGGCCAGCGGGGGCGTGACGAAAGGCGCGCTGCGACGCCTGCAGGAGGCCGGTTTTGCGCGTGTCACGCGCAGGCCGGAGGCGTTCGGAGTCGTGGCATATAAATAAGGATTTTGTCCTATTCCTCAGCGGTCCGCGAACTCGCAAATCTCGCGCACGCCGCGCTCGATCTCCTCTTCTGAAGCGGCCATCGAGATACGCACATAATTTTCCGCTACCGAGCCGAAGTTGCTTCCGGCAGCCACGGCGACGTTGCGCTCGCGCAAGAGATCAAGCGCAAATTGCCTTCCTGGCTTCTGGCCGCGATTCGTGACATCGATCAGGGCGTAAAATGCGCCGTGAGGAGTGTAGAGATAGCGACCATGCTCTTTGAGCAGGCGCACTACCAGGTCACGACGGCGGTGATAGGCATCACGCATCCCGGCAACGCAGTCTTGCGGGCCGCTTAAGGCCGCGGCTGCCGCTCGCTGCACAATCGTGCTGACATTGGTGTAGCTGCCGTCAAGCACATAGGAGATGGTCTTGATCAGTTCCGAACCGGCTGCGATGTAGCCGATGCGCCAGCCGGTCATGGAGTAGGATTTGGAAAAAGTGTAGACGCAGATAACGCGCCCGGATTCAAACTCGTCGCGTGACATCAGCGATGCCGGGCTGGTATGCTGCCCCTCGAAGATAATTTCGTCGTAGCTTTCGTCTGAGAGCAGGTAGAGGTCATGGCGGCGGGCAAAGTCGAGCAGGCCGGCGATGACCTGGCGAGGAAATACCGCGCCGGTGGGATTGCCGGGACTGTTGATGATCAGCATGCGCGTGCGAGGTGTGACGAGTTGCTCCAGGCGCGCGATATCCGGCAGCCATTCACTATGAGAGTCGAGCGGATATGAAACGGCGGTGGCGCCGCAGGTAGCGAGCTGGATGCTATAGTGCGGCCAGTGCGGGTCTGGAATAAGCACTTCGTCGCCCACGCCCACCGTCGCGAGCAGCGTCGTCATAATCGCGCCCGTACCGCCCAGGGCGATGGCGACATTTTGCGGGCCGACTTCATAACCATCGACGCGCGCAATCTTGGCGGCGATCAATTCGCGCAGCCAGGGCCAGCCAACAGGTGGGCCATAAGTGATTGGCTCGTTGTTGATGGATTCGATGGCAGCCTGGCGAATATGCTCCGGCGTGCGGAAACTTGGCTCCCCTATTTGCAACCGCACGGCCGGCGGCAATACTTCTCCGCGCGCCTCCGCCTCTCGCTGCACCTGCTGTGCATAGAGGCCAAGCGTGGTGATGTCGTTGATCGGCAGGTCGTGGATGTGCTGCTTACCGTAGTTCACGTCGCTCGTCTTCGTGTTCACTATCTTGCCGCAGAATGGCGAATAGTTGCTGCTCTGCCTCTTCAGCGGTTTGCGCAGTGCTTATTTTAACAATCAGGTGCATCAGAAGTACCGGATCTTCGATGGTTACTGCCTGCTTCTTGAACAGGCGAACCAGGTCCGGGAAGCGGTCACGAACAATATCTACCAGCGCATCTCGTTGCAATTGAAGCTCTCGCCGGCGCTCCTCTTCGCGACCCTCTTCGCGACCCTCTTCACGACCCTCTTCGCGACCCTCTTCACGGCCCTCTTCACGGCCCTCCTTCAAAATTTTTTGATAGAATTTTGTACTGCGTAGTGTGTCGTTTAGCATTGCGAATGTCCTTTCCAGCCATTCCTGCTCGGCTACACTTTTACCTTCAAAGGCTAGTGACGCAATTGCCGATGCGATCACGAGTAGATTTGTTTTTCCAGAGGACTGAAGCCCCGCAATCATCTTTCTGACTACGTTATGTTCTGTCCCACCCTGCGTCAGCGTCACAAGTGGTGAGAGGCCAATCCCACCCGATTGCAGAAATTCATCTGCTGATATTTTCGCCAGTTCTATACTCTTAAAGTGGAAGATTACCACCTCTTCGCTGTCCGGTAACTTGCGAATAAAAGGTGAGGTTGGCGAATTGTTTACCTTCCTCAAGTAAATGACGCATGACGAGACCGGCCAGTAATCGTGTTCCCGCGATGCTAGCGTATTGTATTCCAGGAGTCGCTCCGGCATATGAGGATCCTCGCCGCTCTGGAATTCAAAATGCACCAGCATGGGTTTCCCATTTTGTCTCACCTTGAGCAAAGCGTCAGCAAAGATATGGGTAGTCTTCAGTTCTTTATCGAGTATCGCCTCGAATTGTCCTCCTTTGACTGCCAGCGCCACAAAATCTTGTGGGTTCGCCTCGATCAACTTTTTGACGTTATCATCGTATTGCCCGGCCACATTGAGTTTCCTCCTGCCCTTTTTCTCAAGTGTAGCATATCGGAAACGGCCTGTCGAGTGCTCAGGGCGAATCGACGACTTCGCGCCAGGGATTCTTCGCTGCGCTCAGAATGACAGGCCCCCGCAGACAGCCGGCTGTCTGCGGGGGCCTGTCATTCTGAGCGCAGCGAAGAATCCCTGGCCAAATTTCTATGGCTTCTTTTGGGAATCACCGGGCCAGAACACGATTTTACGCGCCGATCTTCTTCACCAGTCCTGCCAGCAATGCAATACGCTTCGGCAAATAATCCAGCTCGATATATTCGCCGGGATTGTGCGCGAGGCCGCCACCGGCGCCTAAGCCATCCAGCGTTGGTATGCCCAGTGCGGCGGAGGTGTTGGCATCCGATGCGCCTCCGCTGCCCACGTCCTGTATCTTCAGGCCGAGTTCGCGACCGGCCTCCTTGACCAGTTCGACGAGCCGGGCGTTGGCTGTATTGCGCTCAAACGGGGGAACCAGGACGCTGCCGCTGAGCGTGATGCGCGTGCCTTGCAGCACGTTTTGCTTCGTTACGTTGCGCATGGCTGCTTCCAACGCTTCGAGACCGGCCTGGTCGCTTACGCGCACGTCCATATCAAAATAGGCGTAGTCCGGTACGACGTTGGTGCGCTCGCCGCCGCGAATGATGCCCACGCTGAGCGTGGCTCCCGGAATGGTGCCGTTGAGCGCCTGCATCTTTTGCACCTGGTAAGAAAGCTCCAGGATGGCATTGCGCCCCTTTTCAGGTTCGACGCCCGCGTGGGCGGATAGACCATGCACCTCTACACGGTACTGGCCGCAGCCTTTGCGCGAAGAAACAACGGTTCCTTCCGCGCGTCCCGGCTCCAGCACTAAGACGGCGTCGGATTGCCGCGCCAGTTCCTGCACGATTGGCCGGCTGCTCGGCGAGCCGATCTCTTCGTCGCTATTACAGAGGAAGGTCACGCTGGAATAGTTGTCCTCCTGCGCATCTATCAAGAGATGCAGCCCGTACATACCGATCAGGACGCCCGATTTCATATCGAGGACCCCCGGACCTGTAGCGATGCGTTTCCCGTCGCGCTGCATGATGGTAAAAGGGCGGCGCTCGGCCTCACCTTCGGCGAAGACGGTATCGATATGCCCGATCAGCAGGATGCGCGGACCATGCGGCGCCTTACCGGTATGGGTGGCGATGAGGTGGTTTCCGTATTCTTGCTGCTTCTCGATGTGCGTTGAGAAGCCGAAGGCCGAGAAACGCTCCTGTAAGTACGATGCGACGCGATCTATGCCGGACTTAGTATAGGTGCCGGAGTCGATATTGACGATGGTTTTCAGGTCGTCGAGGTAAGGCACCATCGTGCGCTCGGCCTGTTCGATGTCGCGGTGTTTGCTCATATCACTCCTGCCGCTCGAAATTGCGCGATCTCTTCATCGCTGTAACCGGCTTCATGCAACAACTCGTTGGTATGCTCGCCCAACCCGGGTGGCGGGTAACGTTGCTCGTCCGCGACACCAGATACGCGGGGAAACGTTGGTAGCGTGCGGAACGTTTCGCCTGTTTCGGGCAGTTTTGCGCCAGTGACGCTGGTGCCGCGCGCCTGGGCATGCGGGTCGTTGAGCGCCTCGTCGATGCTGTAGACGGGACCAACACAGGCATCGATATCGGCCAGTTCCGCGATCCATTCGTCGCGTGTTTTAGTCTTGAAGATGGCGCGCAGCATGTCCATGGCCTGCTCGCGCTCGCCGGGACCGGCAGGGGTGTGAAACGGCAGCAATTCCAGGTGTCCAACACGGGTGCAGAAGGTATGCCAGAATTTATATTCGAGCGCGGCCAGCGTAACGTGCTTGCCATCCGCCGTTTCATAGATATTGTAGCAAGGAAGTCCGCCATCAAGCGCGGACCGCCCTGGATAGGGAGCCTCCCCGGTATTTAAATAGGCAGTGGCAAAGAGTGGCAGCAGCGCCATGACGCCCTCGGTCATGGAGACATCGATCATGCGTCCCTCGCCCGTCTGATTGCGGCCCAGCAGCGCGGTCAAAATGCCGATAACGGCCATAAAACTCCCTCCGGCCAGGTCGCCGAACTGTGTAGCAGGCATGACAGGTTCGCCATTGGGCGCGCGATTGTAGTGGAGCAGGCCGGCATAGCCAGCATAGTTCAGGTCGTGTCCGGCGCGCAGGCGATAGGGGCCATCCTGCCCGTAGCCGCTGATGGCGCAGTAGATCAGGCCCGGTTTCACTTCCTGAAGTTGTTCGTAGCTCAGGCCCAGGCGTTCCAGCACACCGGGACGGAAGCTTTCCAGCAGCACATCGGCGTCGCGCACCAGGCGCAGGAATATCTCGCGTCCCTCAGCCGATTTGAGATTGAGGGTGATACTGCGTTTATTACGGTTGATGGCCAGGTAGTACAGGCTCATGCCGCCCGCACCATGGGGTGGCATAAAACGTCCATAATCGCCGCTGCCCGGCTCCTCGACTTTGATGACGTCGGCGCCGAAATCCGCCAGCATCTGCGATGCATAGGCGCCAGGGAGCAGGCGCGAGAGGTCGAGAACACGAATTCCATTGAGAGGCTGGCTCATGCACATCTCCTTCAAGAGGGGTCACGGTATCCTGCACAGGTGCCGCTAAAAACCATTGTCTGTTGTATGATAGGGTAACAGGCAAAGATAGGGGTTGTCAACGGGCGGATTTTTATCTCTCAAAAATCCAGGTCTGCCACGTTTACCGTTGGGCAGTGAGAAAGAGACCAAAAAGTGCGATGAAAAGGAGAATCGAGCGAGATATGGGCCAATGGCTGCAGAGATTCATCGCGAGCAATATCTATGGTGAGGTGAGCGATGCCACGATACAGGGATATTTACGCTCGGCAAGCCAGATCGAAGAGGTCTGGCAGCAGATCGACGACGAAGTAGATACGCTTATCATGCAGGGAATGGCGCCATGGGATGCCTATGCCAGGATGGGGTATGCGCTGGCATTCGTGCGCGCCTGCCGTACAAACATCGTATTTGTGCAGGAATTGCTGAAAGCCTATGCCACGGCGAACGCTGGCGCTACGAACTATTTGCCCCGTGTGAGTTACGATCAGGCATTGGCACTGTGCGAACATATCGAGCCATACCTTGAGGAGGCCATTAAAGCATCGTCGAATCCTGACTACATTCCTCTCTCCTACTCCTTGCCGCTTCCATTCGGTCCGCATGTCCGGGGCGCGAGCGAGCGATTTCCACTTCCACACTTGCAGGGAATCATCGGGGCGGCTCAGGAAATGCGAGACTGGGCCGCCGGATTGCTGGCGAAATATGAACTTGCGCTGGATGCGGCCAAATTGCCCGTGCCACCCGCGATCTCGGCACATCTTGAGCAGATGAAAGGCGAATTACGACTCGGAGACTTCCACCTGCGCACCGGCATCGATATGGTAGGGCAGATCAGCCAGGGGCAGGTTACGGATGAGCTGAGTGATAAAGCCGAGGGATTCCTCTGGGAGGCAATGGAAAGCTTTTTCAAGATAAGCCAGCTGGTCGCGAACCCGGCATTACATGCGCGGCCAGCTTACAAGGTTCCCCAAGCAGAAAGTTACAGGCAGCAAAATTACGACAAACAAGATTTCTACCAGGAACCAATCAGGAGAACACCCGCACCGCCTGATTCACCCACACCGCAGGTGTCTCCTGCGCCAGCACCTGCACCGCCCGAACCGGATGTAGCTGATCTGTTTAATGCGGTGATTGCCGAGCCAGCTGTGCCTCAGAGACCACCTGAGCAGCCGTCGCCCAATGTATCACAAATGCTGAACCAGATTGTAACCGAATCTGAGGCAGGCAGGAGCGCGCAAGCACAACCGGCCCCTGATGTTTCAAATATGTTGAATCAGGTGATTGCCACGCCAGGCGCAGTTCAGGAGACGCCAGCGCCACCTGTTCCTGACGCTCCCGACCTGCTAAGCCAGGTAATATCCGGGCCTGATACCATCCAGAATACATCTAACCTGCCTGCGCAGAAAAGGTCTCCCTTAGAAGACCACAAACAGCCTCCGAACGAACCAACCACGGAAAGTAGCGTACTGGACCTGCTCTCCGAGGTTTGCGGAGAACAGCAGGATACCAATAGATAAAACCAGTAAATATTCAGAGAAGAAAGGACAGTTCCAAATGGGTTTGTTTGATCATTTGAAATTTGTAACCGGGATGAAGGCTGAAAATGCTTTGCAAAAGGCTGAAGACCCGGCCGAGGTGTTCAATTACAGCTACACCAAACAATTGGAGCAGCTCCAGCAGTTGCGCCAGGGACTTGTAACCATCGTGCAGAACGAGAAGCATATCGAGTTGCTTGAAGCACAGGTTGAGGCGCAACAGAATCGCCTGCAACAGCAGGCCCAGCAGGCCATGCAGCAAGGACGTGAAGACCTGGCCCGCCTGGCACTCCAGCGTAAGGAGGCGTTGTCTGCCCAGGTTGACGGATACAAGCAGCAACTTGCGCAACTCCAGGCGCAACACCAAAAAATCGAGCAACTTGTGCAGCAAGCGGAACAGAGAGTCTCGAATTTTGGCACTCAGAAAGAGATGGTCGAGGCTCAGTACCAGGCGGCAAAAGCCTCTGTCCATATCAGTGAGGTCGCGACTGGCATATCGAAAGAATCTGCCGAGATGAATCTAGCCATGCAGCGCGCCCAGGAGCATGTCTTACAGATGCAATCACGCGCCGATGCCATCGATGCGCTGCTGGATTCCGGCGCGCTTGGCGATCAGGGCTTGCTTGGCGGCGGTAGCTCAACCGACCTCGATCACCAGCTGGCGCAAATCTCTTCTCAGCACAACGTCGAAGCGGAACTGGCCGCCATGCGCCAGCAAATCGGAGGGCCATCTGCTCAACAGGGGCTTTTGACAGAATCATCCTCGAAGGGAGAATGATCTTCCAGCTTCGCGGATTTCTCATCGTCTAGATGTACAGGGAAACCATGCCCCTGTACATGTTGTTTGTAGTGCATGGTATAGAATAACATCAAACTGAAGTGACAAAAGGAGAAATTGCATATGTATACGAATAGCGGCCCGAATTCAGCCTCAAATCAGCCCGCCCCAACCGAGCAAGAGAAGGAGCCAATGCTCCTGCTCGACACGACGGGTTCTATGAATTACGGTACTTCAGAGAACGATCCGACGCCACGCAAAGATACCATCCGAGAGGCAATCAGTATTATCGTGGCTCGCCTGGCCGCGGCCGATAGCCAGGCCGCGAAGGAGGAAGAAGGCGGCGGCCTGCGCACCGTCACGTTCGCCGATGGACGGGCATTCGATATCGGTGATCTGAATCCCAATAACTTGCAGCAGAAGTGGAGCCAGATTCGCTGGGCCGGTGGAACACGCATCATGCCGGGCTTCAACCAGTTGCTCAAGACCTATACCGATGAATTCGGGTCGGAACCGGCGGCAGAACGCCCGCTCCTGTTAGCCCTCGTTATCACCGATGGTGAGGCTGACGATACCGATACCTTCCAGAGTACGGTGGCACGAGCAGCAGGGAGCATGTACGTGGTGCTGGCGATTATTGGCTATGGACCCGAACACGACCGGGCGCTGCGAGCCTACCAGCAGGTCGAGGCGCAAAATGCGCACGTCAAGGTGATGTCATTTGGGGGCGAGACCGACCCCGAAAAGATTGCTAACGCGCTCTTCCATATGATCGAATAGCAGCAATCTTCCGTCTCACACACAAGACTGCACGGCCCGGAAACAGCCTGAAATCGGCTTCCGGGCCGTGCGCAATGTTTAAAACACTTAAGTAACCGGCAAATATGACTTGACAGGTTACAATTAAAACCGTATAATATAACCATCATACTGAAATTAGGTAGTTAAGTCGTTTTTCTTCTCGAGTGAAAAAGGGAAAATGGCCATGAATACATCACTATTGACGGCTGTGAGCTTAACAGCCGGAACTATGGCCCTCATAATCGCGTTTGTCGCCTATCAAATACATCAAATGCAGTGGTTGAAGCATCATGGAAGACGCATTGTTGCGATGGTGACATCAATACGACATGAAATGGGAAAAACCTCAGCCGGTTTTACACGGGATAATTACTATGTCACGGCCACGTGGACTCATCCCAGAACCGGCAAAACCTACACCTTCTGGACATGGATGATAGACCGGGTTCCAAATTACGAAAAAGGAAGCCTGGTTCCAGTTCTGATTGACCCCAACCATCCAGAACGGTTTGCTATGGACCTTTGATTCCTCTTAGCTTGACCAACTGCCGGTTACGCCGACTTTAGCGGCGATATCTGTGGGATCGATCAGGTGAAGACTTAACGTGCCTGACTTCCCATCGCTATTAATGGTGATCGTGTTGCTGGCAGTTGGATCAATTACCCAGCTCTTCGGCGTGTTGCCTCCCTGCTGATCTAATGTCGTTGCAACCTTAGGAAAGGTATACGTGCCGGGACCCGTATAGCCAAGCGCCGCGAATAGAAAGTTGTAGTTTGCATGGCCGATGGAGCCGCTGGCATTGCCCACGTAGCCCTGCTGGCCCTGGTAGGTGAGAGGACCGCAGCCCATAAACGATGAGATCACCATATTTCCGCTCACTGCGCCAGAGAAGGTGAGATTGGCTGAATGGCTGGCATTGGCTATGCAGGACGAAACGGGTGTGAATTTCGTCGCCGGGTTGGACGAAGCGCCTGAAGAATTCGATTGAGACGAGGGAGAGGTGCTATGGTGCAGCAAGGCAAATGCGCCCCCACCAATCGCGATTACAATAATGGCCACGATAGCTATCAGCAGCCAGGGAGGAATGGCGCCCCTGGAGGGTCTGCTGGCCTGCTGTGGAAATTGTGAGGGTGTCCCAGGTTGAGGGGACTGCTGGAACTGTTGCGGCTGCGCCGGCGAGAATGGGGGAGGAGTTCCAGGCTGCGGAAACTGCCGGAACTGCTGGGGAGATTGTTGGGGCTGTTGAGGCGACGACTGGAATTGAGCCGGAAATGGCGGCTGAGCGTCCTGCGCTGGCGACTGCGGTGATGGCCGGAACTGTGGGGCCTGTGGAAAGGGCGTTTGAAATTGTGATGAGGGTGAAGATGGTTGGGACGATGCCGGTGCTGGAAAAGGTGATGTTGGATTTGCACGCCCCAGACCACTCGCCTGCGGTGCTCCTTGCGCCATTGAGACGCCGGGCGAGTTCGCGGGTGCCGGCGAGCGCCCGCAATTTCCACAAAAACGCGCATCATCTGATAACTCTGCTCCACAAAATTGACAACGTTGCATATGACTTTCTCCTGCCGGTAAATTTTTCCAGAGAGTACCACAAACCGCGAGCGTATACAATAGGGCAATTTGCGCGAAATTCGTGATACAATTGCTGCAAAACACTTGAAAAAAAGAGGAGATAATAGACGTATGCCAATCGCAATTCTTGTTCATGGCGGTGCCGGTACTGCCGCGCCCGAGCGCGTAGAGATTCTTCAGGCCGGATGTAAAGAGGCGGCACGTGTAGGATGGCGTATTTTGCAATCTGGCGGCACGGCGCTGGATGCTGTGGAAGCGGCGGTACGCGCCCTCGAAGATAACCCCGATTTTAACGCGGGCACGGGCGCCTGCTTGAATACCGAGGGAAATATCGAACTGGATGCCGGTATAATGGATGGTCAGGCACTGGCGGTCGGGGCTATTGCCGGTGTCGAACTGATCAAAAATCCTATTCGCCTGGCGCGCAAAGTGCTTGAGAGTCCGCATGTTTTGCTGGTGGGCAAGGGAGCTATAGAATTTGCGCGCGAGCACGGAATATCGCAGTGTGCATTCGAAGATTTGCTGACAGAACGCCAATTCCAGATCTGGAAATCGCAGCAAGAAGCTCGTGGAGGCCAGGAGCCACGCTATCACCGGCGTGAGGTGGGATCGATAACGCACCAGGAAGAGAAACATGGCACAGTCGGGGCGGTAGCGCTCGACATGTCAGGCAGGCTGGCGGCGGCAACCTCGACCGGTGGCATTTTTAATAAATACCCTGGCCGCGTAGGCGATTCGCCGCTGGTGGGCTGTGGTTTCTATGCTGATGAGCAGGCCGCGATATCCTGTACGGGCGATGGTGAAGATTTTGTGCGCCTGCTGCTCGCGAAACGGGCCGCCGATTTTGTCGCGCGCGGCGCTACTGCGCGCGAAGCGGCAGAAGCTGCCATCGCGGTGCTGGGCGAGAAAGCTACCGGCAGGGGAGGCTTGATCATCGTGGACCGGCTAGGCAATCTGGGCTTCGCCTGGAACTCGCGCAATATGTCGCATGCCTATATGGTCGAGGGCCTGGAAGAGCCTGTCGCAGGTATATGAGGAAAGAGAGGAGTTATCGCGTGCGCACGCTCGTAGAGGTTCAGCAAGAAGTAGATCATCTTGTCAAAGAAGAGTGGCACAGCCATTATTGGCACCCGCTCTCAAGCCTGGCGCGGCTCGCCGAGGAGGTGGGCGAACTGGCGCGTGAGATCAATCACCGCTACGGTGAAAAACCAAAAAAGGCCGTTGAGGACGAAAGCAACCTGAGTGCTGAACTGGGCGATATCCTCTATATCGTAGCTTCGCTGGCAAATTCTGTAGGCGTCGACCTCGATAGCGCGTTCACTGAAGTGATGGCGAAATATCGTCGTCGCGATGCACAACGCTGGACATCCGACCAGAATCAATGAAAGAAGAATTGTCCCGCGAAGTAACCGACCAGGAAGAACAGCGCGAATGCGACCAGCCCCATCACCAGGATCAAGAGCGCCGGTGAAGCACCTTTCTTTTTGACAACGAGTTCCGGGTAGGCCGCTTGATGCGCGAGTTGTGGGTTATGCGAGAAGTCAGCGACCGTTGGTGAGGCAGCGAGCGCGGGCGGAGCAGGGAGTTTGATACTTTGTTGTTCCGGGTGATGGCTTGAAAGTCCCTGTACCGGTTGTTCGGTATCTCTTGTTGCGAGCCGGGGAGCAATGCCAGGGTTCGCGGGTGCGTGATAACCCGCGACAAGCGGCTCCTCATGGGCATAGGTGCTATTGATATGTGCCGGAGCGAGAATCGGCGGCTCAAAACGGTCCGCGAGTATCTTCAGGTTTTCATAGAGTGCTTCAGGAGTGCTGATGTGTTGTGGGTGCAGGCGTACCACTGCGCGCGCGACGGTTTCACATAATTCTGGCGGGTTACCGCGCGCGAAACGCAAACCTCCATCCGGCGGCGGCTCGACTGTCGTGGCCCCGGCCGGTCGCGAAGTGAGCAGTTGGTAAAGCAATAATCCAACCGCGCGCGTATCATCGTCGCGGCGTCCTTCGGTCAGCTGCCCCCATGACTGGTCCCGGTCTGAGATCGCTACCCCACTTCCGCCCACAGGAGACCAGCTTTCGAAGTAGCTAAGGTCGCTCGGCAGCGCAAAGTTGTTCACGCGGACGAGGCCGCTGCGCTCGCGCATAATTGCGCCGGGTGTGAGATCGCCATGACAGGTATGGCGCGACGGGCTGGCTGCATAGATCAGCGCCTTGCAAATTTGACAGCCGAGGTCCGCGACCTCGTAAGGCGAAAGTTGTGCTCTCAATAACGCGGGAAAATCCTCGCCCGTTACATATTCCTGCACAATATAGAACGCCTCAGACTCAGGGACGATGTCGTAGATGCCCACAATGTTGGGGTGCGAGAAAGAGGCTGTCATTTTGATAGCGAGCTGGTAGGTAGGGATGTAAGCAGCAGGCACAACTTTCACCGCAACGCGGCGTTGCAATACCTGGTCCATACCTGAAAACACCGCGCAAATCTGCCCCTGCTGAATGGGATGTTCCAGCAAATAGCGCCTACTAATAACCCGTCCGGTTTCCACAATGAGCCTCGTACATCTATATATCTTGTAAAGCTAGCATAACCGCACCCGTAATGTTCGCATTGGAACCCAATGTACCCTGGATAATACGCACCGGCTGGCTCGCCGGCAAACACAGGTCGTCTAATCGCGCTTGCAAGGGGGTGATCAAGAGATCGCCAGCCTGGGCTACCTGGCCGCCCAGAATAATAACACCCGGGTTTATTAAATGAACGATATTTGCCAGCGCAATTGCCAGAGACTCATGTACATCATTAACGATGCGCTGCGCAACTTTGTCACCCTCGCCTGCCAGGAGAAATACCTGTTCGACAGTAATACGTTCGGCCCTGGAGCCTGTGACACGCCGGATAGCGGCCTCGGTCTCTGGATACTCAACGGAAAGTCCGATCATTGCGCGCGCAATTGCCTGCGCCGAGGCAATGGCTTCAAGATGGCCGTAGCCTCCGCACGAACACTTCGGGCCATTCTCTTTGACGATCATATGCCCGATTTCCCCGGCTGTACAGGTGGCGCCATGATAGATGTTGCCGTTGACGACTAATCCACCGCCAATACCGCGTCCCAATCCAACATAAAGTACTATGCGTTCGGTCTTACGAGGGGATTCCCCTTCTTCATACAGCGCGCCAGCTCGTGTCTCCGCCAGCGCAGCCGCGTTGGCATTGTTATCGATGATGCAAGGGATGTCGAGCTTTTGCTCCAGGTAATCCTGTAAAGGGAAATCGTTCCACGAATGGGCGTGATGCAACGTGCGAACAATCCCACGCGAGGCATCCACCAGGCCGCCGACGGCCACACCCACACGCAGGATACGCCCCTCTTGCAGCTTTTCAGGCGTTATTACCTCGTTGTACATGCTATCGATCATGTCCAGCACCGTCTGCGTATCCGGCACGTAGTCGAGTGGGAGACGCACCTTATGCAATATCTGGCCTTGCAGGTCCGCCAGGGCAAGTGATTGATGCGAGCCACTACCGCTGATCTCTATTCCTACTACGTATCCCTGCGTCGCCAGCAACTTTCCGGTAATCCTGGTAGCAGGCGATGATAGAGGGCCAGAATTCCCGGCAACAGTTCCATGTAGATGTGGGAACATCCCTTGCTGTGTAGTCACGAAGCTAACCTCCATCTTTACCATACCTGGAATGGGAATCAAGAGCATGTCTGGCCTATGTAGCCTTTTACTCCCGGCCTGGCATTTCCTACTAGCACTATACCGTCTGCCTCTAAGGTGGATAACGTCCTACTGGGACAACGGCAACAGTATATCATATTGCAGTCTCATACGAATAGTCCTGGGGAATCACCAGCCACCGGACTATTGCATTGCATACTCCCTCTTGCTACAATACATAACACAGTGAAAGGCACAGCAGATAGGGTAGGTAGTATGGCAACACAGGCTGCAACAGAAGGGCAGGGCCAGGTTTTTGTCGGGCCAGGTCTGAGCCCGCTCAAACGAAATATCACCATCATTGCCGTCGCGGGCATCATCATCGTCGTGCTGGCAATCGCTATTCACCAGGGGACTGGCGCCATAGGCAGTACTATCGTCGCGATGCTGCTCATTATTGGATTCATTCTCTTCCTGCGCATGATCGCTCCCGTTCCATTCACCATTACCCTGGAACCGGAGGCCCTTGTGAAGCGGAGTGAGAATGGCGAGGTAATCGAGGTGCGCTGGGAGGATTTAACGCGCATCAAAGAGGAGTTTTTTCCTAATGGGAAGCGCATCAGCGTGATTGTGTACCGCAAACCCGCGACTCCCGAACAGAAGACGAAGGCGTGGGCAGTCTATCGCGATGATGTGACGGATATCGACAGCCTTGCCGAGGCGCTCAAGAAAGCCATTCCTGAAACGTGCGAGTGGAAGAGCGAGACCGTTCACGATTAGCTTGAGCGGCCTGAAAATGGATGAAAAAATTTCTGCGCAGAAATTTTTTCATCCATTTTCAGGCTAAAACCTAAACCATCATCTCGTCAACGTAGCACCAGCGCCAGTCTTCGCCTGGCTGGAATGATTGGATAATGGGATGGTGTGTGGCATGAAAATGTTTGGTGGCGTGCTTATTTTTGGAGGAATCGCAGCAGCCAACATGCCCGCACTCCAGGCAGATGCGCAGGTGTACCCAGGTATCACCCGTTTTCAAACAGTCCTCACAACCATTAGCGCTCGGTGTGACGTCGCGTATCTCGTTAAGATGCGTACATTGCTTTGCCATAGAAATCTCCTTTGTGTGTTGTGGCCGGTAAATGAATTTAACCACCCAGAAACGGTCATCCGGGCAGCCTCAGTCGTGTCATGCTCCTTCCCGATAATCGCACGATTCACTGCTGCTTCCCGATTTTGCTGGTGAAAACTCATCACCGGCGCTGGCCCGATGAATTGGCCCCTATGGGCGGACGTTGCTCTTTGGCTTCCCTTCGATCAGCAATAGGGCGCTCAGCGCACTTGCCAGGGCAAGGCCGGAGGCAATGAACATAGCGACGCGAAAACTCGCTACGAACGATTCATTGATAGCCTGCTGCAAAGCAGCGTGCGATTGGCGACTGATGCCGGATGGTATTTGTATGCCAACCAGCAAGGTTCGTTGGGCGTGAATCGTTTGCAGAACCTGCTGTGAGATGGAGCCGCTGAGCGTTGCCAGATGGCTGTCGAGACTGTTACCGAAGACGGCCAGGACCACAAGCCCCAGTACAGCGATGGCGATCAGCCCGGCTGTGCGCGATACAGCATTATTGATGCCGGAGGCTACGCCGGCCCGCTGCGGCCCCACCGAGCCCATCACCGCCGTCGTCAGCGGCGCAACGGCGATTGCCATGCCCAGGCCCAGCACGACCGCGGCAGGAAAGAACGTTGTCCAGTAACTGCCCCCAATATCGGGGCGCGCGAAAAGCGCGAAACCTGCTGCCGCGATTACCGGGCCGACGACCAACGGGATCTTCGCGCCGTAGCGACTCACAAGGCCGCCCGACCAGCGCGATAGCAGGAACAAGATGATGATCATAGGCAGGGTAGCGGCTCCCGCTTCCGTGGGAGTATAGCCCTGCACGCGGATAAGGTTGAACGGTACGAAGAACAATGCCCCTCCCAGTCCAGCATACAGCAGGAGCGTCAACAGGTTGGCGCCACTGAACGTTGGCGAGCGGAACAGACTCAAGGGTACCATAGGAGCGCGGCTGCGCGCCTCCACAGTGAGGAACGCAACCAGCGCGATTGCGCCGACTGCCAGGGCAACCAGTACCTCGGGATCGCCGAAGCCGGTGCTACCGGCCTGGATCAGCCCGAAAACAATGCCTCCCAGGCCCAACGTTGCCAGCAACGCGCCGGGATAGTCGAGCCGGCGGCTGGTTTCCTCGCCGTAGCTTTCCGGCACGCGCCAGAACAAAATGGTCAACACAATCACCGCCACCGGCACATTGATAAAGAACACCCAGCGCCACGAAGCGTTCTGCACCAGCCATCCTCCCAGCACCGGCCCCAGCACCGTAGTGATCGACGTGAAGCCTGACCACGTGCCTATCGCCTGCCCGCGCTGCTTGCTATCAAACGTCGCGCTGATGATGGCCAGGCTACCGGGCACCAGCAATGCGCCGCCAATACCCTGAATTGCTCGCGCGATAATCAGGAAGGTGATAGTTGGAGCCACGCCGCATACTACCGAGGCCAGGGTGAAAAGCGTGATGCCGGCGGCGAAGATGCGCTTGCGTCCATACAGATCGCCCAGCGACCCTCCCACCAGAATCAGGGCCGAGAGGAAGAGCGAATATGCTTCCACAACCCACTGCACGTCCGCGACTGTTGCCCTCAAGTCTGTTTGCAGCACCGGCAACGCCACATTGACTACGGTGCCGTCAATGAAGGCCATACTCGACCCCAGGATGGTGGCTAGCAGAACCCAGGGGCCGATATTGCCGGTTCGCTCGAGAGCGGTTGCCACCGCCCCCGTGCTGGTTAGCCGGCCAGATACGGTTTTCGGTTCCGGCGCAGCCTGGATAACCCCGTCTTCACATGGCGGCTTCAGGATGTGGGACATGTTTTGATCCTTATTGTGCTGTAGTGTCACGCAACTCTCGCGAATCTCAGTAAATCGACTAAAGGGTGATCAAGCCGCGCCGCACACCACGGCTGACAGCATCTGTCCGGCTTGCCGCACCGAGTTTGGTATAAATCGATGAGACGTGAAATTTCACCGTGTGTTCGCTGATCGAAAGCCGGCGCGCGATCATCTTATTCGATAATCCGCGGCTTAGCATCTCCAGTACTTCTCGTTCGCGCGATGTGAGCGGCTCATCTGGAGCATCGATATGCATCGCCTCAACGGGTACGCGCTGGCCTGACTGCCCCAGTATGCGCTCCGCGGCAGGCGCTGGCAATGTAACAAATCCCTGCGCGGCTGCCACAATCACCGCCTGCAGCTGCGCGGTAGAAACATCCAGCGGTACGATGCTCCAGCCAGATAGTGACAGGGAACGCAGTATCGATGCAGCATACTCGTCGCTATTCGATAGCGCGACGATAGCTATTATATCTCCGCTCCGGCTTGAACGTATGGCGCGTGCTACGTCTTCCAGTGTCTTTTCATCCGCCACGACAAGCACATCGATATCCGGCAGAGTGCCAAGGAGGCCGGCAGGCTCAGCGGACTCGCCCACCACCTGTATGTCCGCGGTTGTGAGCATCGTCTGCAAGCCTGCCCGCATCATAGGCGCCGGCGCGAGAACGAAGACGCGAATCATGCGTGGGTACGCTCCAAAGTCTTTAACGGTACTTCGATCATGGTAATGTTGCCTCCACGAATGATCTGGAATCCGACCTTTGCTTCAGAATCGAGATGCGCCAGACCTTCTACCAGGGAGGTTACATCATCAAGGGGTTGCATGTCCACTTTGCCATCCAGTACACCGAGCAGCACATCTCCAATGAATAAACCGGCATGTTCCGATGCGCCATTGAAATTGGAGCCGACTACCAGCAGGCCTGCTTCGCGACCGGCGGCGATCCCCTTGCGCAAATTAGCCGGAATTTCGACAGGCATCACCTCAAAATTCAGCTCGATCTGGCGCCGTTGAACGCCGATCCAGTTGCTGACTACATCGCCAGGGATGGAGACCGCGAGGTCGCCGCCGAAAATCATGGCGTTGATGCCGACGACGTGGCCCGAGGCATCGAGCAATGGACCGCCCGAATAGCCCGGCGCGATGCGTACATCCGATTTGATATGTTGCGGGGTTTTAGCGTCTCCGGTTGCCTGAAGTGTGCCAACGCCGCTCACAATACCGGCGGTGGCAACCCAGCGCTGTCCCCATGGGTGACCAATCGCGAAGACCAGCTCGCCCACGCGCAGCCGCGAGGAAACGCCCGCGGGCAAGGCGGTCAGGTTATCCGCGGTCACCTTGAGCGCTGCCAGGTCTAATCTAGGATTGCGGTCGATTACCTTCGCCTCAAGCACGCGATTGTCCGCGAGATGTACCTGGATACCAGTCTCATCATTGGGCACGACGTGATGATTGGTGATAATCGTGCCATCCGAGCGCCAGATAATGCCGGTGCCAGCGCCACGCCCCTCGTTGCGCACCTGCACGATGCCGGGCTTCACGCGCTCAATGAGCCGCATGAGCTCGGCGGAAAACACATCGGGCAATAGCGGCCCGGGCGCTGTCGTATCGAAAATTGTTTGTGTCATGCTTTTGTCCTTATTGCATTTCCGCTTGACCGTTTCGGAACTGATGTGTATGCTCTCCCTCCAGGAGGGACAGGAGCGATGTCCTTCCACGACCTTTCGAGGGTACTGCGATGTCAAGGGTACTGCAATTACGAGCGTTGTCCAACCGTGACCTGCAATGTTTGAAGCTGGCCGCCGCGAATGACCTCTACGGGTATCGTCTTTCCGACGCGGTTGCTTGACAGGAGAAGGCGCAGCTCCTCGGCGTCATCTACTGCCTGACCATCCAATGCCACCAGGATATCGCCGAGCAGCAGTCCAGCTTTTTGCGCCGGGCTGTCATCATCGACTTTTACAATCAATAATCCCTGCTCCTGCGCTCGTCCCGCTCGTTGTGAAGGCGGAAGCTGTACCTGCTGGCTGCTGATGCCCAGGTAGCCTCGTTTGATGTAGCCCTGTTGCGCCAGGATTTCGGCAATGCTCGTGGCGATGGAGGCAGGTATGGCGAGCGCGATGCCGTTCACCAGTCCGGTGGTAGTGACTCCCAGCACGTCTCCCTGCGAGTCGATCAAGGGGCCTCCTGAGAAGCCAGGATAGGGTGTGGCGTCGGTACGAATAAAGCGTTCGAGCGTGGCTCCGCGCCCGGTGCGCAACGGGCCACCAACCGCGCTGACGATGCCCACGCTTGCCATTGTGCCCTCGCTCGCGGAACGCCCAACGGCCATCACAAGCTGGCCGACTCGCGCTGTCTCCACCGCGAACGAGGCTTTTGCGATTCCGAGATCGGTCACGCGTAACACCGCGAGGTCGGTAGCAAGGTCACGGCCCACAAATTGCGCCGGTAGGGTGCGCTTATCGTGCGTCTGAATGGTCAGGTCTTCCTCGCGCTCAAGCACGTGATCGGCGGTCAGCACCAGGTCAGGCGCGTAGACGATACCACTGGCTGGCTGGCGCGGGCGGCCATTGACCAGTACCAGTGCCGGCTCAACGCGCGCGACAGCACCGGCCATCTGGTCGGAAAGCGTTTTCAACAGGCTCGTTTCAGAGGTTGCTGTGGTTGATTGATCCATTTTCTCTTCTCTTTCGTAACACTGAATGTGCATATACAAAATGGTTCGTAGGAGCGGACGACCGCGGGGCTTACACGTGTAAGAACTCTGTCCCCGCCACATCCACTTCCGCCCCTACTATATGCCGCGATGGAGGGGGCCAGCATCACCCATTCGGCTAGTAATGACCTGGATAAATGAGCAGTTTAGCAGGTTGAAAAGGGTTGCGCATCATTGCTTACTTTTTAATAGTAGCGTCCCTTGCGTTAGAGCAGCAGATATGGTATAGTTAAGGTAGCTAATGCTGAGAAGATCAACTTTTGATCAGAAAGAGCAGACAAGGAGCCATGGCGACGAAGCCAACAGAGACAACTACATCACCGCAGCACCAGATGTGCCCACGCTACGAACACGCTATTCAGCTATTAGGGAAGCGCTGGACGGGACTATTGCTGGACGCTCTTATGAGCGGGCCAAAACGCTTTTGCGAGCTTACCTCCGCGGTAGACGGCCTTTCGGACCGCGTGCTGAGCGACCGCCTGCGCGAATTGGAGGAAGAGGGCATCGTTGAACGCACAGTCTATCCCCAGATTCCCGTGCGTGTCGAGTACCGCCTGACCGAGAAGGGGCAAGACCTTAAGCCTGTCGTGGATGCCATTCACAACTGGGCAGAATCCTGGATTCCGCTGCCGGAAAATCCTACCGGGGCCTGACCGCTGATTACCTGGCGTGGTTCCCCACTCTGATGAATTTTTCCAACCGAATTGTGCTATACTAGCACTATGGAAACTTTATGGGCACCCTGGCGCATGCAATATATCGCGCCCAAAACACCACAGGCAACCGAGAAAGAACACGAGTGCATTTTTTGCGCGCAGCCTGCCGCTCACCGCGATGTCGAATACCATATCCTGTACCGCGGCGAGCGCTGCTATATGATGTTGAACCTCTATCCATACAACAACGGCCACCTGATGATCGCGCCCTATCAACATGTAGGCAGCATCGAGAAGCTGGATAGCGCGACGCTCAGCGAGTTGATGGAGCAGGCGCAGCTAGCTTTGAAGGCGCTGCGTTATGCCATGAAGCCCGACGGCTTCAACATGGGCATCAACGAGGGCAAAGTCGCAGGGGCCGGCTATGCCGAACACATGCACCTGCACGTCGTTCCGCGCTGGAACGGCGATACCAACTTCATGCCAGTGCTGGCGGATGTCAAGGTGATGCCAGAACACCTGGATGTGGTGTACGAGCAGTTGAAGGAGGCGCTGGAGAAGGTGAAAGAATCATAGCCTCTGTTGCCTCACCCCCTCGAACAAAATAATCCCCGCCGCCATCGCCGCGTTCAGCGACTCCACGCCATTCGCTAGTGGAATGGAAATCATACGTGTCGCCAGCCTGCGTGCTTCCGGTGAGGGACCGTGTGCCTCGCTGCCGATAATCAGGGCCAGCGGCTGCGTCAAATCTTGCTCGTAGTAGAGGTATGGGCTTCCGGCTTCGGCCAGCAAGATACGTTTCTCTTTGCCACAATGATGTATGGCGCGCTCTTCGATGTCTTCCCAGGGAAGGTCGGCTCGCACGGGCAGGGCCACGTGCGCTCCCGCTGCCGCGCGCACCACCTTTGGGCTGAGGCAGTCCGCGCAGTTGAGGCTGAGCAATACCTCGTCTGCGTTGGCCGCTAATGCGGTGCGCAGTATCGTACCCAGGTTACCCGGGTCGGCCAGGCTGTCCAGGATGAGCAAGATGGGCCGTTTCGCCGGGGCGCGCCTGGCTCGCAAAAGATCAGGGTCGAGCGCGTCTAAGGGCAGAACGCTGATCACACCCTGCGATGTCTGGGCCTCACCCAGCGTTTCAATTACCCGTTCGCTGACCTCTATAAGCTGGTCTTCATGCAAGGTGGGCGCGTGCAGGAGGCGGGCGAGCAGCGATCTACCCTGGGCTGTACGCGAGAGCAACTCAGGCGCGTAATAGACCTCGCGGGGCATAATATCGGCGTCGAGCAACGACGCGAGCAGGTGCGGACCCTCCATGAAGAAGAGGCCGCTTTTTTTGCGGCCTCTCGTTGTATCCAGGTCGTGCAGCTTGCGAATACGCGGATTGGTAGGGCTGGTAATCCGTGTCATGAAAATTGCGTTCCCAGGTTGCTACACGATTGTTGCTAATGCCTTCTCTACCAGCGCCGTGAAAGCGGCTTCATCACGGACGGCCATCTCGGCGAGAATCTTGCGATCCACCTCGATATTGGCGGTATGGATGGCGTGGATCAGCTTGCTGTAGCTGACGCCGTGCATGCGAGCCGCGGCATTGATGCGCGTGATCCAGAGGCGGCGCATGTCGCGCTTGCGGTTGCGGCGGTCGCGATACATGTAGGCCATCGAGCGCATGACGGATTCATGCGCGGGCCGGAAGAGTCGCTTGCGCGTACCACGGTGGCCCTCGGCCATATTCAGAATTTTCTTATGCCTCTTGTGTGCTGGGACGCCACGTTTTACTCTTGGCATAGTCTTTTACTTTCCTCCGTTCGAATCATTTCATCTGCAAACTTCAAATGAGTTAACCAACTAACTAAAAAGAATAGGGGAGCAGGCGTTTCAGGCGGCGCGTATCGGCGGTCGCCAGTGGAAACTTCTTGTCCATCGAACGGATGGCCTCAGGTGATTTGTTGCGGCGCAGGTGGTTGAGCGCAACCTTACGGCGCATGAATTTGCCGGAGCCGGTCACTTTGACCCGCTTGGCCATAGCTTTGTGTGTTTTCAGTTTCTGCTTCATGTTCTTCTTTCTCTTTCATAACTGGCGGGGCAAGGCACAGGTTTCTATCAGTTCGTAATTTTCTGCAAATCCATCTGCTTGCGTGCATAGACGCAGAAAGGAGAGGCAGTGCAGGTGGTGAGTAATTGGAGGAATGGACCCCAACTCAATTTCGAGCCACCACTTTTGTTCCGTCAAAGGCGCAGAGAAGCCTTTTTCAGGAATAAACCCCGCGTGCGCAGCTAGTATAGCACACTCGACCGGATTGCGCAATAGTTTTAACCACGTCTGGGCCAGGAGGGGCGCGATGGACGCGACCAGGATGGACGCGAGAAGCTGAAGCCCCCTGGTGGTGGCTTGACCGGCGGCTCCTCATTCTCGGGATGGGCCATGTGCCAGGAAGAGGTAATAAAGAGCGTCCAACCCCAGGCCAGGAGGGGTAATCCTAGCGTGACCAGAGCCAGCGCGGGCCAGGGCGATGGCCAGAGCAAGAAATAGTACTCCAGGGCTGCTCCCATCGCGAGCAGTATTGCCAGCAGGATGGTGGGGCGACTCGCGCTAACAATCGCCAGCGCCAGCGGTAACAGGATATACTCCGGCGCGTTTACGGGCGCGAGCAGCAAGAAGATCAGGAATAGCCAGCTATCAAAGAACAGGGCCAGTTCCAGCGTGTCCACCAGCCAGAGTCCGAAGAGCAGCATGATACCCGCTATGACCAGCGCCAGAATCATCCAGTGATGGGGAGCGATAATCCAGGCCAGCGCGGGTGAAGAGGCTATCGGAAGATGCAGCAACACAGCATCCAGCGAATTGGCGGCACTATTGGGCCAGAAGTTGCTCCCTATATTTGCCAGCATACCGCTTATACTCCAGCCCTGGCGGTAAGGGAAATAGGCCAGCACGACAATGAGCGCCGAAAGGCAGAGCAGGGCAAGCCACCACAGCACGCGCAGTCCGCGTCCCAGCGCGCGCGATTCTTTCCATAGCAGGCGCAGGGCAAGCGGGAACAGGAGCAGGCATACCGGATTGATCAACACTGCCAGCAACAGGAATACCCAGCTCAGCATGTTGGATTTGCGTTGCAAGAGGTAAACCGAGAGCAGGATGAACAGCGCGACCACGATTATACTATGCATCTCGCCGATGCCCAGCAGGAGTATTAGTGGGTTCCACGCATACAGGAGCGTGCCGGAAATGCGCGTCTGTGGCTTGAGCCGCGCGAGGATCGACCATATCAGCAGCGTATTTGCCAGGTGCGCCAGCAGCGCCACCAGGCGAAATGCGAGCAGGCTAATGCCGGCATTACCGTGAGATAGTAGGGCCGGCGGCAGCGTTAAATCAATCCAGAGCGGGCCATAGGGAGCACTGCCGCCAACTGTTCTGGCAATAGCCCCCTGGAGTACATACGGATTCAGGCGCTCCACTGCCACTATGCGCCCGTATGCGCTATACAAAAATACGTCTTGCGATTGCACAGCTGGAGCCACGACAAAAATGATGCTGAAGAGGACTGTGAAGGCGAATATCACGAAGAAAATACGTTGGGCGTCCTGGCGCGAAAGTTTCTCCTTCGCCACCCTACTGCCGGCGCGCACGCAGAACAGCAGGATGATGAAAGCCAGCGCCAGCACCGCGAGGAGCAGGTTGGCATAGCTGCCAGGGCCATTGCTGGTCAAATTGAATGGAGGAAGCCTGCTCAGGCCCTGCGCGAGAATGGGGGCCAGGGTTGTCCAGTAAAGACGCGGCAGCCAGGGAAAGATGGCATACAACGCCTGTTTCGCCGTTGTGCGGCCCGGGATAGCTCCGGCCAGCAGCGGATAAAGGGCGAAATAGAGTATGGCCAGCAGCACTCCCCAACCGGCCAGTTTCCAGGCGACACGCCGGGCAAGATTAGGGCGTTTCTTGATGGGCGGTTGTGGCGTCGCGCGGTTTTGTTGTTCTGGCACGACCTGCGGAGCCGTGGGTAATGTGTTTACCGGAAGCGAAGGCTGTGTCCTTCGCGTGCGTATCGCGCGTGCTGCGTGATTCTCAGGCCGCCGTTGCATGTGTTCCTCGCTCACAGTAACCTGCTGATCTTTTTCATTCACAAGTATGAGCTATTGTATTGATAGTTGTCAATGCGGAAGTATGCTGACTCGCTCTTGCCCCCAAAATTTCGCGGTTGTTCCGCATTTCCGCATTCGAGATGTATAGAAAGAATGAGCAAGTGAATATCTCACTAGAAGATAGCCGGCTCTATTGTCATAAGTAAACAATAATGCTATAATAGCGGGGTGTTTCCACCCCAGAAAGGTGGCCGCAATGCAATAAACGTAAAAGCCGCGGCATGTTGCGGCAGAAACCAGTTCCGGCATCATATCAAACAAACATGCAAGCAATGCCGGTACTCCACCTGCTCCGGCCGTCGTAATGTCGAATGCCTGATCGCATTCGCGCCAGCGGACGTGACCGGAAGCAAACCCAAAGGAAGGAGGTGGCTTCGTGAGGCGTGATTATGAACTGGGTTTCATTCTCAACCCCGAAGTCAACGAAGAACAGACACGCTCTATTCTAGAGCGCATCGAACAAATTATCAACAGCCATGATGGTCAGGTAGTGAAGATTAATCAGTGGGGACGGCGCCGTCTGGCATACCCCATCCAACACCATCGTGATGGTAATTACGTGTTCATCGATATGATTCTGGCCCCCGAGACCGTGCTTGAACTGGATCGCAATCTCAGGGTTTCTGAGGAGGTCCTCCGGCACTTAATTACGAGGCGTGATCCCAAGGCCGTACAGAAGGAACGCGAGGAGCGCGCGGAGCGTGAGGCTCGAGAAGCTGCCGCAGCCGCAGCTGCCCAGGCGAAGGCCGCCGCTCGCGCAACTGCGGGCGCGGAAAGCGAAGCGGAAGCAGCAACGCCAGCCCCGGTTGAAGCAGAGGATGAGATGGCAGTGTACTCGCCCGACGAAGAGGCGCCCGCGCTGACTGAAGAGGATCTGACATACGTGCCACCCGCTTTGGAAGAAGACGAAGAGAGCAGCGAAGCGTAGTTAGTATTGGGAAACGTCCGGGTAGAGCGGAGAAGAGTAGTTCAAGCGATCTCAGTGGAGGAGTTGTCTCAGCGTTTACAACGTTGAAAGGAATAGACTGATCATGTTAAACAAAATCATGCTTATCGGGAACCTGGGAAAAGACCCCGAGTTGAATGTCACCCAGGAAGGCACTCCTGTCACGAAGTTCTCGCTCGCTGTTAACCGGTATACGAAAACAAGTACAGGTGAGCGTAAGGAAGAGACCGAGTGGTTCAATATCGTTGCCTGGAACAGGCTTGCCGAAACATGCGAGCGGTACCTGCACAAAGGCTCTAAAGTGTATATCGAGGGTCGTCTGCAGACGCGCAAGTACACCGACAGAAACGGTGTGGAGCGTACCGCAATCGATGTAATCGCCAACGATATGAAGATGCTTGACTCGAAGTCCGCAGCCGGTAATGCGGAGAGCTATTCGGCAGGGAGCGCGGACGACCGCGATCCCTTTCTTCCCGACTACCCGGACGACCTTCCCTAGAGACCCCGAGGAGATTCCTTTTTAGGGGAGACATAGAGGAGATTTGTTCGTGCAAAGACGATCTGAAGGAGCTCCGCGCCGCGAGCGAGCGGGCGGGCGTGGCGAGCGCACTTCTCGCCGGAAAATATGCCAGTTTTGTCACGATCACGTGCGCGAGATCGATTACAAGGATGCGAGCCGTTTCATGAAACGCTACATCTCTGATCGTGGCAAAATCGAACCCCGCCGCAAGACGGGAACCTGCGCTAAACACCAGCGCCGCCTTAGCGTGGCGCTGAAGCAAGCGCGGCATATGGCACTGTTGCCTTACACTGCCGAACATATGCGCGGTATGTAGAGTAAGAGCAGTTCGACATGACGTACTATACAGTAAAGATAAGACCGTCCTCTTTCTGGATGAAACAATCCGGCCAGGAGCGGCATTATCTTTACTGTATTCATGCGTTCTGCAGGTGAATGCCAGTCATCGCCTTGAGTAAAAGGGGAGTACCATGAAAAGTTCGACAGAGCGTCCAGCGCAGCGGCCCGAAAGCCAGCGATCACCGCGCTCAGCGAAAACCAAAACCAAATCGAAAAAATATCGCAGGCAAACAGCCCACATCAGTACAAGGCGTGATGGGAAGCCTCTTATTTTTGGATGGGGCAAGCACCTGTCCCATACCGAAAAGGTCAAATTTCAAACCCGCGCTACATGGGCTATTACCGGCCTCATCATATTAGTTCTGATAGGCACCGTCGCGGGCTTCTGGATTGATAACAATATTATTATTCCCGGCCTTACTATTACCAGCGTTAACGGACACCCGATTCCACAATCTGAGTATCGCCAGATGCTGGCGCTACAAACACAGCTTGAGGTCAATAAGCTCTACGGGCCGCATGGGCTGACCGCCGAGAGCCAGCACCTGGAGAGCCTGGATGCCGATCAACTTGCGGTCATTAGCAAGGAAACGACTCAGATTGCCAACCTGAATAAGCAGATAAAGGCACTCCCTGCCGGCCCCAGCACTCAGCGCACTATTCTCGAGAATGAGTTGAAGGCCGACCAGCTCATACTGAAAAATGCTCAGACGGCCCACCAGAGCCTGAACTCGCAGTTCACGAATATCCAGCAGAATGACATTCCTATCGAGCAACAGGGTTTCACACAATCATCGCTCGGCACCGAAAGCGTTAACCTGCTGCAAGACGATGAACTCATTCGTGAATGGCTCGTGACGCAAAGCCCGGCCATCCAGAATAAGATCAATCCTGGCGCCACTGCTGTCAATAAAGCGTTAAATGACCTGAAAGCCAACGAGCCAGGTTCGGGCAACTACAGCGGATTCCTCAAGCAGATGGGGATCAGCGATGATAATTTGCGCGCGATGCTCACCATTCAACTGCGTCACGATAACATGCAGAATTACCTCGCGTCGCAGATCGTTTCACCCGCCTACCAGGTTCTGGCGCGCACGATGACGCTTCAGACGATGGCTATTGCCAAACAGGTACTCGCGGATTTGCAAAAGGGCCAGAGCTTCGCGGCTCTTGCGAAAAAGTATTCGCAGGATACCAACACCAATACGAAGGGCGGCGATCTCGGCTGGCTGGCTCGCGGCCAATTCGCCAACCAGGACGACAATGGTGTTATCGACAACTGGCTGTTTGACCCCAGGCGCACAATCAACGAGATCAGCCCCATTTTGATGGAGAATGGTTCCCCCCATATCCTGCAAATTCTGGGCATTGATCCATCCCGTCCCATCGATGCGTCAACGCTACAAACGTTGAAGGCCAACGCCTTGCAGGATTGGCTGCTCGAGCAGGAGGCGCTGCCCACAACGAAGATCACGCCTATTGATCAAAATATGCTGACCGATCCGTCGAACCTGCCGCCGGCCTCGGTATTGCCTGCCGCCGCGCCCGCCAGTAGCGTTCCTGGAGCGCCTGCCCCCGGCAGTGGCGGAAGCTCCGGGCCGTAATCGAATAATGTGCGCAGGAAGGGCACCTGGGATACCTGTGCGAGGGATTCTTCGCTGCGCTCAGAATGACATGGTGCGCACCATGTCATTCTGAGCGCAGCGAAGAATCCCTCGCGGGAATAGCCGGTGCCCTTTTGCTCGTTTTCCTTCCTGGGGCCTGTCATTCTGAGCGCAGCGAAGAATCCACTCCAGCTTTATATAAAAAAAGGCCATCCATGACTATCGCGACGCCATCCATTTATAAGATTGATACAATACCTGTTCAGGAACTTTTAGAGACCGTTTCTCTGTACCTGCACATCCCTTTCTGCCATACACGCTGCTACTATTGTGATTTCAACACCTATGCCGGTATTCTGCCCCTGCGCGAGCCGTATGTCCGCGCTCTGCTGACGGAGATAGAGCTGGCAGGAGAGATGGCCCGGCATGATGATGGGTCACCGCGCCGCTCGCGCACCATCTTTTTTGGCGGTGGCACACCCAGCCTTCTGACGGTGGAACAGGTCACGCGCCTGCTTGCTGCGTGTCACCAGTCTTTCGCCGTTGACGCGGATGCCGAAATTACGCTCGAGGCCAACCCTGGTACGCTTTGTCGCGAGCAGCTGGTAGAACTGCGTGCTGCCGGAGTCAATCGCCTCAGTATGGGCGCTCAGAGCTTCGATGCCGGCCTGCTCAAGGCGCTGGGGCGCATCCACTCACCTGAAGAGATCACCGAGGCCTTGCAACATGCGCGTGCTGCTGGCTTCACATCCATCAACCTCGATTTTATGTTTGGCCTGCCAGGACAGACCATGCGCCACTGGCGCGAAACGCTCGATTCGGCGCTTGCACTGCATCCCGAACATTTTTCGCTCTACTCCTTGATTATTGAGGAGGGCACACCGTTCTATGCCTGGACGCAGGAAGGACGTATTACTCCCGGTGATGAAGACCTGTGCGCGGATATGTACGAGTATGCTGATGAGCGCCTGCAGGCCGAGGGATATGAGAATTACGAGATCTCCAACTGGGCGCTGCCCGGCCACCAGAGCCAGCATAATCTGACCTACTGGCGCAATCTTCCCTACCTTGGCATGGGCGCGGGCGCGCATTCTTTTTTCGCCGGCAGGCGCTTCTCCAATATTCTGGACCCGCGGGAGTATATGCGCCTGCTCAAGCAACAGCGCCGGCCCGAGGCTGAAGGCGAAAGGGTTGAACGCGCGCAGGAAATGTCGGAGACGGCATTTCTTGGCCTGCGTACCGCATCGGGCCTGCATCTTCCAACATTCGAGCAGCGTTTCGGGGAGCCGTTTAGCCATTTTGCGGGCGACCGCTTGCGCCCGGTGCAAGAAGCCGGACTCCTGGAACAAATGGGGGATTGGCTGCGTCTCAGTAAGCGCGGGCGCCTGCTCGGCAACGAGGTCTTCCTGCGCTTACTTCCCGACGAATAAATTTGAAAAAGGATAGGCACGTGGAAAGAGCATCTTCTGCAACATCGTCCTGGGGCATGCATGATCTTCTGACGAAAGAGCAAGTGCTGGAATACCAGCAGGCAGGGATAGCATACCTGCACGCCCAATTGCTCTACAATCGGGGCATCAAATCGCCGGTCGCCATGCGTGCCTTTCTCGATGCGCGCTACGATCAGATTCCTGATCCACTCACATTAATCGACATGGATAAGGCGCTGGAACGCATTCAACGCGCGCTTGCCAATGGGGAACATATAACGGTTTTCGGGGATTTCGATGCCGACGGTGTTACGTCTGCCGCGCTACTGATCCGCGCGCTGCGTGCCCTCAAGCATCCCGCTGCTCCGCTGGATTGCTTCATACCCAGCCGCCTGCGCGATATTCGTGGATTGAGCAAAGAGGGCATCGACAGAATTCGCGGACGCGGCACCAGCCTGATCATTACTACCGATTGTGGCAGTTCGGATGTTTCAGCCGTTGAATATGCGCGAAGTCTTGGTATCGATATCATCATTACCGACCATCATAATCCCCCGGATCCGCTCCCACAGGCCTGTGCCATGATCAATCCCTGGCGGCCCGATTGTACCTATCCTGAACGCTACCTGTGCGGCGTAGGCATCGCCTTCAAACTGGCGCAGGCGCTCTTTCGCGCCTATGGTCGCGAGCCAGAAGAGCGCGATCTGCTTGATCTCGTCGCAATCGGCACTGTCGGCGATGTTGGGCAGATGCTCGGCGAAAACCACACGCTGGTGCGCCTGGGATTGCAACAACTCAATGCGACGAAAAATCCTGGCCTGCAAGCGCTCATTACCATTACGCGCCTCCAGCCCGGCAAACTGCGCGAGCGCGATATTTCATATGTATTGGGACCACGTATTAATGCCGCCGGGCGCATGAAGGATGCCGCCATCGCTTTTGAACTGCTGACGACAGACGATCCCAACGTTGCGCAAGAGCGCGCCAGAGAACTGGAAGAACTGAACTTCCTGCGGCAGCAGCAGACAGAGGAATTGATGAAGCTGGTGCGAGAACAGGCACAGAGCCAGGCCGACAAGCAGGTCGTGCTGCTATATGGCGATAAAGAGACCTGGCCAGAGGGTATTATCGGCCTGGTAGCAGGCCGTTTATCGGAAGAAATACACCGTCCCGTCTTCGTCCTCAGCCAGGATAGCGAGTCCAGCCGTGGTTCCGCGCGCAGCGCCGATGGCTTCAATATTATTTTAGCCTTGCGCGAGCGCGCCGATCTTTTCGAGCGTTTTGGGGGCCATGCCCAGGCCGCAGGTTTCACCATCGCCAATGCCAATATTGAGGAACTGCACGCCCACCTACTTGCCTGGCGCGAAGAAAACACCGTAGGGGCCGATTCATCGCGCCCAGCGCCGATTGATCGGCCCGCTTCAGAATCTCACGGGGTCCCGCTTATCCCGCCCGGCATTGAAATAGCTGCCGTGGAGACATCTGGGATAACCGGCGGCGCCGAATTGGCCCAATTGATTGAGCCTGGTGCGGTCATCGAGCAGGAACTGGCACCGCCAACCACCACGCGTAAGATTGACCTGCTGATTACGAAGCCGGAATATCTCAATTATGACGCCTATAACAAAGTGAGCATGCTGGCCCCCTATGGCGCGGGCAATCCAGAACCTGTTTTTAAGATGGAACGCCTGCGCCTGTATCGTCGCTGGCAGAGCGGTATGGAAGGTCGCCACCTGCGCGTGCGCCTCAGAACGACTACCAATGGCACTACTGTCCAGTTCAATGGCACCTATATTCGCGGCGGGTCACAGATCGAGTCCTTGCCGGAAGGCGCGCTCGTAGACGTGATTTTTAGCCTGGAACAGGCCTGGAATTCGCAGGATAATGACGACCGGCAGGATATCTGGCTGAAGATATTACACATGGAGCAAGTGCGATAATGCGATTCAGACGAGGCCATAGCTATGAGACGTATTCCGTAACCACTGTGGCGCTTTCACCCGAAAGCAGGCGCGTTGCTCCTGGCGGTTGGGACGAGACCGGACAGGCCTGTGACCTGTCCGAAGATGGCAAGAACAATGAGTAAAGCGCACGACATTTCCCCCCACCAATCCCTCTGGTGGCAATCAGGAGTCATCTATCAAATCTACCCGCGCAGTTTCAAGGATAGCAATGGCGATGGCGTTGGCGACCTCGCCGGCATCATCGAGAAACTGGACTATCTGAGCTGGCTGGGAGTCGATGCTCTCTGGCTTTCTCCCATTTATCCCTCGCCGATGGTCGATTTCGGCTACGATATCAGCAACTTTACGGATATCGATCCGCTTTTCGGCAACCTGGCAGCATTCGACATGCTCGTGAAAGAGGCCCATCAACGGAATTTGAAGATCATTATGGATTACGTACCCAATCATACGTCTGACCGGCATCCCTGGTTCATCGAATCGCGTTCCTCGCGCGACAATCCCAGGCGCGACTGGTATGTATGGGCTGATCCCAAGTCTGATGGCTCGCCGCCCAACAACTGGCTGGCAAGCTGGGGCAGTTCGGCCTGGGAATGGGATGCCGTGACAGGTCAGTATTATCTTCATTCCTATCACAAAGCTATGCCCGACCTCAACTGGCGCAATCCAGCCGTCAAAGAGGCCATGTTCGATGTGGCGCGCTTCTGGCTCGACCGCGGAGTGGACGGACTGCGCATTGACTCTGCGCACCGCATCATGAAAGACCCGCAATTGCGCGATAATCCACCCAATCCCAATCCAGGAGAGACGGGTTACAAACCTGTCACCGAGTATGATTCCCAGTTGCATATTCATGACAAGGCGCATCCAGATGTCCACGAGGTGTATCGCGAACTGCGCCAGCTTCTGGATGCATATAGTGAAACGTCGCCGCGCGTGTCGGTTGGCGAGATGCATATCTTCGACTGGCCGGAGTGGGCCAGCTATTATGGCTTGCAGCTTGATGAAATGCACATGCCGCTCAACTTCGGACTGTTAAGCATTCCCTGGAAGGCCGCAGCTGTACAAAAACTTGTGAACGCCGTCGAATCCGCTCTGCCAGCGGGCGCCTGGCCGAACTACGTGTTGAGCAATCATGACGAACCACGCATCGCGGCTCGCGTGGGCGCTGAGCAGGCGCGTATCGCCATGCTGTTGCTACTCACATTACGCGGCACGCCAACCGTGTATTACGGCGAAGAAATCGGCATGCACGATGGCGAGATACCGCCCGAGTACATCCAGGACCCATGGGAAATCGCCCAGCCAGGTAAAGGAGTGGGCCGCGACCCTGAACGCACACCCATGCAGTGGGACGCTTCTCCCAACGCCGGCTTCTGCGCTCCCACCATCAAACCCTGGCTGCCCATTCCCGCCGATTATAAACAAACGAATGTTGCCGTCGAGCGCGAAGATAGCCATTCGATGCTTGCGCTTACACGCGCGTTGCTCCAGCTGCGCCGTGCCACTCCCGCTCTCTCGGTAGGAAGTTACGCCGCTATCGAGGGCGCTCCTGGTGACTGTTTCGTCTACACGCGGCAGTCTGAAAATCAGCGGTTTCTCATCGCGCTGAATTTTTCGAGTAACGAGCAGCGAATACGGCTGGCCGGGTTGGGCAATGGCCGTATCCTGCTTTCGACACACCTTGATCATGAGGAGGCGGTTGAACTCACTTCTCTGAGCTTGAGAGGGAACGAGGGGTGTGTTATTGAGATACTCCATCCTGGTACAACATCACGCACGAAATAGCCGGCACGATTACTTCCCGAGAAGCCTGTCCCAGGTAGCTTTCGCTTACGCGGTCCCGAGTAGCTACAATGATCCAGTTGCCGGGAGGCAATGCGCATACTATATCGGCCCTGTTGGGATTGTAGATGACGAGGATATTTTTCCAATCATCGCCATTGGCATGGTTCCGCAGTTCAAACATCAATGTGTTCTCGGGGCTGTCGTGAAAGGTGAGGTGATCGCGAATAGCGCTTGCCGGTGTCATGCGGAAGGCAGGATGCATCCGGCGCAGGTGGATCAGGCAAGTATAGTACCTGAACACCCTCAAATACTGCTCTTTACGCGACCAGTCGAACTGGTTGACGGTATCGCCGGCGTTGTAACTGTTGGAATTGCCGCCTTTGGTACGCAATAGCTCCTCGCCGCCATGCAGGAAGGCGATGCCCTGGCAGGTCATAATCACTGCCTGGGCGAGTTCATCCATCTTGATACGCTCTTCCTGGGTGGCATCCGGCGTGCTGAGCGTAATTTTATCCCATAGCGCGTAGTTATCGTGACTTGTTACGTAATTGATGCTTTCTGCTGGCGAAGCGGCGAAAGCATCGACGCTGCCCTCTACCGCGCTCGCAATTCTGCCGGCAAGTCCCGGCGCGCCTGTCGTGAAGCCTTTTGCTGTAGCATCAAAGACGCTGCCGCAGAGCGCATCGCGGATATCGTCGTTGAAAACGGCGATGCCGAGTCCTCGCTGCCGCCCTTTCGTGAGTAATTCGCTGTCCGGCAAACCTGAAGTGCCGCCGGTCCACGGTTCCCCGTAGAGCAGCGCATGGGGATTGATAGTATGCAGCGTTTCCGAAATCCTTTTCATGGTGTCGATGCCAAGCAGGGCCATCAGGTCGAAGCGAAAGCCATCAACATGATATTCCTGCGCCCAATACACGAGGGAGTCAAGGATGAATTTCTGCACCATTGGCCGCTCGGCGGCAATCTCGTTGCCGGTGCCGGAGCCGTTGGTATAGTTCCCCGAGTAATCGGTGCGATAGTAGTATTGTGGAACGATCTTATCGAAGTCGGAATCGCGAATGGCATAGGTGTGGTTATAGACGACATCCAGAACGACGCCGATACCATCGCCGTGCAGGCTCTGGATCATCTGCTTGCATTCGATGATACGGGCAGTGCCATGCGGCGTTGTTGCGTAGGCGCCTTCGGGCACATTGTAGTTGCGCGGGTCATAGCCCCAGTTGTATTGATCGGGATTGTTCTCATCGATGCTCGCGAACTCCTGTATTGGCTGCAACTGCACGTGCGTGATGCCAAGTTCTTTCAGATGATCCACGCCCGTCGCCACGTCGCCAGGCCCTTTTGTGCCGCGTTCCGTAAAGGCCAGATATTTCCCCCGATGCGTTATTCCTGAATTCGGGTTGATCGAGAAATCGCGTACATGCACCTCGTAGATGATGGCATCCTGCGGGTGAGCGAGGGTCACGTAGCGATCCTGCTCCCATCCCGGTGGATTGGTTTCTTGCGGATCGATAATCATGCCTCGTGTCGCATTGACTGCTATCGCTCTGGCATAAGGATCGACGGCTTCCAGCGTCGTGCCATGCACAGTCACCGCGTAGAGGTAGTACCAGTTCCGCAAATCACCGGAAACCTCGCTATGCCATGTGCCATTGGCTCCTGGCAGCATCTGAACCTGCCGCCGCAAAGGACCGGTCTCACTATCGAACAATAAGAGCTGTACTTGCGAGGCCATGGGAGCCCAGAGGCGGAACGAGCTGGCCCGCGGCGCATAGGTAGCGCCCAGGTCGTTTCCACGATAAACGTATTGCTCGCCATTTAAGACATTGCGCGGCGTAACAGGACAGGCTGTGTATCCTTTGATGGTGATGGACAGGCTGTGGGTTACATCTGGAGCCTGGGCCAATGTTACTTCGATAAGGTCGGTCTGGATGGTGGCAGGCCGATCAATCGGCACTGGGCGCGATGAATCGGCCCCTACGGGCCCCTCGACTATGCCGGTAACAGGGAGAGCAAGACCCGTCGTCGCGTCGGTCAGTGTTACATCTTCCACGGCAAAAGGCAGCGTGAGAGGCTCGCTGAGCTTGACGATGATTGTCGTATCAGCATCCAGGTATGCATTGATGGCGGCAGGGAGTTTTAACATGGGAACTTCAACGTGTCCAGGCCCTTTCACGATAAAGTGCCAGGGCGACCTCAAGGGTACGCCCCTACCTTATTCAACGTGTCCAGACCCCCCGCGGGTCGTGTTCGCGAATTACCTGCAGCTCATCCTCGGTTGGTGGCACTGTTTCTTTGCAGTCGGGAGCCAGCCGCAATTTCCAACCTGTTTGCTCCTGCACCTGCTCTATCGTGGTGCCGGGATGGTAGGATTGGAGCATGGCCTCGCCGTTTGTGGGGTCGAATGTGAAAACGGCCAGGGTGGTGATGAGCGCGCTGGGGCCACCTCTTGGCAGGCCGACACGTTTACGCCAGGCCATTCCGGCAGGCCCATGTTCATCGGGATAGCCGTAGCCGGGGCTGGTCACGAAGTCCACTTTTTCGCGCAGGCGGCGGCGGTCGTGCTGCATGATGATGGCGAGTCGCTGCGAAAACGAGGCGATATCGGCTCCGCCACCACTGCCAGGCAGGCGCACACTCGGATGCTGCCAGTCGCCGATCAGCGAGGTATTGAGGTTGCCGTAACGATCAACCTCCGCGCCGCCGATGAATCCAAGGTGTACGTCGCCTGCCGCCATGGGCGCCATGACGTTGAGCGTGCCGGTCGTCCATAAGGCACCCGTGATATTCGGCGCGTCGCCCATCGTGTAGAGCAGTTCCGCGGACGGTTCATCGCGGATGGTGCCCGTCTCGAAGAGTCCGATGCAGTTGGGCGCGTGCGTGCGTTTGGCAAGCGCGAATGCTATCAGGGGCAGGCGCATGCCGACAAAGACATTTTCGCCGTCGTGTATCTGCCTGGCGGCGCAGACAACCATCAGTTCTCGCGGTGTGTATTCCATAGATGATCCTCTAATATCCGTAATCCACGGGCGCGGCGTAGCGATGCTCTTTGATGCCCAGGCTGCTCAGGCGCTCTTCGCCCAACCTGGCAAGGTAGGCGGCGCGATTGGGTGTGCTGAGCACCCAGTCGTCGAGCCAGGATGCGTAGCCCTCGACCGTGCGTGTGCGCGTGTGATATTCATGGTAAAAGGCATGGTCGCGGTTGTAATAGCCCTGGACAGCTGAGGGATGCGCTCCCCACGGCTCATGCACGACTGCCCGCACTTTGAAGGATGGCCCCAACACGCGGTTCGGGTCGCTCACGATCACCTCGCGCGGCACGATTTCCTCTGCCACGATAATTACGTCGCGCGCCGCGAGCATGGCCTGTTCGGTGATGCCGGAACTTCCCCACATATGAGCGTTGCCGTCCTCGTCGCTGCGCTGCACGTGAATGATCGTGACATCGGGCCGCAAGGCAGGAACGAGTAGCAACGGTGTGCCATCGTCCGGTGAAGAGATAGTGCGCAACGTGGTATTTTTGCGCGGAATATCGCCACCCAGCAGCGTGCGCGTGGGAATATAGGGCGAACCGATCCCGGCGGCCAGCAGCGCCAATCCGATGGTGAAGTTGCTGTAATCCTCGGTGACGATGGGACGCGGGATGGACTGTTCGGTGGCGCGGCGATAGCAATGCGCCAATCCCTCGCTAACATTACCCACCCAGGCCGCGGAGATTTTCTCGACGCAGCCCGCGCCGATTAACTGATCGAAAAGGATGTCGGAAATAGGTCCGATCAGCGTCAGGTTGCGCCGCTGCTGGCGAATGATCTCATGCGCGGCGGCAAAAGGTATCAGCGGCTCGAGCGCCAGTCCGATGGCAATCGACGAGCCATCAGGAACGAATTGCGCAATGGCCTCGGCCATGGTCATAAGTTTCTTCATACAGGTTTATACTCCACAATCTTATCCTCGATGTCATTCTGAGTGAAGCGAAGAATCCCAAAGTTTCTTCATACGGGTTTATACTCCACAATCTTATCGGCGTAATCATCTGATACAAATATATCATCGTTTTTATCGATGACCAGTCCTTGCGGCTCGATAAAGCCCTTGCTGGCCAGAACCTCGCGCTTGCCCGTCGAGCGGCGAATGCGAATGAGCGCGTGTATGGATGGGGCCAGGTCGATGACCAGGATATTGCCACGGGAATCAAGCTCGACATCGTCAAGCTTGCCAAAACCGCCCATGCGGGTCGTCTTGCCGTTTGGCGCGATAATCCAGAGCGATCCACCGCATTCGTCCGCAATATAGACGGTGCCATTCTGATCGACCGCTGCTCCAACCGGGCGCGGAATGCCGGATGCCAGCAGCGTGAGTTTCTGCCCATCCAGGCTCATACGATAGACATTGCCCGTGGGGCTGTCCGGTATAATCAGCGTCTGAGTGATAGGATCATAAGCGATGCCATCTACGCCGTCTTTGCAGGGCGGGCCGCCAGGAGTGCCGGGGAGCGTGCGCAAGACGGTGAGCGAGGTGGCTCCGGGAGCAAGGCTGAGGATGCGATTCGTCTGCTGTTCCGCGATAATCATGGTGCCGTCAGGCAGGAAGGCGATGCCTTCGGGACCGGCGATGCCACTGACAAGTACGGTAATCGAGCCATCCGCATTGACGCGGCTGACGGTTCCATTATAGAAATCGCTGAAGACCAGGCGTCCCTGCGGGTCAAAGGCCAGGTCATCGGGCCGTCTCCCACCTGATACAATTACCCGCGCTGTATAGTGGGTAGGTGTTGTGTCAGGGGTGCCATTTGTGGTGACAGTGGATGTTATGGCTGGCGCGGTCGGAGAGGCAGTCGCGGTTTCAGTCGGAGAGGCGGCAGGAGTAGATGTATGCTCGCAGGAAGTAAGTAGTAGAAGACAGATAAGTCCGGTAGTATATGTGAGAATGATCCGATTTTTTAACAACATGTATTTCCTTCAGAGGAAGCTCTGTGGAGCGGCTTTTACCAACGAATCTCGCAAAATACGTTTCAACAGCCAGGAAATCTGGCTGCTTTATGTATTATCATTCTTTCTGCCCAGATTTTCAAGCCGTCGAGATATTTACCCAGAGCTTTTGCGGCTTGTAGCGCGGTTGCATCTGTGTTATTATAGATTTGGCAAGAGGTTATTCCGCAGATCAATGCGGAACAAGAGAAGCTGGCAATTTTTGAGAGAATGGTGAGGAATAAGGCGCTTTGAGGGGAGGCGACCTGCATGAGGCGAGATACACAAGGAGTAGCTATGATCGAGCACAGCAGAGACAAGACGGTTTCCTACTATTATGATAGCCATCCCACCGAGGAGGACCTGATGGGGGAAACCACCCTGCATCACGTATCAATCGTGTATCTCGAGGAAGTCCTCAAGTGGCTCTTTCGTGGCCAGATCTGTTCGGTGCAGGTCAATCTGAACTTCTACGTCACCAACGATGAAATGGAATATCCGATAGCGCCCGATATTGCCGTCATCAAGGGTGTGCCGTATCGTGAGGAGATCAGCTGGCGCGTTGGTATCACCGGCCCGGCGCCTCAAGTCGTCTTCGAGTTCGCTTCCGACAAGACGTGGAAGCGGGACCTGGACGAGAAACCATTGACGTATGCCCAGATGGGCGTGCTGGAATACTACGCCTTCGACCCCTACGACCCGCCCCTGCCATTGAGCCGGCGTAAAGGAGGCCGTTTGTTTGGCTGGCAGCGAAACGCCATTACAAGGCCATTGCAAAAGGTGTTGCCGGAACTAGATGGTAGGTTATGGAGTCCACAATTGCGTAGTTGGCTCAAGGCGGATGGCAAGTATTTACGCCTCTATGACCTGTTATGGAACCGCAGACTCACCGAAATAGAGGTGGAGACGGCAGTACGTCAGGCCGAAGCAGAGAGAGCCGAGCGGGAGGCTGCGCGGGCTACGCGGGAAGCAGCTCGCGCCCAGGCAGCTATCCAGCAACTGCAGGTAGAAGCAGCTCGCGCTCAAGCTCTCGCCGAGAAGCTGCGTGCGCTCGGCATTGATCCTGATCAACCACTCTAACACCTACCCATAGAGTAAGTAGATGGCACATGCGAGACTGCAGGATGAATGACCGGCTATAGTCTTCACTGAATCAGGCTCTACCTTCACGCTTATTGAGCGTGGAATCAACGGCTTTCTGCCGCTACCAGGTCATCCAGAAAGTGATGCATAGTCTTCAGGGATGCGCCGGTGCCATGCTTGCGCAACATGAGCATTTCGGCGGCGATGCTGAGGGCGATTTCTTCCGGCGTCTCCGCTCCTAGATCAAGGCCAATCGGCGAGTGTACCTGCTCAAGGCGCTCGCGCGGAAATCCTTCTCGCAGCAGGTCGCGGAAAATGTTCTTGATCTTGCCGGGACTACCGATCATGCCGACGTAGCGAGCGGAGGTTTCCAGGGCGGCGCGCAGGGCATCTTTATCGAGGTGATGGCCGCGCGTGACGATGACAATCCAGCTGGCCTCGTCGGGTTCCAGTTCGCGAATAGTCTGGGGGATATCGCCGAAGGTGAGCTGTATCTTATCGCCGAACATGTGCGGGTCGGCCAGGTCGCGCCGGTCATCGACGACGACGATGCGGTAATCAAGCTGGGTTGCCAGGCGAGCCAGGGCCTGCGCGACATTTCCTGCTCCGGCGATGATGAGGCGCGGTTCGGGGTACAGTACTTCGATGAACAATTCGAGCGTGGCCCCGCAACTGCCCACGGCCTGGTCAGGGTCAAGGTGAACGTGAGTGATGCTCGATTTGCCCTCTTGCAAGGCTTGCAAGGCGCTCTGGGCAACTTGCATATCAACTTTGGAACCGGCGAAGCTGCCGCTGGTAGTACCGTCGGCGCGCACCAGCATTTTGGTGCCAACGCCGCAGGGAGCCGCGCCGATGGTTTTGACGACGGTGGCGACTGCTACCCGCTCGCCCTGCTTCAAAGCTGCCTGTATTTCGCTGTAGATGGATGTGGCATTCATAGTTCTATCCTGTGTTTCTTGCCTGTGCTCAGTCGTTGAGTACTCTGTGTGCTTTATACTATATCATATCTGTAGGGACAGTGCCTGAATTACTATGTTATTTCGTTGAGTGTGGGGAAAGATCAGGTTGGTTCACATGAATGAAGGGGCAACCCAGATATGCACTGCACCATCCCAGGACCCGGACGCAATCATTTTGCCGTTGGGCGACCATGCTACGGTGCCTACTTTAGTAGAATGACCGGAATAAGTGTAGATGTTACTGCCAGTAGTGCTATCCCATATTTTCACTGTACCATCCAGAGAACCGGAAACGATATATTTCCCATCAGGTGACCACGCTACCGCGAATACTTTACCACTATGGCCTCTTAAGGTGAAGATGCTTTTCGGCTCTTGCAGAGAAAAAAGGTTTCTCCCTGGCGCTAGAAGTGTTACTTGTACTGACCTATCATCACTTGCAGATGCAAGGCCGGTTCCGTCTGGTGAATAGCACAATGCATTTACCCAATTAGAGTGATTGGTATAGCTGAGAACTTTCTGGCCAAAAGATGTATTCCATATCTGGATTTCACTATCATTCCCCGCAGAAGCCAGAAATACTCCATTAGGAGACCAGCTCAGATCGGTCACAGTATGGGAACGACCACGAAAGCTAAGCACACGAAAGCCTTGAATAGAATCCCATATCTGCACCTCCTGACTTTCGCCGGCAGAGGCGATAAATTGCTTATTTGGTGACCATTTCACTGTATTGACGCCTCCAGCATGATAATAGGTAATTATCTTGTTGCCCGCGGCAGGGTCCCAAACCTGTGCTTTCGCATCACTGCTCCCAGAAACAACGCGCGAACCATCCGGTGACCATGCAACTGCATTCACCTGTTTAGCATGGCCAGTACAGATACTTATCTTTTCTCCAGTAACCGCATCCCAAATCTGCACCGTTTTATCATCGCTGCCTGAAGCAATTCTTTCCCCATCCGGTGCCCAGGCTACGGTATTCACGCGGCCTGTATGACCGCGATAGATATGAAGAATGGCTCCGACTTCATTTGAAACTCTGGCAAGCTGCATGGGTGGAAGCTGCGGCGAGGAAGGAGTATTCGAAGGGGTCACCAGAGGTGAAGCCAGTACCACCGGTTCAGGTGGCTTCACGATAATGGTGGGAGCCAGGTGAGCATGCTGATCCGACAAACTGGCCTGCTCAAATGCTCTGGCGAAAGCCTGCATGCTGCCAAAGCGATCTTTGGGGTCTTTGGCCAGGGCCGTTAAGACCACCTGTTCCACATCAGGTGAAACGGTGGGAATGCGTTCGCGCAGGGGTGGAGGTGGCATGATGGTATGCTTGATAGCAATCTCGGAGAAGCCGCCATGAAAGGGACGGTCACCGGTAAGCCATTCGTAGACAACGATGCCCAGCGAATACTGGTCGCTGGCAGGACGTGGATGCGCCTGAATCTGTTCGGGAGCCATGTACGCGATGGTACCGGCCAGGTCCTGCGTGCTTTGATAGCGCGAACTTTGCGCCACGATGGCAATGCCGAAATCGCTTAAGAGGATTTCATTGCGCCGTCCGATGAGCATATTTTCCGGTTTGATATCACGATGGATGAGCTTCTCTTCATGAGCAAATTGCAGGCCATCAGCTATTTGTTTCACATAGGAGACGACTGTGGACAGGGGCAGGGGTACTCCCCTGGGGTGTCGCTGGCGCAAGGTACCGTTGGGAGCAAAGTCCATGACCAGGAAAGGCGTCTTCTCCTCTATACCAAAGTCCAGCACGCGGACGATATTGGGATGGATCAGCCGTACCAGGTTGCGCGCTTCCTGGAGAAATTTGTCCACATCATCGCTAGCCAACTGGCTGTGCAAGACTTTGATCGCGGCCTGCGAGCCCAGGTGAATATGCTCGCCCAGGTAGACCTGGGCGAAGCCGCCTTCGCCGAGCAAACGGACCAGGCGATAATGACCAAGCTGCTGTCCCGCACGATCTGCCATTGTTTCGACTCCTTGTTTATTCGCTCACCAGATCAGGGTGCCGTCCATACCTGCACCGTCTGATCATCCCCAGCCGAGGCGAGGTACCTGCCGTCGGGCGACCATGCCACTGCTTTCACACCCGTTGTATGACCGCGATAGACGAAAATGCGCCGGCCGGTGGCAGCATCCCATACATGGACGGTGGCATCTTTGCTGGCTGAAGCGATACGCGCGCCGTCGGGCGACCAGCTAACGCTGTAGATGTACGAGGTATGACCATGGTAAGTGAGAATGTTGCCCTGAGGTGACACCTGTTGCGGCTCTTGCTGGAGTGATCCCGCCTGCCATATTTTCACCTTGCTATCCCAGGCTCCGGAGGCAATAGCTGTGCCATCGGGCGACCATGCCACGCTATCCACCCAATCGCTATGACCACGATAGGTAGTGATGCATGCTCCCGTCGCCATGTCCCATACCTGCACGATGCCGTCTTTGCCACCTGACGCGAGGCGCGTGCCATCGGGCGACCAGCCCACCGTCCTTACACTTGAGGAGTGCCCTTGCAAGATGCTACCTGCCGGAGTCATCTCCGTCGAGTCCGGCAGTTGCCAGACCTGCACGTTCGCCTCATGCGACGCGGAAGCGATAAATGGACCGCTGGGCGACCATGCGACGGCAATGACCGGCGAGGAATGGCCGCGATAGGTGTAGATTTTCCTTTGATTTGCTCTATCCCAGACCTGTACCGTCGCGTCTCCACTGCCATAGGCAATCAGGTCACTCTGCTGCGACCAGCTGATCGCTTTGACACTGGAGGATTCGCCAACCGTGACCATGTGAGCGGCAGTCAATGCATCCCACACCTGCAAAGTTTTGTCATCGCCGCCCGAAGCGATAGTTCTACTATCCGGCGACCATGCCAGTGCGTTCACCTTGTCACTATGGCCGCGATAGATGCAAAGGACCATGCTCGTAGCTTCGCCACGCGAAAGGGGTTGTGTTGCGGGCATCGCGGGGTCGGTTATCGCCGCTCCCAATGAGGGAGGAACGGTCGATGGCGACATGACGACGATGGGACGTTCCGAGGTAGCGGCGGCCTGTAGCAAGGCATTGGCAAACGCCTTGACGCTGCCGAAGCGGGCATTGGGGTCTTTGGCGAGCGCCGTCATCACGACGCGCTCAACATCTGGTAAGATCGCGCGGTTCCTTTCACGTAAAGGCCGGGGGGGAACCGAGAGATGCTGGGCGACAATCTCGGTCAGCGAGCCATGAAAAGGACGATCTCCACTGAGCCACTCGTACACGACGATGCCCAACGAGTACTGGTCGCTGGCGCGCTGTGGTCGTCCCTCAATCTGTTCGGGAGCCATATAGGCCATCGTCCCGGCCATATCCTGTAGACCCTGGTAGCGCGAGCTTTGCGCAACGAGGGCGATGCCGAAATCGCCGAGCAGTATTTCGTTCCGCCGCCCGACGAACATGTTCTCCGGCTTGATATCGCGGTGAATCACCTTGTCGTCGTGGGCATATTGCAACGCTTCCGCAACCTGCGCGACATAAGGAAGTATCGTCTCGATAGAGAGGGGCGTCCCTTTAGGGCAGCGCTCGCGCAGTGTGCCGTGGGGAGCGTATTCCATGACCAGGAAAGGAGTCATATCCTGTACGCCAAAGTCCAGCACGCGCACAATATTAGGATGTACCAGGCGAGCAATGATACGCGCCTCGGCCCGAAATTTCTCTACCTCATCTGGCGAGAGGCGCGTATGCAGCACCTTGATCGCGGCAAGGGTAGACAGGTGAATATGCTCACCAAGATAGACTGCCGCGAATCCCCCAGCTCCCAGTAAGGAAGTGAGCAGGTAATTGCCGAGTCTTTGCCCTATTTTCTCTGCGTGCTGCCCTGTGCTTTCCGCCATACTCCCCCCTTTTTGAGAATGGCCTGCCTGGTTCGATTGTCAATGCATCGAATCAATTGTAGAGTAAGTAAGGCGGCTTGTCAATAACATGTATCATCCCTCCCAAATCTTGATGAGTAGACAAGGAGAGGGCGTACCGTGATGGCTGCCCTCTCCTCCTTGCCTGTACCTCAATTTGGGATGACTCTTGTTATTGATTATTCGATGGTAATCGTCGAGATCACATCCCCCTGTCGAATGTTGCGCACGACATCCATACCGGAGGTAACGTCGCCGAAGATGGTGTAGTTGGGCGGCAGGTTGGGCTGATCTTCCAGGCAGATGAAGAACTGGCTGCCATTGGTATTGGGGCCCGCGTTGGCCATTGCCACCGTTCCCGCCCGGTATTGGCGTTTGACCGGCTCGTCTTTGAACTGATAGCCCGGGCCGCCTCTACCGGTTCCGGTGGGATCGCCGCCCTGGATGACGAAACCGGGCACGACGCGATGGAACTTCACGTTATCGTAAAACCCATCGCGCGCCAGGGTTACGAAATTATTCACCGTCATAGGCGCCTCAGCCGGATTCAATTGCAGGTGAATATCGCCCTTATTGGTTTTAATGGTTGCCGAATAGGTTCTGTTCGTCTCAATTTGCATCTCTGGTGGCGCATTGTAACGCTTCGCTGGCATATCTACTTTCCTTTCCGTTCTGCTCTAATGAATTTTTCCAATCGAATCGGGGAATATCCCTCGTCCTGTAGGGACAGCGCCTGGTGCCTGTCCTGACCGGGGCGCGATAATGGAGTTTGACAAACTACTCTGGTAATGGACGCGGGGCCGATAAATCGGCGGTGGGCGCGGTGAACCGGCCCCTACGGGTAGGGGACCAGTTCACGGGTACGTTACCGGGTTAATTTGTCAAAGTGCATAATCTGACCCCTACGGAGCCTGAACAACGATTACGTGTTCCAGGACATCCGGTTTAATGTTTTTCGTGGACGGGTCATCGCCAGGACCCTGAATCTTCTGGGCGATATTCAATCCCTGTACGACTCGCCCAAAAAGATTATACGACTTTGCCAGCAACTTCGAGTCATCTCCCGTGCAGATGAAGAACTGGCTACCGTTGGTATTGGGGCCAGCATTTGCCATGGCCACGCAGCCCGCGGTATATGATCCCAACACAGGTTCGTCTTTAAATTTATAGCCCGGGCCGCCTGTACCCGTGCCAGTTGGGTCGCCGGTCTGGATGATATGGATGCCATTGCCGGTCTGGATGACGCGGTGGAAGACCATCCCATCATAAAAATGATGCTCGGCCAGGAAGACAAAGTTATTTACCGTTACCGGCGCGTACTGCGGATCAAGTTCCAGCACAATCAGGCCGCGATTGGTATTGAGTCCCACGCAGTAAAACTTATTGACATTGATCGACATAGCCGGAGCCTTCGAATAGGTATGCTGCGTATTCTTGAATGCGGTCGCGCTGGGTCCAGGCGCTGTATCGGTTATTTGTTTGATGATAGTCGAACTGACACAGGGAGATGGATTCGGCAACTTCAGGTTGGGTTTGACCACGGCATGATGGTTCGAGGCAGGAAGCGCGAACGGCCCGACGTGATAGAAGTAGATGGTCCAGATACCTAAGCCAATAATCAAGATCGTCAGGATGGTGGCCCCCCAGGGATAGCGGGCGATGCCGCGCGCAGGCGGTTTATAGCCGGGCGCTCGCCTGGGCGCCTCTTTCACCTGCAATTTTGGCAGTTCCGTAGCATGAGCTTTTGCGATTCTGGCCGCCTTTCTGGTGGCCGCGCGTTTGGTAGTTTTTGGCATGGGGTCGGCATGACTCCTTCGTAATGTGAATAGCTATGACAAGACGGTGGCCCCCAACCAATAATTCCAGAACGATCAATACGTATCTCTTATCTCTATACGGCGGGTGCCCAACAGCTAAATTTCTCCGTGCTATAATAACGCTCTTGCGCTGTTGGGTCAAGCCCCACTGCTTGATTTTTTATCGTTCTGAACAGAAGTACATGCTCACCAGCCGGAAGCTCATGAGCTGCGAACTGACCTGGTAGCGCCCGGCAAGCGCCAGGGTCGCGGCATTATCATCGTAATCGACAGGCATTTTCAATCCCTTCAGATCATGTTCGAGAAAAGGAGTTGGCACCAGCAGCTCCGCGGCAAACGTGCTGGCCTCGCATTCTAACGACTCAACCGGCGAGAGCGCGGGCAGGGGGTGTAAGGGCAGCGAAAAGTGGCGGTCGATATGGCTGCCGGTATGATGGTGCAGTTCGAGGTGCCCCAACTCGTGCGCGATGGCAAAGCGCTGGCGCGTAAGGGAGTGCAGGCGGTTTACACCGATCACCGTATGACCATCTTCCCATAAGAGCAGGCTTGCCAGTTGCCCCTCGTATGGCACGTAGCGAATCTGAACGCCGCACAGTTCGGCCAATTGCTCAACAGGAACCGGTGGCTCAGAAATATGGCCCGCCTGCAGCAATCTCGTGACAGCCTTATTGATGCGTTCGCTATTCTTCTTCCAGATCATAAGGGTTACATTCTGCTCCTATCATGATGCGATGCTGGTCTGCTCTGGATTGCGCAGCCATTGCAGGTGCGATGAAATGATCGCATTGCGCTCCGCCTCGTTTTGTGAGGTGACATGGCCGAACTGCGCCAGGCTGCGTGTATTGCGACGCACCAGGTAGCCGCGCCCGGGGGGTAGATCGCTCAGTCGCACCCCCAGTAGTGGTGGATCGTTAGCGTCTCCGCCCAGCACAACACCCATGCGGCAGGCCCTGACCTGCTGGAGCAGCATATCGCTGCGGCCCAGGTCTGCCGGCGTGCCCGCGATGATGATGTGCAGGTGCAAATCGCGCGCTTGCAGCAAGAACTCTTTCAAATCGTTGAGCGGGTTTTTCGTCAGGATACCGAGTTGATCGTAATCATCGATCATCAACAGCAGAGGCGGCATGGGTACATCCGGCAATTCATCATTGTCTTCCTGTTGCTCTTCTAATGCCTGGCGCAGGCGGGCCATACGCACGCGCAATTCGGCCTTCAATGCATCTATCGCCTCGCCTAAGCGCTCCTCGTTATCGGCATACATCCAGATATTGGGCAGGCGGCGGAAGAGCCGCGAGGTACGCCGGAAATCGACGAGGATAACACGCGCTTCGCTGCACGAAGGAGTGCTTGCCAGCACCATCAGAAAGGCCTGCAAGATCCCCGTGCGCCCGCTGCCCGGGCCACCGCCTACCAGCATATGCGGGGTATCAGCATTTAATTCGACCGCGATTGGCTGCAAAGAGAGATCCTCGATACCGATACGCAGGCGAATCGAGCACGAGGTTGGCGCCAGCGGGTTGCTGAACGCCGCCTCAATCAAAAAGTCGTCGATGCGCACATAATCCGGCAATAGCCGGATTGGCGGCGCTGCCTGCCCATCGGCCTCACCTGCGATAGCAGTGACGAGTTCCTCAAGCCGGCGCGCCTGCTCATCATCCTCCTCACCGGCCACCGGTAGAGCAATCTGAACCTCTTCGCTGGCCTTGCCACGCTTATATCCCCGCCCGGGATTACCGGGGTCGATGTGGGCAGCATCATGTTTGTTCAGCAGGATAAGCGAATCGGTCAGTTCCACCAGTCGCAAGCCGATGCGCAAATCGATCAGACTCAACAGTTGCGATGGCAGCGCCACGGGCCGGTCGATACTCAACACCAGGTAAACACCATAGGTACGGCCAAAACGCGCGATTGAGAGCAGCAAATCCATTTCTTTGTCATATGCCTGCCGGAACTCGATGAACTTATCGATTACCAGCATCACCGCCGGCAATTCTGGCAGCGATTCGTCCTCAAGACGGCGGCGCTGGTAGGCCAGGAAATCGTCGATCTGGCGTTCCCTGAAGATATTCTTGCGCTCATCAATCGTCCCTTGCAGCTTGCGCAACAAACGGCGAATATACTCCTCATCGGATTCGCCGAAAATCCCACCAACATGTGGCAGTTTCTCGAAGACCCGCAGCGCCTGCCCGCCAAAATCGATCAGGTAGAAATGCAGCTGCGCCGGGGTGTGCGTCTGCGCCAGCGATGTAATCAGGGTGCGCAAAAAGACGCTTTTGCCGCTGCCGGAGGCGCCTGCTATCAATACATGTCCCCCCTGGCGTGGCATATCGAGCCACAAAATCTCTTGCCGCTGCTCCACCGGGCGATCCACCAGACCTACCGGAAATACCAGCCAGCCAAAGGAAGGCGTAGATGCAAACATACCATCCATGCTTGAGGGCGGAGCCAGCTTCCCCACACCACGTCCGCCTCTACCCCCGCCCCTACTGGTATCTGCTTGAATTCGATGGTAGAGCTCGGGCAAGGTGATACGCTGGGGCAATGGCGCGGGCCAGGGGCGGAAAAGTTGCCTGCTCAGCGCCTCACGGAAAGGTTTCATCAACTCGCTGAGCACATGTTGATCGGTTACTTCTTCACCGGCGACTGCTGTTTGTGCCGCCAGCATCGCTACATCAGAGAGACGCGCCGGAAGCGAGATGCGGGCGCTCTGGAACAATTCGAAGATTTCGGAGCCGATCTGGAAGTAGGCGCGTCCTGGAATTGTGCTTGGAAGTAGCGCCGCTTCCGAACGGCCCAGCATATCGCGGCTATCTTGCAAGGAGGCCACGCGCAGGCAGATGCGGAACTTCAGGTTGGACCAGATATTGGGATTCACTGCGCCTGTTGGCTTCTGGGTCGCCAGGATCAGGTGTACTCCCAGGCTGCGCCCCTTTTGCACCACGCTGACCAGCCCATCCATGAAAGTGGGATGCTCTTTAGCCAGTTCCGCGAATTCGTCAATGATAATAAACAGGTTGGGTAGAGGCTCCAGGGAGGACGGGTCGGCGGCGCGCATGGCCTGGTATTGAGCGATGTTCCTGGCGTTGGCCTCGTTCAGCAGGTGTTCGCGCCGTCTCAATTCGCTCTTGAGAGCGATGAGCGCGCGTTCGGTCAGCCTGCCACTCAGATCGGTGACCATGCCTACGGTATGCGGCAACTGTTCAAACGCTTTGAACGCCGCTCCACCCTTGAAGTCGACCAGCACGAAGTTTACCAGGTGCGGGTGATGGGTAACTGCCAGGCCCATAATCAACGATTGCAGCAGTTCACTCTTGCCCGCTCCGGTCGTACCGGCGATGATGCCATGCGGCCCGTGCGCGTTTTCGTTGAAATCGATCCAGATAATACCTTTAGACCCTATCCCCAGTGGAACGCGCAGGCGGCCAAAAGGCGGCGACTTCCACCATTCCTCGATGTTGTGGCGATCAGCGTAGGGGATGCCCAGCAGGTCGAGCAGTCGCACGTTCGTTGGCAAATCGGCGTCTTCGCCCTCTATCGCCACGTGTAGCGGCGCAAGGGCGCGAGCAATTTTGCTTGCCATTGCCAGTTCCATGATATCTGGCTTCACCTGCTCCAGCGTCTCTCCCGCAAAACCGGCGGCGGCGTAGGACAGGTGCTGCTCATCGTGCAGGCGTATAACTCCCCGGCACTCACCCGGCACATCCTGCTCACCGGCCACCAGGTAGATCACCGAGACTCCCAGCTGCTCGCCCAGTTTGAATGCATGCGTCAGGGCAGGGTGCTTGCGCACCTCGATATAGTCATGCACAATTACGACGAGATGTGGCAAGGGTGAAACTGGCGCGCCGGAAGCAGCGGCCTCGCCCTCGTTGCCTTTAGAGGCGCGCTGGCTCAATTCCTCGAGCAGCACGTTCAACAGTTCCTCCGCGTCTTCCTGCCCGGTCGCGAATAGTCGCTCCTGCTTGCCCGCTTTTAACGGCATCGTATGCGGCAACTCCTTCATCCACTCCCAGTCCTGCTTTTGCGAGGTGGGAAAGACGCCGAAAATGCGCACATCCTCTGGCGCGTGCAGCGTCGCAATCTGGCAGACAAACCCACGCGCAAAATCGGCCACCGTTTGCCTCTGTCCGGTGATACCAAGCGACTTCACCTTTGTCAACGAGACACAGCACGGCATATCCTGCACGACATTGAAGTCGAGGCCGAGCTTCTGCACCTCTGGCAGCAGCGGATCGGTGAGATCCATTTCTGGCAATTGCAGTTCCATCGAAAACGGCTGCGCGCCCCTGCCAACGCGCACTGCCAGGAAGTCGGGGTCTTCAGGACGGCGCTCCCACAGGTGATTTTGCTCCTTAATGCGCGTCTCGAGTTCCGCCGGGTCAGGGTCTTTGAGCAAGGCAACCGTCCGCTGCTCGTTCGCTTTCTCTAGCAACGCTGCTCGCAGTGTGGCCAGCGTCTTGCGGTAGAGCTTCTCATTCCGTTTCCACGCGCGCTTGACGGCTCTCTTTTTTGCCAGGGCGGTCAGCAATGTGGCCAGCGGGGTCATGATAGAAAAAACGGCGATAGGCAGCAGAAAGACCAGCTGTTGTGTAGAGCCATGATCGGCATAGATATAGATGCCAATCAGCATTACAACCATCAGCATTGGCAGCAGCAGGGAGAGTATGCCCGGCATGGCAGGCATACTCTCCCTTGCCGGCGGAGCAGGAATGGCGATTTTCCCCTGCGGCGGCGATATCCAGATGCGTGGAGGCCGGTTGAAGGCCTGGCGAGCTTGCGCACCCGTTTTGTTCTCGACTGGCTGCATATATAAACATCCCCTTGCTCGGATTGAGAAATCAGATGATTCACCAATGACCGATGACGGTTTTTCACAACGTATTCAGGCAACGGACGCGGGGCCGATGAATCGGCGGTGTGTACGGTATGCCTGTCCCCCAGACAGGACTGCCTGGCCCCTACGGAGGTGCCCGTACACATCGCCGATTCATCGGCCCCCGGATGGTCAACTTTGATTTTTACTACTCACTAGAGAAAATTCGGCAGCACCCTGTACCAGAACAGGTGCCAGAAGTCCCCAGGGAGACAAAAGTAATTACCGGTCATCACAAATGAAGGCCAAAAAAGGGAATTTTTGACGTTTCCCTGTGGATAAGCTTGTGGATAACCCTGGGGATAAGTGCGGATAACTTGATCTTTTCGGTGGATAAGTAGAGGAAAAGTGAGAGTTATGTCATCCTACCGGGGGATGTTACGCACAAACGGAAGAGAAACATATCCACATATCCACAAGGAACATACGCCGCTTGCTCATTGATTTCAGGGCAAAGATTCGCTACACTGAAGAGGCACACACATTTAGCAAGCCCGAAAACCCATTGGGGACATAAGGGAGAGAGAGATTTTGCCCCCAAAAATAGGGAGCGAGCACAGTTCATCGAACTTTTGTGCTATAATCGGCTTGGGAGAGCATCACGAAAATCTGACCTATTTTTCTGGAGTGTCGAGACCGTGGAGAAGCTGTTACCGCAAAACATAGAGGCCGAGGCCGGTGTACTCGGTAGCATTATCATAGACCCTGAGGCTATCGTGCAGGTGTCGGATTTCCTGCGGTCCGAGGATTTCTATCGTGATGCTCACCGTACCATCTATGAGGTGATTCTCCGGCTATATGAAGAACATTCGCCTGCCGATTTCATCACCATTTGTGATGAGTTAGAGCGCCTGAATAAGCTCGAGGAGGTGGGAGGAGCCAGCTATATCACATCGCTGGTCAACCAGGTGCCGACGAGCGGCAATGTCGAATACTACGGGCGCATCGTAGAGCGCACCTCTATTTTACGCCGCCTGATCCACGCCGCCGGTCAGATTGCCGCCATCGCTTATGAAGAGGGCGATGCCGATGTCGCCCTGGACAAGGCCGAGCAACTGATTTTCGAAATCAGCCAGGGTCATGCCCGCACGGACTTCTCGCACGTGCGCGACGTGCTTTCCGACTATATGAATAAGCTGGACCAGTTGCATGAAAGGCGCGGAACCATAGTTGGCGTTCCCACCGGTTTCACCGACCTTGACCGCTTGACGGGAGGCTTGCAGAAGTCGGATTTGATTGTGCTGGCCGCGAGGCCTGGAGTCGGTAAATCTAGCCTGGCCTTGAGCCTGGCGCACAATGCCGCCATCAAGCATCAAATCTCCATTGCCATTTTTAGCCTTGAGATGAGTAAGGAGCAGCTGGCGCAGCGCCTGCTGTCGATGGATGCATCGATAGACCAGCAGCGCCTGCGCACGGGCTGGATCGAGGAAGACGAGTGGGAACGCATCGTGTATGCCGTGGATACGCTTTCGGAGGCCAACATCTGGATCGATGACACGGCGGGTATCTCCACGATGGAGATGCGCAGCAAGGCACGGCGCTTGCAGGCCGAGCATGGCGTCGACCTGATAATCGTGGATTACTTGCAACTGATGCAGGCGACAATTGGCGGCAAGCGCAACGAGAACCGCGTGCAGGAGATTTCGGAGATCAGTCGCAGCCTGAAAGGTCTGGCGCGCGAGCTGAACATACCGATCCTGGCGCTGGCGCAATTATCGCGCGCGGTGGAGAGCAGGCAATCGAAGGTACCGCAATTGTCAGATTTGAGAGAATCCGGATCAATCGAGCAAGACTCGGATATCGTCATGTTTATTTATCGCGACGACGTGTATAACCCTGAATCTGAACGCAAAAATATTGCCGATATTATTATCGCAAAACATCGCAATGGACCGGTTGGGGAGATCAGTCTATTCTTTCAAGCAAGCCAGACGCGCTTTCGCGACCTGGAACTCAATTCAGCAGCGGAATAATTGGACGTATTATCATGACACAATTTGCCGGATTCCCTTCGGGGAAAAATCCATATGTGCCGGTGCCGGAAGTCTTCTTTACCGTTCTGGCGCCGGAGATCGAGGATACAGCTGAACTGAAGGTGACGCTGCACCTCTTCTGGCTGCTGGCACAAAAGCAGGGCAACCCGCGCTGCGTCAGCGACCGCGAATTGATGGCCGACAAAATATTGCTGCGCAGCCTCAAACGCAAGGGAGATCCGCGTCCAGCGGAGGAACGCCTGCGCCAGGGATTGGAGGCGGCAGTTGCGCGCGGCACCATTTTGCGGATACACTTAAAACTATTGAGTGAAAGCAACGACCAGGAAGAAATCATTGGCTGGTATTTCTTCAACACGGCCCGCAGCCGCAAAGTGGTAGCGGAGCTGCAAGGAGGTGAGATTGTGCCCGCCAGCCTGCTGGATATTGAAAGGGAGCCGCAGGTCGAGCAGGAAACGGCGGTAGTTCAAATAGGCAAATCGACAGTTTCAAGAAATTATGGCGCAAAGCAGCATATACAGGTACAAATTGAGCGCCCCAATATATTTGTATTATACGAGCAGAATATCGGTTTACTCTCTCCTTTGATCGCGGATGAACTGCAGGATGCTGCCGACCATTATCCGGCAGATTGGATCGAAGCGGCATTTCGCGAGGCTGTACAACATAATAAGCGCAAATGGAGTTATATTCGCGCCATTCTGAGGCGCTGGGAAACGGAGGGCAGGCAAGCATGGAACGCCTGAACGAAATCTTAGCAAAAACAACACATCCACGCACACAAAATGGGGAACAACCACCGGCTTCCCCCGCACCCTCACAAGGCCAGCGCCCCGGAGCGCCGCCGCGCCGTCCCATACGCGAGCAGACTGCTCGCCTGGGACCGCTTTCACGTACGCCCCGCCCGCGCGAATCGTACCAGGAATCAGCTACTTCAAGGGACAGGATGGAGATAGAAGCAGGCCGTTCCTGGTCGCTCCAACAGGAGCAGCCGCGAACATCGTATTCTCCCTATTCCCGGCAGCGCGCATTAACGAGTGAAGCGGATGGAATAGCGCCCTACCAGCAGCAGGCATCTCACGCGGCATACGATGTCCAGCGTTCATCCCCCAGAACGGATGGAGCAAGGTCGCTACAAGATGAGCAGTTCGTTCCAGGCAGGAATCAGGGCTACTCGTATAGAATCCAGGCAGATGTGCAGGATGAGTGGGAAGATGATACGGCGGATATGCGTTACGGCGATTGGGAAAACGATGCCAATGACGAAGCGTTGCCGCCGCTGCCACGCGATGCCAGCGTAACCGCGCAGATCGTTCCTGCTAGCAGCAGGGCGGCGGCCAGAATAGTGCAAACCTTTCCAGAGGGCGCCCGTCAACTCGTAACGCGAGAGTTGCGTTCGCTGCCTGATGCGGAGCCACCCTTGCCGGTGCAGCGCTCGCAATATACCACGCGCGACCTGCGCGAAGTTCAAATGCAGATGGGAAATGTTCCCGCGTCGCCCTCGTTCGCGGAAGAACCGCGGCGTTCGCACCGTTTTACGCAGCCGCTGAATCAGCAACGTCTCGCGCGTTTGAGCCAGCATATCTCGGCGGATGGCTCCCGCGTGTCCCAACCTGCGCATCAAGGGGCCTTACCGGAGCCGGCAACTCCACTTATTCCCGCGCCCTACACGCCGGGAGGGGGAGTATGCCCGGTCTGCAAGGGCGCGGGATATTTGCGGGCCGATGTTCCTTATGGGCACCCCAATTTCGGCAAACCCATTGCCTGTAAGTGCAAGGAGATCGAACGCAAAGAGAAGCGGCGACGCCAGTTGCAAGATATATCCAATCTTGGCGATCTGCGCGATAAGACTTTCCAGAACTTCCGGCCCAACGTTTCGCGTTCAGTGCAGGTGGCCTATCAAATCGCGCTGGAATACGCGCGCAATCCCGACGGCTGGCTGGTGTTGATCGGCAAGGTAGGTTGTGGCAAGACGCACCTGGCGGCTGCCATCGCCAATCAAAGTCTCGAGGATGGCGCGGTCGTTCTCTTCAAGACGGTCAGCGACCTGCTCGATCACCTGCGCACGACCTATATGCCCAACGCAACCGAGGTCTATGACCATCTCTTTTCTAAGATGCGCGAAGCGGAATTGCTCGTCCTCGATGATCTGGGAGCGCAGCAAAGCTCGCCCTGGGCCAACGAGAAGCTCTTCCAGTTGTTCAACTACCGCTACAACTCGCGCTTCCCGACCGTCATCACGACCAACAACGCTGGCCTGCAAGGCATCGATGAGCGCATCCGTTCGCGTATGATGGATACCAGCCTGGTAACAACCGTCACTTTTGATGGGGCATACGATTATCGGCTGCGCAATCCTCGCAGGGAGTAGGAGCGACCTCCTGTGGTCCTCTTCTGAAACTGTCGTTTTCATGATGGGTGGTGTACTACATGAAGGTCTTGACAGGGAGGATTTTTGCCTGGCAGCACCCCAGAAGCGTATCATTGACCCGCAGACCTGTCATTCTGGATGTTCTCCCTCCAGAGGTCAGGGAATATAATCCAGAAGCGTATCATTGACCCGCAGGCATGTCATTCTGAGCGCAGCGAAGAATCCGCGTACCGGCAGAGATTCTTCGCTGCGCTCAGAATGACATGCCCTGGAGATGCAGCAAAAAACCTACCCGTGTAAGCCCTTGTGGTCACCCGCCGATTCTGGGGTTAGCAGACTTTCCTTGCGAGTGCCAAATCACAGGTATATTTCTTGCGTTTGCTCGTTGTAGGTGCTATCATAACGGTACATGGCCCTACAATGTAGGGTTCCTCTGCACATGAGATACTGTTTTTACTATAGTTAGCTGTAAGCAACATATCTCAATCAGGGCAGCAAGGAAGGACCATCGTCCATTCCCTGTAGAGATAAAAAGGAGCTAAAATGGGTGCTGTTTTTAACCCAAGAGATCCCAAATGGGTCAAAGAAACTCGTGAAATTTTGGAGCCACGAGGAATTGTGATCCCGAACGTGATTGAATCCACCCCTCGTGGTGAGCGCGGCATGGACATCTATTCGCGCCTGCTGAAGGAGCGCATCATCTTCATCGGAACGCCTATTGATGATAACGTCGCCAACTTAACCGTCGCGCAGTTGTTGTTCCTGCAGAGCGAGGATGCCACCAAGGATATCAACCTGTACATCAACTCGCCCGGTGGCGTAATCTACGCCGGCCTTGCCATTTATGATACGATGCAATGGTTAAAGCCGGATGTATCGACGGTATGTGTTGGTATGGCCATGAGTATGGGAGCCGTTCTGCTGGCCGCCGGTGCCGCCGGTAAGCGTTTCTGTCTGCCCAATTCGACTGTGCTGATCCACCAGCCGCTTGGTGGCGCGGAAGGTCAGGCCGCCGATATCGAGATCACCGCTCGCGAAATCCTGCGCCTGCGCCGCAGCATTTACGACATCCTGGCCCGTCACACCGGCCAGACCATGGAGCGTATCCAGCAGGATGCCGACCGTAACTACTTCCTCACCGCTCAGCAGGCAGTAGAGTACGGACTCGTAGACGAGGTGCTTTCTCAGGAAGAGGCCAGCTCGCGCTAATCCTTCAAAGCAACGTATGGTATAGAACCTGGAGTTGGGCCGATCATGAGTTTTGACAACTTACTCCGGCAACCAGCCTGATGAATCGGCCCCGCGCCGTAGGGGCCGATTCATCGCGCCCACCGCCGATTGATCGGCCCCGCGTCCTTTGCCGGAGTAGTTTGTGAAAAACCATCATCGCATCCGCCGCTGGTGATGAAATTTCACGATCAAAACCGGTTATCCGAGTGGTTCTAGTCGTGCCATTCTGAGCGGTTCTAGTCGTGTCATTCTGAGTGGTTCTGGTCGTGCCATTCTGAGCGCAGCGAAGAATCCCGATGGGCCTGGACGCAGATTCTTCGCTGCGCTCAGAATGGCACGACCAGGGGGAACTTCCCGACTGTGCTAATAAAAATTCATTATCGGCCCTGATCCCAGGTTCCATACCTCGTGTTGAGCGTGAAATGTAGACTATGAAGAGGAGAGGGCATTTGCCTGAAAGACCTGTTCAAGCTCTCGCCGGACGCACCATTCGCTGTATTTTGTTCGACTTTGGAGATACGCTCTGGTTTCGTGGAGACGCGCGCACCTGGGAGCTTCTGGAAATGAGGGCCAATCAGCGTGCCGTTGCGATACTGCGCGAGCATGTCGAGCCGGCATACCTGCCGGCGCTTGATGACCTGGCCCTGGGGCAGCGCCTGCGCGAGGCATTCAATGAACAGGTACGTGCCGTCATTCAAAGCAACCCGGGGCTTGAGGCCAATGGCCCGCAAGTCGTTCTTCAGACGCTGCGTGCCTGGGGCATCCATGCCCCTAACGAGGCACTTGGTGAGGCTATTTTTGAAGCCCTGCGCGTCCGCATTCCAGAATCCCGCCCGCTTTTCCAGGACACGCACTCGACCCTTGAAACCTTGCAGCAGCGGGGCTTCGCGCTTGGTGTCGCCAGCAACCGCCTGTGGGGTGGCCGGCCATTTCATGAAGACGTGCAATCGCTAGGCCTCTTCAAGTATTTCGATCCGCGAGCTGTGGCAATTTCGGCCGATCTTGGCGTTCGCAAACCCAATCCTGCCATCTTCTTCCATGCCTTAAACGCCCTCCGTATTCCGCCGCGGGAGGCAGCCATGGTGGGCGACTCCCTGCGCGCCGATATCGTTGGCGCGTTGAGCCTGGGAATGTTCGCCATCTGGAAACCCAAACGGATACTGTATAGCCGGGTCAAAGCACACATGCAAGCTCCATCATATCCATCTAGCGACGCTCAGACTCTCAATCCGGCTCCGCCAGAACCGGGAACGCAGATGGGAGGGGCTGTAGCAGGCACAAGGCCATCAGGAATGCATGTCACCGACGATGACTACATGCTGGCACAGTTAAAAAGCCGCGATTCCCTCGACCAATTCTTCAGCGGCGAAATTAAACCCGACCTGGTGATCGAGCATTTGAGCGAGCTACTGGACGTGTTCCAGGAGGTAGGCAAGCAATGACGCCTCGCCTGCGAAAAATACTCTTCGAGACACTGTACAAAAACAAATACCTGTATCGTTTTGCCAGTACCGTCCCATTTGCCGGTCAATGGCGCGTCTGGCAGCGCCTGGTGCTGCCGCGCATACATGGTCATGATGTGCTGGAGTTGGGCTGTGGTTTGGGAGACCTGCTCGCGGATATGACTCTTGCCGGCTATCATTGCCAGGCCGTCGAGCAATCGCTGCCCATGGTCAAGGCGGCACGGCAAACGATGCAGCGGCGGGCGCCGGGAGAAAAAGCCTGGATTATTCATGGCTCGGCCCGACATCTGCCTTTCTCCGATGAATCTTTCGATACCGTGATCAGCACGTTCCCCTCGGAATATATCTATGATCCCGATACGATTGCCGAAGTGGAGCGCGTGCTGCGCCCGGGCGGGCGCCTGATCGTGGTGGAGGGCGCCAATCTCCTGCCGGTAGGCTTTTTTCAACCACTGCTTGTCCTGCTACAAATGCTTGTCTACGGCCCGGCAGCAGTCTTTGGCCCGCGCAAACGTCGCAATCTGGACGAAGAAGTGCAGCGCAGTTCCAGCGCCGGCAATTCCGAATATGGCACCATGTTTACCAACCATGATACAGGCTATACCACCGATGTGCTTGAGGACGCCTGGTTCGGCCAGCATATCCCACTCGAGCAGAACGGGCTACGCCGCCGCTCGGAGCGCGTGCGCAGCCGTCGCTGGGAAGTCTATATCACGATTGGCGAGAAGCCTGACTAACTGAACGCCAGTGTTGTCTGCCCTTCCATCTCTTGAAAAAACAGGTACGCCTCTTCCAGTGTAGGCTCTGTTGGACTGGCCTTAGGATGTGGCCTGCCGGGTGCCACCACGCGCATCTCGATGTTGCCGTTGCGCGGAATTGCGCTGCTTACACGATATTGAGCGCGCAAGGCATTGAATTCGGCCTGAGAAACGGTTAATGCCCAGGTGGCTCCGGCGGCATCGGTGAGCAACGCTTCAGGCGTCCCCGTCCAGATCAGGCGCCCGCGGTTGAGCAGGGCAAGCCGGGTCGCGGTGGCCTCGATGTCGCTTATGATATGAGTCGAGAAGATGACTGTGCGTTCTCCCTCCAATGAGGCGAGCGTTTCGCGAAAACTGACGCGCTCGGCTGGATCAAGTCCAGATGTTGGCTCGTCGAGGATGAGCAGGCGTGGTTCATTGAGCAGAGCCTGGGCAATGCCGACGCGGCGTACCATGCCACCGGAGAATGTCTTTAGCCGCCGGTCCGCGTCTGTTTCTAGATGAACTGTCGCCAGAACTGCCTCAACGCGCCGTTGCAGGTGCGAGCCACGCAGACCTTTCAGCTCACCGATATAGCGCAAGAACGCGCGTGCGGTCAGTTGAGGATATACTCCAAAATCCTGAGGAACATAGCCCAGAACGCGGCGAAGTTGCTCGAGATGGCGCACAATATCCTGGCCATCCCAGGTAATATGGCCCTGAGTAGGCAGCAGCAGCGTGGCCAGCATTTTGAGCAGCGTTGTTTTGCCTGCGCCATTTGGCCCAACCAGGCCCAGAACCCCGGCCTCCATACGCAGGGAGACATCGCGCAGGGCCCAGTGTTTGCGTTCGTAGCATTTGCTGACTGTGTCGATAAAAAGATGCGACATAGCGTATTTCCTCCCTTTCGTTATGCATTGCGACGCGAGCGTTGGACGCCCAGCATGGTGATGTAGAGCAGGACAGCTGCCAGCCCCAGGAAGAACAGGCGATTCCACAGCAGGTTATCCAGCAGGGCTGCCGGCGGCACTTCGGTACGCGCCAGGGGCATGATCTTCTGGATAAACTGGGGCAGCGGAATGGGAGCGGGGCTTCCTCCTGGATAATGCTGAATCCAGAAGTCTACGGCCGGACTTGAGCTATATAAAAAGCTTGTGGCGCTGATATCGAAGAATACCGCGGGATTAAGAGAAGCTGTGAAAACAGGGATGAGCCAGGTCAGGAGCGTGACAATGTACGCAGCCACGCGGTTGCCACGAGTCAGCGTGATGGTCGCGAAAATAAATGCTGCCCCGAAGATCACCGGAACCAGCATGACCCAGACCCAGCCAAGCAGGTATACCTGGACGCCAAGCGATGGATACACGACCGGAGAAAGAAAGAGTACCTGCCGCGGCACGTTATAAAACTGATCGGTGAGCATAGCGGCCAGCAGGCTGAGGCCGGTGAGTGCGAGTAGCGAGAGCAGCGCCGCGCTGTATTTTGCCAGAACGTAGATTGTGGTCATAACCGGCGTGCTGAATATCACGCCGTCCAGCCGTCGCTCGCGGTCGCGGTTTATCTGATTGCCGGTGCTGAAGGTCAGGATGAGCGCGAGAAACATCCCAACAGTAACGATCTGTCCCCAGATTCCCCAGGGCTGGTTGCGGTTATTGTCGGCGGCCAGCACGCCGATAAGAATTATTGCCAGGGCGATCAACCAGGTCGTCCAGCTGCGCCAGAAGAGGTAGAGTTCGAGTTTCATAACGGTCCAGAAGCTGCGCATTGAGAAATCCTTTCATCAATTAAAAAGTGCAGAAGCGCTGCCATCGTGGCGCGCTGAACAAGAGCATGGTCAGAAACACCAGGCTGAACGCAATCACAACCAGGTGGGACAGCAGCGCCAGAGTATCCTGGGGCAGAGCAAAAAACCAGGCTGCCCAGTTGCTCGCATTTTGCGCCGTCAGAGCGCTGAATCCCAGGAACAGCCAGGGCAGTCCTCCAACCAGCATAGCCAGGCCTAAGCCACGCAAGAGCGCGAGCGGAAGCGAGATGGCAGTAAGCAATAGTACTGGAGCCAGCCACGCGAGCAATAAATTCCAGAAAGGTGCGAAATGTACCAGAGTGGCGAAAAGGGTCGTGACGAGGCCGAGCAGGATATCGAAAGCCAGAATCGCCAGCGCCAGGCCGATGGTTGTTTGTACAAAGTTGACCGGGCAGCTTGCCTCAACCGCGCGCAATCCAGCGGAAGATGTGCGTAAAGCATACGCCAGGCTGAACACGGTAGTGAGTGGAAGCAGCAGGATCAACCACGCGCCCGGGTTGCCCGCGAACCCGTTGGGGGCCAGCAGCCCGCCGACCAGCAGCACCGGTATGCCAATAATCCAGAACCAGGGGCCAAGCAGGTAGGCGCGCCAACGTGCCACGGCTAGCGTCTGCCAGAAGCTCACCGGCTCTTTATGCTGGTTGGTATATGTCGCCTCTGCAAGTAAACGCTGCATCATGCTCGCGTGCGAACCGGGTGATGGACGCGGAACCGGCTGATTGGCATAGGCGCGCGCGATAGCCTGCAGGTCTGGGGGCAAATGCTCTTGCTGCCAGGATGAATCTGGCATGGGATTGAATGGCTGCTTATTGCATTTGCTCTTGACATTTTCAAGTTTGGCCGCTATACCCTCCCTCACGGAGAAGCGGCGGGACCTGGACCCTTTCCCGACTTCCCGCTGGGGATTGAAACTATCCATGTTATATTCCTCCTTGCCTGTTCGCGCTCCGCTTTGCCTGCTCCTCAAGGTATGCACGCAGCAGGCGCAGGGCTGTGAAAGTGCGGCTTTTGACGGTGCCGGGTGGAATAGAGAGAATGACGGCTGTTTCCTGAATGCTCAACTCCTGACCAAACCGCAAACTCAGCACCTCGCGCTGCTCCTGGCTTAGATGCGCCAGGGCCTGCTTCAGATCGTCGTGCCTCTCCCAATGATCGAACCATTCCGCCGGGTCTGGGTCCTGGGCAATTGCCTCAGGAAGTTCGGTGCGCAATTCAACACGACGCGCATAGGCGCTGGCGTAATGATTGCTGACCAGGTGATGCGCGATGGCATAAAACCAGGGACGAAATGGGCGCGGATACCGGTAAGTCTGCACGTCGCGCACCAGGCGCAGGAATGTTTCCTGTGCCAGGTCTTCTGCCAGGTGCGTATCCCCCAGCACACGGTAGAGGTGAGCCACCAGCGGGGCATGGTAACGCCGGACAAGGGTTTCCAGCGCCTCTACATCTCCGCGCTGCCACGCACGAACGAGTTCTTCATCGGTCGGCATAACCTCTCCAAAATCCGTATAGATGTGACTGGTGATTCCCTAGAAGCGGGCCAGTTGACAGAAGCCAGGACGGCTGGGCGATCTTAGCGTCAGGGATTCTTCGCTGCGCTCAGAATGACAGGCCTGCACGCAGGCCTGTCATTCTGAGCGCAGCGAAGAATCCCTGGCCGCCCACTGGAGAATCACCAGAGAGAAACGGATTTCTGATTTCTCTCTCTAAAGGATACAAGATAGCGGAGTAAAAAGTTCGGCCCTTCGGGGAACCCAGAAGTGCTACAATACACCATAATCCCGTAGGAAAGCATTTTTAAGCGAAGGAGAAAAGCATACATGTCTATACTGAACCTTTCACCGGACGAACTGCTGTCAACAACCCGCTCGGTACGCAAGCGCCTGGATTTCTCGCGTCCGGTCGAGCCGGAACTGATAAGGGAATGCCTTGAACTGGCAACCCAGGCTCCTACCGGCAGCAATAGCCAGGGCTGGCACTTTGTGGTCGTGACCGATGCCCAGCAACGCGAGGCATTGGGCGCCATCTACCGCAAAGGATGGGCTACCTATCTTGAGCGTATAGCAGCGGGCAATCCGATGCGCGCAGATCAGCGGCTGACGCGCGAGCAGGCGAAGACGCTGATGCGCGTTCGAGACTCTTCACAGTACCTGGCCGATCATATGCATGAAGTCCCTGTGCTGGTGGTGCCGTGTATCTGGGGGCGTACTGATGGCCTGAATGTGACCGCACAGGCGAGTACATGGGGATCAATTTTGCCCGCTGTATGGAGTTTTATGCTGGCCGCTCGCGCTCGCGGACTGGGGACGTGCTGGACTACTATTCACCTGTTCTACGAACAGGAAGCAGCACAGGTCCTGGGCATTCCCTATGAGCGCGTCATGCAGGCCGCACTTATTCCGGTGGCCCATACTATCGGAACCGATTTCAAGCCCGCGCCTCGCGTGCCACTGGAGTCAATAGTGCATTGGGAAAGGTGGTAACTGCATATGGGCAAGTGGTCGTATACGAAAGGCTTGCACGATCTCGGCAACTCTGTTTACGCCTACCTGCAGCCCGATGGCACCTGGGGATGGAGTAACGCCGGCATCCTCGTGGATGGCGAGACTTCCCTGTTGATCGATACGCTCTTCGACCTGAAATTGACGCAGCAGATGCTGGATACCATGCGCAGGTCGATTCCCGCGGCTGCCCATATCGACATAGTGGTGAATACGCACGCCAATGGCGATCACTGTTTTGGCAATCAGCTGGTGGCCGATGCTCAGATCATCGCGTCGGCGCGCACCGCGGAAGAGATGATTGAGGGCGTCAAACCACAATTGCTTGCTATGGTCGTTAAGCAGGGGGCACAACTTGGGCCGACCGGCGAGTACATGAGCCGTATCTTCAGCCCTTTCGAGTTCGACAATATTGTTGTTACACCGCCAAAGACCACTTTCGAGGGCGAATACAGCCTGGCAGTTGGAGACAAAGCTGTGCAGCTCATCGAGGTAGGCCCGGCGCATACACGCGGCGATACAATGGTCTATATCCCGAGCGATCGCGTCATATTTACCGGCGATATCCTGTTTATCGGCGGTCATCCCATTATCTGGGCCGGGCCAACCGGCAACTGGCTGCGGGCATGCGACCGCATCTTGCAAATGGATGTGGAGACGATTGTGCCTGGCCATGGCCCGATTACCGATAAAAAGGGAGTCCAGGAGTTAAAGGGCTACTTCGAATATATCTACGCCGAGGCGCGCAAACGCTACGAGGCCGGAATGCCCATCCTGGAGACCGCCAGGGATATACCGCTGGATCGTTACGCCACATGGACTGATGGCGAGCGCATCGCCGTGAACGTGGCCTCCATCTATCGAGAATTGGGTGACACGTCTGCGCCAGCCGACTCCATGAGCCTGTTCGGCATGATGGCCGAGCTTGCGCGATGAAGTTGAACGTTCAACTGTATCATCGCTAATAAACGCCGCTTCCTTGTTGACAAAACATGCGCTTTCATTAACATGAACAATAAAGGGTTACGTGGGAAGGGAAGGAGCACATGTCGGGAACGCAACAGGGCAAGCAAAAAGCGGCGCAGCAAACGGCACTGGTTGGCCGCTACCTGCAAAATGGCATATACGCGGTTGAAAGGGTGCTGGGACATGGTGGCATGGGTAAGGTATTGCTCGCCACGCACGCGGAACTCGACGTACCGGTAGCCTTGAAGCAGGCACGCGCGGATGCGCCACTTCCGCAAAGCGTAGCCGGGGAGTTAGACCGTCTCCTTCACACTGAAGGAGCGCCATCCCAGGGTTCATATCAAAGCGCCTTCAATGATTTTCCGCTCAGTGGGGGCACACATACCGACAGATTTTTGCGCGAGGCATTATTGCTGGCCCGCCTGCATCATCCGGCCATTCCTAAGCTCTATGACTACTTTTTTGAAGATGGTTACTGGTACCTGGTAATGGAGTATGTGCCAGGACCAACGCTTGCCGCCTACATGCGGCAGCACGCGCCGCTTCCCCCGCTCGAAGCGATCAACTACACCATGCAGCTCTGCGACGTGCTGGATTACCTGCACAGGCAGGTGCCCCCGGTCATCTTTCGCGACCTCAAGCCATCGAACATTATCATCACGCCGGAGGGACGACTGGTGCTGGTGGATTTTGGCATCGCGCGCTATTTCAAAGAGGGCCAGATGAATGATACGACGGATTTTGGTTCGCCCGGCTATGCCTCGCCTGAACAATTTGAAGGCAGCGGGCAAACCGATGCGCGCTCCGATCTGTTCAGCCTGGGAATCATCCTGTATGAGATGCTGTGCGGCCACCGGCCGGCCAGAAAAGGAGCAAATAGGGATAAATTTGAACCTCTCCAGCAACTCAACCCGGCTCTATCGCCTGCACTGTGCGGGCTTGTCGCCGTCGCTATTCGCCCGGAGCCGGCGTATCGCTTCCAGACGGCTCATACCCTTTATGTAGCATTGAAGCGGGTGCGCACTCATGAAGAGCTACGTTTATGTTCGCAACAGGCACAACGACGAGAACTGCCTGCTTCAAGCGAGAATGCTGGTGAGCAGGCACCAGGCGCAATTCAGGGCGGAGATATACAGGCAGAATTGCCGGTTGAAGCAGCGCGTGTTCCTCAAAACGACACAGCGTGGCATAAGCGCAGGCACAAAGTCCTTGATAAGGGAGACCGCGAAGAGTTGGAGCAAGAAGCGCTGAGTCTCCAGCTTGTTTCTATCGATGCCGCTTTGCAGGAACGAGTAACAGCATCGATGAGAAAACTGATCGCTAATAAACCGCCACATCCCGGCGACCACGATGCGCCAACAGAGGCTCAGCAGGCCAATATTTTCACCGATCAGGCCAATAGCCGACAATACATTGCTAGAAAGCCTGAAATTCCCCGCATTGTACGCGTATGTTTTCTGCTCGCTTTGCTGCTTGCTCTCCTGATGACATCGCTCTTTGCCTATAATCGATTTTCTCCACGCCATTCTGGTGGCCTGAACAGCGCTACTCCTCCCGCGCAAACCCAAAGGCCGTCACAACCAGGCGCGAGTACGTGGCAGGTATTGCCATCTTTACCCTCGCCAGAAGCCGATAATACCGCTACATACGTGCAGGTAGGGGGGCGCGCATACATTTATGTGAGCGGCGGCTACCGTGGATTTGAGCTAAAACCAGCTTATAGCCGGGAACTTTTCCGTTACGATATTGCCGCAGCGCACTGGGAAACGGTGGAAAGTAAGGGCTTCCCCGGCATGGGCAACAATGCTGCCGCCCTGGATGAACACAATGATCTCTTTTTTACGGCCGGCTATTCGCCGGATACCTATCGAGTGACCTCGCTGCTCTATATGTATCGCCCCGAAGACGGGACGCTGCGCAAAATCGTGCCGCCTGCCAGTATCTCGCTCGGCTTCGGTGGAGCGATGCTGGCCGATCAGCAGGGGCACCTGTACATTACCCAGGGCTTTATGATACCGGGCAATCCTCACACGGTGGCCGGTCGCGGCTGGTATCGTTACGATATTGTCACCCGGCAATGGCACGCGCTGGCACCCTTACCGCTGGGATTGGGCTACGTTGTGCTGGCACCTGGTGGGCAGAGTGGCATCCTGATGCTGGGAGGATCAAGGGATGCAGGCCAGCACCTGCCGACGCAGCAAGTGTATCGCTACGATATTCAACAAAACGCCTGGACGCTTGAGCAGGCTACCGCTCCACTGCCTCTGAGCGGGGTCGCCAGTTGCCTGGATGGGCAGGGGCATATCGTCATCATCGGCGGTTATGATTACATGCACAATACATCCCTGGGCAGCGCCTGGCGATTCGATTTGCACACGCTACAATGGCAAGCACTACCACCTTTACCATCCGGAGGTTCGCTGCTGGGAGCCGCGGCATGCGACGGCATGGGGCACGTCTACCTTGAGCGCGGCGCCAATACTACCACTCGACCGACGGCTGATTTTTTGGAGTTGACGATAAATCAATAGTAATGCGAAATACTGATGCTAATCGATAAGGCAGGTAGGGATTCTTCGCTGCACTCAGAATGACAGGCCTGTCATTCTGAGTGCAGCGAAGAATCCCTACCTGCCCCGACCACTTCTGGGGGATGCACCTGTTAAAAAGACTCGACAAGCCGCCTCAGCTATGTTACACTTAGATCAAATACAAATATTTGAGGATTGTAACGTGGCTAAGATATGGGACGGCCTGATGAAAATGCTGGTGGGAGCTAATCCGCAGCACCTGGTGTCGTTATTACTTCCGGGCGCGCACTTTGAAAAAGAATTGGTTACTGAGATGAGGAATCGGACCCAGGCGATTATGAATGGCTAAGGAGTAAATTTGTCATGGACATTTTTGAGGAATCATGGGCATATCAGGAAATGGTACAGAAAGGTCTCCAGCAGGGATTGGAAAAAGGTCGGCAGGAAGGTGAACTCCGTGCCCTACGCGGGATGCTTGCCGATATTGTCCAGGCAAAATTTCCGGAACTTGCTTCACTGGCAAAGAAACAGACAAGATATATGAAAGACCCGCAGGTGTTGCGCCAGTTGACCATCAAGATCAGCATTGCGCAAACTGCTCAAGAGGTCGAGCAACTGCTTTTAGCGCTAACCAAAGACAAGAAAAAGCACTTACATGAGGAGAGAAGCCGGTATGCGAGTTAGCCGGAACAGGCTTCTCTTTTTCCCTATCTATGGCCGTATCGTCTCATAAATCAGCGGCCCCACACTTACCGGCGCATCGCTCCATGTATAACAACTCAGTAGCATGTCTTGAATAGAGTTCGCCTCGGATGCGGTGCGCGCGTGAATCTCCACCAGCGGGTCGCCAGCATGGCGATAATCGCCCATCCTGGCCTGTAAGACGAGGCCCGTGCGATGGTCAATCTGCTCGCCTTTCTTGAATCGTCCTGCCCCCAGTTGCATGCTGGCCAGGCCCATGCGTTCGGCCTCGATGCCGGCGATATAAGCACTACGCGGCGACATGAGCATTGAGCGTACCGGAGCCTTTAGGAGCAATTCGGGATGTTCGATCTGGCGCGCATCGCCGTCCTGGGCGGCGATCACTTCCGCCAGTTTTGCCACCGCCGCGCCTGAGCGAATTGCCTGTTCAACGCGCTGTTCCGCCTCGGCCATACTTTTCGCCGCACCCGTCATCACCAATAATTCTGCCGCTTCGTGATAGCAGAGTTCTGAAACGTCCCCCGGCCCATTGCCATGCAAAATTGCAATCGCCTCGGCCATTTCCAGGGCGTTGCCGATAGCGCGACCAAGAGGCTGCTCCATCGAGGTAATAGCGGCAACCGTATGCAGGCCCGCTAAACGCCCAATATCGACCATGGTCTGTGCCAGTTCGCGCGCCTGCTCAACATGCTTCATAAAGGCCCCGGAGCCGACTTTCACATCCAGCAGCAGGTGCGAGGCTCCAATCGCCAGCTTCTTACTCATGATACTGGCAGCTATCAAGGGAATGCTTTCTATCGTCCCCGTTACGTCGCGCAGCGCGTACATCTTGCCGTCGGCGGGCGCCAGGTCGCTTGACTGCCCGGCCAGGACGATATGATGTTGCGTGAGGATACGCATAAACTCGGCACGCGAGAGGGCAGAACGGAAGCCGCTGACCGATTCTAACTTATCGACGGTGCCACCGGTGTGACCAAGGCCACGCCCCGTCATTTTGCCGACGGCGACACCACACGCGGCTACCAGCGGCGCGACGGCCAGCGTCACTTTGTCCCCGACGCCGCCGGTGCTGTGTTTGTCTACCACCGGAGCGATGGTATCGCGTATGTGTAGCTCTTCGCCCGAACGCGCCATTGCCAGCGTGAGATCGCTGGTTTCACGGGCGTTCATCCCGCGCCAGTACACAGCCATCAACCAGGCCGACATCTGGTAATCGGGAATCTGATCGCGTGTATATTGCTCAACCAGCCAGGATATTTCTGCTGTGCTGAGCTCGTGTCCATCGCGTTTTTTGCGGATAAGTTCTACTGCCTGCATGGAATATCCTGACTACTCGTTCAACACGATACGCACAGAGTCACTTTCATAGCCGTTGCCGGTTTCAATCAGGTAGCGGTTCGTGGTCATACTGCCCAGGCGCACGTTGCGGTCGAAGGTCAGCTGGCCCTGCGTAAACGAATAGATGGTGGTATCCTGCCCGGTTACTCCCTGGATGATGATGCTGTTGAATCTTTCTTCCTGCTGCTCCTTGAACGCTTTGAGCAATGTAGCCGCCTGTTGCCAGGGAACAGCTCTCGCGTAGGTGATACGCACGATTTTCTTCCCTCCATCACCAATCGCGCTATCCACAACGTTGTAAGGAAGCGCGCCCGGCTCGAGCGCTTTGAGTTCGGCTACAGTGCGCGGCGGAAATGGAGCGGGGGGTTCAGGCGCTGGTGGTGGGGGCGGCGCCTGCGGAACAACCGGTGCGGGTTGCCTTGCGGCTGTTGAGGACGCGGCGGCAGGACGGCGCCCGGGAGGGCCAGGAACCTGGCGTGGCTGCTGGTAGGGTGGTTGCGGTGCGGCAGCAGGACGTGCCTGCGGTTGAGGAGCCTGGCGCGATTGCGCGCGCGAAGCAGGTTGATTGTAAGACTCGCTTGGCAAATCGCGACCGCAGTAGACACAGAATGGAGCTTGATCTTTATTGAAGCCTCCACAATATGGGCAGCGCATGGCTTGCTCTCCCGTCTCTATGAATATCAATGAACCTCTATGACTCTAGTATATCATACCTTTCTCTGGGCGATAGAAAAGCGGCTGGCATGCACTTGTTGAGTCAGGGAGTCGCATTTGGTCAGAATATTTATGCCTCGCGCTATATGGGAAATTTACGAATGGAGCTGCAAGACTCTGCGAATAACTTAGGTAATGTTGCCGATAATGCAGATATGACTTTCGTCATATCGCCGGAACATGCCTTTTCGTACTCCCCCCTTGTGTAGAATACACGTATACTATGTTCAGTGGACATAGAGAACTTATCATCAGACGGCGAGCTATGCCGGATAAATAAGCATGGCCGCCTCGATATCAAAGCTTTATTGATCACAACTCTTATCGCTGTCATTAAAGTTACTCAGGAGTTTCATTATGGAAGAAATGACCTCATTCACGACTACAACCGGGCCGATCCACCTGCCGAAGGATGGTCGTCCGGTTGATGTACAGGTACTCAATCTGGTTAAGACGTTCGGCAAGATCGAAGCAGTAAAAGGCGTTTCGTTCACCATTGGTAGGGGTGAAATCTTTGGATTGCTTGGCCCCAATGGCGCGGGCAAAAGCACCACCATTAATATGATGTGTGGCTACATCGAGCCGACCTCCGGCGATACAATTATCGATAGCCTTTCAATCAGGAAGGAGCCCATGAAGGTAAAACGTATTATTGGCGTGGTACCGCAGGAGATCGCCCTCTATAAAGACCTGACCTCGATGGAGAACCTGGAGTTTTTCGGCGAAATTTATGGCCTGTCCCGCAAGGAGCGGCGCGAACGCGCCGCGGATGTGCTGCACTTCGTCGGTCTTTACGAGCGCCGCAACGAGCCGATCAAGAACTTCTCCGGCGGCATGCAGCGGCGCATCAATATGGCGATTGCTATGCTACACCGGCCCAACCTGTTACTCATGGACGAGCCAACCGTCGGTGTAGACCCGCAGTCACGCGAGAACATCTTTGACACCATCGAAAAGCTGCGCGACCAGGGCACAACCATCCTTTACACGACGCACTATATGGAAGAGGCTGAGCGCCTCTGCAATCACATCGCCATCATGGACGAGGGACGCATCATCGCCATGGGCACGCTCGAGGAATTGCTGGCATTGCGCGACCATACACGTGAAGTCCAGCGCCCCCATGGCTTACAGGAACTGTTCATTCAATTAACAGGCAAGACGTTACGCGACTAATAGGATATAAGGGAGAGAATGACAATGAAGACCGCCTGGTATATCGCCAAAAAAGACCTCTTGGAGACTCTTAAAGATAGAAATTCGTTTATTCTGTTGCTTGCTGTGCCACTGGTGCTGATCGCAGTCATAGGCCTGGCTTTCGGCAACATTTTCGGCAGCAGCTCTAGCCAGATCAGTATCACCGTTGCGGTGAGCAATCAGGACAACGGCTACGTTGGTACGTCTATCATCAACGCACTCAAGATCAACAGCAATCAATTGCAGATTACCGTCAATCAGTACAACAGTCCTGGACAGGTCACGGACCAGGTAGCCAACAACAGCAATGTGAATGCCGGTGTAATCATTCCGGCTGGCACAACTGATAAGGTCAACGCGGCATCTCAGAACGGAACAACACCTAAAAATCTCGTCCAGTTCTATTCGCTGCCGAGCAATAACGATCCGCGGGCCACCATTGTGCAGAACATCGTGACCAACGTGTTGACCTCGGAACTGGCGGGCAGTTCGGCAGTGGGGCAGGTCTACAGTGTGTGCAACCAGCCAGGGAATCACTGCGCGCCGACTACGATCAATCCGCAGGCGATAGCAAGCAATGTAGGACAGGTCAGCGTAACCGGCGGGCAAGCCGCAGTGCAGGCGCTAACGGCGGGCAAAGCTGTGAAGATCAATAGTTTCGATCAGCTTGTGCCTGGCTATGCGGTCTTCTTCGCGCTCTTCGGCATCAATGCTGCCGCCGGAACCATCCTGCAAGAAAAAGAGGATGGCACATTCCGCCGCCTGCTGATCGCGCCCGTGCAGAAGTACGCGCTGCTGGGCGGCAAGCTACTGGCGCAGTTCCTGCTCACACTGGCGCAGCTGGCTGTTCTCTTTGCCGTCGGCTACTTCGCCTTCCACCTGGATGTCGGCTCCTGGCCGGCGGTCATCCTGCTGCTGATCTGCACCAGCTTCGCTACCACCGGCCTGGGTATCCTGCTGGTCTCGGTGGTCAAGACGCGGCGACAGCTTAACCCGATTGTCACGCTGGTGGTGTTGATCACCTCGGCTATCGGCGGGGCCTGGTGGCCGCTCTTCCTGGAGCCATCGTGGATGCAGCAGTTCGCCAAACTGGGCGTGACGGCCTGGGCGATGGAGGGTCTGAACGGCGTCATGATCCTGGGTAAAGATTTCGCGCAGGTAGCGCCCGATATGCTGGGTCTGCTGGCCTATGGCATCATCTGTTTCCTGATCGCCATGCGCTTCTTCCGCTTCCAGGAGAAGGCGGCGTAGCTGTAGGGACAGCGGCTTGTCCTCGCCATGGTCCTGCAATGATAAAAGGAAAGAGAGATGCGCTACGGTGCGTCTCTCTTTCCTTTTATCCCTGTGCTACTACAGCCTCGACCAACCTGGCATTCGAACTCGTCTTTTCAAACAGCCGGATCACCTGCTCTGTCATCTCGCGGTGTGGCAAATCGGCCATCCTGCGGCGCAAGATGGCCGAGGCGCGCAGTTCTGATGGCGAAAGCAGGCGCTCCTCCTGGCGCGTACTGGAGGCGGCGATATCGACGGCAGGGAAGATACGGCGGTCCGCCAGCTCGCGCGAGAGGCGAATCTCCAGGTTGCCTGTTCCCTTGAACTCTTCGTAGACCACCTCATCGAGACGACTGCCGGTTTCCACGAGGCAACTGGCGACGATGGTCAGACTTCCACCCTCCTCAAGTGTGCGAGCGGCACCGAAGACGCGCCTGCCAACTTCGAGCGCGCGCACATCGATGCCACCGGAGAGCGTGCGACTGCCGTAGCCGCCGCGCCCGGAACGCGGCCCATCCCACATCTCGCTGCTCAAATTGTGTGCGCGGGCCAGCCGCGTCAATGAATCAAGCAGGATCACGACATCCTTGCCCTGTTCGACCAGCCGTTTAGCATCGTTCAGGGCCTGCTCGACGATCCGCCCATGCCGGGTCAATCGTTGGTCGAAGCTTGATGCATAGAGTTTGACGTTCGGTCCCTGTACCTCCATACGCCATTCGGTGACTTCTTCCGGCCGTTCATCCACGAGGCAGAGGAACAGGCTGGCTTCGGGGTAATTGGTGAGAATGGACGAAGCGACCTGGCGTAAAATGGTGGTTTTGCCGGCCTTGGGAGGTGCAACAACGAGCGCGCGCTGCCCGAAGCCGAGCGGGACGAGCAGGTCTATGAACCGCGGCGCGATGGGTGTTTTGCCGGTCTCCAACGTTATGCGCCGGTTGGGGTGAATGGGCGTCAGTTTGTCAAATGGAGTGCGTGCTGCTGTCAATTTTGGATTTCCTTGTATCGCTATAAGGGCGGTATGTGGGATGTGTTGTTTGTAGTGTATCACATATGACAGGCGATGTCGCTTTTTTCTCTTTTAGAGAGATTACCGGAAGCGACCTGTGGGCGGGGGGTACCGGTATCAATGGGCCGCTTGCTGAGTACTATTGCTAACAATAGGTACAAATAGCCAGGGAGTGCTAATAGACCTTGTACTGCCATCCACACAGCAGTAGTAAAACAACGGGCAATATGGTACAATTAGTGAAGTGTTAAGCCCATGTTCACATGCAGTTACTACCGGAGACACATGCCGTGAGCAATCAATATATTCCTGATCCCGATTCCAGACCGTCGGGGAACGGAAATTCATACAACAGCCGCCGCGAAATGCGGGTGAGCAATTCTACCGGGTCGCTGCCGGTCGTCAGTGCCGGGCGCAGCTATACAGGTTCGTTCGACTTCGAGGGCCTGATTGCTTCATTGCGTGAGTTGTTCGCGAAGGATCGCCAGGTTGCAAGCCAGCAGGACAGTACGCGCTGCGGCATCTGCTACCTGTACTACACTTTGAGCGAAGTGCGCTACCGCGAAGAAGAGGGATTCTACGTCTGCCCCAACTGTGAAAAGACGCTGGGGAAGCAAACCCTGCCAATGATCAGGCGGCAACAAAAACAATAAGCAGATATGGCGAAGAGAGGGACTGGCGCGCGCCAGTCCCTCTCTTCGCCATATCTGCTTATTACTCTACAATGGCCTCAGCTTCGGCCTCTTCCCATTCTTCCTCGCGCACTTCGCGCAAGTCTTCGGGCCGATCCAGGCGGTCCAGGAAGAGGATACCATCCAGGTGGTCAATCTCGTGCTGGAGGATACGGGCAAACCATCCTTCGGCGTGAACCTTCATCGGCTTGCCACGGGCATCCTGGCCGCGTACAACCACCTTTGCCGCGCGGCGGATATTATCGCCGGCATAGCCTGGAATGCTCAGGCAGGCCTCGGTGCCGATCTCCTCGCCCTCGGCCTTGATGATCTCTGGATTGACCATCGCCACCTTTTTATCTTCGTACTCGGCTACGAAGATACGCAGCGAAAGGGCTATCTGAGGCGCTGCCAGTCCCGCGCCATGCGCCGCATGCATGGTCTCAAACATGTCATCGATCAACTTCTGAATCGAAGCGTCGAACCGGTGAATCTTTTTGCCTTTCTGCCGTAAGATAGGATTTTCCGCGGTAATTATTTTGTGAATTGCCATACTATCGCTATTCCCTATGAGCGTTAAAAACATCACGCCTCTACAAAGCGCCGGTTCCATGCCGGGGAAGCAGGCCCCGGTAGTGGTATAATTGCTTATATCGTATCACATCACATGGGAATAATCTATATGTCTCCGGTGATTACCCAAAAGTTACCAGATATGCCTTTATCAAAATGAACACAATGGATATACCAGACCGTGTCACCGCCTATATTGAAAAACACCATCTCTTTCCTGGCAGCGGCGAAATTATTGTCGCCGTTTCGGGCGGGGCGGATTCGTTGTGCCTTCTGCATCTCTTGAACCGCCTGTGTGGGCCGGGGAAGCGCTATCCACAGTTGCGTTTGCATGCCGCTCACCTCAATCACATGCTGCGCGGTGCGGCCAGCGAGCAGGATGCTGAAACCGTCGCGAAAATAGCGGCGGACTGGGGCATACCTTGTACGGTGGGTACTGTTGATGTTCCGGCACTGGCGCGCGAAGAACATCGCTCATTGGAAGATGCGGCTCGCGTAGCTCGCTATCGTTTCTTGCGCCAGGTCGCGCAGGGCCAGCCAATCGCGGTGGCACATCACGCGGATGACCAGGTTGAAACGTTGCTGCTGCACTGGATACGCGGCAGCGGTCTGGCCGGTCTGGTTGGCATGCTGCCGAAGCAGCAGGATATCATTCGCCCGCTCCTGGCGGAAAGCCATGCTGAGAGCATCACCTATTGCCGGCAACACGCAATTGTGCCGCTGGAAGACTTGAGCAACACCGACCCACGCTTCCTGCGCAATCGCATTCGTCACGAACTCCTGCCCCTGCTCGAATCGTTGAATCCGGGTATACAGGAGACGCTGTTGCGCAATGCCGATAGTGTGCGCGTCGATGTAGAATGGATCGAGACCCAGGTCGATGCGTGCTGGCTAACCATAGTTCTGGCGCAGCAGGAAAATTCTATCAAATTAGATGCCCGCACCTTTCTAGCGCTGCCATTGAGTTTGTACCGGCACCTGTTGCGGCGCGTTACCGCCCGTCTCTATGACGGTCAATCGCCGCTCGAAGCTCGTCATTACAGGCTGCTGGAGCAACTGCTGGCTCACAAAAATGATGGGCAGGAGCGCCGGTTAGATTTTCCACGCGGCCTGCGGGTTATCTACGATTTCAATCACGTGACGTTTAAGCGTCTGAATATACATACAGCTATTCATCCGATGGGCGGCAAAAGCGATACGCGGGAGGCAGCGCTGCTTTCAGTTCCCGGCTGTGTTGAGGTAGTAGGAACATCCTGGCAGATTGCGGCGGAGATGGTACCAGAAGACGTGATGCAGCAAGTAAGGCAGGCTTTGCAGCGGGAGGATTGGCCGCAGGTGTGGCGTTTGCTTCCTTCCACTCGTCATACTGTGTATGCGGATGCGGACAAAGTCGGGCCTTCTGTATGGGTGCGCACCCGACTTCCAGGTGATCGCATGCGGCCGTTGGGCATGATTCACGAAAAAAAGGTGCAGGACATTCTGGTGGATAAGCATATTGCGCGCCATGAGCGTGATTTCATCCCACTTGTCTTTTCGCCATCCCATTGCATCTGGCTGGCGGGCGTATGCCTGGATGATCGTGTGAAGATCAGCAGAGAGACACAGCGTATTGTACGTTTTTTGATGAAACAGGTGTAAACAAGAGGTGGCCATGAGTATGCACGATGATATTGCCGAGATATTGTTAACCGGCGAGCAAATTCAGGCGAAGGTTATTGAATTAGGAAAGCGCATTACTGAGGATTACAAAGGCAAAAATCTGCTGCTATTGGGAACGCTGAAAGGCGCGGTGCCATTCATTGGCGATCTGTCGCGGGCCATCGATTTGCCGCTGGAGATCGATTATATGGCCATCTCCAGCTATGGCAATAGTACCGAATCGAGCGGCGTAGTACGTATTCTTAAGGACCTGGAAGGGCCGATTGCGCAAAAACACGTGCTGATTGTGGAAGATATTGTGGATAGCGGCCTCACGCTCCATTATCAAACGGAGATCCTGCGCCAGAGAAAGCCGCAGAGCCTGCGCATCTGTGCGCTGCTGGATAAAGGACGCGAACGTGTGAAGGCCGTCGAGCTGGACTATACCGGTTTTCAAATTCCAGACCGCTTTGTCGTGGGCTATGGCCTTGACTATGCGCAGCGCTACCGCAATCTGCCCTACATTGGTATTTTGAAGCCCTCGGTCTACCAGGATGAGCCGAAGGAGCCGCAGAGGCAGCACCAGAGTCCGGCTGAAAAATAGCTATTCCAGGATAGGAATTCTCAAGAGATCTCGTCAGAAAAATCAAAACGAGTCCAGGCGTAGCCATTCGAGGTTTGGGCCAATGAGCAATTCTGTCATCTTTGCATGATGGGTGTTTTTCATGGCAACAACCTGTGTATCGAAACCAAATCTACGCGCGAGTTGTTTCACATCGTCGACATTGTCATAGGTCATCAGGAAATCGCCGCGTAGTTTACTAGCAATTTCAAAGAGTCTTTCATGGTCTAATTTAGAATGCTTATAAAGGCGTTCTCCTGCCCTTTTGCCAGCGACAGTATAGGGAGGATCGATGAAGAAAACGGTATCGGTGCAATCCGCTTGCTCACTCAGAATACCCATCCCATCTCCATGGATAAAAGTAATGCGATCCCGCATATGAACAATGTCTTGTATACGCTTTTTAAGAGTCATTGGATACCATCTAGAAGTGATACCTCGTCCATTCTCACCCTCTTTTACTATTCCTGCTCCTGGCGCCAGGATGCCGCCTCGATTAACGCGATTTCTCAGAATGGTTCTAAATGCCTCTTCTTTGAGTTCAATATCAGTTTTTGCGAGCAAAGACAAAACATTCTCATGTGTCACATTGAAAGTCGTGATTTCATTAATGAGCCAGTTCCAGTCTTCGCCTTCAAGAATTGTTTGCCATACGGAGGCCACATCCTTATCCAACTCAACCATTGTAACATGATCAACAAGATTTTCGGCGACTGCCGTTAAGCTGATAATCCCACCACCTGCGAATGGCTCAATAAGCCTGGCTGGACGAACAGGCAAAACGCCTGCATGCTTTCTCACATCTGGAGAGAGCCATCTGCGCAAATGTGGTACCAACCAGGTCTTTCCCCCTGGATATCGAAAAGGGCTACGTTGTGGTATCGAAGCTACATTGACTTCAGTAGGTAGTGGCAAATATCCGAACAAACCGATCTGCTGCATCTGATCCCTCTACTTGAAATAATTTCAGGCAACTATGATAATCTTTACATATTTTCTGTCTCGATGTCTACTACATCTAACAATGTTGGAGCATCGGGTGGCGTGCTATTTTCAAGCTTTTCATCTAGCTTCTCCTGCAATTGATCCATAAAGTCCTGCACCTCTCCGGGTTCTGCTGTTGTAATTTTATTTAATGCAGCGTTAAAACCCGTGTAAACCGTTCTGGAGCGAACAAGACGGTAACGATTTTGTGAGGAATCGAGTTGTAGATCATAAATAAGCCAGGCCATCTCGGCTTCCGTTTGATCTACTTCATCCATTGGAGGCAGCGTATTAAAAAATTTGCTATCGACTGCCACTGCTTGTTTCTTGCCCCAGGCATATAGAATCCCGCCTTTATAGATAAGTTGAGGTGCTAGCCTCTTACGTGAAGAGGAAAGATAATCAGGACGAGGATAGTCACGTTTTCCCAGCCAATCCATTTTAGCATGTTCTTCGGGGTTTTCCATATAATACTCAAATGCTTTTCGGATATTACCAGAGATATAGACAGCCTGCACCTCGAGTGCGCCAAAATCAAGAAGCCTTCCTGTATCGTCGTAGCTGACGAGTACTATATCAATGTTACCTGCAGACTTGCCGTACTTATCGTTGATGCGAATCTCTGTAAGAGAGGTCCATGATTGTCCTGGCGGAAAGAAAAAAGCAGCTGCATCTTCAGCTATAAGCCAATCTTGACGGAAACGTACAGGACAGGTAATCACTGTTCTATTTGCTTCGTATACACTACATACGCCTAAAGGATTCTCTGCCTTATCCTTTGTACAGGAAGGAACCTTATTGTTGAATGGGCAAAGTCTGTTCTTCCGGTATCGCCCTGCATCAGGTGAGAAATTGTTGGTAGGGAAACCAAAGACTTCCGCGAGTGGATGATCTGGCATCTAACCCATCCTCCTGATAAAAATACTCAGCTTTAAGTGAGTCCTTATTATTGTCTTCCATCTATCAAGTCTCCCATCTCCCTCTCTCCTGTGTTACAATTACAGCAACAACGAGGTAAGAGAGGACATCATGGTATCAGCAGGTATCATCGGCAGCGGCGCATGGGGCACGACTCTGGCCCTTTTATTAGCCGGTAAAGGCACCGCTACCACGTTGTGGGAACACAATCCTGAACGCGCCGCTGAAATGCAAGCACAGCGTGAAAATAGGCTCTTCCTGCCTGGATTTCGCTTCCCGGACAGCCTACAGGTCACTTCCGACATAAGAGAGGCTGTGCAGGGGAAGGATATGCTCGTGCTTGTGACGCCTTCGCAGCGCATGCGCGAGAATGTGCGCTTACTCGCCCCTTATGTTGAAAAAGGATCCGTGCTGGTAAGCGCCAGCAAGGGCATAGAAATCGGCACCCTCAAACGCATGACCGAGATCATAGCCGAAGAGCTTCCTGATGCCGCGCATCGCGTGGCAGCTCTCAGTGGCCCCAACATCTCCCGAGAGGTGGCGGAGGGAAAGCCGACCGCTGCTGTCGTAGCGGCTTATGAGCAGGATATCGCCGTACACGCTCGTTCGCTGTTGAGCACGCAGCGGTTTCGTCTCTATACGGTGAATGATGTGGTTGGCGTCGAGCTGGGAGGCGCGCTCAAAAATATCATCGCCATTGGCGCGGGCATTAATGACGGTATGGGCTATGGCGACAGCTCGAAGGCAGCTTTCATAACACGCGGGCTGGCGGAAATCTCGCGCCTGGGTATCGCTGCCGGGGCGCATCCCCTGACGTTCGCGGGACTGGCCGGCATCGGCGATCTCGTCGCAACCTGTGCCAGCCCACTGAGCCGCAACCATCGCCTGGGCCAGCGCCTGGCCGCGGGCGAAAAGCTTCCGGATATCCTGGCCTCAACTCGTACAGTGGCCGAGGGCGTATCTACTACTCGTGCGGCCCTGCAACTGGCGACACGCTTTGATGTTGAAATGCCCATTACCAGCCAGCTCAGCCTGGTTCTCTTCGAAGGGCTGGACCCTAAAAAAGCCGTGCCAGAATTAATGATGCGCGACCTGAAGGATGAGTTGGAAGGCATTCTCTAAAGACTCAGGAGCCATATTAAAACTCCCCTACCAGAACGTTTATTAAGCGAGTATAATACTATGAAATATAATGAAAAACACAAGAGTGTTAAGAGGTAAGCAAGACAGTATGCCACGAAAAAATAACCGGCCTGTCCGTCAAAATCATACCCCTGACTCATTTGACGGGCAGCCACCAACCGACGAATTTTATATCGATAGCGGTGAAACAGGGCAGACCATTGATAGCACTGATAATCGAGATAGCCTTGAGCAAAGGCGCCGGGTTACGGATGTCTACTTCGAGCAAGGGGAAGGACGCCACGAAGCCGGCAAACGAGATGTTGACCTGTACATCCGCATGTATAACACACTGCTGCGCAGTTCCGGTGAAGTCAGTCTGAAAGCCCTGGTGCAGGCTCATTACAATATCGATTCCAGCCTGCATCCAGATGCGCGCTCGCCCTATCCGGATATGTCCGCCTTCATTTACAGCGTTTTGCGCCTGCCGGCTTCGATTCTTCACTGCAACCTGGTGCTGCTGGGCCAGTCGGAGCAGGTGTTTTTGCGCCAGGGATTCCATGTCGATCGCTGGGAGGCCGTTACGGCTTCAGCGCGACGCCGCAAATGGTTCTATGATGGGAAAGAGACCCTGGCGGTCTATGTTGCTAGCGTAAGCGATACCGATGATATCGTTCCCATCCTGGTCGCGTTCCAGATCGAATGGAACAAAATGTATTACCTGCTCAATGACGATCCCACGACGATGCAGTTGCTCGAAACACGCATGGACCGCACCTCGCCGGTGTTTGTTGAAATTAGCAAGGTGCTACGACAACGTTTGCACATTTCAGTTGATGATTGGCAGCGCCTGGAAGTCATCTGGGGCGATCACCTGTGGGAGAATCTACTCATCATCGGCAGGCAGCGTAAAAGTTTCTCACTGCGTATGCTGGGCGGCTCGCATGTCGGTTATGTACGCGCCACACATGAATGGTGGACTCCGGTCGAAAAACTGCTTGACACGCTTGGCCTGCAGGAGCGGCCCGTGTACTTCGTCTCCAGCAATACGCATAGCCTGGTCAATCTGATGTCGGGCAGCCTGCTGAGCCGTGAAGAGGAGTTGACGAAATTTGCCTTGAGCGACGAAGACCCCTACCTGGCCGAGGAATGCCGTAAACTGCAAGAGGGTATAGTGCCCGGCAACTGGCAAAATTTCCTGTACTTTACTGCTCGCGAGTGGGCACGTACCCCGGCGGGCAAGGAATTCGCGCGCAATCGCCAGCGCGAAGAACAGGAGCGCGGCATCTGGTACATTGGAGCGCGGCACGGCCTGGAGATCGACGCCCAGGTGTTCGAGCTGGCACGGCTGCGCCCGGTAGAGATTGACCCGCGTTGCCGCATGTCTGGCATGGACGCGCTGGCGAAGAGCCAGGCGATTATCCTCAATATCGACTATCCCCTGGGGATGGCCGCCTATCGCATGCTGCGCGAAATTATGGAAAATCTCCCGCAGATACGCGGCATCTATATCCTGGGCAAAGCGGCCACGCTCAACGGCAGCATCGGCGATGTCATGATCTCAAATGTGGTGCTGGACGAGCATAGCCAGAACACCTACTGGCTGGATAACTGCTTTATCGCGCAGGATGTGCAGCCTTACCTGATCTACGGCTCCGTGCTGGATAACCAGAAGGCCGTCTCGGGCAAGGGCACTTACCTGCAAAATCGCCAGTACTTTGATTTCTACTATCGCGCCAATTATACGGTGGTCGAAATGGAGAGCGGCCCCTACCTGAACGCGGTCTACGAAGATCAATACCTGACGCGCTATCCCGTGGGCGAGAACATCAACTTCGCGCGCCTGCCCTACGAACTGGGCATTCTCCACTACGCCTCGGATACGCCATACACGCGCGGCAAGAATCTTGGCGCCGGCAGCCTGTCATACTTCGGCATGGACTCGACCTACGCCTGTTCGGTAGCCATCCTGCGCCACATCTTCGAGAACGAAATTCGTCTCATCCAGCACCAGGAAACAAGGCCGTTAGTGGCAGTTGAGCAGGAAGAGGAAAAGGCAGAATCAAAAGTCTCTTAAATAAGCCGAGCAAGGACAGGCAAGAGGCCGTCACGCTGGCGTGACGGCCTCTTGCCTGTCCTTGCTCGGCTATCGCTTATCACGTGCGGAATGCTGCGCGCACGTTGCGGTCAGCGAACAGGTAGATCAGGATCACCAGGGCAAGTACTACATTGACGATACCTGAGAAGAAGCCGCTTTGTCCCAGAGCGAATATGCCATCGAGCAGCGCGATTACTTCGAGTATCACTGTGGCCCAGAATGCCCAGGTTTGTAATGTCCATAATCCCCAGGCCAGGATCAGGTAGAGGACTCCCAGCACCAGGGTGATTATACCAGCGGCAAACAGGCCTCCGCTAGCTGATCCTGCTAATAGGGTGATTCCGGCGATAATGCCGAGAATACCCTGTATTGCCATAATAATAGCGATAATGGTGATACCCAATGGACGAGAGCGAGTGGTAAGGTTCTCCAAGTTGACTCCCTTTCCTCCGTGCGTTGCACGGCTTTTCAAATAATACCTTGTAGGATGCAGCATTGATTGGAGACGCCGTTGGCTCCAGTCGAATACCGCATCCGCTTCTGCTTATTGCACGTAAGAGGAAGCAAACAGGCTTCAGAGTGGTTGTTCTTCGTCCTCGTAATCCTCTATGTTGTTATCGTCTTCCACTTCTATGATGCTTACCGGGACGACTTTAGATACCCAGGGAATTTTTTCTTTTCCGCTGTTGAAGCGCAGCAACTTTTCCCAATCTATGCTACCATCCGGATTGCCAAAGTTGTTGAGAAAGTCTAGCTCAAATCTATTCAGTGCTTTAGCCCACTCTTTCTCAAATTCAATGCGATGCTGTGTGGGGTAGTCACGCATGAGGTTTATCAGCTTGATGTAAAAATCGGGATCACCTGTAATTTCTTCCCAAAACGCCTGTCCCGACGGATTCATAATATTCATTATCCTCTATTTCATTATCTGTTCTAAATAAGGAATCACCAGGTTGGCTAGCAAGCTGGGTTCCCTCAGAAGAAATAGGTGTTTCCTCATCGCTCTCCCCACCAAATAGAGGAATAGGTAGTTGCATAGCATCCAATCGCTGATTAGCAATTTGAATATATTTGGGATCTATTTCGATTCCAATACAATGCCTACCGAGTTGTCTAGCGGCAACAGCAGTTGTCCCAGAGCCGAGAAAAGGATCAAGGACTACATCACCGGGTTGAGTAAATAGCTTGATAAACCATGATGGCAACTCGACAGGAAAAGTTGCACTATGGCCACGGTTGCTACATTCTGTAGCTAGATACAATACATTATCTGGATAAGCTAGCTCACGGCCAACCCAGTTTTCAATCTTCTTACCAAACCCACTTTGCACACGCGAGTTATCGCGTCGCCTATCTGTTTCACTAAGATTCCGCAGGCGTGACTGGCTCCAATCACCCATTGGAACCCGTACTGCATCTTGATACATCGCAAAATGTTTTTCTTTAGTGAAATGGAGACAACGCTCCCAGGCATCACGAAAACGATTAGGCCACTTACCAGGATAGCTATTTCGTTTGTGCCATATGTATTCCTCTGTCCATAACCATCCTTGTTTGCGTAAAGCCACAATCAGTTCAAGTACATAGGTGTGTCGTTCACCATCCACTACCCGCTCTTTGATATTGAGAATGAAAGACCCCCTCGGTTTCAATACTCTTTTCAACTCGGCGGCAATAGGAAGAAACCATTCAACATATCGGTCTGGATGTACACCACCGTATGTATCCTTACGTTGATCAGCATAGGGTGGAGAAGTTACTATCAGGTCAACGGAGTTCGAAGGGTAGTTGAGGCAAAATATCCAGACAATCACCCTGCAAGATTTGTGTTCGCCAAACTTGATCATTACTCATAGAATTCCTCTTGTCTATTCTCATTTGAAATGGCTTAGACACCCTCATATTATAACATGCTGGTAATTTCATCTGGCTCTTTACCGCTCCTTCTAGCCAATCAGATTATGGAGTGAGCCAAAAACATACCCATGTTATTAACGGGCGCAGCAAAACAATCTGACCAATCTACTATAGAGATACAGCGCATCGGGAAAAATGCGGAAAAACTAGCTGATTATCGCCCATAGTTAGCCCTGTTTGGAATTTGGGAAGGACAGGGGCTCTCCGTTCAAGTGTTAGCAGAACGTTTCGGATTACAGCGTCACCCGATTTCCCCCCGCCGGCATCGTGAATCTCAAAAAGCCACCCTGCGCCAGGCGTGTACACACCACCGTCAGCGTGAAGAAAGACAGGAGCAGGGCCGCGCTCTTCAGTTCGTAGAGGCCGAAATCGGCGAGGCTCAGGTGATTCGCGCCACTCTGGAAGAAGCGCCACAGAGCCGGGCCATGCTGGACTTCGGTAAAGGTGTTGAGGGCTGTGCCTATGGTCAGGGTGATGAACAGGTCGATGGCGAAGCAGATGGCCGCCATGCGCGGGCCGAGCAGCCAGAAACGCTTGCTGAGGCGCTCGCGTTTCACAGATTGAATGCGGCGCGTAGCCCATAGGGGCGCGAGCAGATATTGGAATAATAGGAAGATCAGGGGCATTATAATAAATAGCCAGCCGGGGAAGAATGCTGGTGTAATCAATGCGCCAAGACGGCCCAGCGTGTAGAGAACAACGCCCTCTATCACGCCACGCCGGTAGGACGTTTTATTGAACATATTCGTCTAACCTGGCTAGTTGCAGCCGCAGCTGCCATTGCCACAAGCACAACTTCCACCCATAGAGTCGCTCATATCGTCATAGCCGCCGTCCTCGCTATTGGTGCTGAGGGCGAAGACCGAGAGCAAACGGCGTACCTTTTCGCTGTGGCACTTCGTGCATACAACATCATCGGCATGCTGGTGACTGACCAGCAATTCAAATTTAGATTTGCAGTCCGAGCAACGATACTCGTACAATGGCATAGAAAGTTACCTCCGGTTCATGGGAAACGCTGTATAATCAAACATATTGTATGGCTTTGCTCAGATAACGTCAAGTGCGAGTTTGCACTGGCAGAGCTATTTAAAAGTCGAGTCAGTGAGGTCAACTTTAGAAGGCGCTCCGACAAAATCAAGCTCGTTCTCTCGACTTTTCAATAGCCCTGGTGCACTGGTGATTATCTATAAGCTGGCCAGGGATTCTTCGTTGCACTCAGAATGACATGCCCCGGACACACCCGGGTGTGTCCGAGGCATGTCATTCTGAGTGCAACGAAGAATCCCGTCTGCACTCCTGAGAGACCACAAGCTCCCTGCATTCTGGGAACTGCTGGGAATTACCATGGGTTTCATCTGTCCATCGCCCATATTATAGAGAGGATCTCATATGGCTCTAACAATAGGAATAATAGGTTTACCACAGAGCGGTAAAACGACGCTCTTCAATGCTTTAACGAAGGCGGGCGCGCCCATCAGCGGCTACGCAACCAGTACCGTACAGGCAAATCATGCCGTTGTACAGGTGCCAGACCCTCGCTTGCAGCCGCTGGCAGAGATTTTTCATCCCAAAAAGGTCACCTATGCCACGGTTGACTTTGTGGATGTGGCCGGTATAGGGCAGGCAAAACACGATAGCGGCGAGAAGAGGCAGGGGTTGAGCGCGGAATTTTTGGGGCATATTCGCAATGCCGATGCCCTGGCGATTGTGCTTCGCACCTTTGAGAATAGCAACGTCCCACATCCCTATAACGATATCGATCCCAATCGTGACCTGGACAGCCTGAACGCTGAACTGGCGCTGACCGACCTTGCCACCGTCGAGAAGCGCATCGAGCGCACAACCAAAGCCGCCAAATCAGGAGAGAAAAAATACCAGCAAGAACTGGCGATCCTGCACCTGCTGCAAGAGGCACTGGAAGATCTACGGCCTGTAAGCCAGGTCGAGCTGCTGCCGCAAGACCGCGCCGTGCTGGACGAACTCTTCCTGCTCACGCTCAAGCCGCGTATGTATGTCTTGAATGTAAGCGAAGATGTGCTGGGAGCGGCCAACGATTTGCTGGAACGCATCGCTGCCGGCGAGGATGTGGACGAGGCAACGCTCGAGGGCGAACTGAAAGGCATCGCGAAGATTGCCAGGCGCGCAAAAGACGAGGGGTCCGAGGTCGTTGCCGTCTCAGCACGCCTGGAAGCGGAACTGGCCGAGCTGCCAGAAGAGGATGCCGCCGAGTACCTGGAAGCGTTGGGTCTGCCCAAACTGGGGGCTGACCGCGTGATCCAGGTTGGCTATCGCCTGCTCAACCTGATCACCTTTCTCACTGCCGGTGAGGACGAAGTGCGCGCCTGGACGGTCACGAAAGGCGCAAAGGCGCCAGAGGCGGCGGGCAAAATTCACTCCGATATCGAGCGCGGCTTCATTCGCGCCGAGGTGACGCGCTTTGAAGACTTTATGGCCTGCGGCTCCTTCGCGGCCGCTGCCAAAAAAGGCCTGCAACGCCTCGAAGGAAAAGACTACGTGATCCAGGACGGTGATATCGCGCATTTCCGCTTTAACGTGGGGAAATGAATTACGGTTAGTGTTGCCGCACAAGCGAGAGCAGGCACACACCGGTCAGAATCGCAAGCATTGCTACAAACCCCACGGGCGTGAGCTTTTCTCCGGCAAAAAGTGCGCCCAGACCGACTGCCACGGCAGGATTGACGTAGGCGTAGCTGGTTGCCAGGGCCGGTCGTACATGGGTCAGCAGGTATCCGTAGGCGCTGTAGGCGATCAAGGAGCCACCGAAGATCAGGAAGAGCATCGCCCATACCGGCCCGGCAGCAGGGGCGCTCGTCACCCGCTCTCCCAATGATAGGCCCAGGATAACCAGCGCCAACCCGCCGGCCAGCATCTGGGCTGCGCTGGCCATTAACCCTTTAGGAAGTGGCAGGCGCGAGCTCCAGATAGAGCCAAAGGCCCAGCTTATAGGGGCTATCAGGAGCGCAATCGCGCCTAATGGATTGGCCGAGAAGCCGTTTTCCAGGTTCAGCAGCACCACGCCGATGAAGCCTATGCCGAGACCCAACCATTCTTTGCGATTGGGCCAGCGTCCGAATAGCCCGGAGAAGAGCGCCGCCCACAGCGGAACCGCCGCGATGCCCAGCGATGCTAAACCCGATGCCACCCATTGCTCGGCAAAAACCACACCGCCATTGCCGCCGACCAGCAACAGTAGGCCAACCAGGGCCGCTCCAACCCATTGCTTGCGTGTGGGCGTTTCTCCGCCGCGAGCGCGCAGGAATACGTACAGGATCGAGCCCGCGATCAGGAAGCGTATTCCAGACAGCAGAAATGGCGGGAAGCTTCGCAGCGCGATACGCATTGCCAGGTACGTGCCGCCCCAGAGGACATACAGCGCGGATAGAGCAAACAGTATCCCTAAGCGACTGCTGGCAGAAGTTTTAGAGGCAACTTTCTCATTATTCGCATCTACGCTTACCACTTCATCTTGCACTGCTTTCCCGGAATAGCTATCGTTCATCTACATTCCTGTCTAGTGCGGATACCAGAATCCCTGGCCCGAATTGCTTGTTTTTGTAATGTTTTCAACGGCATACATTAATGAAATCCATACCAGAGCTGCCTGCGCAGCCATTCAGGACTATTGAGGCCATCGGCGCTGTCGAAGCCCCACCGCAGAGCTACTACATCGAATACAATCACGAGAACGAGCAAAATGAGCATTTCCATGATGCCCTCCCTTGCTTATGCGGCTGCTGGTGGGAGTAGTCGCAGGATTGAAAAAACAACGATACTCACTTCCCTTTGTATAGTAGCAGAGTATTGATGTAAACACTACATCCAATCAGGCAATAAAAAGGGGAACTTGGCCTATATAAGGCTGTGGACGCCTCGTCCGGAGGCCGATCAATCGGCGATGCCCGCGATAAATCGGGGCCTACGGGCCGTAGGGGCCGGGCAGTCCTGTCTGGGGGACAGGCATACCGTACACAGCGCCGATTGATCGGCCTCCGCATCCTGCACAGTATGGCATCCTCTTCTTTACCCCCGATTTACCGGCCTCCTCTCGCTTCCTGCTCCAATAATTGCTGCTTGCGCTCTGCTCCGTAGCGATAGCCGCCGGAACTGCCGTCCTCACGCACGACGCGGTGGCAGGGGATCACCAGTGGGACAGGGTTGGTAGCGCAGGCACGGGCCACGGCGCGAGCGGCTTTGGGAGCGCCAATCGTGCGGGCCACTTCGCTGTAAGAGCGTGTATCGCCGTAGGGAATGGCCTGTAATGCCTGCCAGACGCGCCATTGAAAGGCCGTGGCCTGAATATCCAGGGGCAGATCGAGGTGCGGCTGCTCGCCATTCAGGTGGCTCAAAAGCGCGGTAACCCACTCATGCAAACTATCATCGTTGCGCGTAATCTCGGCTGCAGGGTATTCCTTGAACAACGTGGCTTCGAGCGTGGCATCGGAGTCGCCCATGCTGATATGGCAGATGCCTTTTTCTGTCGCGGCCACCAGCAGGCGCCCCAGCGGGCTGTCCACGATAGTATAGGAAATGTGCATGCCGAGTCCACCGCGCCTATAAGCCGTTGGCGTCATGCCCAGTTGCGAGGGCACGCGCTCATAAAGACGGCTGCTGGAACCATATCCTGCATCATACAGTGCGTTTGTCACCGATTCTCCCTCCTTCAGTTGTACCTTGAACTGCCCTAGCCGGTACGCTTCGGCATACTGGCGAGGCGAAATGCCCATGACGCGCTTGAAGACGCGCTGCAAATGGAACGGGCTTACATGTACATGCTCGCTCAACTCGCTCAGGTCAGGCGGGTTTTCAAGATGGTGCTCGATATAGCGGCAGGCCTCACGCACCAGCTCGACCTGCGGATCGTTGGCTCCCTTTTCTTGTGGGTGGCAGCGCCGGCATGGTCGGAATCCGGCCTGTTCCGCCGCTTCAGGCAACGGGAAGAAGACCACCTGCTCGCGTTTAGGGCGTCGCGAAGGGCATGATGGGTTGCAGTAGACGCCGGTAGAACGCACACCATAGACAAAGGTTCCGTTTGAGCTGCTGTCGCGCGTCATTACTGCCTGCCAGTACGTTTCTTCTTGCATGTTGGTATTCTCCGTAGGTGTATCCCGGTGATTCCCAGAAGATGGACAAAGATTCTTCGCGGTGCTCAAAATGACATGGCCCGGACATACCCGGGTATGTCCGGGCCATGTCATTCTGAGCACCGCGAAGAATCGCGCGCCCCTGATAGCTGTGGGGACTTCTTGGAAATCATCCCATGTATCTCTGGGCTCTGACAATCCTTGCACTGGTATAATAAGATATTGTCGCCAGGGAAGCTATCCGATTCTTGCGGTTAAATTGTATTTCCCAAAAAATGTCCCTGCCGAGGTCTGCCAGGCATGCGGTGAAGCGTACCTGGAAGCTGCAACGACCAGGCACTTGCTTCATATCCTTGAGGAAGCGGCTCGTGTAGGAGTACAGGTTGATGTTCGCTCGTATGCGGCTGCCTGAAAGACAATAATCTGGATCAAAGTAAGACCTCAACCTCTTCAGAGTTGAAAAAAGAGTCTGTCTCAGTGAGAGGCTCTTTTTGTATGTCTTCTTTCGCCCTTAACCGTATTAGATAATAGGTAGCAAGCAACTTGAGTAAGTAAAATGTGTTGACTATTATAGTCTTTATAAGCAACGCAAGATAGGGGGAAATGCTATGCTGAAGACCGCTCATACGAAACAGCAACAGGCGCCGCGTATCGTGATTGTTGAACCGACCCTGACGCGATTGCGCGTATCTCGATGGTTGATGCTCATCGGCGGGGGAATAATGCTCCTGGGCATTGTTGCCATTGTGATTAGTTCGCTGTTCGATAAAAGCAATCCGTTTCCTGGTTCGTTCTTTCCGTTTTATGTGATTTTCTATTTTGTCTATGCCGTCTTCATGCTGTTCTTCTTTACACGGCTCTACAAGTTCTGGGAGCGATTGGAACGGCGCAGGCAGATAGCGGCAGCTGGCGATCCGAGCCTGTTGGCGGCACAGCAACCTCGTCCTGATGCCGACGCGCTACCCGTGCCAACCGTGATCGGTGAGGCATCACCGGCAAAAAGCAATACCTCATTGCGGACGACATTTAAGCAGCGCCCCAACTGGAAGGTCTTCCTCATCATATTAGGCTCGTTTTTTGTGGGCATGATCGTCATTGCCGTTCTCTTCTTCGTCTTCTTTCCCACCCTCTTCCCGCCTTTGCCGCATCATCACACGCTCCCCTCGATATTCGTCATTATCGTCATTGCGGTTTTCGTCGTGCTTATGCTGCTCTATGGTGGCCTGTTGTTCGGCGTGATGTACTTCAAAGCGCGGCAGCATCTCACCGTGACGGAAAATGGCCTGATGATGTTCGGTTTTCTCAAGGTTCACAGCGTCCCGTGGCAAGAGGCGAAACTCTTTGCCATCGACGGGCTCTTCGGCGCGAAACGCTATCCTCATCCGACCATCTTTGAGCTGTCCAGCGCCAATGATATCGTGCGCTGGACGTGGATGAGACGCAGCAGTTTCAGGGTAGTGTTCTACGCGCGGCCCGTCCTCTCAGAAGAAGAATATAACCGGCAGATGGAGTCGCTGCTTTCATTTATTGCCGCGCGTACCGGCTTGCCTTTGTATGATTTGCGCGATAAGCGAGGGGCCTAATACCCCATTTCCTATTCCTGCCCGTAAAGGCCAACCTGAATATTCAGCTTGCGGTAAATATCCGCCATCGCAAGCTGAATATTCAGGCTGAGCAGTTCCATTTGTCCTACCGTCCTTTTCTTTTCATGCATTAGATACCATGGGAAGTAATAGAATACTCTCGGCTTTATCTCTAGTGACAACAGAACTTGCTTTATCTCTTCAACTCTCTTGCTCATCTGCTTCGTCTAGATCATTTTCCCCATCGTCCTCAAAATCGGTTTGCCGTTTGACTCGGGATATTGAGAAGCCTTGATCACCAATTTGAATAGAAATTTCCGTCTCTGTTCTAGAAAGAGCGAGAGATAATAAGCTCTTATAGCTTGCATCTACTTCTTTTAAAGGTATCCGCACATACTTCTCAACAAATTTTCCATTGTACTTCCTGCTTTATCTTCAATATGTTTCCAGGCCTCGTTGCCAACTAGCGCATATCCATCATACTTTGAATACTCAGCTATTAATTCGTCTAAACGGGTAGATGAAGTTGGATCAAGGACAAGTAAAACAGGTATATATCCCGAATAGTTACAATCACGCGCAAAATCAAGCTCTTCTTTGAATCTGCCTTGATTACTCGCAGCAATAGTAACACGCATTTTGAACTCATAAGCGTGATTGCCTTCTAGACAATCTACTTGCCTACCATTCGAGGATTTATCTGCTCGCTTTACAGGAGATTTACTCGCCGGGTAAGATACGCCACCAATGGCTGCTGTCAAGATGGGTTCAAAAAGATAACCTGTTTCTTGGGCAGATCTGTTATCTATGTCGTATAACCATTTTCTCCAAACGAGCCAGGAAGCTAAGGCTTCGGATGGCCTCAATTTGTATTCTAATAAGCAACGGGGTACTATTGGCTCAATCTGTGGAAGTTTCTGTTGCTCAAGAATAAGTTTGAATTTGACACGATGCTTGTGGATTTCACATAGATTAGCAAAATAGGTTTCGAAATCCGATATTTCTTGTCTTAATTGTAAGAAAGTTTCTACGAAATCAACGCTTTTAGGTGTAGGTTGAGTAAACCACTCAAGTGGAAGACCATAATAACCATTCGAAATGGTTTCATCCTTGACAATGTCCTTAGCTAGTGATGGTTGGTTCAGGTCAATAGCGACTATTGCACATAGTCTTAGTAGTTCATGATCTTCAAGATTAACTGTTGGACCTTTACCTCCCAGGTGCCTGGCTTTGTTAATTAGTGCTCGACTTCTTTGGTCAAGCGTAGGAAAAAGCATTAGTTCTCTCCTCAAGTTCGGTTAGGACTTTTATTAATATTGGACTTTTCCCGTCGGATTTTGTCGCATTAATACCAAGCCAACGTCCTCTAGAATTTTCTGATCGACGCCAGGTAGCCAAGCTTTGGATATGCCTGGCTAAAACTTCCATAAAAATCGGTGGTATGGCATTTCCAATTTGAGTTGCAATAGATGACCATGCTCCCTGAAATTCGAAGTAATCAGGGAAAGACTGAATTCGGGCGCATTCTCTCAGCGTTAGAGGTCTATTTTCTATCGGATGAATAAATTCTGAATACGATCCCGAGGTTATAGTAAGAGATGGCTCGAGAGCTACTAGCCGCTTCAAACCAGAGGGAGGGCCTCCTCTTTTTTCAGTTGGAGTTCCATCCATTACTCTACGATACGAACGCCTTGTAAAGCTGGGATGCTGAAGTTCCTCTGGTAGGTGTTTCATTGTTTCTCCTTCTCAGAGAAGAGCAATTCTCTGTTGAACAGGCCCATTTAATCCTTTTATTTGGTGATGAAGAATGGGTCGATCATCTGTTCGGCGTAACCGGTTTTGGTAATAATTTTCAGGCTCTTTATCGTAAAATACCTCTCCTATATTGGTAGCGGGCGGCAAGTCACCTATTGCATCGAGTATGTTCAAAAAGGGTGGTTGTTCAGAATTAAATAGAGTTTGCTGTTCGAAATGGGTTGGCTCCGGAAAGTTAAATTCACACCGTTCTAAATTTCCAATGATGAAAACCCTCTTCCTACGTTGAGGAAGGCCATACCTCTCCATATAAATTTTTTTAGCACGAAGCCAGTATCCTGCTTCAAGAAACTGCATTATTGCTCCGATAAGAAAGATCCCATTGTTCGCAGTGAGCAATCCCTCAACGTTTTCCATAATAAACCAGGTTGGCCTTAAAGTGACTACAATTTCTACAAAATTCCTGATAAGTATATTTCTCGGGTCGGTCCAGTCTTTGGCTCCAGCAGAACTGAATCCTTGACAAGGGGGGCCACCTACCAGGAGGTCTACATTTTCTCGCCGAAGGCCTGATCTTTCTAAAAGTTCGTGAGGGGTAATTTTTGAAAGATCATTGCACCAGGTTGTATTTTGCCCAAGATTAGCTTCGTAAGTATTGCACGCATCCTTGTCAATATCTATAGCTAAATTAACGCGCAGACCTGCCTGCCTCAAACCTAAACTACATCCGCCACAACCAGAAAATAGGCTAAGGATTCCCATTAGATATCTACCTCTAATACCTGCATCGTTGATAATGGGAGTTGGAAGGATTACAGGTAATTTTTTCCTCTTGCTGGCTGGATATACTATCTTAACTTAATATGTTTGTCAATGAGGATTTCCAGATAGCCAGGGCTATTGAAAAGTCGCGTCAAGTGAGGTCAACTTTAGAAGGCGCTCCGACAAAATCAAGCTCGTTCTCGCGACTTTTCAATAGCCCTGCCAGATAGCTAGCTTGATTTCATCTTCTCAAAGCCTTAGAGCCGAAGGAGAGACCAGGACAAACAAAGCGAGGTGGGAAGCCTGCTCATGGCAGATTTCCTCCCTCGCTTTCGTAGTCGGGGCGAGAGGATTTGAACCTCCGACCACCTCAACCCCATTGAGGTGCGCTACCGGGCTGCGCTACGCCCCGTTTTTGAGAACATAGCCAGTATAGCAGAAATTGGCCCTGTTCGTCAAGGATTTTTTTCCTGGCCTGACATCCATTTGTTTTGCGGGATGTTGACACAACCTTACGTGAAACCATACAATCAAGGCAGGAATTCGTGTGTTTCAATCCCCACCGGGAAGTCGGGAAAAGGTCCAGTTCCTGCCGCTGCTCTGTGGGGAGAGTATAGCGGCCACACCCGAACATGTCAAAGGCATTTGCACTAAACAACAAAGGATAACCTCTTATTATGCAGCAACCTTCTCCGGCGCAACATCGACGGGCCGACCAGCCATTGCCCGAAGCTCGCGAGGTGGCGCCTGGCATCTGGAAAATCACCGTGCCCATTCCCTTGTCCGACTGAATGTAATGCTCATCACTGTAAGTCAGCCCGAATGCATCTATTTTCTCGCCTCTGCCTTCCCTCACTGGGAAAGGTTGGCGAAGTGTCTCGACAACATCACTCAGGTTGGTAGCAAGCACGACGAATACAGCACTCATAAGTACGAGTAGTGCTATCCTCACTCACACCTAGTTAAGTCTTGCGGAATATACCTAACCGGGATTTTGCTGCCTGCGGAGAAACTGAACAAGTACGTGATGGCAATCCGGCAAGACAGCAAGAAACACGCAGCAAGCATGCGGACCTCTAATTAGCTATCATTCTCCATCAATTTCCCAAGAAACATGCGATATTTTCTGCGTTTGTGACCCACCTTCTTTCCCTTGCCGCATCCCGACACGTTGTACCCTGGGAACATCAGCCCAGTGCAGTACCTGACGGGCGCAAAAATGAGCGCTCATAATCAGTCCGATAATGCCTTCGTCATCGGATCGGCCGGTGTGTTCGAGAAATTGCCGCCGATTCGTCTTTGAAATATCCCACAGTAATGCCTCTTCTTGAGGGGAAGCGAAGCGCACCTGAAGACCGAGGTTCCGCGCTTCGACGCGGGTGATGATGTGGTCATGAGCGTAATAGCCGCCGACGAGTTGATTCACAATCCGCTGCCGGGTGTTCTCCTCAACATCCGGCAATTGGTAGTATAATAATTCTTGTGCCGCTTGGCGGGTCAGTCGGTCAGAGCGATAGAACGAACCCAGCGATGTAGGAAACACACGCTCAGCCATCAGTGCCAGGACCTGCAGATGGTCTTCCTCGCGGTTTACCCCGAACCAATCTTCGGCCATCTGTCGGAAAGCCCGAACGTCTTCTGTCGAGATCATACTGGGCGCATCGGATGGAGAAGCCCCAACAGAGCCTATATGAGCATCAATTGGGCCAAGCTCTGCCATTGGTCCTAACACTAACTCGTTTGCGCTCAGGCAGAGTAGTGTGCCTGCCGACTTGGCATGGTAAGGTACCAGGATAGTCAGGTGTTGCGTGAACTCGCGCAACAGCAGCGCGAGCCGGCGGGCGATTGTGACTACGCCGCCGGGGGTGGAGAGTACTACATCAAGTCGTTGGGTTGGTCCCATTTGCCGTAGACATTCGTACAGTATACGAACAACATCACTGTCGATCGTTGAGCTATAAATGACCACCGGCTTTCCACGGAGCGCTTGTAGTTCATACAATTGGGGCAATATAAAGGATTCCATATGCCATTTCTTCTCAACTAGTGTTGCTAGCTTTGCCATTACTTCCGCTGCTAGTTGTTTGCTCCTCGAATCAAGCATGAAGCCAGCGCAGCTGTCATTTCCAGCTCAGGTACAAGTTTCTCAACCCACATGAACTGCCCGTTTGGGTTGTTTTCGAGGAACACATACCGGCCATCAGGCGTGAGTATAAGGTCTATCGCACTAAAGTTGAGGTGGTAGCTGCGGACCAACATCATACAACGCTCAGCGATATCTGCTGGAAGAGTTGCTTTGCGATAGGGAATGTCGATGCCACCATCGCTCCAATTCCGCCAATCAACACTTGTACTTTCTCTTGATTGTGAGTCAATTTCAGCAGCAAAAAGCTCGTCACCGATGATAGTTACCCGCAGTTCATTGCGCATTGAGGAATCTACATTAGAGTACATCAGTCTTTAACACCTGATGTGAAACTTGATGACGGACCTGCCAATCGATCAAGATAAGCCCCAGCTAACTAAAGGAATCCTAGGCACCAGTTGCTTTAGCGATCCGCAAATAAGGTCACTAACCCGGGTTACTGATCTCGTGCTAAGGAACTAAATCGAGTAACCACATTCTGCCTTCTCTACAGATTCCAGGCATTTTTGAGCCATTCTCCTCGCCGATCAGCTTTCTTTGGTGCTCTTATATCTCCTAGCCTAGCATACTTTACCTGCTTCTATCGAGGTCATTAACAGCAAAGGTCACTCTGACTACCATCACAGATTTGGTAACCCATGCCACCCCACGCATGGCAGTGATTATTAATCCCATAACAGTAGTCACATGCTGCATTACCATAGTTTTGATTGCCAGTGCAGTAACCAATGACGGAGGTTACACAACCCGCATGAACGACTGGGTCGCCTATCCACTGGTTCTCTGCTTTTTCTGGCTTCTTCGACACATTAAAAGCGAAGAGTTTGCTCGACATTGTAGATCTCCTTCCTCTGATGGAACAAAGAACGAACACAATCGGGTCTATCAGCCCTGTCAGTGGCTCGTTTAGCGAAAAAGTGCAACAGGTCCTCTTAAGTGGCTTGCAGCGGTAATACAAGCGATCAGAGGAGAGAACGCCACCTTCCGCCATCTCTCAAATGGCTGCTAGAGAACCATCATAGAAGCGTTGCATCCAATTGTTAAAAAGGCACTGATAGGCCAAACGTACTACGAACTCCTCTGTCCAGAACTCAACTCTTTTCATCTGACTAAAGGAATAATACAAAGGAGCCGCACGAAAAGGAAGAGGGAAAAGTACCCTCTTTCCTGAGAGGAATTTCTCCTGTTAAAAAGAGAACATCTAAGGAAATTTGGCAGATGGGAAGAGGGGAAAGCAAAGGATGAGGCTCAATTAGAGCAGATAGAGAGAACATATCCGTGTCTTCTGAGTCGATAGACAGACAGACCTAAAGGCTCTAGTTTTCCACGGATTTTGTCTATATGCTTGTCAAGGCTTTCGCGTACTAATGTATCGATCTCGAGAGAGAATGCTGCTTGTGCTAGCTCGTTATCCGAAAGAGGTCGTCCCTGCAAGAGAGGCAAGAGCAGCCGATACTCCGTTGGTGTGAATTGAACAATTTGATTGTCTACAATCAAAGTTCGTGTTTCATCATTACGCCGAAGGGTATGTGTTCCAACGGATGGACACGGAATTAGTGGAGATGGCATATAGCATCCTTTCGTTGATCAAGATTAATATTATCAACTGGAATATCGAGCTCCTGCAAGTACTGGAGCAAGGCGTGATGGTAATGCCCAGCCACTTCAGCCCTCCCGCGAGTTTTTAAAGGCGAGGGCGAGGCAATGTTCAAAGCGCTGATGACGGGTGAGTAACGTGGAAGAAATGAACCTAGCGACATGTGCCTTTTCCCAATATCCACCCTGACATACAAAGTCTGCTGAGCCAACAGAGGATCAGCCTGGAGAGAGAGGCAATCTGAGGTTTGACGGGCCATGAGCTATTCCAGCCTTTCCGGCATCTTTGCCTAAAGCAAACGCGACGATTACCCTATGGTGGGTGGAGAAGCGCGACCCCATGGACACGCCTCTTCCACCCTCGGACCAGAAGTCGGCTTCAACCTCGTATCAGGTGTGCTTGCGTCGTCCCTCAGTTTTTTTCAAGAATCAAGCTCCAAAGCGGCCGTAGGATTCTACGGGATCTTTTCCAGTCGGGAGCAACCCATCCTGGCTTCTTCACCTCTAATAGTACATGCGTTCTACTCAAAAATCAAGAGATTGAAAGAGATTCTGTCCGAAGTAGTCAGCATCTACTCACGAGAATCCAAATGAAGTACCAGTTCATCGCTCAGCATCAGCATGACTCTCCCATCAAAACGATGTGCTGGGTCTTAGAGGTTTCGGTGAGCAGCTATTACGTCTGGCTCAAGCGGGCACCCAGCGGCCGTAGCCAGGAGAATACCGTGTTGGGGAAGCGCATTGTGCGCATCTATCACGCCAATCGGCAGGTCTATGGCGGCCCACACATTCATGCAGTGCTGCAAGCCGAAGGTCACCCTTGCTGGAAGAAGCGGGCCGCACAGCTCATGCATGAGCGTAGCCTGAGTGCCAAAGTGCGCAAGCATCGCACCCGCACTATCGATAGCCGGTACAAGCAGCTGGTGGCTTCCAATCTGCTCAACCGTGACTTTACGGCTAGTGTGCCCAATACCAAGTGAGTGGCCGATCACTGGATCACGGCATTCCCTTTTTGACCACTACCCGAAAGTTTAACGGTCAGGAGAAACCTGCGGTGTGCAAGCCATTGCTGACTACTCATCCCCCCTTGGTGATCAACTGTTGCGCAATGTGCTGTGTATAGGCATCAGCAACGGGCAGAAACGACCACAGGCGATGCGCCAAGGCATTCACCGCCAATAACACGCCAAAGCGCTGGATCACAGATGCGACCATCGACGCCGTGGGTGTCGGCATGGGTGTGCCATTCAAATCTGATTGGAGTGGAATTATGATCAGGCAACCCGAGGCAGACGTGGGCCCCGGCACCAAGTGCGGTTCGGTATTCGGCAGAGTTGAGGCGAATATCAGGGTTGACATATCTCCAAGAGCGGCTTGGCACACCGGATCATCACTCCCGAAAGGACCGCTCTGACTGTCGGGTGTCACACCCCACTTCAGGCCGTTCCAGGTAATCTTCAAGGGGACCGTGACAGCAAAAGGCTGTCCGAGAATAAAGCTATCAGGCTGATTCTCCTCGACGACCCGTCCATCCTGGGTGACGAACTGCCAGAGCAATTGCACCTGAACGGACGCTTGCCATACGGCTGGAGACCGCGTGATAGTGGATCCAACAAGGGCGGAAGCATCACAGAATAACCGGCAGTTCGGGTTGCCTGAGTCGCATGCTCCATCCGCACAAGGCATATCGGGTGATGGGCCGGTGTCCAGATGCAGGCGCAGCGTTGCCTTGAGTGGTCGGTGAGCAACCACGAAACAGATGGCTGCACGCTGTAAGACGACGGTACAGGACCGCGTGTTCGTCCTGGAGACAGCCGAGGTCTGCGCGTACACCTCTCCTGCCTGTACTGTCTCACTGGACTGCTGACGGCCGAGTACTGCTTGCGCGGCCTGGATCAAGGCGGTACGCTGCTCCACGGAAAGCATGGCCAAGTTAGCCGGAAAATCAAGGTAGGCACTAATAGTGCCTCCAAGGTGAGGTGCGGCATCGAGGAACTGGCAGGTATTACGACCAGACCCCAATGGCACAGAAATATAGCACTGCTGCGGCGCAAATGGAGCAGCATGCCAGGTCAACGTATGCTGACCTGGCGGTAAACTAAAGAGCGTATAGGCTCCTCTGGAAAACAAGGCAACATGCTTCCCGTCGACAGACAGCGATCCCCAGGAGGGGTTAGCATCCAATCCAAAATAATAGGTTGGTGGCGACCCCCGCAGGAAGAGTCGGCTCACGGGGGAAAGAGCGAACAAGATGATCAGAAGCGCCAGCCCCATGCAAATGGCAGCCGCGATGGATTTCTGCTTGCGATACTCAGGGGAAAGCAACCAGGTTTCCATGAAGAAATGTAGAGTGTTTGATGAACCTTCTTTGTCATCTTGCTGCAGATTGATGATCTCTACGACAAAATCATCGTGTGGTTCTTCCAACTCGTTCTGATCCATGACCTCTTCAGTACTCGTTTCATACCTTATTTGCTTAACAGATTATATCATAAAGTGTACAACAACCTACTGAAATGAATCTGAAACAGACAGGGAAAGAAAAAGAAAGCGGTCATCCTTCACAGCATCTTCTTTCCCGGTACTTTTTAGCACACGGAAGTTGAAGGAAGAACTAAATGTATATAGAATCTTCAGAACTTGGACAGTTACTTCCTCTTAAAAAGAATACCTGCCTTTAGTAGTCGTTGTCAATGTTGCGTATTCACTCAGCTAAAATAGGTTCTCCCGCACTTGAAGTGTTCAATCATTGAGCAACTGGTTCGTAATGAAAAGCAGAAAGAACATAGGTTTTCATCGAAGAGCTTTTCATTGCATTCCATTACTTGTCTGGCTTCGAAGAAACCGAGGAAATCTGCACACAAGAGCAACTGTTCATCTGTGCCACCTCAGAGTCTGTCCAGGCAGAGTGCCCGGCTTGTCACGAAGCCTCGCAACGCTTTCACAGTTAGTATCAGCGCTCACCACGTGACTTACCAATGAGTGGTCAGACAATCCAATTACAGCTTCGTGTACGACGATTTCGCTGTCTCAACACCCAATGTTCGCAAAAGACGTTCGCTGAACGGTTGCCGGATCTGGTCGTTCCCACGGCTCGATGAACCATTCGACTGACGGTGCTCTTAGGTGTGTACGCCATTGAGAGTGGAGGAAAACTGGGAGCGCGATTGCTTAAAGCAGGAGGAACGAGGGTCAGTCCTGATACTCTCTTACGCTTCGCTAAAGTGGCGATGACACAGAAAGTCGCAGTGTCTTCCATTCTTGGCGTGGATGATTTTGCCTTTCGTCGTGATCTCAACTATGGGACTCTCCTTATTGATTGGGAGCATCACTGCCCGATCGACCTGCTCCCGGATCCTACTGTGGAAACCGAAGTCTCCTGGCTTCGCGCTCATCCTGGGGTGAAGTGGATCAGCCGAGATCGCTCCGGAGAGTAGGCTCGCGGTGTGCAGCTTGGTGCTCCCTCTGCCCAACAGGTCATGGATCGTTGGCACGTCATCAAAAATTGGCGTGAGGCGCTCGAACGCGTGTTGAGTCGAGTCTCTCCTTATCTCTCGCTTCGGCAGCAACAGCTCAGTTCGACTCCTTAGCAAGCGGCATCTTCCGCCTCGCGTGAGCGTCGCTTCGCCCGCTACGAGCAGGTCTTCGAGTGCTATCGACAGGGACTGCCGCTAGCTCAGATTGCCAAACAGGTGTATTTGGCACGCGCAACGATCTACAAGTACTTGGCAGCAGAGAGCTTCCCAGAGCGCTCCCCACGATCAGCATCGCCTAGAACGGGCAAACTCTTGGCTCCTTACACAGCCTATCTGTACAAGCGTTGCGAGGAGGGATGCCAAAATGCTCAGCAGCTCTATCGCGAAATCCCTGAACATGGATTTTCAGGCAATCCGCGAACGGTGCTGTGGTGGCTGCAAGCGCAAGGTTTGTTTCCTCGTCGCTATGAACTTCGCTAGGCCTTGGATAACTGGGACCCTCCAATGGAGAAAGAGCCACCAAACACTTGGGCCAGAGAGGAAGGGCAACCGACGCCCGCTCCTGCTTCCTAAGAGTTGATTTTTACCGTCGAACTGGCCGAGCCGTTAGCTTCAGCGCGTCAGCTTTCCTATCCCTTCGTGAAAGATCCATCTCGCTTGCAGGCAAAAGACCAGCAGGTTCTCGCCTTTCTCCAACAGGAGAAGGAGATTGAACGGGCTTATCACATGACCCAGCAACTCATCCATCTTCTGAAAAAGCAGACAAGGCCATGCGGTCATGGTCTGGATCAGCATGTGCTCCTCATACGGCATCTCAGAACTGGAAGTCTTTGCCCTCGGCTTACAAAAAGATCTCCCGGCTTTTCAGGCAACCTGTTCTCTGCCCTACAACAACGGTATGGCCGAGGGATTTGCCAACAAGCTCAAGCATATCAAGGGATCAATGTATGGACGCGGGAGTTTTGAGCCCTTACGCCAGCGGGTGCTTCTATCGGCGTAGGTGAGTACAACAAATGCGAGAGAACCACTATATCAGGTACTGGACAGAGGTTATGTTCTCTCTATCTGCTCTAATTGAGCCTCATCCTTTGCTTTCCCCTCTTCCCATCTGCCAAATTTCCTTAGATGTTCTCTTTTTAACAGGAGAAATTCCTCTCAGGAAAGAGGGTACTTTTCCCTCTTCCTTTTCGTGCGGCTCCTTTGTATTATTCCTTTAGTCAGATGAAAAGAGTTGAGTTCTGGACAGAGGAGTTCGTAGTACGTTTGGCCTATCAGTGCCTTTTTAACAATTGGATGCAACGCTTCTATGATGGTTCTCTAGCGGCCATTTGAGAGATGGCGGAAAAGGAGGTTTTCAATTGCTCGTTAAGGTGAAAGGGGAAAGTTGGATGTTGGTCCGGTGATATTTGCAAGGGTGAGAAATCCTTTGAAATGGTAGCTGGACGATATAGAAGGGATAGATCCACGAAGCATTGAATCAAGTCCACTGTCTGGGCAGCCATCAACGGGGTAGGTGGTATCTTTTGTATATTGGCTTTCAAATCCAGAATGGTTTAATCGCTAATCAGTGACAAACTCAGTATCTGGTTTGTGCCGCAAAGTGCAGGGAAGGCTTCCCTGGCTGACACTAGCAAGTATCAAACCCTCATTGCAAGATGAAACATGTCAAAGTTTGGCTGTAATCCTGGAGAAATCAGGAGAGTACTTCATGTCGAAAAGAGACATCCTCATCGTCAGTTCTACAGAAGGTCATCATACTGATGCAGGGCAAAAGTGCTATTCAGACTGGCAGATGCGGTTGCTTCGTGCTTGATATGAGCTGCGAATAGCTAATATGAATTTAATTTCTTGCCATGAACAGGAAATTAAATTCATTGGTAGACAAGCTTAGTTTTTTGTAGGTGAGGAAGGGACAATCCTTGTTGAGCAAAATCTTTAGGGTCACTATCAAATATCTTTCAACCTTAAAACAAGTTGCAAGACTTGTATGGACAGTCAATCCTCGAACTTTTCTGGCTTTATTTAGCTTAGCAATTCTAAATGGGTTGTTCCCCACTGCTAGCGCATTCTTCACCTCTAGCTTGCTTCAGATGCTAGTGCAAACGCTACACACCAAAAACGTTGTCAACTTGCCTGCTAATTTTATTGGGTTGTTAATGCTCATGGCCGGAGTAGCTGTGCTCAATCACGTTTTCCAACATCTGAGTACTGTCATCCAGAATCTCTATCAAACACTTGTTTCTAATCATATAGGCCTGCTCATTGCTGAAAAAGCAGCAGTGATTGACCTGGCCTTCTTCGAGAATCCGGCCTTTCATAACAAAATGCGCACTGCTGTAGGGGAAGCCAGTTATCGCCCAATGATGCTCCTTAACGGCCTGATGAATCTGGCTTCGACGCTCACCACACTGTTCTCCATGAGTCTTGTAATAGCACTCTGGCAAGCCTGGATCATTCCAGTAATTTTCCTCAGTTCCCTGGCTATGCTTTGGGCCTCGGTCCATTTCGGAGCCCAACGCGTAGCTTTGCTTAGTGGGCGCGCTGAAACCGAACGTAAGAAACAGTATTTACAGACATTACTTACCTCCGAGCAGGGGGCAAAAGAGATCCGACTATTTAGTCTGCGGCAGTTCCTACTCAATAACTATCGGGCTTTGCTCGATTCGACGTTTCGGCAGGATCGTAAACTTGCTTTCCGTCAGGTATTCTATCTGGGAGCAATAGATGTGCTTCTATCAGTCGTGCAACCATTGCTCTACAGCTTTACGGCGATACAAGTTTTACAAGGTTTGATTAATATCGGCCAGTTCAGCTTCTACACCCAATCAATTCAGCAATTGCAAGGGACACTGATCGGACAGATGTCCTCACTCGGCACTCTGCATGAGGGCAACCTGTTCGTGACCAATCTGCTCAACTTTCTGGATTGGCAGCCTCAGGTTGAAGCACCACGAACTGAGTCCAAGAAATATCTCGCCGCCATTTCTGCCAGACCACGCATTGAATTTCGAGAAGTGACGTTCTGCTATCCCGATACAGAGAGGATAGCCCTTGATAATGTTAGTTTCGTCATCCAGCCAGGCGAGGCAATAGCACTGGTGGGTGAAAATGGTGCTGGCAAGAGTACATTTGTCAAACTTCTGGCAGGGCTATACGAGCCAACGGCGGGGCAAATCTTACTGGATGACGTGCCGATTCTACATCTGGATCGAGATGATCTACGACGCTATCTCAGTGTGATTTTCCAGGACTACACTATCTATTATCTGTCCGCCTACAACAACATAGGTGTCGGACAAGTCGAACATATACAGGACAAGGCATTGCTTGAGGCAGCGGCCAAACGATGCGGGTTAGATCATGTTATTGCAAGTCTGCCGAATGGTTTTGAGACAGTACTAGGGAGCTTTTGGGAGCATGGACATGAGTTATCAGGTGGACAGCGGCAATTGGTAGCGATGGCACGCGCGCTAGTGCGTAACGCTCCCATACTAGTGTTAGATGAGCCGTCCGCCGCATTGGACATTTACACTGAACGCAGCCTCTTTCAGCATCTGTTAGAGGACCGGGCTAGTGGGCAGTTCCAGACAGTGATTTTTATCTCACATCGATTTGCAAGTGTACGCCTTGCCGACCGTATCCTGGTCTTAGAGCATGGAAACGTGATCGAGCAAGGAACCCATGACGAATTGCTCAATCGAAACGGGCGTTATGCAGAGATGTTTAATCTACAGGCAGAACAGTACAACACTAGCAGCAGGCTGATAACTGTAGTAGAGTGAGATAGTTCCCAGTCTGATTATGCGTACTCATTTCTGTGCCCATCAGATGTTGCGGTATGAGGATGCATCCAAAACCGGAACAAACTGGGGAGGAGCAAAAGAAAGAAGATAGGCCGTCATCTCAAAAAGTCTCCCATATTTCTTGGGAGATCGATGAGAAATGATCTACAACAGGAGGATCCAATGTTTACAACATATTTACTGGTGTTCTGTCGGGTCACTATTGCTTTATTATTTATTTTCTCCTTTTGCGGCAAGCTTCTAGCTCTCAGAGACTTTGCTGTTACTATTGGGGACTTTAAACTGTTACCACGAAAATGGAGTAAGGGCGCGGCAATACTCTTTCTGATTGGTGAAATCACCACAGCAATACTTGTGACTATGGATGTTAATTTAACATTCATCGGATTTTTGCTAGCGATAACATTGCTGATGATTTTCTCTGTCGCCCTAGTAACTGCATTGTGGCGTAAGCTCGATATGAGCTGCAATTGTTTCGGCAGGACTGAGCAGCGTATCTCTCACTATGATGTGATTCGCAACGGCATCTTTATCCTTTGTGGTCTGACCGGCCTGTGGCTGCTAAGGTATGCTCCACAAGGCTTGTCTGTTAGCGAGATTATACTGCTTGCACTTATGAGTACCGTATTCCTCCTGTTTATCGTGAAGTTGGATGATATTGTTGAGACACTTCGCCAACCTTTCCCAAACTTTGAAGAACGGAGATAAATCCAATGGAATCCTTGCTGCTTCTAAGCCTGAGTATCCTCTGGGGTGTGGTATCGGTTATTCTGGCATTGACATTGCGGATTCTTCGCTGGCTAAGGGCCTCCTCTGAGGCGCGAATGAAACAACAAGAGACTATGGAGGAGCGCCCAGCATTGATTATTGGCGCACCAGCAGGAGACTTCAAAGCCAGGACTCTTGCTGGTAAAGCAGTACGCTTGGATGACTATGCTGGTCGCTCCGTCATCTTTATTTTTGTTTCGCCGGCATGTGGCCATTGCCGCATAGAAATGCCGGCACTCATCAAACTGGCTCCTTTGGCGCAGAAAAATGCAGGGACAGAGATCATTCTCGTCAGCGATTGGGGCCCTGTCGTGACACAACAGTGGCTAGAAACTATACGAAGCGAAGACCATGTGGACGTGCAGCTACCAATTTTGGTCGCCCCACGCGGGAAAACTGATTTTCTGGACGACTATAACCCAAGGCATCTCACCCCCTCTTTTTGTCTTCTCGATGCGCAAGGTAACGTACAAGCTACGGGGGGTATCCCATCGACCGCATGGAATAAACTCAAGCGGATTTGGGAAGGGACGACCAAGCTTCCGGCCTTCACACTTATGAAGTCTGATGATGTAGGTCGAAAGGGACATGAAGTATAAATTGTTTAGCTATTATGGGGCGAGAGGAACAAATGGAAGCTCAGGAAAGATATAACCAGTTCCTCAACGATATATGGAAAGAGTTTCCCTCGAAAGTACAGGAGAAGCTAAGGCAGATATTAGCTGAGTGTGGCAGTTGGTCAGCAGAGCTAGCCACAGAAGCATTGCTGTTACAAGAGCAAGAATATACAGTGATGAGGGGAAAGATGAGCTAGGTGAGGTGCAGCAAATGACCATGCTCATCATTTACCGAATAGGATCTCTTGTAAAGGAACTGGACAGAACAACGAGAAAGGATGTTCTATGATACAAGGCATCATCGCGAATTTCTTTACCTTCTCCGATGTCAATGGCACTCTTCAGATCACCTATTATCCTCAGGCACGACTCGACTACCAGGGTCCCGAAGGGCGTTTTATCTATCCTGGTGCCAGTCCAGGTCGCTATATAACCATCCAAGAGCAAAGCTTTCTTGGTCAGCAGATCACGATAGTGCTCGCGCCAGCGGCTGATGGTCCCTCTATGACTCTGACTCTTTTGCTCCCCCCCATGAACATGGCGGGTCAGCATGAGCAGGATTTTGACACCCTCGCTATCAAGACCACCAGATCGGGCCTGCTGTCTCCCAGAGGGGCGCTGCTCACCTACGAAGTAATCCCCTTACAGGGAATTGCTCAACATCTCCTCCATCCGCCCTATAGTCGGCAGGGACCTCTGTCAGATGAGCCACAAGAGGCCTTCAAGGCAATTGCTAATGAGATTATGAAGATGAGCGAGGTCGATCAGCAGATGAGGAAGAGGGGGCAGTGGGATGCTTCGATTGATGTGGCAAATACGCAGCGGATGAAGGGGATTGTTGAGCACATGGGGTGGCCAACGAGATCTAAGGTGGGAAGTCCTGCTTCGAAGATGGCGTGGCAGCTTGTCCAGCATGCGGATCATGACCGTGCCTTTCAGCAGGCGTGCCTCGATCTCATGAAGGCGCAAGCGCCAGGCGAGGTGTCGCCAGTGAATATCGCGTATTTAGAGGATCGGGTGAGAGTGGCAGAGGGGCGTCCTCAGGTCTATGGCACGCAATTTTATAGCGATGAGGCAGGCAAGGTTGGCCCAAGGCCAATTGAAGATCCAGACCACGTTGATGAGCGAAGACAAGCGGTGGGTCTGCAGCCGCTCAGTGACTATGCGCGTGAGGTAGAGCAGTCTTACCAGGAGTACCACCCGAGCTAGTGCTGCACTTGTGCCTGCTTTCTTCTCCCGTGGTTCGGACGGCTTCCTCTTTAAATTCTTTAGTGGAGGTTTTCTGAACCTTTGCCATGTTGATCCCTTTCCTGATTTGTTAGAGTATATCTCAGCTTTGCTGACTCTATCAAACTTGGGCAGGGTCAAAGCTCTTTATCGCAGTTTTGGCAGATGCCTACCTCATAGTCTGGATCAATGTCCTCGTTCCACGGACCGTCACCATTTTCGTCGCCATACGTATACCAGCGCTCTACGGCATTCTATCGTTCCTTTTCGCTCCTCCCAGTAGGTTTCACCTGTGATGCTTACGCTTCTCTCAAAAGTCTGAGAATCTCCTTGTCTACGTCAGAGTGCTCTTGAGACCGTTATTATTTTCCCCTACGGTGAATACAACGATGCTGCTAAATGAGAACGCTAAGGGGTAAATGAGTTCAGAATACGCTCCAACTCTTGCAGGGGTGGCTTGTGAAGGACTTTTTGAGCTGCCTTAGTTGTTCTGGCATGTGGCTTCATACAAACCCCAAGAAGCGAAAAGATGGCTAGAGGATAGCATAGAAGGTGGCGCTTGTGAAACGAAGTTCAATTATTGAGCGAGGAATAAGGGGTGGCATGTGTTTCACAATGAGAACACACGCCGACGGCACCTTGTGCTCTGTCTCTTCCGCTACGGTTGATATAGGTGGCAAAAATGAGGTTAAAATCCAGGAGTCGAGTTAGCGTACCCGCAAAAGGACTATGCAACGCGAGCGCAATACATTGTATAATATTCAGGAGGGCCTGTAGCCCGTTACAACATCGAACTCGTCATAACGCAAAGGGTAGTGCGATAGTGAACACCCGCGCTACCCTTTCTACCACCATTAAGAGGCTGCACTGCAACCATGATAGAAGAAGTCACAAAGGACATATTTCGGATTTGTGTCCCCATTCCTTTTCCACTGCGCACCGTCAATATGCACGCCATCGTAGGCAAAGATGGGTGGGCCTTAATTGATACCGGCATGGGCGTCCCTGATGCCCGCGCGGCGTTTTCCGCCGGCCTGGAACGCGCCGGACTGACAATCAATACCTTGAAAGCCATCGTTCTGACCCACCATCATCCTGATCATGTCGGGCTTTCGGGCGAGCTGCACAAACAGAGCGGCGCGGCCATCTATATGCATCCAATCGATGAAGCAGGGGTGCAGATTCTGTGGAAAGGCACCATGCCACAGCGGTTCGGCAGCGTCTCGCAATTTTTTTCGCAGCATGGCATGCCGCCTACAACGCTCTGGTTCTCGCAGGTTGACCCCGAGCTTATGCGCTCCATCATCAGTGTTCCGCCGCACGAGGCTTTCACACTGGTTGAGGACGACCAGCATATCGACCTGGTGGGCGAAGATTATCGCGTGATCTGGGTGCCCGGACATTCCGATGGACAAATCTGCCTGTTGCGCGAGCGCGATGGCGTCTTCTTCGCCGCCGATCACGTTTTGCCGCGCATCACCCCAAATGTCGGACTCTATTCGCCACATGACCGGCAGAATCCCCTGGGAGACTATCTCAACTCGCTGGCAAAGGTGATGGAGCTGCCGGCAAGCATCGTGCTTCCCGGGCACGGCGAGCCGTTCAGCGACCTGGCCGGACGTGCCAGGGAGATTGTCGCCCATCACGAAGAGCGCGAAAAAGAGATTTTGGGCCTGCTGGATGGCAAACCACAACATGCATACCAGATCGCCATGCAGCTCTTCGGCAACCGTCTCAATAATAACGAGGCGCAGCGCATGGGCGTGGCCGAGGTGCTATCGCATCTTGAATATCTCCGCTATAACGGGCAGGTCGAGCAGCACAGGACTACTGATGGGTTAATTTTATACACCGCTGCCTGATAATGACTGTGCTAAAAATAGCAATTCATAACGAGGATGAACCCGCTTGAGGAGCAATTTTGCGCCTATATTACAGGGCTGAACCGGCTTCCCAGGCTGGTTCATCACGCGGATCAAGCTCTGAAGCAGCTTCATACCCTTGTATTTCTCAAAATCGCATGCTATACTCCTAATCGGCAGCGAATAGTAAAACCGCTCTACAGGCCCAACAATACTGTATTGGGATGAAAAGCGATGTGTTGATCGTTGTAAGGAGGATTTCGAAACATGGCAACAAACAAATCCGATGGTGGCTCGACAATTGTTGGTCGCCAGGAGCTAACCAGGCGTATTGCCTCAGAGGCGAAACTGACCCAGAAGCAGGCTTCCCAGGTGCTGGAAACGACCCTGGATACCATTCGCGAGGCACTCCAGAATGGCAATGAGGTTCGTTTAGTAGGCTTTGGTTCCTTCAAGGTCCGAACGAGCGCCGCCCGCAAGGGCGTCAATCCTCGTGACCGCCAGCCTATCGAGGTGCCGGCTAAGGAGCGCGTGCGTTTCTTCCCAGGTAAAGAGCTCTCGGAAGCTGTCGTCAAGAAGTAGGGGCGACCCTTGAGGTCGCCCCTTGGGTATCTCTTGTGATTGCCCACGGGGCGCCATTCGCGGATGCCCAATCAGGCATGGGTGCGGGCTGGAGAAGCGGCCCTCGTGGTCGCCAGTATGAAGATTGGAATAGCGGGGGAATTTCCTATTTCTTGCCCGCGCTTATGCAGGTCTTGTTGTATCTCGCTGCCACATACAACGACTTCTTGATACAGGAGTGAGGATGAGTGCCGGGCCAGCTGCTAATGGCCCGGGTGCTGTCCTCATTGTCTTTTTTGGTTACAAATCCGGGATGGATGCTACTTTGGAATCTCCTCATGCATTCTCCTCTTTCTGATGCACCTCTCCGGTCGATCTTTCTTGTCAGCTAGCTTTTCTCGCTCACCTGATTGCCTTCCAATTGAAGCTCATCCAACCGCTGCTCGCTCGTCCGCGCAAGAAAACGTCCACCCAGCACGATCCACAGCGGCAGCAGCACCAGCGAAGGCAGCAGTATGATAAAGGTCAAGGGCGCGAATGCAATAAATGAGTAGATGGCAAGGTCGAGCGCCAGCAGCAGGCCTATGATACGCATGGCCCCTTTTGTTTCCCAGGAGACCGATGCAATCCAGATCGCCGCAGAAATATGGCCGCCATAGCGCATTGAAAGATAGGTTGCCTGGGGAGCGCCGTTGAGCTGCATAATATCCGTCGCTATATCGATGACGAGCCAGCCATATCCTGCGTACTTCGCCCAGCGCGGTGCCGGAAGCGCCGCTATAACGGGAAACAAGAGCGCGTGTTCCGCGACCGCGAGCAGCGCCAGCAGTTCAGCCACAACCACAGAACTGCCGGTCGTCGCATTCCGAAGCGCGGGGATCAGATACGTTACCAGGTGAATGGCGAAAAGAATCGCTGCCGCATAGGCGATATAGGCGACTTTGTCTTGTTGAGATGATTTCGTTTCGTACATGAGTAGCTCGACTTTCCAGGATGCTTACCTTTTCTCGCACACCAACATTCTTGATGAAAGAAGCATACCTTCAGTGAGGAGAAAAAACATCCCTCTGCAGACCTGTTTTGGATAGGACTGGAGATGCGTCGGGAAAACTATAAATTGCAGGCTGGTGATTCCCTTAAGTTCCCAGGACGCGATGAACTCATGCAGGTTCAGGGTCGTCAGAGATTCTTCGCTGCGCTCAGAATGACAGGCCCCCGACAGACCGTGTCCTGTTCGGGGCCTGTCATTCTGAGCGCAGCGAAGAATCTCTAGCCCACTTTTGGATATTCACCAGATTGGGGATCATTGACGACATATCTCTTATCTGCTATCATTTCAATATCTACTGAAATATTGAAGACGGAAGCACAATGCGGATATCCTGCCCGAGAAGAGTGGCTCATGAAAGGATGAGGAATAATGGCCGATCAGGATGCGTATGGAGAGAGTTCGGAAGTCAGTTGGCCGCTGGATTCGACCAATGTTTATGGTACGCTGGTCAGACCGGCCGCCCCCGGGCCATTTCCTGCCGTGGTGATGGTGGCAGGCAGCGGCCCTACGGATCGGGATTGGAATTCGCCGCTTCTACCAGGCTCTAATGGCAGTGCGCGCCTGCTGGCGGAGGCATTAGCGCAGGCAGGTTTTGCCTCGCTGCGTTACGACAAACGGGTTTCCGGCCCCCATGCTCGCGAGAACCTGCCACTGCTGACCGGCAAGCTCAGCATGCAAAGCCATGTCGATGAACTGGCCGGGGCCGTATGTACACTGGCCCATCAGTCGTACGTGCGTTCTGACCGCGTCTTCGCGCTCGCTAACAGCGAGGGAACTCTGCACGCTCTGAACTACCAACTGCACAACCCCGCGATTCCGTTGGTGGGACTCGTACTCATCGGCCCGCCTGGACGAGCTGTTGGCACAGTGGCGCGGTCGCAATTGGCGGCGCAGGCGTCCAGCATTCCAGATGGAGATGCATTGCTGGCGCTCTATGATGCCGCTATCTCCCGCTTCCTGGCAGGAGAACCTACCAACCCTGATCCGGCGCTACCGGAGGGGGTTCAGATGCTGCTGCAAGGCCTGGAAAGTCCCGCCAACTTGCCATTTGCCCGCGAACTCTGGGTGGCCGATGCCGCTCCCCTGCTCAGGCAGGTTAACGTTCCTATGCTGGTCATCATTGGGAAGAAAGACATCCAGGTAGACTGGCAAGCCGATGGTGGGCCGCTCCAACGTGCCGCTGAGGGACGTAAAGATATAACTTTCCTCTTCCCTGAGAATGCGAATCACGTCCTCAAGCAAGAGCTGCGGCCCCGGTCGGAGTTGATAGCACCCGAGATAGTGGAGAGCTACAATGGTCCCAATACACACCTGGACCCGGAGGCGCTGACCGGCATTCTAGAGTGGCTGGCGGGCCACGTTTGACGCGGTTTAGTGCAGAGGCTTCTACTCCACCACCACATTCAATTCCCACCCGGTCTCCTCTTTGAATCGCCGCTGCACATCCGCAATTATCTCCATGCTCACCGCCCCCACGCAATTCACGCTCAACGTTGTGTTATGTTGAAATAGTTGAGGTTCGCCATTGATGGTTACACCTTCAGGCAACAGGCGGCGAACTGCCTCGATCAGCGCAAGGCGATGCACGATGGGATAGATGTACACTTTCCAACCGGTCTGAGCGGCCAGGCTTGCGAGTTGCTCCGCGTAGCGCTGCTTCGCCAACTCAGGGAAGTGGAAATGCGCCCATAAGATACCCTTGGAGGAATCAGCTCCAACACGATAGAAGGTAGGTTCGCTGCCGAATGTTTCCCTGACGAGCACCATCGCCTGCCCCTGGGGCATTCGTTCTGGCATCGTGTTGCCAGCTTTCCCCGCTTTTTGACCTTTCTGTCCAGGGGCAATCAATCGGAGTTGCCAGCCTGTCTCTTGCAAAAATTGCTGTTGCGCCTCTTCCATAGCTTCGGGGCTGGCGTTGCCAGTGTAATGGACACCGACCGCGTGCTGATCGAGGTAGAGCGAGGGTGTGCCAGAGCATTGCAATTCTGGAGGCAGCACGCGGCGTGCCATCTCGACCAGCGCCTCCTGGTTCGTCGTGGGATGCAGCCGCACCTGCCAGCCGGTCTGCGCCTCGAGCTGCTCGAAAACCCCCGCGTAACGGGTCGCCGCGACATCCGGGAACTGGAAACGCGGCACCAGCGTTATCGAGGCGATATCCAGGCCAACTTTCGTGAAACCGGGTAATCCTCCTAGCAATCGTTGAGCCACCTGGTGCGCCGTGTGCTGATCCACCGGCGCGCTGGCACGCGCCGGCAACATGGCCGTGCCGAATGTCATTGTAAGGGCGGGAGTGGACGAGGATACGGGGTGGGGGCCCTCGTTCAACTCACCGGATGCGGATGAGAGGATGGAACCTTTAAGGTCGCCCTCGCTCAATTCACCGCCAGCCTGGTCAGAACCCTTATAGCCGTCCTCACGAGGAAAAACGATATTGCCATTTATCTGCAATTCAAGCTGCCAGCCAGTCTCCTCGAAAAAGCCGGCGCGGGCCTGCGCAATCTCTGCCTCTGTTGCCTGGCCTCTACAATGCAGCAAGACTGCCCAGCGATCAAAGTAGAGCGAGGGCGTCGATTCTACAGTCAAGCTCGCCGGGAGATGGCGATAAGCGGCCTTGACCAGTTCCCCCTGGTGCGCGTTCGTCGCCAGCGTGATCGAGACACCGACTTCTTCCGCGGCAGCGGCCAGGGCGCCAGCATACTTTTCATAGGCCACCGCCGGAAAGTGGAAAGCAAGTGTGACCGCGCCTGTATCGGGGTCTACACTGCGCCGGTAGAGATCGGGAGGCGAGCCGATATATTGCTCAATGATGCTCAAAATCCAGTTCTGATCGGGGCGATCATAGACTTCCGGCTCTTCCAGCGTCTCACGCCACTCGGGAGCGAGGCTATAGAGCGTCAGTCCTTCGCCTTCGAAGACCGTGCGGCTCTGGGTGAAGAGCAGCGGGTACTTATGCAGGAGCTTTGCCACCGAAAGCCGGTCTTCGAGGGATTGCGATGAAAGGCCGGCCATTTCGCATAGCTCGCCCAGCGTATACATTGTATCCTCTTCGCACTGCCGCGCCAGTTCGTAAGCGGACAGATGGCGGCGAATACGCCGGCTCACCTTCACGAGCTCATTCAAGTAGGCTCCGGCGCCGGCACTCGATTCTTGCGCATCCTGCGGCGCGGGTCCCAGCACTTCGAGGATGGATGAGAACGGAAAGCGCGTGCGCTCCTGCGAGACGCCCCTGGGCAGGTAGACGCGCACGGCGGCGCCCGGTTCGATGGCGCGGCAGATGGTGGGTTTGGCGCTTTCGGGACTCAGCAGCAGCAAGAGCACGCTGCCTACGAGGTCGCCCAGAAAATCTTCGGGCGTCTCCTCGAACTGGCCGCGCACGCGATAGGCCTCTTCCAGCGCGTGCTGCCGCACGAAGTAGCGCTGCTCGTAGTCCTCCATAAAGGTATCGAGGATGCTGGCGGTCGCTTCCTCCGTCGCCTCACCGTACCAGATCAAGGCAAGTTCGCGAGCGGTGACGATACGCAGGGTGGGAACTGCTGTGACGGCCCGCCAGAGTTCCTCGATATGCGTATAGTCGAATGGCCTGCCCTTGCCAATGCCTGTTGGCAGTGGTGGAAGCGCAACAGTGGTCGATGAATCGGCCCTGGGCGCGATCAATCGGCCCCTACGGTCTTCGAGCGTCATGCCGTTGGTTGGTAGCAGCACTTCGGTTTCTGTGAGCAGGGTGCGCAAGGCGGCGCGAGCCTCGTCATCGCCATGCACGAGGGCGACCCGGCGCGGCTTGAGGGCCGCGGCATAGGCAGCCAGTTCTCCGCCGTCGGCATGCGCGCTCAGGCTGTACTTCGCGAAATGGCATTGTACCTGCACCTGCTGCCCGTTGAGTTCGAGATATGAGGACTTCGGATCGGAATCTGCCAGGTCGAGCAGGCGCTTGCCGGGCGATTCTTCGTCCTGGTAGCCGGTAATCAGAATCGAGGCATTGGGATTGGGAGCGAGCCGTGCGGCGTACCATGCGCTGGGGCCGCCGGTGAGCATACCACTGCTGGAAAGGATGCATGTCGGAGGCCCGGCAAGGATGCGCTCGCGGTCGCGGTCGTCGCGCACGAAGGAGACATTCGGGCCTGTGAAAGGCAGGTAGCCCTTGCGAATTTGCCTCTGCAGGCGCGGCGTCAGAGCCTCAGGCAGCAGCAAATAGGTGGAGCAGACGCGGCGTACCAGGCCATCTACATAGATGGGGAAGGATGGTATCTGGCCCTTTTCCTGTGCCTCCTGTAAGATCAACAAAATTTCCTGGCCCCTGCCGAGTCCAAAGCAGGGGATAAGCGTGTGACCGCCATTGGCCAGACCGGCGGCAACCGCCTGGGCGAGCCGCTGCTCCTCGGCCTGGCGATTGGGATGCAACCGCGAACCATAGGTTGATTCCAGCACCAGCAGGTCAGGACGCTCAATGGGCGGGGGCACCGCGCCAGGTACCGTGCGCTGCGGCGTGCTGCTGATATCGCCTGAGACGACTATCGAGCCATCGGATGCGCTAAAGCCCAGGCTTACGGCCCCGGCGATATGCCCGGCGCGGCTGGCGCAAATAGTGATGCCGGGGAGTAGCGGCAAAGTGAAAGGTTCGCCGACCGCCAGGGGACGCACCCGTGCCAGCATATCGGAAACGAGCGTCCCCGGGTACAGAGGCAATTCCATTTCTTCTACTGCCCGGCGCGTCATCACCTTCAGCGCATCGGCAAGCATGACTTCCATCAGTAAAGCGGTCGCGCGCGAGGCAAAGATGGGAGCGGCGGGGAAGGCCTGGTGCAGCAGGGGCAGCGCGCCAATATGGTCCGCGTGGGCGTGCGTGACGAAAATGGCCCGTACATCCTTGCCCTCGAGCAGGGCAAGGTCGGGCAGAGGATCTGCCTTCTTATCCACGCGCACGCCCGCGTCAACTACAATCCATTGATCCGCGATCTCTATGGCAAGGCAGCTCGCGCCTACACCGCTGGCACCGCCTGCGAAAATCACCTGCATTGTCTTTTCACACCATAAATTTCTCTATAACATTCACCACATCTTCTACCACAAACGGCTTGAAGAGGATTGCGTCTGCATGAAGGGATTGAGCCTCGTCCAGTCTATCCATTGCCGTCATCATCACAATGATGTGCCGATTGCGCACCTGCGGTTCGGCATCCAGGATTGCGCACACCTCTTTGCCGCTCAATCCCGGCATCATCAGGTCGAGGAAGACCAGGAAATTTCCGTCGCCGCGCAGGATATGCAGCGCCTCAATGCCGCTGCGCACAACCTGGATGGGATAGCCCTCGAAATCAAGCATATCTATCATCATATCACGAATCACCGGATCATCATCCACCACCAGAACCTTAGTTGGTTTCGCCTGCTGGCTCATCTTCCTCATCCTTCTCAGTCGTATCGATGGGCGCATCAATACGCGGGAGATAGAAACTAAAGACCGATCCGCGCTGTGGGATGCTTTGCTCAAGCCATAATTTGCCGCCCATGGCCTCGATATAGTGGCGGCAGATATAGAGGCCCAGACCTGAGCCACGCACCGGAGTCGTCAGCGAACGAGTGGCGCGCACGAACTTCTCAAAAATGCGCTGCTGATCTTCCGGGGGAATGCCTTCTCCCTCGTCGATCACGCGTACCTGAACGACCGGCGGGTCTTCTCCACCGGCCAATTGCGTGTAGTCAACCTGGTCTTCGGGGAGTTGCAACTGCGATAGCGTGGTAGCGCGAGCCGCGATGATGATGCGACCGCTGGGCGGGGAATATTTGGCCGCGTTATCGAGCAAGTTTGTTATCACCTGGCGCAGGAGCAATGCATCACAGTTCACCCACAGGTCGCGTGCTATCTGTACGATGATCTGCTGCTCGATATTGATGCTGAGCATGGTCGTCGCCACCTCGGCTGCCGCCAGCACCTGGACAGGGCTAAGCTGCAAATCGTGCTTTTTTTCCAGCGCGCCCATCTTCGCGGCCTCGGTCATATTGGCTACCAGGTCGATTAATTGTTGTGTCGAGCCGGCGATTTTCGAGGCGTAACGCTGCACTTGCTGCGCAGTGATGCGCCCGCTCTGGCGCTTCAATAATGAGGCATAGCCGCTGATAGCGCTCAGCGGTGTGCGCAATTCATGCGAGGCCGTCACAATGAATTCGTCCTTGAGCCTGTCCAGGCGCTGCAATTCCGCGTAGGCTAGTTGAATCTTCTCGAAAAGCTGCGCGTTGCGTATCGCGCTGGCCGCCTGGGCCGAGATAGCCAGCAGCACGCCCACCTCTTCCGGGCGGAATACGCGTTTGAGGCCCGGCGTATGCACCGCCAGGATGCCGACTATTTCGGTCTGGTAGCGCACAGGTAGCATCAACATCTTTTCGATCTTCGTTTCATGCAGGAAAATCGCACCGCCCTCGCCACTGACCTGAGAAATTTCCTCGACCTTGTCCGCATCGAGATAGAAAAATGATTCGGCCTCAACCTGTTGTTCAAGTATCGAACCTTTGAACGGCAGGCGAATCATCTCTATCAGATCATCCTGCTTTTCTTTGCCCGGTGTCCAGGAAGGATCGCCTCGCCGCGTCGCTTTGTTCCACTCGCCTGTCGCATCGTAGATGGCCTGCGCGATGAGTTCGCTCTGGTCATCGGACAGCTGGAAGAACGTACACATCTCGGCCTGCACCAGCGTCGCTACCGTTTCGACGAACTTACGCAGCAATTCGGTCAAGTTCAGAACGGTGCTGATTGCCAGCAGCGCGCTGTTCATGGCGGCCAGCGACTCCTCGCGCTGCCTGGCTTTGTGCAGTGATTGGCGTGATTTCTCGTAGAGCCTGGCGTTCTCGATGCTGACCGTGGCGATTTGCAGCATGGTTTCCAGCACCAGCACTTCCTCGCTGCTATAGCCATGCGGGCGGTCGCTGGTAATACACAGCGAGCCAACCACGCGTGTAAACATCTTCATCGGCAAGAGCAGAAAGCTCTCCGCCTTCGTCTGGTCTCCCCACGCGCCTTTCAGCAGTTCCTCATATTCACCGTAGCCACCATGCTCGGTATCCTCTAGCGTCATCTGCACGGTTTTTTTCTCGACCTGCATGAGACGCCACCACACGGGACGATCCCCGGCATGGGCCACCTGGGGATTATCAAGGATGCCGGCAATGCGTTTTCCCTTGTCGACGGCCAGTATGTCGTAAATTCCGCGCGTGTCGCGATCATAGAGGGTGAGCAACATCGAGGAGACATCGACGACACCGGTGACGAAGCGGTAAACCTCTTCAACCAGGTCGGTGAGACTGACCCCTGTGGGAAAAGCCATGCTGATTTGTTGCAGCTTTTGCATATAATCCCTGCTATGCATATGCAAGCGCTGCAAGGTGGTATTTTGAAGGTAGAGCGCGATACGCTCCGCGAATAGCAATGATTCCTGGCGGTGCTTTTGCTGGAATACCAGGCCGGGCGAGGATAAATAGAGAATGACCACTCCCAGCATGTCCGGTCCATTCTTTTTATCAAGTGGACCACCGCCCATGAGCGGCGCGAGCGCAGGTTCTTGAACAGGCACGCTCAGATAATAGTTAGGGATGATATCCGACTGAAAATGCGCCTTAGGCTCGGCATAAAGAGAGGCCAGGTAGTCTTGATGGCGTACAATGATCGGCTCGTTTCTACGCCACGTATAGCCGATCAAATCCACCCCATAAGGATAGGCTGCGCCGGGGGGAAAGAGGTCCTTCGCCTGCGCTGCTGATACCGTTTCTACATCGTCAAATGGCGATGTGCCATGTTCCAACGGCTGCGAGCTCCGCCTGAGCCGCTGGATAGCCGACGCGGATGGATCTCCGAGTTCGCCGGTAGTATGGGCGAGAGGGCCGGTCGAAGTTGCTGCTTCCGCGCGCAAGTTCGCGCGCATAAAGGGCTGCCTGGAATGGTTTGTAGTGAGGCGCACGTGCAGGCGCACGACCATCTGGCCGATAAACTCATCATAGAGCGCAATCACAGCCCCATTGGCTCCAAACTGCCGCATCATCTGCTGTAAGAGCGTCTTGAGCAGCGACAACGGGTATTGCTCTTCAGCTTGTGGTTCAGGCTCGCCCCAGACAGCTGTTGACATATTTTTCTCTCATCTCTCCCGGCGCTCATTCATCTTGCCCATTGTCCATGCCGGGGAGCGCAATCAGCGCTTCAGACTCAAGCAAGATGAAAGGGATGGTAGGCTCTTGCACGCGCTGGCGCAAAACGATATAAGTTGCACCAAAAACGCTTCGATGTACTCTAGCATATCATAGCAGTGAGTACGATTCAACCTTTATGATGCCGGTGACATATGTGATATCATGAACCGCAAAAGGCGAGAGGGGTAGGATAAGTGGATATTCCAAGGAGAGAAAGGACGCATGTCCGCGATTATATTCGATAGCAAACCGCTTGCTGAGCGCATGACAGAGGAATTACAGGGCGAGGCCGCCGGGTTTCGTAAGCGGCGGGGACGTGCAGCGCAATTGAAACAAATTATTGTGGGGCACGATGGGGCGGCGGAAGTCTATAGCCGCCAGCTGGCACGAGCCTGTCGCACCATAGGCCTGAATTGTGAGACACTGGCTTTCCCTTTCGAGATGAAGGAGCAAGACCTGCGTTCCCAGGTTGCGGCGCTCAATAGTGATATGAATACAGACGGGGTTGTGCTACTGCTTCCGCTGCCGTCGCATATACGCCAGCGCGTGGTCACCGATGTACTCAGTCCCGAGAAGGATGTTGATGGGCTGGGGTCGCGCAATGCCGGCAACCTGCTGCTCGGCTTTCCCAGCTTCATCCCCTCGACAGCTGACGTGATTCTCACCGTTTTGAAGCACGAGGGCATTCCGACGGCCGGACGAAACGCGGTGGTTGTCGGACGCAGCAATATCGGCGGCAAACCGACCGCGCTGGTGTTGATGCGCAACGATGCGACCGTTACTATCTGCCATTCGCATACGCGGGACCTGGCCGAAATTACGCGCAACGCCGATATCCTGGTCGTGAGTATTGGGCGACCGGCCAGCATCAGCGCCGATATGGTGAAGCCCGGCGCGGTCGTATTCGACGCGGGCATCAACCCTATCGACGGCAGAGTTGTCGGGGATATCGACTTCGAGCGGGTCAAAGAAGTGGCCTCGTTTTTGACACCCGTGCCTGGTGGTCTCGGCCCCCTGACCCATTTGATGCTGATCCGGCACACACTGCTTGGGCCTGTGTAGGCGTAGCGGCCCCGGCCAGCGTTTAATCCCCCGCGATGGCGTACCTTTGCGATCGCGCCGGTTGTTTTGCTGCGCCGGCAGTGCTGCATGCCTGGACAAACGCCTCGAAGAGATGAGCGCAGGCTTCCACTTCCCCGTAAATCTCTTCGGGATGGCACTGCAAGGCCATCATGAAACGATAGCCGGGAATTTCCAGCGATTCGGGAACGCCATCTTTAGCATACCCGCTGATGCGCACATTCTTACCAGGATTTTTGACGCCCTGGTGATGCAGGCTATTGGCCCAGAATTCGCGCGTGCCCAGCACATCTTCCATGAGGCTACCCGGCTCGACAAAAACGCGATGAGTAAGATAATTGCGTGGCAAATCGCGATTACAATGAGTGATATCGCTGGGATGCTGTTCGGATAAGTCCTGGTAGAGGCTGCCACCGGCGGCCACGTTCAAAAGCTGCATGCCGCGGCAGATGCCGAGTGTGGGAATATCTTCCTGCAGCGCCCAGGAAGCCAGAGTCAATTCGATTTCATCGAGTTTAGAATCCAACATTTCAAGTTTTGTATGTGGCTCTTCTCCATAGCGGTACGGCTCTACGTCCCCACCGCCTGAAAACAACAGGCCATCCAGTCGCGGCAGAAGTGAATCCAGCGCCTGGGGGTCATCGAGCAGGGGAATGAGTACGGGAATGGCGCCGGCATGCTCCAACGCATGGGCATAGGTCCGGTTGTTGCAATAGACAGGTCTTCTACTTCCCGCACGATAATCTGAGTGGCAAGGTATGCCAATAAGCGGACGCATTCCGAAAACTCCTCTAAAAAATTTTTACTATAAAAACCGTGTGTACCCGTAAAAAATAAATAAGAAAAGCGGAACGCCGATCCGATGCGCTCCGCTAAAAGTAATGGCGAGATTAGGAAACGAAACGCATTCCCCCGCGTTCAAATAAAACTTTCAATCCCCGCCGGGATCCCCAAGGCCACTTATCCATCTCCAGTTCTGGCTGGAGCCACATGATTATACATATGAGACGTAGGAAAAAATGCTTTCGTTTCACAATGTTGCTCTCATTGGGAGTATTACACGGTCCTATGTGTTTATGATACGCCTGGGTGTCAAGCGTTGCGGCGCGCTGTATCTAGTCAGCCTCTCCTATCCATGATACAATACTCCCAACTACCAGACTACGGAAACGGACTCGCACTGCTGAAAGATGCTAGATATCATCATCACGCTGGCGGAAGCATTTAACGCCCAGCATAAACAACTCTATATGGTGGGTGGAACGGTGCGCGATGTGCTACTGCATCGCGGGCAATCGAACGATGCCGACCTGGCAACCGACGCGCATCCCAAAGAGATTCAGCGCATCGTCGCTCCGACGAAGCCCAACGCGGTTGTCCTGGTGGGTGAGCGCTTCGGAACCGTCCGCCTGCACTATGGCAGTGATATCATCGAGATTACCACGTTCCGCAGCGAGCGCTACAATCCCGAATCGCGCAAGCCGGAAGTCTGCTTCGGCACCAGCCTCGAAGACGACCTGCGGCGACGCGATTTCACCATCAATGCCATGGCACGCCATCCCCTGACCGGACAAATCTTTGATCCATTCGGCGGGCGGCAAGACCTGGATGCGCACATCCTGCGCGCCGTTGGCGGCGAGCCGGACAAACGCTTCGACGAGGACCCTTTGCGTTTATTACGTGCCGTGCGTTTTGCCTCGCAGCTCGACTTCACGATTGAACCGGAGACGAAACGCTCCATTGTGCGACAGGCTCCCAAGCTGCAAAAGATATCGCGCGAGCGTATTCGCGACGAGATGAACAAGCTGCTGCTATCCGATCACCCGGCGAAAGGGCTGGATTTGCTCGTGGAACTGGGCTTGATGGAGTGGATTATACCTGAAGTGCTGGACCTACGTGGAGTCAGCCAGCAGCCCACGCCGCTCTCGCGTACAGCCATCCATACAAAAGATGTGTACGCGCATGTCCTGCGCGTGGTCGAACGCTCGTCGCCGCGCCTGGTCACGCGTTGGAGCGCGCTGCTGCACGATATCGCCAAACCGCGCACGCGAACGGTCGAGGATGGCAAGATACACTTCTTCGGGCACGAGGATACCGGTGCGCACATGGCGCGCGATATCCTGAAACGCCTGCACTTTGATCGTGATTTTATCGAAAGTGTCTCGCGCATCGTCCGCCTGCACATGCGCGCGAACGCCTACACGCCTGAATGGACGGATGGAGCCGTTCGTCGCCTGATGCTGGAAGTCGGTGATGACCTGCCCGACCTGCTCGATCTCTCGCGCGCGGATATTACAAGCTATCGCCGCGAGAAGGTCTTGCTCGCCGATGCGCGCGTCACCGAACTGGCTGAGCGCTGCCAGCGCCTGAAGGAAGAGGCCGAACTGGTGCCGCTGAAAAGTCCGCTCGATGGCAACGAATTAATGCAGCTCTTCGGTCGCGGGCCCGGTCCCTGGCTGCGGCCAATCAAAGAGCACCTGCTCGGCCTCGTCATAGATGGCGCGCTGGCGCCGGACGACAAAGAGACGGCGGCAAAGATCGCGCAATCGCTTTTAGACCAGGAAGAAGGCCGCGATGCATAGTTTCAATCCCAAACGGGTACGGGTCCCGCTGCCCCTGGCCGGGAAAAGTATAGCAAGAAACCCGAAAAGGCCAGGTGGGGATGCAACAGGACCATCTATCAAGGGAGCCTGATATCAACGAAAAAGAGGGAAAGAGCATGCCCAAAGTGAATAAACCCGGATCGCAGAAATCGGGAACCAATAGTAATATGCCAAAAGAGACTGATACAAATAAAAAACCTGCAAACCAGCAATCCCAGGCGCAGTCTCCCGCGCCTATCAACCCCGCGGCCCAATCATCCGGCTCTAAGGCCGTCACGAATAAATCCCGGTCGGGTGGGAAGAATCGCAAGCCGGCGATTGGGGGCACGGCGGTAGCCGGCGCGAAATCGACGCAGCCCAAAGAAGTCAAACCCGGAACCCCCGCCAACCAGCAGGCGGAAAGCTATAACCGCGAGATGCGCCGTCGCATGCAGCACATGGGCACGGGTCCATACAGTCAAAACCCGGCAGAGACATTACGCGAAAGAAGGCAGAAGCGCCAGGAAGAAAAGAAAAAGCGCCAGGAACAGGTGAAAAAAGAGGTCGTGACCCGCGGACCGAGTACGAATGTGCGGCTTGGTCGCAGGAACGCCTACTTTTTGATCGGCACCGCGGCCGTGATTGTACTGATCATTATTATAGCGATTATTGTTCGCCACCCGTTTTAAGGTGAGCGACTGGCACTCGCGTGGCTTGAGAAGACCTGTAGTGGTACCCCTGGCGGGTACCACTACAGGTCTTCCCATTACATCCACCTTGAGTGAGGAGTAGGATGCGTTTGTTGCCCAAGCCGGTCTTCTGCTTGAGGACTAAAGGCTATGACATTACCATTTGCCTGTTGTGTAGAAACAGGGCTGGCAAGTAAAGTATATCCCTGATCTCTCTATTGACGATATCGAGTCCATAAGGCCATAACCGTTCGCGGATACTATTGATGCGCTTCGACAGTGAGCGACGTGGATTGCTGTGAAGTTGTTGGAAACAGAGCGCCAGGTCTGTGAAAGGAACGAACGGCTGGCCATCCTGTGCATACTGGAGAAGGAGCATCAGTAAAGCGTAATCCGTGCGAGAAAATATGTTTACCCCACCATCAATAACGATGGTGCGCGTCTCGTCACAGTGTTGAAGAACATGTCCGGGAATGTGTGGACCGGAGGCGAGCATTTGGCGAGAAAAGTTCATCCCTGCTCTCTTTCTGTGCATCGTTCACAAAATGCAATGGTGGAGCGTCCACCTCTACAAAATATGGCTTATGGAATCATTCATATGAGCAGCATACGAGAACGCGCTACGAGAGATTGCACAAAAAACTTCGCCTGAACTGATCCCCCTGATCAAAGCACCGGGTAGCCATGTAAAAGTAGGCACCTGAAAGTACCGGCATACCTCAACTTTTATTATTGTACCATATGATTTTCGATTTGTACATCATATTTGCCCCGTTTTTATGACAGGGGCTAATTTGATGGACAGTAGATGCACAATCAATGATTTCCGATTTTCCGGGAACTTCTTTCCCCAAAATCGGAAACTTTCTTCCTAAAAACTGGAAACAAGATCCCCAATCAACCGGAAACAGTTCATCCCTTTTTTCCCCGCTGAGCCGGTATACTTGAGATCGAGAGCTTCAACTAACTAGCTATACTGCTTGTATCGCAGGCAGCATCATGCCATAGGGATGAGTTCGAAGCACATATTTCACCTGCATGCAGGCCAATTTAGAGAGGCTGCACAAGCAAAGGAGTGTGACCTATGTCCCCTGATCGCTCGCATGGGCATCGTCTTCCCGACCAATCAAAGCCTATCCCTCCTCCATTGCGAAGGCATGCATCCTGGTGCATCGATCACTTCCTCTTCTCAGTCTTCCTGTGCCTGCTGCTCGTGGCACAAATTCCAGGCAATTGGAGTTTCCTGGTAACACCAGCATACGCTGAGAGCCAGGGAACGCGCCCCAGCGCACCCGCCAGTATGACCTTTCAGAAATTTTTACACGAAGGACACCAGGACAAGGTGTACCATGGCCCGTTAATTCGGCCCCAACATGTTCCGCCGCCTCCTGGGCCAACGCATGGGCAAACTCATACGGCAGACTATGCTCACCGGCCTCCTAGCGCCGAACCCGCCACAATGAAGCCCATGAACGCACCTTTGACGGCAGCTTTCCTGTCTGGTCAGAAAGCTACTCCGGCGCTCGATCTACTGAGCAGCGATGGCCGCCTGGAAGTACAGCTTCAGCCGGGGTCACTGGACCTTTCACATGCAACGGTACCTGGTGGCAAGCCGCCTGCCGGAACCCTCACGCTGCGCGTCAGCCAACTCTATGGGCACTATGCCTCGGCCTTCAATGAACTGGGCACGTACCAGGTGCAGCTTGGTGATAGTCAAGGACGGGTTGTGAGCGGCGTCCGGCTTCATACGCCGCTCATCCTCATCTATCATTACCAACCGTCCGAGGTGGCCGCTCTTAGCCTGGACCCCGCGCACCTGTTTATGACCTGGCCCATTCTCATTGCCACAGCCACTAAAGCCCATAAGCCTACTACCGGACTGATTATTGCTTTGCAGAATAATGCCGCTGCTCACACATTAACGGCTAGTAGCGGCGTCTTCGATCCCAGCCCGTTTACGATGGGGGATGGCGAATCGCCCAACCAGGGTCCTCCTCCCCTGCACCTGGCATCAGTGCAAGGGAACGCCGGGCAGCTGACCTACAGTTATCCTTTGCAGGTAGCTCCCGGTACAGGAGGGTTCGCACCGCAACTCACGCTCAGTTACTCCAGCAGCGACCCGAACGAACGGCATAGCGCGACCTCTCCGGCCAACGATGTCGGCGATGGATGGTCACTCTCACTTGGCTCCATCAGCGCCGATACCTATCCTAACACGGGTACGACCTGGTATTTTCTCGGTGGTGTGGCAAACGTCGCGGACCGGCTCATTCCCAATGGCTCGCTTTACGATACGGAACACCTTTCCTATCTGCGCATTCAACAGGAGACCAGCAGCCAGACGGGTCAACCCTGCTTCCAGGTGTGGGATAAGTCCGGCACGTACTACGAATTGGGCTGCACCTCCGACTCCCTACAATATTGGAACGATAGCAATGGGCGCCATAATTACCGTTGGGATGTCAATAAGATCATCGCGCCCAACGAGGGACCCAATGCCGGAACCTACAAGATGCTCACCGTTTCCTACTTGCAAGATGTCGTCACCTCGGGCGGCTATACCAGTATTCGTGATGCTGTCATGAAGCAGATTGTCTATGGCGCCGGCAACTCCAATGTGGTCACCAACGTTGCCGGAACCGTTGATTTTACGTACAAAGCTCCTTTCAACTCGGCGCCGTGGGCCAGCGCGTATGGTACGAACTACAATTGCAGCAGCGGCCCTCCGATCAACACCACCTTGCGCTGTGACGACCCGGTGCAGATGCCGGGCAGTGGCAAATTTCCCGTACCCACGGTGATGAGTACCTTCTCTTTACAGACCGTCACCAGCTACGTTGGCTCGGATAGCACCTACAAGGATTACAGTTACAGCTTTTCCTACACCGATAATCCGTTTCAGTCCTGCAACGACCCGGTTACGCTGCTGCCCGGTTATTGCGCGCGCGAACACCTGCTGATGAGCATCACCCCAACCGTCTACCAGAACAATACCGCGCACGCGCTGCCACAGGTCATCTTTGGCTATACTAATCCTTTGCAGAATACCTACTATGACAGCACGCACCAGGTGGGCAGCCCATCGTAGCAATTTTCCAACCAGACCTGGTGGCAGTATCTCAACTTCTATCGCGACGTCAACACCGGTGTCGGCGGACAAATTACCTACGCGACTGCCTACAACAACGCGCATGGGACGCCCAATGGCGTCGACCAGCACGGCAATCCCGATGATCGCTACGATCCAGTCTACTGCACCACCCATACCGATTGTACCGGCAACTACGCTCACCCGGACGATAACGCCTGGGCCGAACAGGTCGTAACACAGATCACCGCCTGGAGCCAGGATAGCAGCAGTTCTTCACTGCAGCGAGCCACCACCAGTTACAGCTATCGCCTGGCCAAGACGGGGACCTGGGATGGCAAAACCACCTGGTGTTATCCTGCCGGCTCCGATCAGGACTGTGTGGGTGACAACTGGTTGCCTCCGGGGGATACGGACTGGGCCGACTACTTTCACGACGAATACCAGGGCTTTAACCAGGTCTACATCACCAGCCCGGCCAACGACCTGACCGTCGACTCTTACTACAGTACTGAGGGCTGGAAAACACCAGGCTCTGACTACCAGAACTTTGAGGGAGCCAGCCTCTATGAAGAGGACGTGTACAGTGGCAATAGTCCAACGACCACTGCTCTGCTCAGTACCACCACCTATACCTATGCCAACAACTCCAATGCCTGTCGCAGCACGAGCCAGACCTATCCGGCCTGCGAAACCGTCCTGGTCTCCAGCAAAACGACGCAGTATGAACGAACCGGCAGCAGTTCGGCGCCCTGGGTGCAAAACGCCTACACCTACGATGACTACAACAATGGCCTGCAAAGCGGTCACGTGTATCACAATCTCACACAGGAAATTGTGACGAGTTCTAACGCGCCCACCCTGACGAAAAAGTGGAGCTATACGACCAATGACCAGGTGGTGGGACAGTGGACCTATTACACGGTGGACAAGGTCACGCACAGCGAGATCGATGACAATACCGGCCACGTGTGGCAGTGCCAGGATACCACCTATGACGAGGGCGCTCCTTCGGGAACACAGACACCGTCGGCAGGTTGGGCGACGACGGTGAAGACGTATACGACCTGCGGCAATAGTGGCACCGCTATTACAAACTATATGAGTTATGATGCCTATGGGAATCTAGTAGCTGCCGTTGATGGTGTTGCTTCAGCTAACAGCGGTCTTTACACCACTAATGGCTGTACGTTGTCTACTAGCCCAGCTATTTTAAGCTATGGTTGGGGCAAGACAAGCTACACCGATTGTACAACGTATGACAGCGCCTATAACACGCTGCCTATCACGCAAACCAATGCGCTTGGCCAGCAGAGCAGCATTGGCTACGACAACACACAGGGGAAGTTACCGACCAGCACGACTGATATCAATGGACAGGTAACAAATACGTCCTATAGCTACGATAGCAGCGGCAACCAGACGGTGCAGGTCAAGAAGCCATTGGAAGGCAACGGCTATACCACACAGTCCAAGACTAACACCAGTTGCGCCTGGAACAGTACGCTGCCCTGCTTCGAGATTGATACCAATGCTTCTCAATATAGTGGAGCTATCGCGCGTACCTTCTATGATAGTCTGGGCCGCGAGGTCGAGACGCGCACCCCAGGACCCATCTCTGGCGACGATACCATCGTGATGACCGTCTACAATGACCAGGCTCATACCGTCTGGCAGAGCGTACCATTCGAAGTAGCCAGCGGCACTAGCTGGCTTGATCCCAACGGTGCCAAAGATATCAACAATGTGGCTCCTGGTGGCACAGTTACCTTCTACGATGCCCTCAATCGGCCACTTGCGGTGCAGGATCCGCTCTATGGCACTGGAACTGATCAGATTAGCTGCTCGCAGGTGCTTTCAGGGACGTATACTGCCTGTACCAACTATATTCTGAGCAGTCCGCATGGCTCTTCTACAATCTATACCACTACCCAGGTAGTTGATCCCAACAAGCATGTGATGGCCAGCTATAGTGATGCCTTGGGACGCACGCTTTACGTAGAGGAAGACCGTGGCCAGTATGGAGGCAGCCTCACAGTCAACGAACAGAAGAGCATTCAGTATACTGTTCTGAATGAATCCACCTCGGTGACCACCACCGACCTTGCCCCACAATCCGGGCAGAGTATTACCAGCGTCACAACCAGCGCTCAATATGACGACATGGGACGCATGACCCAACTGGTCGATCCTGATGCCGGGACGCATGTGTATACTTACGACCCCGATGGACATATGCTCTCCGATGTCGTCGGTGCGCACACGCTGGGCTATAACGATGACTTGTTGGAGCGCGTGGGCTGTATCCAGGATGGTATCCCTACCATCAACGCGACCGGAGCCTGCACCAATGGCACGCATCCCTACGTCCAGAACACCTATGATACGACCTTTATCGGCCAGCAAGGCAGCACCGACTTCCCCAAGGGACACCTGACCCAGAGCATTGCCACCACCTATTACCCGGAGGGAACCTCGGCCACCGCAACCGAGCAGATGCAGTACGACAAGCGCGGGCGGCAAATCACCGAATATCTCTCGTTCAGCCTACCGGGCAGTTGGGGCGTGAGTAGTCCCTTGCCCACTTACCAACTGGCGACTAGCTACAACGATGCCGACCAGGTGACCACCACGACCACCAGCACTAATCCGGCAGGACAGGGTTATACCACGACGCAGGTCTACGACGCGAACATGGGTGCGTTGACCGGACTGAGCAATAATGGCAATAACACCGCGAACCTGGCGACGATTGGCTACAATGCACGCGCCGGAATCGATACGATCTATTTCAAGACCAGTACCGGCTCATCGCTTGCCACTGAACAATTTGGCTATGACGCCAATCTGCGTACCACCAGCACGACGACCACCTGGCAAGGCGGCAGTGGCCAGAGTGGCACGATTCTCTCGCAGGGGGTCAGCTACGATGCGGCCAGCAATGTCATCAGTCTTTCGACAACGCAGGCCAGTGTTCCTGGGTACAGTAATTCCGGGGGCAGTGAAACGGAGAACTTTTGTTACGACGAACAGAATCGGCTCGTGTGGGCCGGCAATAGCGGCACGCAGCCGTCGCCGGGCAATGGCACCTGTGGAAGCGGCACGCTGGGCAATAGCCTGAATGGGACCGGTTACAGCAGTAACTATGTCTACACCCACCTGGGCCAGTTGTGGCAAGGTCCCTTGAGTGGCGGCAGCACGCAGTACCAGTATCTCTATTGCAACAGCAACGCGCCGCATCAATTAACCGGCCTCTACAGCCTGGGTGCCACCTGTTCCAACAAGGGTACGGCCTCGTACAGCAGTAGTTACGATGCCTGGGGCAATGTCACGAGCCGCTATTTTAGTGGCACGACGGGTACGCTCTCCTACGATAACCTCAACCACTTTGTCGAGTGGAACGTCAGCAGCACTAACCAGGAATGGTACGTCTACGACGCGGCAGGCAATCGCGTCTTGCGGCGCTCGACCAACGGCAGCAGCACGTCCCTGATCGTCTACGCCTTTGGCCTGGAGGAACACAACTACAGCAGTAGCGGCACTAATCAATGGAACATCTATTACTACAGCCTGGGTGGGCGCTTGATCGGGGAAATGAATGCCAACAACACCTATTTCCTGCTCACCGATGCATTAGGCAGTATCCTTTCAAGCATCAGTTGGTCGGCAGGAGGCGCCTCGGTGCAGGGTAACCAGGTCTTTGGTCCCTATGGCAAAGCGCGCGATTATCAGGGCAACATCAGCACGGCCAAAGGCTACACCGGGCAGTACAATGATGGCTTGACCGGGTTGGATTACTACAACGCCCGTTATTATGACCCGGTGGTCGGCGTGTTCCTCTCGGCGGACAAGGTGCAGGGCAATGTACAGGGCATGAATCCGTATGGGTATGTGGGAGGTAACCCGGAGACAAGGAACGATCCAACGGGACACGATGGCGATCCTGGTGGAATTATGCAGGTATTCCAAAACCCCTGGTTCTGGGCTGCCACTGCTGTCATGGTGAGTCTCGCAGGAGCGGCTGCCTGGTTCCTTATTGGGGGATCGATTGCTCTTATGCAGGCTCCACCACAAGCACAAGAGTCTGGGTCTTCGCCAAACAGCCCGCATCCAGCAGCAGCACCAACGCCCACAGATTCTCCAACACCGGAAGCTACTCCTAGTACGGATACAAGTGGCGCTGGCGCCACTACAAGAAGCGGTTGTGGAAATGGTAGTCTAACAATTTTACCTCATCTCGATGAGGGAACATATAGTGCTGATGAGCTAGCAGCTGCATATTACGTAGCCGGCATCTATAGTGGTACTGATGATAAAGTGATACTGAGACCAGCTACAGGGAAAGGGAAAACGTCTGACTTAGTTGTCAACGGAAAAACCTACGATATTTACACCCCGAAAACCAATGACGTAGGAAGTATCGTAAGTACAATATTACGAAAGAACAGCCAAACAACTGGCATCGTGCTTAACTTGAGCCGTACGAGTGTAACGCGGTCGGATCTAGGAAATCTCATGTATCGGGTTATTCGGGCTGCTGAAGTTCAGGGCGTTACGTTAAATATTGACGATGTCATCGTCATGGATGGATATCATGATGAGAACGATCATTATTATAATGACCGCTGTTGAAAGTGATCCAAGGCGACTAAAGCGACTTCTGAAATCAGAACAGGAGAAGATTATTCTTGAGGAATGACCAGCAGCAGCAGTGGTATACTTTCAGCAATCCCAATTACTACAGTCTACTTCAAATTCTAGTAAGCAGAACACGAAAGGAGAGCCGGATGTCGAAATTGAAGTGTATTTGTGGCCATAATATTGTTGATCAGACCGATTTTCTATCCTATAAAGCTGAGTATTTTTCAGATGAGGATAATGAGCTGTATTATGGAAAGCTCACCAGCTTTCTCGAGAAACTGGTAAAAGAGCCGACACAAGATAGAGAGGACCAATTTGCGGATGGACGTTTTACCGAGAAGCATTCTAGCCGGTTAGCACTTTCAGATGAGATCAATGATTTTCTAGCAGGCCTTCGGATGATTTTCGCGCATGATATGTATGAGTGTGAACAATGTGGTCGCCTCTGGATACAGCCTGACCCAGCCAGAAATGAGCTAGTGCCTTATCTGCCTGAAACGAACCAACGAGGGATTCTCAAATCCCATCGGAACAGTCCATGATCCTGATGATGTGATACCGGTCTATCAGAGTGGAAGCGGCTCGATATAAAACTAAAGCAATGAAGTTATTGACCTGCTAATAGCCCTCGATGAAGAGGAAATAGAACTAGTTCAGAAGAGGTGGGAAGTATGAGAGAGCCTCGTTGGCCTGAAGCTGTTGAGCGGGCCTTTGTTGATGCCAACCCGCATAGCTACTATACTGACGACGATCTAGAGATAGTATATCATCGCTGGCATGATTTTCAGCCAGAGGCAATGATACAGGTACTCGAACAGGGAGACGAAGCTGATCGGGTATTTGCCATTTTTCTGCTGGGGTATCTGGCTCCCACAGACATTACTTCCCGGCTCTGGCCGTTCTTACAGAGTCCCCCGGCGTAAGGAACGCTGGGCCAGTGCGCTTGCTCTTGGAAGGTTAAAGGATGAGCGTGTTCTTCCTGTCTTACAAGATATGCTGTTGGAAGGTATCTTTGAGTATGGGCCTGAATCTTTTCTTGAACAACCTGAACAGTGGGATGCATATGCCTGGTATAATGCGCACCGGTGTAGTATTGCCTCTATTTTTGGCGATTGGGGCGATTCTCGGTTGGCTCCTGTTTTGCGTCATGCCTTGCGTACCTGTTGGGAGTTGGAGCAACAACCTGGACCTTATGGAGGAAGATGGGGAATCATCCGTGATCAATGGTACGAATTGCAGGACCGCCTGGCCTATGCATTAGGGCAATTGGGAGCCTGGGGAGGGTTGTTAAACCTTGCATTACCGCCCGACCGCTTGCGCATCGCCATGATTTTTCAGATCGTTGGCTCGCTCCAATTGCACACCAGGGTTCCAGGGATTGGGCCGCTCTTCTTTCTGAGTGACTGGGCCGCAACCGCGATTGGATGTGCAGATAAGAGCGAGGTCAGGAGCCTGTTAATCCAACGGTTTGGGCTGTCAGAGGCCGAACAAACTGCGCTGTTGGAACAGTTTCCTCACGATTGTGAGAGACGGCTGCTCATTGAAATCGAGCGTGACCAGAGTCCAGGTGCCTACGACGACGAGGAGTAAAGGGAAGATGCAATCACTCCTTGACCTCATCCCAGTTGATCTTGCAGAATGTGATGACAACGCAACAGCTGGCCACCTATCCCGACCCGTTCGATGGCGACGACAGGTATGGTATATCTCAGGTTGATTGGTCACCCGACAGGAAATATGGAGTTTCTGCCGGGACATATCTCATCTCGGACCCTAATAGCTCAGAAGGGGCAATATACGAAGGGGTCATGTATGTTTGGGAACTGGGAGGGGCAGAGATCAGCTCTCCAATTCAATGAGTAAGGCGACAGAGCGAAGCAGAGACATGCGAGCAAAGAACGAATAATGGATATGTCCCAGTTCCGTGATCTGTACCACATGCTCTACAAATATGAAGGCGTACATGGTTATCAGGAGATTCTCTTATCCTGGATGTCGAAGGCACGACAAATCATGTGTGTTTTGCAAGACTATGGATGGGTAGAAGCGATGCCAGCAACGCACGTTTGAATTTATAGTAGAAATGAATACGCCCCAGAAGTATTCACTTAAAGTGATTGCCTTCCGGCTCGTACCCGCGCTTTAGAATAAAAGTCAGGTTTTCGAATTTTTCAACAGCATGCCAGGGGATGGTCTTGGGGACAAAACTCTGGCCAAATTTTTCGGAAAAAGGACGCAGAACGTGCCAGCGGTAGAGCCAGCCGTGCGCACCATAAATCAGGGCTTTTGCTCGCGGTTCCTTGCCGCGCGTAAGCTCGATATCGACTACATGCCCGATATGCCTGCCATCGGCGGTAAGAATTTTGCTACCTACCAGGTCTGCTATGAGAACTGTGCGTTTCTTCGTCATGATCGCGAATACCCACTTCCCGGAATCCAGCGCAGGATATGATCCGCAATCCACTCTTCGGATTGTCCCACGGGATACTCTGCCGCCTTGCCGCGAAGATGCAGGGTCGGCCCATACTGTTCAACTTCCTTGAGAGCAATACGTTGCTCGAAGCGGTCACGCAGGAAGAAGCGAAAGATGGGTCGCAGGTGCGAGGAAACCCGGCCTGCCAGGGCTTGCGGGCCTGTGATCAGATTGGTCAGCACGAGTTGACCATCCTCGCGCCATTCCGCCTCGATGTCGGCCACGCGGCCAATTTCGATCTCGTCGGATGTTTCTAGCTGGCCGTCTAGAATATCCGCGATAGAAAAAGTACGGTCTTCGCGGACGTTTGACATGTCCATTTTTTCTACCCTCCACCGCTAAAAATTTCGAGCGGTAGCGATACAAGCGCGACAATGAATGCCATGACCAGGATGCAGATGACGGCAATATTTGTGAAACGCCCATTGGTTTTGTCGCCCAGGTACTGTGGATCGTTCATGAGAATAAGGAAAGGCGAAAGCGAGATCGGCAGGAACAGGGCGATAATCGTGGAAGCGAACAGCGCCAGTTGCAATGGGTCGATACCTAGCAGCCCGATAATAATCGCTACAATCACAAAGATCGTCAGCACGAGATTGAAGCGGGCGGCCTCCACGGGCTTTTTTCCCTCACCCCACTCCCAGCCGAAGCCCTGTGAGATATTGTACGAGACGCCGAGAACCACTTCGAGCGCGGCACCCAGGCAGGTCGTGAATAATACCGCCGCGAACAGCAATGACCCGGCTATACCAAGCGGCTTTGCCATGGCAAGTCCTAACTCGCCCAACGTGTTTGAGGTCATGTTAAGCGGCTGCAAGACCATTGCTCCCAGGAAAACCAGCGCCATGGAACCTATGCTGCCGAAGCCCATCCCCACAATGGCCGTCACGCGGTTGAGCAGCAGCGAGCTAGCAGACCAGTTCTCCTCCAACGCTCCCGACGAATAGAAATACAACAGATAAGGGCTGATGGTAGCGCCAAGGATTGCCGCCACCAGGTAGAGATAATTGGCCAGGCTCCCGTTTTGAATCTGTGGATGCCATAATGTAGTGAGGAGCTGCGGCGATGGCCCGCCAAGCACAGCGATGCCGACGATAAACGAAAGCGTCATCAGCCCAAGGATAGCAGGGCCGTTCTCAATCAGATCAAAAGGCGCGCGCCAGGCCATCAGCCAGACGAGAAATGCGGCCACCGGGAACAGATAATGCCACGAGATGCCGGTGAACAGCGAAAGAGCGATAGCAATTCCACCGATCTCGGCGGTAAGCAGAAGGCTTTCCGCGATCACTTCGCTGGCCAGCGGCAGCAGATAAAACTTGAAGCCGAAATTTTCGCGAATGGCATCCGCGTATGTTTTCTGGGAGACGGCGGTGAAACGTCCGACCATTTCCACCATCAGGATAACGGCGATGGTGGCAACCACAACGGCCCAGATCAGCCCCAGGCCGAACTTTGCTCCCGCCTCGCCCGATGTGGCGATAGTACCGGCATCGAGAAAACCTCCCGTCGCAGTCACAATGCCGAGCGCCAGTGACAACCATTGCTTCTTCATGAACCACCCGCCTGCAAGAATGCCTCGCTTGCTTTATTCAAGGCCGCGACCTGCCCACGCCAATCACACGATGCGCTCAGGCACGGGGAGTCAACCGCCTGTATCGCCGGCTTATACAGATCGAACAGGTGCTGAACTGCGCGCATATCCGGCGCTCCTTGTTGGGAAAGCAACTGCTGCCGGTCAAGGCCATCAAGCTCGCTGCGGAAATTCACAAAGCTGGATGCTGCATATTGATATGTGATTTTCCCCTGGTGCATATAGCTCAGCATGGTTGAAGCCGCCGCGAAGCCCGCTCCAGTGTTTGAGGCCGTATGCGCGAATGCCGATTGCGTGAATTGACAGGATGTGAGTGCTATGAGCAGGACGGGAAGCAATAGAGTCAAGCCGTAGTTCCAGGACTTCGCCAGGTTACGCTTCCTCATGTCTCTCCTTGATGGCAAGCATGCCTTTTTTCTTATATTTATTATCGCACAGAGATAAAAACCTCTGCTTATCTATAATACGACTTACAATCCGAAAACAATGACAATTTGACGTCTTCCCCTCCACCGTTTATAATCATCTAGACATAATCCCAATTATGCATGCTATCAAAAATCTTCAAAGATTCCGAACGAGTTATCTTTTTAAGGAAACAAATTCATGCCCAAAATGTATGGATGGGTACGTGAGGTAGTGCCCGGTAGTCCCGCCGACCTCGCCGGCCTGCAGCCGGGCGATCTCATTCGCACCATCAATGGCCATCTGATACGCGACCTCGTGGATTATCAATTCTACGTCGCCGAGGAAGAACTCACGATTGGCTTTGAGCGACAGCTCAACCAGCACGAAGTCTCTATCACCAAATCCTATGATGAGAATCTGGGCGTGCTCTTCGGCGAAGAGCCTGCCCCTTTTATCCGTCAGTGCGCCAACAAGTGCGTCTTCTGCTTTATCAAAGGCCTGCCCGAACGTTTCGCGCCCCAGCCGGGACTGGCGCACGGCATGCGCGCCTCGCTCTACATCAAGGACGACGACTATCGCTACTCATTCCTGTTCGGAAATTTCATCACGCTCACCAATCTCAAAGAGCATGACTGGCAGCGGCTCGACGAGCAAAAGCTGACTCCCCTGTACGTCTCCGTACACACGACCGACCCCGACCTGCGCCGCAAGATGGTCGATGGGCCGCGCGCAGGAGATATCCTGGAGCATATCCAGCGCCTCGGCAGCACGCACATCACCTGTCACACGCAGCTCGTACTCTGCCCCACCATCAACGACGGGCCATACCTGGATCGCAGTATTCGCGACCTGGCCGCCCTGCGCCCCATCGTCGAATCCATCTCCGTCGTGCCCGTCGGCCTTACAAAGTACAACAATATGATCAAAACCGGCGACCTGCCATCCCTGCGCCACTACACTCCAGAAGAGGCGGCAGCGATCATCGAGCAGGTCGAGGCCCACCAGCGCCAATTCGAGGCCGAAAATGCCGATGGTTATCCGTTCGTCTATCTTTCCGACGAGTGGTACTACCTGACGAAGCGCGATTTCCCACCCGCGCGGCATTATGGCTCTTACGCACAAATCGAAAACGGGGTCGGCATGACGCGCTACTTGCTTGAGCAATGGGAACGTACAAAACGCAAGTTGCCCACAAGTATGCAGGAGCCGCGTAAAGTCACGCTGGTAACAGGTACTATGGCCGAACCCATTATAGAGCAGCTGGCCGCCGACATGCGCGAGATCGAGGGACTTGAGGTTCAGGTATTGCCGGTCGTGAACCGCTTCTTTGGCGCGGAAGTGACCGTCGCCGGACTCTTATGCGGGCAGGATGTCCTTGCCGCCCTGGAGCAGAACCGGTACCTGGGAGACCTCGTCCTATTGCCGCGCGTCATGCTCGATAACGAGGGTGTGCGTTTCCTCGATGATATTACCGTGGAAGAGTTCAAATCCCGGCTACCGGTCAGAGCCGAATTCGTGCGCAATGCACAGGAAACCATCGAAGCGCTGCGGTCGCTCAACTATATAGCTGTATAGAGGGAAGGCCGATGATGAATTTTTACCAGCAAAATCGGTAAGCACCTGGCCGCGTCATTCCTCCCATTTCAGGTTTACATAAACTGACACCGTGTGATATACTACTGTAACCGGAGGTGAGAATGAACGACCTGAGTGTCTTTACGGGCAACGCAAATCGCCAGCTGGCCGCGTCAATCTGTAAACATCTGCGCATACCGCTCGGCGACGCCGACGTCTTTCAATTCAGCAACGAGAATATCTTCGTCAAAATTAATGAGAACGTGCGCGGCCACGACGTATTTGTCATCCAGCCATTCAGTTCGCCCGTCAACCGTTCCATCCTCGAACTGCTCATCATGATCGACGCCTTGAAACGCGCCTCCGCCGCGCGCATCACCGCCGTCATCCCCTACTACGCCTATGGCCGCACCGACAAAAAAGATCAGCCACGCGTGCCCATCACGGCCCGCCTCATCGCCGACTGCATCACGGTCGCCGGCGCGCATCGCGTGCTGACGATGGACATGCACGCCGGCCAGATTCAGGGCTTCTTCAACATTCCCGTCGATGAGCTCACGGCGCAAATCTTGCTGGCGCGTTACTTCACCCAGAAGGAACTGCTCGATTTCACCGTCGTATCTGCCGATGAAGGCTTCGCTAAAAAAGCCCGCCAGCTCGCCGACCGCCTCAATGCCCCGCTCGCCATCATCGAAAAGCGCCGCCACGGAAACAACGGTGTAACCGAAGCCATGGGCATCATCGGCAACGTCGAGGGCCGCCACGCCCTCATCATCGACGATGAGATCGACACCGCCGGTTCGCTGACCCAGGCCGTGCGCATCGTACACGAACACGGCGCGCATAATATCTACTGCTGCGCCACCCACGGCATCTTCTCCGGCCCGGCCATCGAACGCTTGAAGGCCGCGCCTATCGAAGAAATCGTGGTCACCGACTCCATTCCCCTGGCCGAGCACAAGCGCTTACCCAACATGACGATTCTCTCCGTCGCCGAACTCTTCGCCGGCGCCATCAGTCGCATCCACGATGGGCGTTCCGTCACCGAACTCTTCCGCTGATCGCTTTTAACAAATTTCATTATCGGTCCCGCCTGACTATTTTATCAAAAACCATAATCGACTGCTACCTGGCTTCGCGGTCTGCCTTATGCATCCTGCTCACCTTTCCTCTCGTGGTATGATTACTTACACGGGCCGGGTGTAAGCCTCAGATGGTTACACTCTCCCTGACACTTTTTTCAGTGAAGATGATCGAGCGCGGACTCCCGCGGTGCTTACACAGGCGCCTGCTGCCCTGGTAGCCGCCCCAGGAGCCTATCACTGCCCGGAGGCCTGTCATTCTGAGCGAAACGAAGAATCTCTGCCCGCACGCGGATTCTTCGTTTCACTCAGAATGACATGCACCGGGGTACTGCAAAAAAAACCTACTTGTATAAGTCCTCTCGGATGGCTACACGAAAGGAGTAAGCCATGATAAAGCTCTATGTCGCAATAGAAAAGGCTCTGGCAGTTGTAATTCAGCGCACCAATGGTTGGGAAGTCGATTTGAAGCTGACCGGCACCGATCCACAGTGCCTCGCGATAGACCCATTGCATCATGAACAAATTTACTGTGGCACCTTCGATCAGGGAATATGGCGCAGCAGCGACGCGGGCGCATCCTGGGAACATATTGGCGAAAAGATTCCATACGAGCGCATCATGTCGGTCGCCGTCAGCCCATTGGAGCAGGTTAATGGTTATGGCATCGTCTACGCGGGTACGGAACCGAGCGCCATCTTCCGCTCTGAAGATCGTGGCACTACCTGGCGCGACCTGGCCGACCTGCGCCGGTTGCCCTCGGCCCCGACCTGGAGCTTTCCACCGCGGCCATATACCAGCCACATTCGCTGGATCACGCCCGACCCCGTCTTTGCCGGTCGCGTCTTCGCGGCCGCTGAAGCGGGCGCCCTGGTACGCAGCCTGGATGGAGGCGAGACCTGGGAGGATCGCAAACCCGGCGGCCCATTCGATACGCACACGCTCGTCATGCCGCGTCAAATACCCAACCGGCTCTACTCAGCCGCCGGCGATGGCTTCATGCGGCCCGGCAGTGGCTTCGTCCAGAGCGATGATGGCGGCGAGACCTGGTACCGGCCCAACGAGGGCTTCCAATACAACTACCTGTGGAGCGTCGCCGTCGATCCTGTCGATGCTGAAACCCTCGTCGTCTCAGCCGCTCCCGGCCCGCAGCAGGCGCATAATCCCATGAGCGCGGAATCGGCCATCTATCGCCGCTCTCACGACAACAAATGGCAGCAGGTAGAACACGGATTGCCGGACTCACATGGGATGCTCGCCTCAGTGCTGGCGGCGCATGAAGCAGAACCCCATGTCTTCTATGCCGGAAACAATAAAGGCATCTTTCGCTCTGCCGATGCTGGACAGACCTGGGAGGGGTTATCGATTCCCTGGCCGACGGGGACGCGGGTAGGACGTGTACATGCGCTGGTCGCGGTGATGGAATAACCCCCAATCCCAAAAAGGAGAACAATAGCCTCGTGAAAATTGCCACGTTTGATGAAATTTCCGGTGAATTTCAGGAAAGAGTAAACAAAGCAGTCTGGTGCAACGTTGCCACCATCGATGCGAAAGGTCGCCCGCGCTCGCGTATCTTACATCCTATCTGGCAGGGAGAGATTGGGTGGATTACCACGCGGCGTGGAACCCCCAAAGAGCGGCACCTTCAGGAGCATCCCTATGTCTCCCTTGCCTACATAGCCGATGTTGTGAAGCCGGTATATGTAGATTGCAAAGCTGAGTGGATAGAAGACCTGGGTATCAAGCAAGACATCTGGCAGCTTCTACAAAATACCCTGCCTCCCATGGGTTTCGATCCTGCTCCCATCTATGGCAGCGTCGATCATCCCGCGTTTGGCCTGCTCAAAGTCACCCCGTGGAGGATTGAATTGACTTCGGTGGCGACGGTGCCACCAGAAAGGAAAATATGGTACGCGGTATAAATATAGAACATCAGTCTACATAGCTTAGTAAGCATTATATTACGCGTGAGTTAGTCAGGTCAACTATTTTATGGTATAATGACCCACAAGCATAAACATCAACAAACAAAGGGGCACCCCTACGTGGGTGCCCTCTCTATCGTGTAAACATTAAAGCTATGCGTATATAAAGCTCTACATATCGGAAAAAAGGGTGGAGGTGAACCTATGAAGCCACTTGTCGCCATCGTTGGCCGCCCCAACGTTGGCAAATCAACATTTTTTAATCGCATGATCGGCAAGCGTGTAGCCGTCGTCGAAGACCTGCCGGGTACGACCCGCGACCGCATCTACGGCGATACCGATTGGAATGGGCGCGAGTTCACGCTGATCGATACCGGCGGACTGGAACTCGGCAGCGATATTCCCGTTGGCCAGGTGGGACTCAACGGGCAGCCGGGCGATATCATGAAGGGCGTGCGCGCCCAGGCGGAACTCGCCATCGAAGAGGCCGACGTGATCGTCTTTATGGTCGATGCTCGTTCCGGCATCACCGCCGCCGATGAAGAGGTCGCCGACCTGCTGCGCCGCACCGAGAAGCCGGTTATTCTGGCCGCGAACAAGGCGGACAATGCGCGCCTGCGCCAGGATGTCGTCGAATTCTACTCGCTGGGCCTGGGCGATCCGATTGATCTCTCGTCGTTGCAAGGCGTCGGAACCGGCGACCTGCTCGACCGCATCGTCGAAGAACTTCCACCCGAAGAAGAACAGTCCGAGGAAGAAGAGGAAGATATTCCCCGCATCGCTATCGTGGGCCGTCCCAACGTCGGCAAATCATCGCTGCTCAACGCCATCCTGGGCACGCAGCGCGCCATTGTCAGCGACGTGCCCGGCACCACCCGTGATGCCATCGATACCGAAGTCGAATTCCAGGGCCGCAAGATGATCCTTATCGATACTGCAGGTATCCGGCGGCGCGGGCGCATTGGCCCCGGCATCGAAAAATTCAGCGTCTTGCGCGCGACCCGCGCGATCGAGCGCTGCGATGTAGCACTGCTCGTCATCGATGCCAGCGAAGGATTGGCGGCACAGGATACTCATATCGCGGGTGAAATTCACGAACAGGCCAAAGGAGTGATCGTCGTCGTCAACAAGTGGGACCTGGCCCAGGCGCAGCGCCGTGCCGCCCGCGAAGGCCGTCCGCCCAAACCGGATGACGAAATAGAAAGCGCCGAAGAGTATCGCAAAATCATCGCCGAGGGCCTGAAGTTCATTCCCTACGCGCCCATCGTCTTCACATCCGCGAGCACCGGCTATCACGTGCAGTCCCTACTGGAGACCGCGCTCAGCATCGCCGATATGCGTTACCTGCGCATACCCACCTCGCGGCTCAACGAGGTCGTGCGCGAGGCAGTGCGGCGTCATAATCCGACCCTGTTTCGTGGCAAAACACTGAAGATTTACTATGCGACGCAGACGCAGGTGAATCCTCCCACCTTCGTCTTCTTCGTCAACGACCCGCAGGCGTTGCATTTTTCCTATGAACGCTATCTAGAAAATCAACTGCGCGAGGTATTCGGCTTTAAGGGTACGGCCATTCGCATGTTCTTCCGCGCGCGCCCCAAATCCGAACAAACGAGGTAACACTACAACCTTTCCTGCTCATCCTCGTATAGATAATGATACGAGGGTGAGACATGGAAATGGACTAGAACATATCTATCGCACCATTTTGCACATATATTTGTCATGCTTTGAGGTATATGCTATATTGAGCTTGCAAATACCGTAATTAAAAGGAAAAACATATGTCATTAAAACTCACTGCCGCATATAAAACTGACGTGGGGAAGCAAAGGGAACAAAACGAGGACAAACCCTACTCCTTTATCACCGAAGAGGGCGATAGCGGCCTCTTTATCGTCGCCGATGGTATGGGTGGCTACCAGGCCGGCGAGGTAGCCAGCAGGCTCGCCGTCGAAAAGATCAGCGAATCGCTCAAACCATTTTTCTTGCCGCTATCAGAGCAGCCAACGATTAAACTGACCCCTTTATCTGAGCAAGAAACGGTCAAGATACAGGCGATGGAGCCGCCGTCCCAAATCGCTTCCCAGGAGCCGTCCTCTGCCGCCGCCGCGCCGCAGAAAACACGCAAGCTCCCGGAGACATCCGTCGCTAAGAATGTCGAAGAGGGCCTGAAGGGTGCTATCCAGCAGGCAAACAAGGCCATCCTCAACTATGGCGAAGCGCAATCTTCCGCCCGCGGCCTCGGTTGTACCGTCACCGCGGCCCTTGTGCAGGGAAACACCGCCTATGTCGCCAACATCGGTGATAGCCGCACCTACCTGTTTCGTAAAGGCGAACTGACGCCTTTAACGCGCGATCATTCGCTCGTAGCGCGGCTGGTCGAAGCAAAACAGATCGAGCCCGAAGACGTGTACACACACCCGCAGCGCAACCTGATCTATAAATCGTTGGGCGCGGGCCATAAAAGCGTCGACCCCGACATCTTCCATGAACACTTGCAGCCCGGCGATATCCTCCTGCTGTGTTCCGATGGCTTGTGGGAAATGGTGCATCCCTCCGACCTGGCCCGCGTGCTCGGCGAGCAACAGGACCCGCAAAAGGCCTGCGATATCTTGATCGACATGGCCAATGCCAATGGGGGCGAGGATAACATCACCGCCGTGATCGTGCATATAAGTTGAGGACGCGGGTATGCCACTGCCTTTAGGTACAATCCTTGATGGAAAATTCAAAATCATCCAGGTGCTGGGTGAAGGCGGCATGGGGACCGTCTATAAGGTTGAACAGGTCGGAAAACCGGGCTACTATCGCGCAGTAAAGGAACTGCTCATCAACCCCAGTATGCCTGAGGAGGAGCGCAAAGCGGCCATCGAGCGCTTCGATAAAGAGATCGACCTGCTCTTCAAGCTGAAACATCCGCGCATTCCCTCCCTGATACTCAGCTTCCAGGAGCGAGGCAACTACTACTTCGTAATGGAATTCGTGCCTGGACGCAGCCTGGAGAAAATGCTGGAAGATACTAACGCGCCGCTAGACGAAGAATCGGTCGTGCGCTGGATGATTCAGGTGTGCGATGCGTTGAGCTACATTCACTCGCAGAACCCGCCCATCATCCTGCGTGACCTCAAACCTGGCAATATTATGGTCATGCCCGACGGCAATGTCGAACTGATCGACTTCGGCATCGCGCGCAGGTTCGACCCCAACAAACGCACCAACACTGAGAATTTAGGAACCATCTCCTACGCCTCGCCGGAGCATCTCGGCTCGATTACCGCGCCGGGACAGAGGCGTTCCGCGCAGAATCCCGGCAAGCTGGTACAAACGGATGCGCGCTCGGATATCTACTCGTTAGGGGCAACCATGTATCACCTGCTCACCAATCACGAGCCAGAGCCGATCCAGACACCTGCCCCCGGCAGCATCTACGCTAAAAATCCGCGCCTGCATACCATCCAGGTAGGCAATCGCATTATCTGTCCTGTCGAGCAGGTCATCATCAAGGCCATGCAGCAGGACCCTACCCAGCGTTTTCAGAGCGCCGATGCTATGCGTGTAGCATTACAGCAGTGCCTGTCATACATCGCGGCTCCTGCCCCGGCCACCGTGCAGATTCCGGCGCTCTCGTCCAACGCCACCATCGTCGTACCCTCGACGGCAACAGGAAATGAGGTCATCTGCCCCAAGTGTGGCTATCGCAATCGACCCGGCGCGAAGTTCTGCAAGCGTGATGGACAGCCTCTGACACACGGGGCAACAATTGTGCCGCCCCAGGTGCGAGCGCAGGTGGGCGTCCGGCCCCCGGCCCCTATTCGCGCCCGCCCCATCGGCTCGAGCAGCATCCAGCCGCGACCGGTCGGCTCCAGCGTTGTGCAGGCGCCGGACCCCACCACGGCCTATCGCCTGGGTCTGCAAGACCTGAACAACAAAAACTATACCGAAGCCATCAATCACTTCAAAATGGCCCAGGTTGCCGGCAGATCATCCTACGACGTGTCCTACAACCTTGGTCGCGCTTACCGCCAGTATGGGCAATCGGTCAAAGACAAAGACAGGAACCTGTTCAACGATAATATAAAGCTGGCAGCCGAACAGTTCGAACAGGCAATCGCGGCCCGGTCGAATTCTTTCGATAGTTACTTCCAGCTGGGTATGTGCTATCATGACCTGGAACTCTATCCTAAGGCCATAGAGGCTTTCAAGGGCGCGCTCCGGCTCGCCCCGCAGGACCCGGCGGTCTACTTCCAGTTGGGCAAGGTCGCCGAAGACCAGGGCTATAACCTTGAAGCCGAGGCCTATTTCCTGGAAGGCCTCAAAATTAATCCCAGGCACGCGCTGATCCTGATAGAGCTGGGACGTCTCTACCTGAAAATGAATCAGGCCCAATCTGCTATCAGCGTCCTGCGCCAGGCCACGCAGCAGGAGCCAGGCATGTGGGAGGGCTGGTATGAACTTGGCCGCGCCCACATGAAAGCACGCGAATGGAAGGTAGCGCTCAGCGCCCTCGAGCAGGCGCGGCAATGGAATCCCGGCGTCTCCGAGATCTACAGCGCCATGGCAAGCTGCTACCTTAAGTCGGGAAAAAAGAATGAAGCCCGCCAGATGATACGCGAGGCGCTGCAATATGATCCTAATAATGTCGAGGCTAACCGTTTACAAAAGCAATTATAGTGTACTGCGGCATCCTGTAGGGACAGCGCCTCGTGCCTGTCCTCTGCGGGTCCAGGAGAATATATAAAAGGAGGGCAGCCATGATCTGTCCGTTGTGTCATACTCAAAATCGCGAAGACGCAAAATTCTGTAAAGGCTGCGGCCAGCCTTTACAAACGGAAGCGGCCCGCGCAGCCGGTGAAGCCGTTCCCGCCAGTCCTGCACCGGCCATAGCTGAGGCGCAGGGAAATGCGGCAGAAGCGCCTGCCATCACAGCGGAAGCAGCTTCGGCCACACCCCAGTCGCAGGCGGAGCAGGCACCATCAGGCCAGGCACCCGCAACCGGCGCGACAGAAGATATCACCAACGCCCCAACCCTCGTTCTTACCCCTGAAAGAATGATGGCTATCCACAGCCGGCGCTGGCAGCAGGAAGCGGAACAGGCACAGGGCGAGCAGGCGGCTATGCCTTCCACACCTGATTACGCGGAAATGCCGCCCGCACCCACGCAAAATGAACAGGATATCGCAGAGATGCCAACCGTCATGATGCGTCAGGGTGAGAGCAGCAATCAGCAAAGCTATCAAGCCGGTACTTATCCCTACACATCCAATACATCTCAGGAAGATGAGCCCATTCCGGCGCCGCCTCCGCCACCCCCATCTTCTCTTCCGTCCGCGCAAACCGCTGCCTCTCAAGTACCCACAACGGGAGAAGCAGAGCAGCCTGTTGCCGCATCAGAGGACACAGGAGACGAGACAGAGGGAGACGCGGGAAAGGAATCCGCTGAGATACCGGTCGATGCGAATACCCCGGCCACAAGTGAGGCAGGTAGCGCAGGCGAGGCTACTGCGCCAGAAAAGAATGAGGAGACAATGCAGGCATCTTCTGATACATCCGGTGAATCTGGTACCGTAGGGGCCGATTCATCGCGCCCGGCGCCGGCTGATCGGCCCGGCTTCCCTCTTCTCGAACTCGGCACAATCGTTGCCGGGCGCTACCAGGTTACCCAGGTGGTAGGTGACAGCGAGAACGAGCATGTCTACCAGGTCGTTGATCACCAGGGCTACCAGCACTGCTGGAACTGCGGCTCTGAAGAGAACGCCGAAGGAGATGAATTCTGCATCAATTGCGGCGCCGAACTGCTCAACGTCCCCTATCTCATGCATGAATATCCGGCGGCCTCGGCAACCGGTGCGGGCGAGGGCGCAGCAGATACGCAGGACGCGCATGTCTTGCAGGGAACCATCGCCAACACCATCGTCGAAAATGGACACACCTATGTGATCGAGCAGCCCCAGGTAGAGCAAAATGCTTTCCCGAATGGCGTTCGCCTGCTCGCGGCGTGCGATTCCGATGCCGGTAATGTGCGCCGCAGCGAGCCGAATGAGGACAGCACGCTCGTCCTCTTGCTCCAGCGCGTCTTCGAATCGACGGGCACGCCCATGGGCGTCTTCATCGTCGCCGACGGCCTTGGTGGTCACGACAATGGGCAGGTCGCCAGCCGCACCACCATCAACATCATAGCCGGGCGCATGGTGCGCGAACTACTCGCGGCCCCTCTCGAGGCTGAAAAGAACGGCGAAACCGTCAAACCGTTTGATGAAGATACCCTGGTCTCGCTCTTCCACGACGCCATCCAGGATGCCAATGCCGCACTCTGCCAGCAGAATCAACAGGACAAAACGGATATGGGTTCGACCATCACCGGTTTTATGATTGTGGGAGATCATGCCTACATCATCAACGTCGGCGATAGCCGCACCTATATGCTGCGCGGCCAGCAACTCTACCAGCTCACCACCGATCATTCCCTGGTTGGGCAACTCGTCGCCAGCGGCTTGATCGAGCCGGACGATGTCTACACGCATCCGCAGCGCAGCCAGATCTTCCGCAGCCTGGGAGATAAACTGAACGTGCAAATTGACATGTTCAAACAGCAACTGCATCCCGGCGACATCCTGTTAAGCTGTTCCGATGGTTTATGGGAGATGGTGCGCAACCCGCAAATCGAAAGCACGCTCAATAACGCGCCTGACCCGCAAACGGCCTGCACGCAATTGATAGAGGCAGCCAATACCAATGGTGGAGAGGATAATATCAGCGCGGTCATCGTCTTTGTTCGCTAATATAGCCATGGTCACCTTTATTCCATAATGGAACCATTATGATATACTGTAGGAGCGACCGTACAGGCCGCCCAAATGCGAAAGGAGTGCATATATATGCCCGGTGAGGTAATACTGGCGCATCAGGTCGGAAAGGATTACATGCCAGTCACTGGCGGCAGCCAGCTTGCATATGTATTGATAGAAGCCAAACCAACCGAAATGATGGCACAGGTACGCATGCCACTGAATTTTGCCCTCGTGCTCGACCATTCCGGCTCCATGAAAGGTGCCAAGCTACGGAATGTGAAGGAAGCGGTCAAGATGGTGATCGACCGTTTGGAGCCAACCGATTATGTCTCGGTCGTGATCTTCGACGACACATCCCAGGTCATCATCCCCTCTATGCCTTGCAACGATAAGCCCGGCATGAAGGCAGCCATCGATCAAATCCGCGATGCCGGCGGCACCACCATGTCGCTCGGCATGATCCAGGGCCTCAACGAACTGCGCCGTTGGAATATCCCCCATGCCATCAATCGTATGATTCTCTTGACCGACGGCGTCACCTACGGCGACGCCGAACGCTGCCGCCAGCTTGCCAGGGATGCCAAAGCAGCGGGCATCTCGATCTACCCATTAGGCATTGGCGCCGACTGGGACGAAGACCTGCTCGACAACGTCGGACAGCTCAGCGGAGGCCCGCCCGCCGAATTCATCCGCGACCCCGCCGATGCCCTCAGCGTCTTCGAGCAGCAGATACAGAGCGCAGTAGACGTGGTGGTGCGCAATGCCACTCTCATCGTGCGTTTGCCCGCCGGCGTCACGCCGAAGAAAGCGGTCAAAGTGCTGCCGATCATCAGCGATCTTGGACAATCTGTTCTTTCCGACCGCCAGATCATTGTTCCATTGGGCGACCTGGAAAAAGACAAACCGCAGTCTGTCCTGCTTGAGTTGATGATCGACCCCCGCCCGGCCGGCCTCTTCCGCATCGCGCAGGCCGAACTGACCTATGACGTTCCGATTGCCGGACTCATCAGCGAAAGCGTGCGCGACGACGTCAAGGTCACGTTCACAACGGATCCAAACCAGGCAGCAGCCGTCAACGCCACCGTCATGAACTTCGCGGAAAAAGCCAATGCCCATCGTCTCGTCACGCGCGTGCTTGACGAATACAAACGCACCGGCAAAGCAACCACGCGCCTGGCGCCAAATGTCACTCGCGTCCTGGACGAAGAGACCCAGGCGGCCCTCGAACAGATCAACCAGGGCCAGCAAATCTCGCAAGAACAGGTAAAATCGATCGGCAACAAAACTCGCAAACTCACGCAACGCCTGGATGACATTCTCCCGTAGGGGTGAGTCATCGATTGAACCCAACACGAATGAGAATCGTAGATACTTTTGAGGAGGATAGAGAAAATGACAGTACGTTGTTCATTAGGCCATGAAAACCCCGATGGCTCCGCTTTCTGCGATGAGTGCGGAGAGCCACTGACAGGCGCTGCGCCGGTAGCCACAGCCGCGCCCCCGCAGGCCGCGCCTGCGCCCGCGGCACCTTCGGCGGGTACCCAGGTATGCCCATCCTGCGGCGCCACTAACCCGGCAGGTGAAGCCTTCTGCTCAAATTGTGGTAGCATGCTCGGCGCGCCCGCTCCGGCCCCGGTCGATACCTCGACTCCAGCTGCGGCGCCCGCGCCCGCTCCAGCACCTGCTCCGGCAGTAGCCAGCGCACCCGCGGCCTTAAATGCCCGTCTCATCGTCGAAGCCGATAACCAGGAGTACGACCTGAGCGGCAAAGACAACATTTTGATCGGGCGCGAAGATGCCGTCAGCAACATCTTCCCCGACGTGGACCTGACCGCCAACGGCGGAGAAGAAGGCGGCGTTTCTCGCATGCACGCGCGCATCTTTGTCGAAAATGGCCAGTACATGATTGAGGACGAGAACAGCACCAACTTCACATTTCTCAACCGGCAGAAGCTCGCGCCCAAAACGCCTACGCCCCTGCACGATAACGACGAAATTAAACTTGGCCGCGTTCTCCTTCGCTTCAAAGAATCATAAAGCTTTCTCGCGAATAATGCCTGTAGAGGCCGATCAATCGGCGGTGGGCGCGGTATGCCTGCCCCCCAGACAGGACTGCCCGGCCCCTACGGGCGTAGGTCCCGATTGATCGCGGACACCGCCGATTGGTCGGCCCCGCGGCTTCTTTTGTGAAAACAAATGGCAAATCGATGGGATTTTCGCCCCGCACGATTGACAGCTTGTGGGAAGAACGGCTATAATCTACAAGAAATCCCAAGTGGAGGAGAAAGAAAGGGCTTAGTTTACTTAGTATGAAACGTACCTGGCAACCAAAGCGCATACCGCGCAAACGCGAACATGGATTTATGAAGCGCATGGCGACCCGTAACGGGCGCCGCGTGCTCAAAGCTCGCCGCGCCAAAGGGCGCTGGAGACTGACAGTTTAAGATGTAGGGACAGTGCCTTGTGCCTGTCCTCTATCCCGGAAGCTGATTGTTAAAGAGTGGCACTTCGCCGTGCATTACGACTGCGCAAAAACAGCGAATTTCAGAGGGTCAGGCAGCAAGGACGCACTATTGCGTCCCGGCTGCTTATCCTTGCATGGATGCCAAATGATGCAGGGCAGCTTCATATCGGATTTGTCGTCAGTAAACGTATATCGAAACACGCCGTAGAACGTAATTATATGAAACGCCTGCTCGGTGAAGCTATACGGCCGGTTCTACCTGAGCTTCCCACCGGTTGGGATATCGTAATCAGCGCCAGAACTTCGACCGACAGCGCCGACTTGCAGGCATTGCGACAGGACATTGTGACGTTATTGCGCCGCGCGCATTTGCTCGCAGCACCACATAGATCAAATGAGATGTAGGGACAGCGCCTGGTGCTCGTCCTGGTATTCAAGATTAAGGCAAACAGAAGAAGGACATCGACAGTGAAACATATCGCACTTATCCTTATTCGAATTTATCAGAATACCCTGTCGGTCATCTTGCCTTCATCGTGTCGCTTTACTCCCTCGTGCTCGCAATATGGCTATGAGGCAATTTCACGTTTTGGCTTTTTCCGTGGAGGATGGATGACGATCAAACGCATTGGGCGTTGTCACCCATTCTATAAGGGTAATCTCTATGATCCAGTCCCAGAACGTCTGGCCGACTAGATCGAGGAAGGCAGGAGAGATCTCGTGGGTCAGATTGGCTACTTTTTCAATATAATATTCACATTCCCGCTTTTGAACGTGTTGCTGCTGCTGTATCACCTCTTCGGTGATATGGCGCTGTCTATCATCGTGCTCACGGTCATCATTCGTCTGATTTTGTTTCCCCTTTACATGAAGCAACTCAAATCGACGAAGGCGACCCAGGCCATTCAACCTCTGCTTGCGGACATTAAGAAGAAATACGCGAAGGACCAGCGCGCCCAGATGGAGGCGATGCAGGCGCTCTATAAGGAGTATGGAGTCAGTCCTGCCGCCGGCTGCCTGCCCTTAGTCATCCAGCTTCCAATTCTCTATGGGCTGTTCTATGCCTTAAGAACGGCGTTGAGTAGCTCGCTCGCAGACATCAACAAGCTCGTTTACCCGTTCCTACCACATTTCACGCAGAAGCCGAATGTGTACCTGGACTGGTTTACTTTCATAAATCCCCACTGGGCTATCTCGCTCGGTGGCACCGATCCGACGCACATTTTGCCTGTGCTGGCAGGCCTGGCGACCTTTATCCAGTTGCGCATGTCCCAGCCGCGCACTACTACCGCGACGAAGAACGCGATGACGCAGCAGATGCAGGTCATGCAGTTCATAATGCCGTTCGTCACCTTTTTCTTCGCCCTCAATTTCCCGGCAGGCCTGGCGCTCTACTGGACAACCACTTCGGTCTTCAGCATGGTACAGCAGTACTTTGTGACCGGTTGGGGTTCGCTGATGGTAATGCCCGATTTCCTCTCCGGCATCTTCCCTGCGAACAAGGATAACGGCAGGAGTAATAAGGTCTATTCAGGTGACTCTCAAAAAGAGACGCGACTCTTACAGAGCGCTAATGAGCCGGATACGACCGCCGTCTCAAACGAGGGAAACGCCGCAAGGAATGGAAACGGTCGAGCAAATGCTTCAAATGGCTCATCATCCACGCGCCGCCGTCCGCGCAATGCCAGCGCATCAGCTCGTCGCCGTGGAAATGCCCCCAAGAGGAATGCGTCACGTAGTTAAGTAGGGACAGTGCCTCGGGCCTGTCCTCGTCTCATAACGAAAAAGGGATTCCTGTAGGGACAGTGCCTTGGGCCTGTCCTCGTCCCATAGAAAATACATTGATATAGGGAGGCAAAAAGCAGTGGAAAGCATAGAGGCCAGTGGTAAAAGTGTTGATGAGGCGGTACAGCAAGCTTTGATGCGCCTGGGCAAACGCCGTGATGAGGTGGAAATAACGGTCCTTCAAGAGCCAAGCCGGGGCGCATTCGGACTTGGCAGCAAAGATGCACGCGTTCGTGTCAGCGTTCGCCCTGGTAGTGTTGGCGCCGTCATCACTCCAGAAATGGCCGATGCTATTCTCGGTCCCGATGACAGCTACCCCGGTGAAGAGATTTACGCTGAGGAGGATGAGGACGAGTTCGAGGAGGACGAAGGGGATGAGGACGAGGAATATGAGGACGAAGAGGAATTCGAGGATGAAGGCGACGAGGATGAGTATGAGGATGAAGATGAGGTAGAGGTAGAAGAGGAGCCGGAGGCCGGACTCGATCTGCCCGGCAGCGCCGATTATGCCCCCGAACTACTTGCCGAACTGGAAAACGGCAGCGTGGCCGAAGGGGAAATGCAAGACGTCGAAACACCCAGCCGCGAAGATATCGACATCACCGTCGAAGTGCTACAAAACATCCTGCAATACCTGAACATTCGCGCCAACATCCAGGTACGCTCCACCAATCCGCTCACCCTGAATATCCAGGGCATCAACGAGAATCTTGGATTGCTGATCGGTCGCCGCGGTGAAACGCTCGCCGCCCTACAGCTCCTGGTGAGCCTGATCGTTGGACATCGCACCAAACATCGCATGCGCATCATCGTCGACGCCGAGAATTATCGCGAGCGCCGCGAGGCCAATTTGCGTTCGCTGGCCCTGCGCGTGGCGCAGCAGGTGCGCAACTACCGGCGTTCCATCGCGCTCGAGGCCATGCCGCCGCACGAGCGCCGCATCGTTCACATCGCCCTCTCCGATAGCAAAGATATCAGCACCGAAAGCATCGGCGAAGGCGATGCGCGCCGCGTCGTCATTTCCCTGAAACGCCCTGGCCGCTAACTGTTTCAATCGTGGGCGTGGTAGGAAAAAGGATTGGTTTCTGCTTCTGATGGTCGGATTGAGGGGGCCTCAATCCGACCATCATGGAATCTTGGAGAAAATTCATGCTCCAACCCACCCCCGCGGAACGCGTTCCCGATTTTTTAACCATCGGCCATGCCACCCGCGATATTCAGCCTGATGGCTCATATTCAATTGGTGGTACGGTAACTTTTGCTGCCCTCACCGCCTATCGTTTGGGATTGGTCTCCGCGGTCGTCACGCGCGCCGGTGCTCAATTGCTCGCGGAACTGGCGGCGCAGCTACCTGGCATCGAGATCGCCGGGCGTTCGTCAGAGGCAACCACTACGTTTGCTAATGTCTATGAAAGTGGTTTTCGCATCCAGCATATACACAGCAGGGCCGAGCTATTGGACGCCGAGGACATTCCGCTTGCCTGGCGCAATGCTCCCATCGTGCTGCTTGCCCCGCTTGCCCAGGAGATAACGCCCGAATTGCTGGCGCTCTTCCAGCGTCGTCCGGGTGCAATCGTTGCCGCCACACCCCAGGGCTGGCTGCGACGCTGGGATGAAGATGGTCGCGTCTGGCCGGCTCCCTGGACCGGCGCGGAAGAAATGCTCCCACGTCTCGATGTACTGATTCTTAGCCACGATGATCTGTTGCCGTTCGCCGGTGGCAATCGCACGGAGGCTGATGAAATACTGTCTCGCTGGAGTCAGCTGGTTCCCTTGCTTGTTGCCACTGATGGAGGGCATGGCGCGACGCTCTTCCAGCAGGGCAAGAGGCAAATTTTTCCGGCATATCCCGCGCGTGAGGTCGATCCCACTGGCGCCGGTGATGTCTTCGCCGCCGCTTTCCTGGTCCATTTGCATCGCCACGGCGATCCGGGAGCTGCTGCCGACTTCGCCAACTGCGTGGCTTCCCTTTCAATCGAACATGCAGGGATAACGGGTATTCCAACCATGGAGGCCGTTTTGGAGAAAATGACGCTCAGTTTATAATGGATACCCCCTATACATCCTCAAGAGCTTGCGGTAAAATGTGATACCAGAAATACCACAATGGAGTGAAAACGAAGGGCCGCATCACCTACAATGACGTACTCTGAGCAGCTCACTAAACATGTAGATTGACAGAACATGGGAGAGATGGGCTATGGCGATTAGCAATGCCACGCTCGCGGGGCTTACCCGGACACAGCTATTGGAAATGCACTATAAGATGGCCCTCTTGCGCCGCTTCGAGGAGAAGAGCGCGGAGGAATACACACGCGGCAAAATTGGCGGGTTCATGCACCTCTATATCGGTCAGGAGGCTGTAGGCGTAGGCAGTATAGCCGCGCTCCGGCCAGGCGACAAGATCCTCTCCAGTTATCGAGAACATGGTCATGCCATCGCCAGGGGCATGGACCCGCGAGAAGTAATGGCCGAACTCTTCGGCAAGGCCACCGGCTGCAGCAAAGGAAAAGGCGGCTCCATGCACATGTGGAGCAATGAACTCGGTATTTACGGTGGCAATGCCATCGTCGGCGCGCAATTGCCGATTGCCGCGGGCGTCGCCCTCGCCATGCAATACGAGGGCCTGGACAGCATCGTCACTTGCTATTTCGGTGATGGAGCTGTCGACGAAGGGGCCTTCCACGAGGCGCTCAACCTGGCCTCGATCTGGAAACTGCCCGTTGTCTATATCTGTGAAAATAACCAGTACTCGATGGGCATGGCCGTGCATAAAGCCTGGGCCGTCGATTCATTGATTCCACGCGCCGCAGCCTACAATGTTCCGGGCCGGCAGGTGGATGGGATGGATGTCATCGCCGTCTACGAGGCCATGGTAGCGGCGGTCGAACACGCGCGCAGTGGCCAGGGCCCGGTGCTGCTGGAAGCCAAAACCTATCGCTTCCGCGCGCACTCGATGACCGACCCTGTCTACTACCGCACGCGCGAAGAAGAGCATCACTGGCGCACAACACGCGACCCCATCAGCATCTTCGAGCAAAAATTGCGCGATCTCGGCATAGGGACACAGGCCGAATTTGACGCCAATGACGAGAGGGCTATCCAGGTTTCCGAAGACGCGGCGGATTTTGCCGAGAACAGCCCGGACCCCGCGCCGGAAGAGCTTTATACCGACGTAATGGTCGATAATTCTACCGCCCTCAGCTACCGCCATCGTTAGAGCGGATCTTACGAGAGGAAATAATTCCACATGCGTACCATTACCTATCGTGACGCGCTGCGCGAGGCCATTCGCGAAGAGATGCAGCGCGATGAGCGTGTCTTTATCATGGGCGAGGATATCGCGGGTTACGGTGGCACCTATGCCGTCACAAAAGGACTTTTCGAAGAATTTGGTGAAAAGCGCGTGCGCGATACCCCCCTCGCGGAAGAAGTGATCGCCGGAACAGGCATCGGCGCCGCCCTTGGTGGTTTACGCCCCATCATCGAGATCATGACCATCAACTTCAGCATACTGGCCGCCGACCAGATCGTCAACAGCGCCGCCAAAATGCGCTACATGTTCGGTGGGCAGCCGCAGGTGCCGCTGGTCATACGCACGCCCGGCGGCGGTGGAGCGCAGCGCGGCGCGCAGCACTCGCAAATGCTGGAGTCCTGGTATGCCCATATCCCCGGCCTCAAGGTCGTCATGCCCGCCACACCATATGATGCCAAGGGGATGCTGAAATCAGCTGTGCGCGACCCTGACCCCGTCCTCTTTATCGAGCACGAATTACTCTACAACGTCAAGGGCGAGGTTCCCGACGAAGGCGTAGAATATACTGTGCCACTGGATCGCGCGGACATCAAACGCGAGGGCAAGCACATCACCATCATCACCTTCTCACGCATGCTGCACGTCACCTTGCAGGCCGCAGAAGACCTGGCAAAAGAGGGTATCGACGCGGAAGTGCTTGATTTAAGGAGCATCCGTCCCATCGATATCGACCTGATCATCGATTCGGTGAAGAAGACCAATCGCGTGGTAATTGCCGAGGAGGGCTGGAAATATTTTGGCACCGGCCAGGGGCTTGCCGCGCTCATCTACGAACACGCCTTCGACTATATGGACGCGCCTATCCAGCATGTCAACAGCGCCGACGTACCCATGCCGTACTCCAAAGTCCTGGAACGCGCTGCCCTACCCAACAAAAACGACATCGTCCAGGCGGCAAAGAAAATCGTGCCACCGGCGCTTGTAGGAGCTTAGGCACTAACATAGTAACATCCGAAACTTCGGAGAACAATCATGAAAACAATCGAAATGCCCAAGTTGGGCGATACAATGGAAGAAGGCAAGATTCTGCGCTGGATCAAGCGCGAAGGTGACCCGGTCAAAAAGGGAGAACCCGTCGCGGAAGTCGAGACCGACAAGGTGAACATCGAGATCGAATCGTTCGCCAGTGGCACATTGCGCAAAATCCTGGTACCTGAAGGCGCATCCGCCCCCATCGGCGCGGACATAGCGCTTGTCGGAACTCCTGACGAACCTCTCCCCGGTACAATTGAAGGCAATGGAAATGGCAAGGCCACTCCGGCAGCGTCACAAGGTAGGCAGAATAGCGCAGTGAATTCCTCGACCTCCTCGCCTGCCCAAAACCCGGCAGGCATGGCAGTGGAAAACATACCGGTACCACAGGCGGCAACCACAACCATGACGAAACAGGCGCCTTCAACCGCCGAACAGGGCCGCGTCTTCATTTCGCCCATCGCGCGCCGCCTGGCCGAAGAGCATTCCATCGACTACCGGTATATTCGTGGCACCGGTCCTAACGGGCGCATCATTAAGATGGATATCGAAGCTGCCCTGGCCCAGGCCGCGCAGCAGGTCGCAACGCCGGTTGCCTTGCCTATAGCGGCAGAACCGGTTCCGGCTGCTATAGACACCGGCGATGTCGTCGAGATACCGCTCACCTCTATGCGCCGCACCATCGCGAAGCGCCTGAGCCAGAGCATGCAGGTCGCGCCGCATTTCTACGTCACCAGCGTCATCGATACGGGCAAATTGGCCGCACTGCGCCAGCAGATCAATGAGTACGCCGCGAACGATCCCGTACCCGTCAAGGTCAGCTTCAACGACCTGATCATCAGGGCCGTCGCGCTGGCGCTCGTGCGCGTACCGCAGGTGAATGTCTCCTTCGCTGAAGACCGCCTGCTTCAGAAGAAATCGGTGCATATCGGCATGGCTGTGGCGCTCGAACAGGGCCTGATCGTTCCCGTGCTGCACAATGTCGATTCCAGGGGCATTCTCGATATCGCCCGCGAATCGCATCGTCTATCGGAAGCGGCTCGTTCCGGCAAACTGCGTCCCGAAGACCTGAGCGGGGGCACTTTCACCGTCAGCAACCTGGGCATGTTCGACGTGGAGAGCTTCACCGCCGTTATCAATCCGCCGGAGTCGGCTATTCTGGCGGTCGGCTCCATCACTCCGACCCCGGCGGTCGTGGATGGCCAGGTCGTGGTACGAGATCGCATGAAGGTGACGCTCTCGTCAGATCACCGCGCTATCGATGGCGCTATTGCCGCCCGTTTCTTACAGGAAGTGAAACGACTGTTGGAGGAGCCGCTGGGCTTGTTATTGTAGATGGGAGATGTTTTTATGGCGACCTATACCATCAACGGTGTAACCCTGGCGTTGATGCAAGGAGATATTGTGAAGGTGCAGGCCGACGCTATCGTCAACGCGGCGAACAAATGGTTGGCCGGCGGTGGCGGCGTTGATGGCGCCATTCACCGCGCCGGCGGCCCCACCATTATGGAGGAATGCCGCAAAATCGGCGGCTGTCCCACCGGCAGCGCGGTCGCAACCTCGGCGGGCAATCTGCACGCGAAATATGTGTTCCATGCCGTCGGCCCCATGTACAGTGGCAGCAAGGAGGATGAACGCCTGCTTGCCAGTGCCTATCAATGCTGCCTCGACCTGGCCGAGCAATACTCTGTACAAAGCATCGCGTTCCCTTCGATCAGCACAGGAGTCTATGGCTATCCCTTGCATCTGGCCGCTCCCATCGCGCTGCGCACCATCGTCCAGCACATCCAGAAGCCAACGAGTCTGAAGCAGGTACTCGTAGTTTTGTACGGGGACCAGGCATATCAGGCCTATGAAAGAGCCATGAGTGATGTAGTCAATCAATAATTTGAACGCCAGCAACCTATCAGACGTACGCCTGGCAGGTTGCTGACGTTCAAATTATTGATTAGATTTTCCCCCAATTTTCCCCCTCGCGTTGACCCTTCTGCGCACTCATGGTACACTTCAGGAACACGAAAACAAGATGAAACAGGTAGATACAATCAATCTATCGAAGGCCGTCGATATGAACATCTGAGGCAAGGAGGGTATCCGGCATGTGGACATCGACCCTGGAACTGAACCCAAGGCGCGTATTGATGACCCAGTTATTGGGGCGCGTCTGGCGCGGCGCCTATTTCTCCTCGTTTGCTCCCTTGCAGGTGCAGAATCTGCCACGGCAACCACTGCCTGCATCGTCTGACTGGGTGCGGGTGCGCAATCACCTCGCAGGCATATGCGGCAGCGACCTGCACCTGATCTATCTTGATGGCTCCCTGCGCAGCGCGCCTGCCGCCCTGCCGGGTCACACCTACACGTACCCCGGACATGAGGTCGTCGGCGAGGTCGTCGAGGTTGGAGACGAGGTAAAACGCCTGCATGTCGGTGATCGCGTGGTGCTTCAAAGCGGCCCCAGCTGCCTTTCAGCGGGAGTCGAGCCGCCCTGCCGTTCGTGCGCCGCCGGTAATTACAACCTGTGCGAGCAGGGCAATCTGCCTGGCCCGGAGCCGGTTGGCGGCGGTTGGAGCGAAGAAATGCTGCTTTCGGAAAAGCAACTCTTTCGCATCCCCTCCACGATGAGCGATGAACAGGCCGTGCTGCTCGAACCCTCTGCCGTCGCCGTACATGCCGTCTTGCGCCACGTTCCACGTCCGGGCGACCATGTCCTCATCATCGGCGCGGGCACTATCGGGCTGCTCGTCTTGCAAGTCCTGCGCGCCCTTGCCCCGCAGACGCGCGTTAGCGTGATGGCCCGCCACGCTTTCCAGGTCGAACAGGCCACGCGCATGGGCGCATCCTACATCCTCTATCCCCAGGATACCTACCAGAGCGTCAAACTCACGACAGGCGCGCAGCTCTATAGCGGCATGTTCGGCAACAAGATGATGCTGGGCGGCTACGATGCCATCTATGATACCGTCGGCACGCAGCGCACCCTCCATGATGCCTTGCGCTGGACTCGCGCCGGTGGCAGCGTGGTTCTCATTGGAGTCAACCTGCATCTTGTCCATATCGACCTCAGCCCTGTCTGGTACCAGGAAGTCAACCTGCTCGGTTCAGTGGCTCACGGCATGGAAACCTGGCCCATCGGCTCGCGCGAACATCGCTCCACCTTTTCGGTAGCGACCGAGTTAATTCAATCAGGCCAGATACAGCCCGAAAAATTGATAACCCATCGTTTCGCGCTGAGTAATTTCAAGGATGCGCTTAGCGCCTCGACCGGCAAATCCCAGAGCCGCGCCATCAAGGTCGTTTTCGATTATGCCCTGATGCCGGCAACGGTCGTACCCAATGTGCGCGCAACGGGCCGCCAGCGCCGTCCTGCCACGACTACGATAACGCAGGCGCCAGAACCTGCCACACCTTTGAATAATGAGGAACCGGCTGTTCCACAAGAGATCTCCCGTCATACCGGGGCTCCCGTGCCTTCGAAGGCGAATAGCGACATACTGCAGCCACCGGCAACTTTACCCCCTTCGATAAAAGTAGATGACGACAGGACGGTAACCGTGCCAAAACTAAGACGCACCAGGCAAATTCATATCCAACCATTGCCTAAAAACACTGAGGACATACAAATATCTCAAGATGCAGCAGAGAACGCGCATGCGCAGCCAACTGGTGCAACAAATGGTGCTCCTGAAACGTTAGAAGGAGTAGATGCGCCATCACCCGCGTCCAATGAAAACCCATAAAATAGAATTGATCAGGATTATTATGAAACCCCGACATTTGCCTGTCAGGAGAATATATGATTAGTTCCAATCAGGATTCCCAAAGGCCGTCCAGGCCTGACCAGCTTCAATATACTACACCTGCCAAACGCGCGCCTGCCTCACGTCCAAAGCGTCGCCGGCGCGGGCCGGTGCTTATTTTACTGGCAGCCCTGGCAATCCTGATCACATTGGGCGCTATTTTCGGCTCCAGCCTGCTTAATAGCTCAAGTGGCTTGAATACTCCTACGGCATCAGCGGCGAGCGGCCCGTTTGTGAAGCCGCCGCTCAATGCTGCTCAAATCAACGCCATCATGCATCTGACAGGCTATATGAAGTACAAACAGCTCGCGGCCCTCTATGTATCGCGTATGTCCCTGGACGAGGAAATCGGCCAGCTGATTATGGTTGAATACGCGGATACCTACTATTCGCCTGATCTCAATTACATGATCTCTAACCTGCACGCGGGCGGCGTCATCATGTACGAATTCCAGATGCAGACATTCGACCAGACCAAACACGATATTGCCGAGATGCAGCAGCACGCCAGTATTCCGCTGCTCATTTCGACGGACGAAGAGGGCGGCCCGTATGTTCACCGCCTCTCGCACATCTATGGCCCTCGCATGTCGGCCAGCGATATTGCCGCTACCGGCGATCCCAATGTAGCCACCCAGCAGGGATTGAAGGCGGCGCATGACTTGCTGTCGCTCGGCATCAACGAGAACCTGGCGCCCGATGTCGATGTCAACCTGGTCAACGGCTACGATATGGTGACGCGCACATTTGGCGATACCCCGCAGTCCGTCATCGAATTTGCCGGCGCTTATATGAAGGCCTTGCAAGGCGCGGGCGTCATTGCCTGCATCAAGCATTTTCCCGGGCTTGGTGACGCCGTCACCGATGCGCACACCAGCCTGCCGGTCGTCAATCGCACGAAGCAGCAAATCTACTCGGTAGAACTCGCGCCATACAAGGCCTTCATTCAATCGCCTGATCGATTGCTCAATCCGGGCATGATTATGCCGACCGACGTGCTAATGCCCGCCATCGACCCGAAATATCCGGCGGAACTCTCGCACATCTTCATGACCGATATCCTGCGCGACCAGCTCGGCTATGATGGCGTCGTCCTTACCGATGCCTTATACATGCAGGGCATTTCTCAGACCTGGAGCATGCCAGAAGCCGCTGTGCTGGCGCTCAATGCCGGCAATGATATGCTGCTCGGCCCCACCGGATCAGCTCAGACGGAAGCCATGATTGAGGGCATCAAAGCAGCCCTACAAAACGGCACGCTGCTGAAATCCCGTATCGACCAGGCCGCGACTCGCATCATCGCCTTGAAAATGGAAGATCATCTGATGCCCGCGATCCCCCCACAATCATAAATCGAGCATCATTGTAGGGGCGGAAGCCCCCTCAGGCAGGAGTTTCTATGTCCAACATAAGCAAACGACCAGGCATAGTAAGGCGGATATCGCTACGCTCCTCAATTCTAAACCACTATTCATGCTATCGCCGGACGCTCGCCATTCTCATTTTGCTGCTCCTGCTGGCCCTGGTTGTCATTGTGGGTGGAGATGTCAACCTGCAAGCATTTAGCGATATATCTGACTTGCAGTCAAACGGGGCGGTTTCAGGTTCTTTCATCCAGATGCCGCTCGATACCACGCAGGTCAATGACCTCGGCCATCTCATGAATCATATGCAATATAAGCAACTGGCAAAGCTGTACGTTTCGCATATGACGCTGGATGAGAAACTCGGCCAGCTCTTCATGGTGCAGTCCTACGACCAGTACTACTCGCCGGCGCTGGAGATGATGGTTGACCAGCTGCATGCAGGGGGCGTCATCATGTACGCCTTTCAAATGCAGACCTTCCAGCAAACGCGCCATGATATCCTTGAGACGCAACAACACGCCACCATTCCACTCATCATAGCCGCCGACGAGGAAGGGGGATATGTGGAGCGCGTGCAGAACATCTTCGGGCATCATCCAGGAGCGCTTGAGATTTATGAAACCGGCAATGTCAACCTGGCGACTCAGGCCGGGAACAGAATCGCGCGTGATCTACAATCGCTTGGCATCAACGCCGACCTGGCTCCTGACGTGGATGTGCAGTTAGTCGATGGCCCCGACCAGTACCTGCGCACCTGGGGCTATACTCCGCAATCGGTGATCAAATTCGGTGGCGCCTACCTGCGCGCCGTCCAGGGCGATGGCGAGATCGCCTGCCTCAAGCATTTTCCGGGCCTGGGAGCGGCCTCTACCGATGCGCACTACGACCTGCCCGTCATCAAGCGCAGCGCCGCTCAAATCTACTCCGTGGAACTCGCGCCGTTCAAAGCCTTCATCCAATCCAAAAACAAGCTGGACAACCCTGGCATGATTATGTCAACCGATCTGCTAATGCCTGCCATTGATCCTACGATGCCCGCCGAACTCTCACACATCTTCATGACCGATATCCTGCGCAACCAGCTTGGCTACGACGGTGTCGTGATTACCGACGCTTTATGGATGACGGGAATCGCGGAGAAATGGAATTTAGCACAGGCCGGAGTGCTGGCGCTGAACGCCGGCAACGACATGCTGCTCGGCGCAATCGGCCCCTACCAGATGATGGATATGATCAACGGTCTGAAAGCCGCCTTGCAGGACGGTACGCTCTCCATGGTTCGCGTGAACGAGGCCGTCACGAGGATTATCGCGTTGAAGATGCAATACCATATCATCCCGGTGGCGCAGGCGTAACAGTGATAGAGGTGAGGGACGCCACCAAGGTCACGACGACCCTCGTTGCAAACGCTCGATGATATCTTTCAAGCGGCGTGTCTCGGCGGCATGCTGGTCCTGCATCTGCTGCATCTCTTCCTCAAGCTCCTGCTGCATCTGTTCCATGCGGTCCTTCATGTGCAGGATGACCTCAACGCCGGCCAGGTTGACGCCCAGGTCGCGCATCCAACGGCGAATTTGCACGACGCGCTCGATATCACGGTCAGAATAGAGGCGTGGGCTATGCGGACTATTCCCTTTGCGAGCAGGAGAGATCAACCCGAGACGCTCATAATGACGTAGCGTCTGCTCATGTACCTCGGCTTTTACTGCCGCTACACTGATCACATACCACGCGCCGTCGTCTTTTTCGGCCAACGTACACCCCTCCTTCCTGCTCTCATCTTATTTTGAGTGCGCTTCAACCCCGCCCCTGCGGCTGTGTGCCAGTTGCTCGAACAGTTCGCGTTCCTCGGTGGTGAGTCCCATTGGCAGCACTACCTTGACGCGTGCGAAGAGATTGCCGCTGCCATCACCACGCAGGTGCGGCATACCTTTACCGGCCAGGCGGAACAGACGCCCATTCTGTGTCTCAGCAGGTATGGTCAGGATGAGCTTGCGGCCATCCGGTAGGGGCACAGGCACCTGGCCTCCCAGCATCGCAATTACCAGGTCCACATCGATATCGACGTAAAGATCATCGCCCTTGCGCTCGTATTGCGCGTCGGGTTTGACGCTGATCACCAGGAAGAGATCGCCACGCGGTCCGCCGCCGATCCCCGGTTGTCCCTCGCCCGCGACCCGAATCTTGGAACCATTATCGACACCCGCTGGAATCTTGACCTGGATGCGTTTACTGCGCGCAATCATGCCTTGCGCGCCACAATTCGTGCAGGGCTTGCCGCCAACTTCCCCCGTACCACGGCAGAGCGGGCACACCTCGGTGGATTGGATGTTGAAGGTGCGGGTAGCGCCAATATAGGCTTCCGCCAGCGTCACTTCAACTGGCTGCTCGATATTATCGCCCACGCGCCGGCGATAATCCGGGCGCGTGCCGCCAGGACGCTGGGCACCCGCTCCGGCACGCCCAAACAGCGCCTCGAAGAAGTCGGAAAAACTCCCGCTCGAATCATAGTCCATTGGCGAGCTGCGATACGTGTAAGTACGCCTGCCGGCGCCTGGCGAGAAGCCAAACTGTTCCTGCCAGTTCGGGCCAAGCGTATCATATTTGCGGCGCTTATCGGGATCAGAAAGTACTTCGTAGGCCTCGTTGATCTCCTTGAACTTCTCCTCGGCCTTCTTATCGCCAGGATTGACGTCAGGATGATACTTGCGCGCCAGCTTGCGAAAGGCCTTCTTGATATCGTCCGCGCTGGCGCTTTTCGAGACGCCGAGTATTTTATAATAATCTTTGTAATCCATCGTCCGGCCCCTTCTGTGTGGCCTTTACTTTATGCACTGCAAGCCGTACATATACTTATTGCGCCTGTTTATTGCCCGCGCTTACCTTCACGCGTGCCGGGCGCAGCGTCTCATCGCCCAGCTTATAGCCCTTGAGCACCTCTTCAACGACCGTGCCTTCGGGCTTGTCCGTATCCTCGACCGCCTCGATTGCCTCATGCACATATGGATCGAAAGTCTCGCCTACCGTGGCAACAGGGGTCAATCCTTCGCCGCGCATCACCTCATTCATCTGCCACATCAGCATACGCAACGCCTGCTGCAACCCTTGCGAGTCCATCGTATCTTGATATTTTAAGGCCCGTTCCACGTTATCCATCACGCCCAATATCTTCTGGAACAGTTCGCGCTTCTCCCGCTGCACGCGATCCACCGCCATACGCTCCTGGCGCTTGCGGAAATTCTCCATATCGGCGCGCTCGCGCAGGTATTTGTTCCAATTTTCGGCGGCTTCTCGCTTAGCCTGCGCCAGCTGCGCTTCCAGTTCGGCAATCCTCTGTGCTTCGGGGGAAGGAGCGGGAGCGGCTTCCTGCTGTGGCGTTTCCTCTTTTGCTGTTGGCTCCCCGTTCTGATCCTGTTCCGACGTTAACTCCTGGGACTCTTCCATAACAACGTGTATCTCCTTATTCCATTGAAAAGAATAGTGCTTTTAAGCTGTTTTTATCGTCTTCAAAGTATAAAACTTGAGTCGATGGGTGTCAAGTTTTTGAATCATAACTCGGCCCTCTCTCAGGCTCCTAAATAGCTCAATTATAGTTCAGAAAAGCCTTTGGCAGTATTGAGCGTGCCAGCATGGTAGCTCACATTACCATAGGGATCAAACACCTGATTCTCCTTGATGACGGCGCCACCTGCCGGGTTGGTGATGCTGGCCAGGATACTGCCCTCTGCATCGGTCAGGTAGAAGGACGTGCCATTGGCATCGCTGGAACCCAGCAGGTGACCGGCTAAGAAATAATAGTAGGTGTTGGATTGATTGGTGCTGCCATCTGCGCTGTACTGGTGTTCCTCTAAGCCGAAGGCGTAGAGAGTCAAGCTAGTGCCACTGCTGTTGGTCGAACGACGCAGGATGCGGTTGCCACTAGCGTCGTAGAGATACTGTTCCTGGTTGGTGCTGCCGACGTACCACTGCGTCAGGTGGTCGAGGATGTCATAGGTCAGGGTACTGGTGCTGCCACTGTAGGTGCGGCCGATGAGGTTGCCCCACTGATCGTAGCTGGTGCCGTAGACGTTGCCGCTCTTGCTCGAGCAGGTCGAGCCGGCGGCATAGACCCCGCTCAACTGGTGCGGGGCGCCGCTGTTGCAGTAGAGATACTGGTACGGCGTTAGGAGGTGGTGGCCGGCGTGAGTGACGAACTGTCCGACCCCGAGGAGATCAGCTGCTGCACCACCTGCACGCTCCAGGCCAGGTCATCGGGATGGGCATAATGGCCGCTATAGCTGCCAGAGGAGCAATCGGAGACATTCCAGGTGCAGTAGAGGGCATCATAGCGATTGTCGGTGATGTCGCCGTGCTGATTCTTGATGGTGGGAGTGCCATCGCTGTTGTTGTAGGCGCGCTGGTAGATCACCGAAGCGCCGATGCCCGCGTTGAGGTCCTGATAGCTGTTCAGGTAGGACCAGCGCGTGGTGTTCTGAAATTGCTGGCCCTTCTGATTTTGGTCCATGCTATCGTAGTAGGTATCCGTCAGCTGCGTATAGCCAAAGGTGACGACGGGCAGCTGGTGAGCGGTGCCATTCTGGTAGACGAGCGGTTGAATCTGCTCGAGCAGGTGCTCGCCGGCACAGTAGCCCGGGTCGCCGTAGGAGAAGTTGTACCCAAAGGCGGCATTGCTGGAGTTGTCCAGATTGAGATAACTGGTGATGCCCACCAGCGTGAAGGTGCCCATCACGGAGGGTGCGGTAAAGCCGCCGGACTTCTGCACCGGGTCATCGCAGCGGGCCTGAGGAGGAGCCGGCGGATTGCTGCACGGATCATTTTTGCTGTAGTCGTAGGCGGTGGCCCAATTGCCATCTGCGAACGGGGCCAGGTAGCTGAAGTCGATGGTGCCGGCCGTATTAGTGGTGCTGATCGTCTTGAGATCGCTGCTGATGCCGTAGGTGATCTGTTTGATGACAACATCGCGCACGGTATCGCCGCTGGGGCAGGGCGAGACGTAGCTGCCGGTGGAGCAGTCCTGCAGGTAGGAGACCTGGATCAGCTTGTAGTAGGATTGGTTGGTTCCATCAGGCAGCAGAACACGCAGGATGAGCTAGCACCCCTCTTCAGGTGAAAGGATAGCGAAAAAGGCCAGTTCTCGACTGGCAAAGTCACAGCATTAAGACATACAGAGGCTCATTTCTACCGGTTTTATGCTCTTTAGGGATTTTGCGGAACGGCCCCATGCTGGACGCAATAAATCTAGCCTCTACCCCTTGCCAACGCCCCTCCCTTCGGATAGACTAAAGCGTGAAAGTTTCATTGCAAGGAGTATTTGATAGTGTCTAGTAGTTTAATTGTGGTGAGTACATTTCCATTCTCGCCTGCATTGCAGCAGGCGCTCCGCGAGGCAGCGGCAAGTGCGGACGTCGTATGTGTATCAAATGCTGAAGAGCTTGCAACGCACCTGCATAACGCGGAGATTTTATGTACCTATATGGTGCCGGCGAACTGGCGCGAGCAGGCGCCGCGGCTTCGCTGGCTGCAATACCCAGGCGCCGGCGTCGATGCGCTACAACCGACCGGTTTGCTTGATGCCGGCAGCGGGGTGATTGTTACGACCGCTACAGGCATTCATTCGACGGTTATCAGCGAGTATGTGTTCGGCAGTATGCTGATGTTCAACTGGAACTGGCCGCAGATGGTACGCCTGCAGGATGGACACATCTGGGCACGGAGCGCCAGCTGGTACAATCTGGGGGGACGCGAACTGGCGGGCCAGACGCTGGGAATCGTGGGCCTGGGAAGCATCGGGCGGCGCGTTGCGCAGCTCGGCAGGGCCTTTGGTATGCGTATCGCTGCTACCCGGCGTACAGTGCGCGAGGGAGAGAAAGACGCGGACGTGGATGAGCTGTTTCCGGCGAACAAATTGCACGATTTGCTGGCAATCAGCGATTACGTGGTGATTGCCGTCCCACTGACGCCTCAGACGGAGAAGTTAATCGGCGAAGCTGAACTGCGGGCAATGCGACCCAATGCGTATCTTGTCAACATCGCGCGCGGGCGGGTGCTCGATGAGCAGGCGCTGATTCGCGCGCTGCGCGAAAGGTGGATCGCGGGGGCGGGCCTGGATGTGACAGAAGAGGAGCCGCTGCCGCCCTCCAGTCCTCTATATGCAATGCCGAACGTCATACTGACTCCCCATATTTCGGGAGCCAGTATCCATTATGATGAGCGGCTGGCGGCATTGTTTGCTGAAAACCTGCGCCGTTATCGCACGGGCCAGCCCTTGCTGAACAGGTATGACCCGGCGCGAGGATATTGAGGCGCCCTGACAGGTAGAGAGAGGGAGTTTTTGTGCTATGAGTACTGCAGATCTGGGTGTTGTGAAGGTGCTGGGGGCTGACGCGGTAGGCCAGCCCGGTCAACGTCGTTTTCGTCTTTTTGTCCAGGGCCAGCGCCCGGCGCTTTCCGCCATCATGTGGCTGGAGAAGGAACAACTGAGTAATCTTTCGCTGGCATTAGATCGTGTTCTGGCACAACTGACGGAAGGGCGCATACTGCGCACAGAGGCGCAGGCCGGCCCGCCACCTCGTCCCATCGAAATGCCGGCTACATTTCCTAAAAGCCCCGATTACGAGTTCCAGATTGGACGACTGCTGCTGAATTACGAAGAGAGGCGCGAATTACTGGCGTTGATAGCTGTGCCGATGGAGATACGCATGGAACCGGGGTCGACGGAACCCCAGGTTCTTTTGCTGGAGGATGAGGCGATCTCGTTTCTCTTTACCTTTCAGCAGGCGCAGGAGTTGACACGGTCGATAAGCACTCTGATAAGCAGTGGAAGGCCGATTTGTCCTCTCTGCCATACACCGCTCGATGGTGGGCCGCATGCCTGCGTCAAGCAGAATGGACATCGTGAGATCGTGCAGATAGTGGAAGACGACGAGGAAGAAGAAGAGGAGTAAAAGAAAGCGGGCCAATAGTGCTGGCACCCGCGCGGGTGCCAGCACTATTGGCCCGCTTTCTTTTACTCGAGTCTAGTCCACGCAGAGGTACTTATTTGCCTTTTCGAGGTAATATGCTTCGTTTGCCTCTATCATGAGTTTATGGAGTACAACGATGTCTGCGTCAGGCAGACGCTCAACCGGCTGGACACACAAACGCATTACAGCACGACCATGCTCTATGACCTGGATGTAGCCCTTATTACGCGGGACACGGTACACGCGACCCGGATCGGTCGGACTTGGAATCTCCAGGTAACCCCGCCAGATAAGTTGTCGAGTTTGTTCAGGCGTAAGCAGATCACGCTGCAAATGAGCCGCGCGTCGTTCAGCACGCGACCAGCCCTTGAAGTACGGCTGAAAAATCAACCATAACATCGGGCAGACCGCCAGCGCGACGACGATCCAACCCAGGATAGTCAATACCTGAGCAACCAATGTCAACCGCCAACGACTCGCGGGACAAGGACTATCTGTTCGGCTGTTTGGTCGAACTGTTCAATACGCTCGGCCGGTTTGCCAGGGTTGATTCGGAAGGCAGTGGCGCCTTTTGAGCGCTCCTGAGCGAAAATACGCTCTGCTTCACGAACAGCAGCAGCAGCCTCCGGGTCTCCGGCGAGAACTTTCTGCTCATCCCAGGTAATCCGGTCATCACCACGCCGTGACATCACCCGTAACATTCCCACAGTCGTTCCTCCTTCGATGTAGGGGCATCGACTCGCATTCCGGTGGGAAACGAGGCGAATACCCAACCTTGAGCGGGCCTGCCGAGGATGGAAGTGCAACAACACACCCTCAGAACAAGCCGATCGTTAGATTAACCACTACAAAAACGAACTACGCTACATGGTACGTACATACAAGGCGTTGATACCCATCAGGGTATCCTAAGAGGATTACGTTTTGATTTAATAGTTGGTTTCTAGCCCGCGTGCTTGACCTGGCCGCAGCAATTCAAACGCACTACGCTTCACTGCATTGAGGCGATAGGCTCGATAGGTAGATTCTACACCCGGTGGGGCGCGCTACCTCTGGACCCTACGCACCCCAGACTTCCTACTGTTAATTGTACGTAACAAATGGCCTTACGTCAATGGTTGGTTGTAGAGATTTTTGAATGAATCAGTTTGCCATTTGCAGCTTTGCGCCACACTCAGGGCAGAAGCGAGCGCTGTTTTCGACCTGCACTGAGCAATTCGGACAGAACAGGTCGGGCAGGGGCAATCTGGTGCCGCAATCCTGGCAGAATTTTCCCGGCGGTCCCACCCTGCGGCACGTAGGACACATGACGCCCTGGGGATAACCGCCGGTAGCACTGGCTCCAAAGATCGCCGCCGAGGGAGATGGCGCATCGCCAATGATGGGCGAACCGCCAGCAGTGCGAGGCAAACCGCCGCTCCCGGTGCCGGGCTTGACAAGATCAGGAGTGGCAGCTGATGGAATAGCTTCAGTATTGAACTGCGGGGCATGATAATTCTGCTCGATTTGTTTGCGCTGCGCCTCGATATTCATTTCGTGCTGGAACATAGTGCCATCTGCTTTCAGGTCGGGAGCGCAAGACGTACAGAGATTCAGTTTGGCATTGAAACAACGCATGCATACCGTGCGATGGCATTTGGGGCAGAGATGAAACTCGTGCTGCACCTCGGCCCAGGATTTCTGGAGCGCATCGGCCTGTTCCTGGTGCCATTTTGAGCCATAAATCTGCTCGCCCGCCTCGGCTGCCCGTCCCCAAAATCCCCCTAAAAGGCCCACACCGATATCCAGCACGTTCTGACCCGTGCTGACTTTGGATCGGATTGGCCTGGTATCGACCGACCAGTAGCATTCCTGGCAGGTGAAACGGAATGCGAAATACCCCTGCGATTGATCGCTCATATCCTGGTAGATGTTAGGGACGACGTAACGTTGTGACATGTACTGGAACCTCGTTTCTGTGGGACCGATAAATCGACCCACTACCTTTACTACGGTATTTTGCCAAACTCTATAATCTGGCCCCCTACCAAAAACAATAGTAAATACGCGGTTATTTAGCGACGATAACCGCGACGGCGGCAGTGCCGGGGCCGGTATGCGTCCCCAGGACGGCGCCAAGTTTATAGATCGGTAACTCGCCATGATAGGTCTTGCGCAAGACCTGAACAAGTTGCTGGCCCACCTCCTCGCTTGATTCGGCAACGCTGATGTGTTCGATATTCCCCATCTCGCTGACCAGTTGCGCGACGCGTTCAAATGCCTTGTTGCGCGTTCTCGGCTGCTCTACGGCCACGACCTCGCCATTCTTTAAGGAGACGATAGGCTTGACGCTGAGCATATTGCCGAGAAACGCCCTGGCGCCGCCAATACGCCCACCGCGTTTGAGATATTCGAGCGTATCCAGCACGGCCAGGATGCGCGTCCTTGCCAGTGTATCCAGCAGGTGAGCCTTGATCTCCTCAAGCCCCAGGCCTTCACGCGCCTCTTTTGCCGCCTGCATAATGGGCAGCGACATACTGACACTGATATTTTGCGAGTCTACGATATCGATAGGAATCTTGCGGACGCTTTCGGGCAGTGTGTCGCGCGCGGTGCAGGCGGATTGATAGGTGCCGCTCAGCTTTGCCGAGAGGTGAACGGAGAGGATGGCATCGGCCCCTTCGTCGATCAGCCGCGTATAGGCTGCTTGAAAAGCGGCCGGTGATGGTTGCGATGTGCGCGGCAGGGACTTGCTCGATGCCAGCTTGCGGTAGAAAGTGGCATTATCGAGTTCCACACCATCCAGGTAGGCTTCGTCGCCAAAAAAGACGGTGAGCGGCACGATGACGATCCCAAGTTCCTCCGCCTCCCGCGGTGAAATATCCACCGTGCTATCTGTGACGATACGAACAACCATAAAACCACCTCTCAAAAATAATCATAAAGGCCGATCAATCGGCCCCTACTCCGCTGAAAGAATATAGGCATAATACGGTTGGCCACCATCGACGACCTCGATTTCAAGATGCGAGTGCTGTTCCTTGATATGCCTGGCCGTTTCTTCTGCCTGCTCGCGCGTCACATCTTCGCCGTAGTAAAGCGTGACGATTTCATAGTTATCGATGTTCATGCGCTCCAGCGTTTCGCGGATCACACGTGCTATATCCTGTCCGGCGAACGTCAGATTTCCATTGACCAGGCCGATGTAGTCGCCTTCGCGCACGCGCACGCCGCCGATCTGGGCCGAACGCACAGCGGTCGTAATCTCCGCCGTCTGTACATTTTTTGCTGCCCCGGTCATGGCCTGGCAATTGGCCTCAAAATCGGCCTCGAAGTTAAATGCGAGCAGCGCGGCGATGCCCTGGGGCATGGTATCTGTTGGAATGATGGCAACCTGTTTGGTAGTCAGATGAGGCACCTGCTGCGCGCTCAAGATAACGTTGCTATTATTGGGCAGCAAGATGACATTGTCAGTGCTGACGGCCTCGACCGCCGCGAGCAGTTCCTCGGTGCTGGGATTCATGGTCTGCCCGCCCGGCACGACAGCGCTGGCACCCAGGCCTGAGAACACTTTCTCGAAGCCCGCGCCCGATACGACGGCGACAACGGCTATCTGGCCGGTCACGGGACTCTCCGGTACAGCATCAGAGGCATGTTCGGCGGCGCTTTCGGCGGCATAGGTCAGACTCTGTTCCTGTAAATTTTCGATGTTGATGTCGAGCAGGCTGCCCAGGCTTACGCCATAATCGAGAATTTTGCCCGGCCATTCGGTATGCGTATGCACCTTAAGCATCTGCTCATCGCCGGCCACCACGGTGGAGACGCCGCCCATATCGATGATGGCCTGGCGAATGGCCTCCATATCCAGCTTCTGGTTCGTGGCGCGCAGCAGAAAGACGACTTCGTAGCCAAATTCTTCCTCGATCTGCACGCGCCCCTTTTTGACAACTGGCTCCGGCTGCTCCAACAGCACGGGAGATTTTGAGGAGCTTGATGGAGCGGGTACTGTTCCGGGTGCCACAATCGATTCGCCGCGCACGTAGCGCCATACGCCTTCCAGAATGGTGCAGAGCCCCTGGCCGCCGGAATCGACCACGCCCGCCTGCTTGAGAATTGGCAGCAGGTCGGGAGTGCGAGCCACCGATTGGCGTGCCGCCATCACCATCTCCTGCACCAGCGTCACCAGATCATCGTCGCGTTCGGCGCTCTTTTTTGCCGCCTCGGCAGTTTCGCGCACCACGGTCAGGATGGTGCCCTCGACCGGTTTGATGACGGCGCGATAGGCCATGCGCTGCGCCTCCTGCAAGGCATTGGCGAGGTCGGTAGCCGTGAATGTCTGTTTTTTGTCCAGCGCCTGCGCTATGCCCCGCAAAATCTGTGAGAGAATCACGCCGGAGTTGCCGCGCGCTCCCAGCAACGCGCCGTGCGCTATTTTCGCGGCCATCACACCGGCCGAGATTTCGTCGCTATTGACGATATCGCGCGTAGCGGCCTGCATGGTGGCCGCCATGTTGGAGCCGGTATCTCCGTCGGGCACGGGAAAGACATTGAGGGCATTAATCGCATCGCGGTGTTCTTCCAGCCAGGCCGCGCCTGCCAGCATGGCCTTCTTCAGGTCCTGGCCGTCAAATACGCTGATGCGCCGTAATCGTTGCGTGCGTACCGCCGTGTGCGGTGTTTGTTCCTGCATGCTGGCTCCAACAGGTAGCTTACCTGCTATCTATACTCTAGTATTGGCGCTGTTACCCAGTCCCTGCACATTGACATTGACCTGCGTCACAGGCACCCCTAACATCTTCTCGATAGAGAATTTGACGCTGCTCATGATATTATGCGCGATTTCGGAGATACGCAAACCATATTCCAATGCTACATACACATCGATGATGATCTGGTCGTCGATCACGCGCATCTGTATGCCCCGGTTGAGCTGCCCCGGTGGCAAAAAGACCGGACGCCCGTTGCGCAGGCGCGGGGCAGTGATGCCGACAACACCATAGCACTCACTGATCGCCTGTACCGCGATGCTATGAATGGCATTGGGCAGTACCTCGATCTTACCAAGAGGGCGTAATGTGTGTTCTGGCGGGATGGCAACTGTCTTTGGCATATGCATTTTAAAATTCTTCGCTTCGCTGGTGATTCTCCAGAACCTGGGCAGAGATTCTTCGCTGCGATCTCTTGCCAAAACGAGCGTATCGTGATATACTCGCATGGCGTGTCCGGGTTCTCTCCTGGGCGTTGCCATATCAATGGCCGCTCCAAAAATCGCAAGAGATTAAAACACATGCAGTATATCAAAAGCGCGAATGATTATCAAGCAGAACCGGCACGACACAGTCAGTATATCTACTCAGAGCAGGGAATGGATGACCCGGTGGCCGTGTTACTTCACAGAAGGGTACAAATCTCTGAGAAGAGCTGGGCATATGTATAGGAGAATAGAGAGGAAGGCAGGTAAAAACTATGTCAGGTCGTTGTGATATATGCGAACGCAAGCCGATGCATGGCAATAATGTGAGTTTCTCGCAGCGCCGCACGCGCCGCCGCTTCGTCTTGAACGTGCAGCGCCGCCGCATCGAGATCAACGGCGTCCCCCGCACCGTCAACATCTGCACGCGCTGCATGCGCACGATGATGAAGCTACCAAAAACAAAATAAATAACCAGCACATGAACGCTAAAAAATCTGGCCTGCCGCGGCAGGCCAGATTTTTTAGCGTTCATGTGCTGGTTATTTATTTACTACCTCTTTTAGCCACACGTAACCCAGCAAAGGAAACACCACAACCACCAGCCTGTTATACTCCCAGGCCTTCCTGAATTGCCCATGAAAAACACAGGAAATGGCCCTGGTCATGCCACAACCGGGACAACGAACACCGGAAATGGCGCGAACCAGGCACAAAGAAGGCCGATTCTCAAACCACGAGGTGGGAACCAGCACAAAAAAGACGGGAAGGAGTACTAAAAAACAGGCCTTCCCGTATGATTTGAGTGTAGCTCTTCTCATTGCGTTCGCAGTAGGGGCAGACCATTCGCATCGCGAAAATCGCCGGTGATGATCATGATCAGGTCGATCAGCGCCCAGATGCCGCAGCCGCCCAGCGTTAGTAGTTGCACCACACCAACAGCGGTATGCCCAGTATAAAAACGGTGTATGCCCAATCCGCCTAGAAATATGCATAGCAGGAGTGTGGTCAACCAGTCTTTTTGCGTCACTCCCGTTACCGGCGCTCCCCATACAGGCTGCTGGCCGTAGCCCTGCGCGTACTGGGTAGGCGGTATCTGCCCGTATTGCTGCTGGCCGTATTGCGGCTGTCCATATTGCTGTTGAGGTTGTCCATATTGCTGCCCATATTGTGGCTGTGGTTGAGGCTGCCCGTATTGCTGCTGGCCCTCATATCCCCTCTGTGGCTGTCCATAGGGTGGCGGACCGGGCTGCGGCTGCTGTGGCGGCCATTGCGATGGATATCCTGGTTGGTCGTTCATGTTATTCTCTCCTCTTTTCCTGGCTCGCTGGAGTTGCTTCCGCCTCCGGCGCGGACTTTTCATCCCCGCTTGAAAGACGGGCGCTTTTAAGCCCGTTTCCCTGTAATCTTCGTTCCACCAATACCAGTATAAACCTTCCTCATTATAGAGGAAATGCGGCGAGTTGGGAAGAGTTTCGTGACCCTGGTAATTCCCCAGCAATCTCCAGGACGAGGTGAGTTCAGGCGAATTCAGAAGCGCGCCGGAGATTCTTCGCTGCGCTCAGAATGACAGGCCCTGGAGACTCTGGCTGTCTCCGGGGCCTGTCATTCTGAGCGCGTGAACCGAAGCCCTGAGGCACGAAGGGGAAGAATCCCTGTCCAGGAGAATGGAAAGCCAGGCAAAAACTTCGCTGCTGCGCACAACAAACTACTCAAAAAAGGATTTTGATTTCACTCCAGCAGGGAATCAGGCACTTTTAGTTGCACCAGACAATATCGTAGTTTCCTGTGCGCGGCAGCAAGTATTGAAAAACAGCACGCGCTTTTAGGGGAAGTCGGTTATTGACTGAGCAGGAAGCTATCTGCTAATGGGCTGCGAGAACCATTTTCGCGCTTGTCGCCGACCACATTCACCGGCGGTTGCTGTCCGGTCGTCTGGCGATTGGACTGCGTATAGTTCCCATTAGACATGGACTGGGTAGGCTGAGAACTTTGCAAGCTCTGCAGGCTTTGCAGTGCTGCCTGTGATTGCGCATTGGAGTTGCCTGCTCCATCGGTGGCAAGCTGAATGGTCTTGCCCTCGATAACTACAGCGATACCCACGCCGCGCCTCAACTCGGCGAGCTGGCGGCGCAATTCACGGTTCTCCGCTTCCAAAGCGTCCATTAACTTTTTCTGTTCCAACAGCATTTGCGCAATGCCTTCAAAACCTGCGCTAGCAGCACGATCCATCATGGATTCCTCCTGCGAATTACTTGTTCTCAATAATTCTAAAACAAAATCTCCCAACACAACACAACACCTCCCGACTACACTACACCACGTTCATTAAGGGTACGATACGATCCCAAATGGCTGCCGCAACCGCCGCTTTGGGCATTACAGGCAGATCTTCCGTTTGACCGTTGGCATGGAAAATCAACACCTTATTGGTTTCTGTACCAAAGCCACTGTCAGGGCGACTCACATCATTAGCGACGAGCAAATCCAGGCGTTTAGCGCTCAGCTTCTGGCGCGCATTTTTAACCAGGTCGCTTGTCTCAGCTGCGAAGCCGACGCGCACCAGGCGCCGCCCGCCTCCCTGTTCATTTGTTGAGGCAGCAAGTTCCGCCAGGATATCCGGATTGCGCACCAGGCGCAAGGAGAAACCTCCCTGCGCATCGAATTCCTGCGCCTCGCCTCCGCCCTCCTTCTTGATCTTCTGAGACGCCGCCACTGCCGGGCGAAAATCTGCTACGGCGGCGCTCATTACCAGGGCATCCGCATTCACAACCGCTCTAAGGACGGCATCGCGCATCTGCACCGCGGTCTCGACTCTCTCAATCTCCACCCCGTAGGGCGCCTCCAACACTACGGGCCCCGAGATCAAGATGACGTGCGCGCCGCGATCACGTGCCTCGGCTGCCAGGGCATAGCCCATTTTGCCGGACGAGCGATTGCCGACGAAGCGAACCGGGTCGATAGGCTCCTGCGTTCCCCCCGCCGTAACTACGACCCGGCGGCCAGCAAGATCGCCTGTGCGCCCCAATGCTACCTGGATAGCGCCCAACAACACCGGCGTATCCGGCAAGCGGCCTATACCGACTTCTCCAGAGGCCAGCCTTCCCACTTCCGGCTCTACGATCATCGCCCCGCGCTCGCGCAACAGGGCCAGATTGGCCTGGGTAGCAGGATGCGCGTACATATGATGATGCATCGCGGGCGCTATTAACAATGGAGCCTTCGTTGCCAGCGCCACAGCGGTCAGCATATTGTCGGCCATACCATGCGCCAGCTTAGCGATAGTATTGGCTGTTGCCGGAACGACGACCAGCAACTCCGTCTCCTCAGCCAGAGCAATATGCGTCTCCGCGGCTCGCCCCGAAGGTTCCCATAAATCGGTATACACAGGACGGTGGCTCATCGTCGAAAACGTCAGCGGGCGAATAAACTCTTCCGCGCGTTCCGACATGATTACATCCACCAATGCACCCGCCTGTTGCAGGCGACTTACCAGCTCGACTGCCTTATATGATGCAATCCCACCACAAATACCGACGAGAATACGCCTGTCCAGTAACACCGTTTGCTTGCTCGTTCTTTACACGGGAGCCCGTTCAATCTTGCCCCAACAGGCCCGCCTAAGCAGGTACTGCTACAATAGCATAGAATGAAGCAGCCTACAAGAGCAATAACCAGAAGTACCATGTAGATTAAAAGAGCGGCTGGTTGAGTTTTTGTACGCAAAGCTCAGGTTGCATGATAAGCTGATGAAGTGCTATGATGCGAGTGCTCTAAGTCTTTCATATATGAATAACCGGTAATGCTCCTTTCCAGCGATGCAAATTTTTATTTCGAGGCCATTCCGCACAAGGGACGCACAACAGCAAACATATTTGCGCCACTATGGACAATCGAAAATGCTTTGCTGCGAGGGCAGGGCCACAATCGGACATCATTTGAGAGGATCCCGGTCATGAAAAAGCCTGCCAAAGCTGCCCCTAACCTGCTGCTTAAGCGGGCGCGCGAGCAGCGGGGCTGGTCGCAAGACGACGTAGCGCGTGAAGTCGGCACCGAGGCATTTACGGTGAGCCGCTGGGAACGTGGTATCGCGCTACCCAGTCCTTACTTCCGCAAGCAGCTCAGCTCGCTCTTTGGCCTGAGTCCCGCCGAACTCGGCCTGGTCCCGGCAAAAACTGACGAGGCCGGGGATGCGCCGCCGGTTGAGCAGGTCAATGCGGGCACCTCATCTCCTCTCGCACCTTCCGTATTCCCACTGCTGGATCCGGCCATTCCACCGCCATTGCCACAAGAGCATGGCCTCGTCGGACGCGATAACTTGCTGCTCCAACTCAAGCAGCGCCTCCTGCGTGGGGGACGCTTAGCGCTTTCCGCCATCAATGGCCTGCCGGGCGTTGGCAAAACCGCCCTGGCAACCGAGCTGGCTCATGACGAGGAGATACGGGCCTCTTTTACGGATGGTATCCTGTGGGCGGGCCTGGGCACCGAGCCGGATGTGCTGGGATTGCTGAGCCGCTGGGGCACGCTTTTGGGATGCAACCCTCCTGACCTGGCGCGGAGCAGCCGTCCTGAAGCATGGGCCAGCACTATCCATGCCGCCATCGGACAGCGCCGCATGCTGCTGGTCATCGATGACGCCTGGGACATCGCCGAGGCCCTGGCCTTTCAAGTAGGCGGTCCAAATTGTGCCTACCTGCTCACAACGCGCTTTCCAGAAATCGCCAACCGTTTCGCCGTCGATGGAGCCATAACGGTACCCGAGCTGGAGGTAACCGAGGGTCGTATCCTGCTGATGCGACTGGCGCCGGAAGTAGTGCAGGCGGAGCCGGTAGAGGCGCGGGAACTGGTAGCCGCCGTAGGAGGCCTGCCGCTCGCTTTGACGCTGCTGGGCAACTACTTGCGTGCGCAGACGCATAGCGGCCAACCGCGCAGGTTGCGAGCGGCGCTGGAACGCTTGCGCCGCGCCGACGAGCGCCTGCGCCTGGCCGAACCGCAGGCCCTGGTAGGCGCGCATCCCAGCCTGTCGGCGGGCACGCTTTTATCACTGCAAGCGGTGATTGGCATCAGCGACCAGCAGGTGAGCCAGCAGGCGCGTACTGGATTGCGAGCGCTGGCAATCTTCCCTCCCAAACCCAATACCTTCTCCGAGCATGCCGCCGTGGCCGTCAGCGCTCTGCCCGTGGAAATCCTGGATGAGCTGACCGACGCGGGGCTGCTGGAGAGCAGCGGCCCGGAGCGCTATACGCTGCACCAGACCATCGCCGACTACGCGCGGGCACAATTTCCGGATGCAGCGGTGGTGGAGCGCATGATCGATTACTTCGTCGGGTACGTCGAGGCGCACTCGACGGACTATGCCGCCCTGGATCGCGAGAGCAACAATATTCTCGCGGCGCTGGAGGCCGCCTTCGAGCGTGACATGCGACCGGCTCTCATACGAGGCGTGCATCGATTCGCACCCTTTCTGATAACGCGCGGCCTGTATTCACTGGCCGAAGCCCACCTGCTGCGGTCACTACAGGCTGCCCAGTCTTTAGAAGACGACATTGCCCAGGAAACCGCGCTGCTGCACCTGGGGAAAATCGCGGAGCAGCACGGAAACTACGCGCAAGCGCAGGCATACTGGCAGGACGGCCTGCTCCGGGCGCGGCAGCACGCGCACCGCAACAGCATGGCCCAGATGCTGCGAGAACTGGGTGGCCTGGCATGGGCACAGGGTCAATTCGTCCAGGCCCACCAGTATCTTGCCGAAGCTCTCGATACGCTGCGACGACTCGACGACCGGCACGGTATTGCAGGCACGCTGAAGAATTTAGGCAACCTGGCAGCGGAACAGGGCCAGCCAGAACAGGCACGCCAGCTGTATGAGGAAGCATTGGATGTCTATCGCCGCCTGGGGGACCAGCGCGGTATTGCCTTTACGCTGCACAATCTCGGCATCCTTGCACGAGAGCAAGGGCAGCCGGAACAGGCACGCCAGCTGTACGAGGAGGCGCTGGCCTCTCTCCGCCATCTGGGGGACCAGAACAGTGTTGCTACTGTCCTGAACAATCTCGGTAATCTGGCGCGGCACCAGGGCCAATTCGAGCAGGCATTGCGGTTCCTCAACGAGTCCCTGGCCATTCAGCAACAGCTAGGGATAAGGCGGGGCGTCGCATTCGCATTGCTCAATCTGGGTGATCTGGCAACCGACCAGGGCCAGTTCGAGCGGGCGCGACAGCTCTATGAAGATGCGCTCGCTATTTTCCGCGAACTGCAGGCGCGGCGCAATATCGCACTCACGCTCCAATCGCTGGGCATTCTGGCCCGCCATCAAGAACGTTTTGAACAGGCGCAATCATTCCTGGACGAGGCGCTATTCATCTTCCGTGATCTTCAGGATCAACGCCAGGTCGCCCTCACACTACGCGAACTTGGAGTGCTGTCCTCGGCACGAGGGCAACCAGAGCAGGCGCATCAACTTTTCACGGAGGCGATGGAATCCCTTCGCCAGCTTGAAGACCGGCGCGAGGCAGCGCTCACCATACTGGAACTGGGTACGTTAGCCAGGCAGCAGGGACAAGCGGACGAGGCAGAGCAGCTTTTAACCGCTGCCCTTGAAACCACGCGGGCCTTAAGAGATCGTCGCCATACTGCCAGGGCGCTCTGGGAACTGGGCATGTTAAAGCAGCAACAGGGCCACCTGGAGGAAGCGCTGCCCCTGTTACTGAAAGCAAGGATCGGACTATCGCTGGTGAACTCCCCCGAAATGCAGCGCCTGAAAGAGCAACTGGCCCGACTCCGCGCCCAGATGGGCGAATCTGCATTCAATACGAGAATCAATAGCCTCGCCGGAGAAGAGCCTGAGCCGGCATATGGGCTGGCTCAGGCGGAGTGGGAAAGGATGCTGTAAATACCAGTCGCGATTTCAGATGTGAATATTAGCCGTAGTGTAGCGTAATATGGATGGTGGCACCAGGAAATCAAGACAAAAACAAGAGGTACATAGCATATGCAGGCTTCATCTTCCCCCCTTTACTGCCAGCACTGTGGCGCGGAAAATCCTGCCGGGAGCAGCGCATGTTTTGCCTGCCAAAGTCCCCTGAATACGCGTGAGGAAGATGGGCAGCATGTGCGGGATGAACTCCTACAGGAGCGCTATCGTATTCTTGCGCAGGTCGGAACCGGCGGCTTCGGCGCTGTCTATAAAGCGGTAGATACACTGCAAGGCGATGCCATCGTAGCCATCAAACAGATCAACCTGCGGGGCCTCAGCGTCCAGCAGATCATTGAGGCCACCGACGGCTTCCACCGCGAAGTGCGCCTGCTCTCGAACCTGAAGCATCCCAATCTGCCCGCCATTCACGATTCCTTCACCGATCCGCAGCACTGGTACATCGTGATGGATTTTATCGAGGGCGAGACCCTCGAAGCGTACCTGAAACAACGGTCCTCCTCCTTTCAACCGGGACTACCGCTCGATGAAGTGTTCGCTATCGGCCTGCAACTGTGTACCGTGCTGGACTACCTGCACACGCGTGAGCCTGCGATTATCTTCCGCGACCTCAAGCCATCCAATATCATGCGCACGCCTGATGGACGCGTGTACCTGGTCGATTTTGGCATCGCGCGCCATTTTGTACCGGGAAAGCCCAGAGATACGATCCCGTTTGGCTCGCCCGGCTATGCCGCCCCCGAACAATATGGAAGAAGTCAGACTACACCCCAGGCCGATATTTATAGTCTGGGCGCGTTACTCCACCAGGTGCTCACCGGCGACGATCCAGCCGAGACACCCTTTCACTTTGCGCCCCTGCGGCTCTATGGTCCACCATATCTGGCTGGAGTCGAAGAATTGCTGCAACGTATGGTACAGGTCGATAGTAGCAAACGGCCGGGCAGCATCGCGGAAGTGAAAGAGGAACTGGAGCAGCTGGCCGGTATGCAGGAAAAAGACACGCCACGTCTATGGCGACCACCAGACACGCCGCCCCCATTGCCAATGGATGGCCCTTATGCCGCGTCGCTCCCTAAACATGCGAGCGCGGGCCAGGCACAGATACAGGTACGACGAGCTCCTCCGGGCCTCTCACGGCGGCAGTTCATCAACGCCGGCGCGGCCATTGGTGCCGCTACTGTACTTGGGTTGGGTTCTGTTACACTGTGTCGATTCCTGGCGACGCCCCGTTTTTCCGGAGTTATCGCTGATTCTAATCTCACCCCTGCCCTCGCCCCTATCCCGAACTTCGTTTTTTACGGCCATAAAGCTGCGGTGACGACGATGGCATGGTCGCACTCTGGAGAATTTATCACTTCCGGCAGCGCCGATAAGACCGTGCTGGTCTGGCGTGCCGCGGATGGAAAACTGCTTTACAAGTACATGGGATACACATCTCCTCTCACCTCGGTCGCATGGTCGCCTGACAGCGAATATATTGCCTCCTGCGGCCAGGACGACGGGTCGATTCAAATATGGGAGGCGCTGACCGGCGATGATAATAAAGCGTTCACGAAGCATTCTGGAAGAGTCCTCGCGCTTGTCTGGGGGCGATATATGACGAGTATTGTTTCAGGGGGTGAAGATAAGCTGGTACAGATCTGGGACGCGGATACAGGAAGGATCTTCCAGACCTACCGGGGACATACCGGCAGTATCAGGGCGCTGGCGTGGTCGCGCAACGACCTGATAGCCTCGGCCAGTGCCGATAAAACGGTGCGCATCTGGGGCGACTTAGAGCAGGCACACATTCCCGTCTATCGTGGGCACGCGGCAGGGGTCAATGCCGTGGCCTGGAATTACGATGGGTCGCAGGTCGCCTCGGCCAGCGATGATGGCACCGTGCAGGTCTGGAATGTCGCGGATGGAAGTCCGGTCGTCACCTATCGCGGCCATAAAGGGAAGGTGAATGCCGTCATATGGTTTGATAATTATAATAACCTCAACCCGCTGTTTGTTTCCGGCAGTGAGGATAAAACTGTGCAACTCTGGAATATCTCAGGAAAGCGTATCGCGACGTATACGAAGCATACCGCCCCGGTGACGGCGGTCGCTGCTTCTGGTTCGCGCATCGCCTCGAGCAGCGCGGACGGGACGGTGCATATCTGGACGCCCCCGGCCTACAAATAAAACCCGCCTGTGCAGGCGGGTGGAGTGGCAACGTCCTATTTTCCCGAGGGGCTGCCCCCTCAGTATCATCGGAGCTGGAAGGCTTAACTTCCGTGTTCGGGATGGGAACGGGTGTTTCCCTTCCGCTATAGTCACCACCCCACCTGCATGTACAGGCGGGCATCTTATTCATACAAACGCTTTGCTGGCAAAGCGACAGAGACAGGCAAGATCTGGTGGAGATGAGGGGATTCGAACCCCTGACCTCTGCCGTGCAAAGGCAGCGCTCTTCCAGCTAAGCTACATCCCCTCATCTCTTTCTTCCAACATATATACCGGGTGGGCCTTCCTGGACTCGAACCAGGGACCTCAGTCTTATCAGGACTGCGCTCTAACCACCTGAGCTAAAAGCCCGGATGGCGGTGAGCATCGATCAAGGATGCCCGGACAACTCAAGAGTGGTAAGGCGACATCAAAACAACCACATCATCAAAACCTGCCTGCAACAAACTCACCAAAGACTACCTTCTCCAAAGAGAAGATAGATCGACCTGGGAGTGGCTCTCGTGTGGAACGGCTCTCCATTGAAGAGCGCTCCAGAGAGCAAAGCTCCCTAGAAAGGAGGTGATCCAGCCGCACCTTCCGGTACGGCTACCTTGTTACGACTTCAC